>ODAJ014738064.1_pt1 | contig 167410 bp, 146 predicted proteins | sample 1539241 | NCBI WGS metagenome assembly ODAJ01 (sample SAMN02144231, study PRJEB22623) | gut metagenome | biome: sheep rumen | host: Ovis aries | place: New Zealand | reverse complement strand
CTTTTCCGGGGCGGGCAAGGCGCGAAGCGCCTCTGACCCGCCACATGAGCGAGCCGCGCAGCGGCTGCGAATGGGGGTGCTGAATGGTTACTTTATTTTAGAATGAAATCCTTTTTTTTATAAAAGAGGAATGACAAAACAGCCGGCGGCGTGGTACTATTGCTGAAGAAAGGAGGTGCGGCATGAAGGTAAAACTGATCGAGATACTGGATGCCATGAATTATACGGGCATCGGAGCGCAGTTCCTCTATCATATCGGGACGGAAGAGATCGTCATGCTCTCCGACAAGGTCTTCGGTCTCACCCGGAATGAGAAGCTGGAGAAGGATGTGCGGAAGAACCCGGACGATTACATCGACCTTCCGAACGAATATGAGATCGACGAGATCGGGATGATGGATACCTACATCGAGAATTTTCCGGAGAGCGAGCTCAAGGAAGAGCTTCGGGATACGCTGGTCGGGAGGAGTCCTCACCAGAAATTTGAGGAAAAACTGAAGGCGATCGAGCTCTGGGACGACTGGGTACAGTACCGGGCGGGCGAGTATGACTGGATCGCCCGCAAATGGGCAGCCGATAACGGGCTTACGATCGTCGAATAAGTACCATTTTCCGGGATTATTTGCGTGATAAGTCTTGACAGATTATGTCAGGGATTTATATTCTTATTATGCATGTTTCGAAGTGCAATTCGAAAATGTCACATTTACTTGAAAAGGAGGAGCATTATGCTTCAGGAAATCATTGATGTATTGGAACAGTACACGGACTATCCGCCCGAAGAGATCAACGAGGATACCACACTCATTGAGGATCTCGAACTCAACTCGTTTGACGTCCTCACCATCGTGAGCGATGTGGAGGATCAGTACGGCGTGCATATCTCCGACGAGCAGATCATGGAATTCAAGACAGTCGGCGATATCGAGGAGTTTCTGGAGAAGAACAAGGAATGAAAGCATATCCGCGGTATGAATTAAAACAGATAACGGATCTCAGGCATCTTATGGAACTGCGTGCTGCGGAGACACCGGATGATACAGCCTTCTTCTTTACGGATGATAAGGGCGAGGTCGTACAAATTTCATGCCGTGCCTTTTATGATGACGTAAGGGCGCTCGGAACGTATCTGCTCTCCGAGGGCTTTAAGGGCGAGCACGTAGGTCTTCTGGGAGCGAATTCCTATGAGTGGCTTGTCGTATTTTTCGCGCTTACGACCACCGGAAATGTGGCGGTCCCGCTCGATGCCCGCGTCCCGGTGCAGCATCTTACCCAGATCATGAAGTACGGGGACACAAGACGTCTCTTTTATTCGGCTGAGTTTGAGCCCGTGATGCCCGCATTTTCGGGGGCAGTCCGGGATTTTGAGGGATTCCCCTTAAAAGACCTCGGGGAGGCAATCGGCAAAGGCCGCGAAAAGCTCTCGGCGGGCGATGCTTCCTACCGGGATTTTGTCATTGACCGGGAGGCCATGTGCGCTCTGGTTTACACATCCGGCACGACAGGGACGCCCAAGGGCGTCATGCTGAGCCAGAAAAATATCTCCGCCAACATCAACCAGGCCTGCACGAACTTCATTCTGGAGGGCAACGGCATGTCCGTGCTCCCGTTCCACCATATGTTCGGACTGGTCGTCGGCGCGCTCATGGTCTTCAACTACCGCTATCCCTGCTACATCGTCCGGAATCTCCGGAACATCGCGAGGGATTTCCAGACGGCGAAGCCGGAGTGCCTCTTTGTGGTGCCGATGGTGATCGAATCGTTTGCCAAGCAGCTGAAAGCGATGGGCAGACGCGCGGGCGGTCAGGTGACTCCGGAGATGGTGAAAGCCTTCACCGGCGGAAATCTCCGCTTTATCATCTGCGGCGGCGCGCCGCTTCAGGCACGGTATGTGAAACTGTTCCGCAATTTCGGGATCGAGATCCTGAACGGGTACGGGATCACGGAGTGCTCGCCGGTTCTGGCGGTCAACAGAAATGAAGACATGTGCGACGGCTCCGTCGGCCCGGTCCTCTTCGGCTGCGAAGTGAAGATCGACGAGGACGGCGAAATCCTGGCCCGCGGCGACAACATCATGCTGGGCTACTACAAGGATCCGGAAGCGACAGAGAAGGCGATGCTGGGCGGCTGGTTCCACACAGGGGATCTCGGACGCATCGAGGATCATTACCTCTTCATCACCGGGCGCACGAAGAACCTCATCATCACGTCCTCGGGCGAGAATATTTCCCCGGAGGAGCTGGAGGACAAGCTGCTTCTTGATGCAGCCGTGGCCGAAGCAATCGTCTACGAGGACAACGGCGCGCTGGCGGTCATGATCTATCCGGAACCCGAGGCGGATGTTCCGGAAGGCTACTTTGATGCGCTTGTCGATAAGATCAACCAGGGAGAGCCTGGTTACCGGGCGATCCGCAAGGTTTCGCTTCGGACGGAACCGTTTGTCCGTAACTCAACGGGAAAAATTATTAGAAACCTCTGATGGAGGATAGCCGGGAGGCTTCCAATGAACAATAAACTTATACTGCATACGGGCAGTGACCGCCTGGAAACGGAATATGCAGAATATATCAGGGACAGGGTCGGTGCAGGAATGTGCACCGGCCTTGGTGAACTCGGAGATCTTTCAGAAGTGGAGGAGATCACCTGCATTTTCAGGTATGAATATAAAAATGCAGCGCTCCCCGAAGCGGTGGAGGATCTCTTCTTCGAGCGGGCGGGAGAGCTCGCCGAAAAGAAGGTAAAATGTATCGGCTTCGGCGAGCGCTCGGACGGCTTTGCCGACGCCGTCGCGGAGCTTACGGGTATGTGCGGCGTCAGGGCTTCCTACCGTTTCCTGAAGGAATCCTCGCGCATATACGCGGAGCATACGGACAGGGAAGAAGGGCGCGTCATGTTTGTGAGGGAGCTTATGCCGGAAGAGGCGGAGGCTCACGAGGCAGCGCCGGTTCGGGAGATTCCCGCGAAGGAGGAAGAGAAGGGTCCGGTTTTCATTTCCGGAGAGGAGATGAAAGCGCCGGAGACGGCCGGGGAGACCCCGGAGAAGGCGGCAGAGCCTGCCGCAGAGCCGGAAGCTCCCGCGGCTGAGCCGGCTGAGGCGGAAGAGGCTGCGCCGGCAGAAGAGCCTGCACTAAAATCCGGGGACGATCCGGCCGGCAGCGAAGCGGTGCCGGAGTCACCCGCGACCTACATGGATGAGGCGGCTCTCGCGGAAGCGGTACGGGCCGTGATCGCGGAGAGCGAGGAAACGATCAGTCTTGTCACCGACGAGGTGAGCGCGGAATTCCCGGATGAGGAGGAAGCGGAAGATGAAGAACGGGGCAGAGAATCTGAAGACCATCGCGAAAGCCGGCCTGATGCTGAAAGCGGGGAAGGCGGCGAAGAAATCATCAGTGAAGCTGACGAAGGATCTCACGAAGAAGATTCTCGGGAAGCTGGCGGAGAGATCGATAACGGCGGGGCTGATTCTTACGACGACTGGGATCCTGGGAAAGACAGCCGGAGCGACCGCAAAGGCGGGCAGATCCGCGTCGAAGAGCCTCATGAAGAGGGTGAGAAGGAGCCGGCCGGCGAGATACTTCCGGAAGAAACGGTTCAGGAAGAATCTGCGAAAGGCACTGATGCTGTCGGGACATTCTCGTGGGAACTCAAGAGCGGCGAAGCGCTTAAGAAATACATCCGCCGCGCAAACGGAGAAGAACCGTGGCCCGAAGAGGAGCCTGAGTCTGCGCCTGAAACGCCCCGAAAGGAAACTTCGGCTTCAGAAGGAAAAAGCTACCGTTTCGTCGACGAATCCGTGACGGAGCCGGAGGAGGCGGCCTATGAGCCTCCGCTCGGACTTTCGGACCTCGAGGCGATGGAGGCCGAGGAGGCCGCCGAGGAAGTGGACCGCCGGGAGAGAAGGAAAGAGCGCATCGAGCGTGAGGAGGAAGCCGAGGAGGGCATTATTGCCCGCGCGGCGGCCAGAATTCTTGCATTTTTCAGAGGCAGCAGGGACGAGGCGGAAGACCTTGACTTCGATGACGAAGAGAGAGAGACGAAGCCCGGGAAGGACGGCGAAAAGTCATTCTTCGAGAGACTGCGCGAGGATGTAGGCGTCTACGATGAGGACGAGGAGGACAACCCCTCGGAGGAGCCTCAGGGCGATTATGATGAGGACGATGAGGAAGAGTTCGAGGATGACGCGGATTTTTCCGATTCGTTTGAGGAAGATGAGGATGAAGATGAGTTTTAGGCGCGATCTGGTGATTGCCGTACAGACTTCGGCCGCTGCGCTCGCGCTTAGGCTCGGCGCACAGTTTGCGCCGGGATTCGCTGATTCCTATGCCGGACAGATGAATGCCTTCTGGGTGGGAACACTCGGAAGGCTTTTTTCGATCTTTCCGTTCTCGGTCTGCGAGTTTGGTCTCTATGTGCTGGTGATCGTTCTGGCCGTAAGCCTCGTGAGCTTTATGGTGAGCCGGGAGGCGAGGAAGCATTTTCAGGAATTCATCGGGGCGTGCCTCGTGCTGGCAAGCGTGCTCTTCCTCCTCTATGAGGCGAACATAGACATTTACTTCAGCCGGACGCCCTTCGCGACCGCCTACGGCTACGGCACCGGGAGCTACACGACGGATGAGCTGGCGGACACCGCGGAGATGCTCGCCTCCGAGGTCAACCGGTGGGCACCGCTCGTCTCGCGAGATAAGGAAGGCGGCATGGTCTGCGGGGAGAATATTGAGGAGCGCACCGCGGCCGCCATGGAGGAACTCGGGGAGACATATCCGATGCTCGCCGGCTGGTATCCGAAGGCAAAGCCGATCAGGTGGTCCTATCTCATGAGTATGACCGACCTTGCGGGCATCTATTTCGCCTTCACGGTCGAGGCCAATTATAACCGGGACATGACGGATTACAATTTTCCGTTTACGATGAGCCACGAGCTCTCCCATGTAAAGGGAGTTCTCCGGGAAAATGAAGCCAACTTCATCGCCTATTTGAACTGCATGAACGCGAAGGACGCGGACATCCGCTACAGCGGAGCCCTGCTCGGCTGGATCTACTGCGGAAACGAGCTCTACAAGAGGGACACGGAGCGCTGGCGGGAGATCGCGCTCACACTGTGTGAGGAGGCGAACTACGACCTTACGGAAAACACCGCCTTCTGGGACCGCTACCGGGGAAAGGTCGCGGATGCGGCCCAGAATTTCAATGACAGCTACCTGAAGGCGCAGGGGCAGGCGGACGGAAAGGAGAGCTACAACCGGGTCGTGGACCTCATCGTGTCCTACGAAAAGTCGAAATAAAAAGAGGCGTGCCGGCACGCCTCTTTTTTATGGGCTTTACGATGCAAAATTGTCCTCGATCACCTGGCAGGCCATGTAGTACTCCACATAATAGTGGATGAGATCGGAAGAGTAGCCGGCGCTTACGGCGGCCTCCTCGCTCTCATAGCCGCCCATCGAGAGCAGGATCATGTCCTCGATCGACTGGTAGGCGGGGTCCTCCGGTGTGATGTTTTCCTTGTAGAGGATTGCCTTCGCCGTCAGCCATCTGCGGGTGTAGGCTTTCTTCAGGTCCTCGCCCTCGAAAGCTCCGATCGCTTCGACCGCGTTGTAGATGTCCTGCGGGTAGGAGGTGATGATGGATTCGGCGACGATGCTGTTGAAGATCTCGTCCGAGTCGGTCTTGATGAGATTGACAAGGACGGTCCAGGTCGTGTTCTTTCCGGCCAGGTCCGGATTGGTGTAATCCTCCGGGAAGAGGCAGTCGAAGACGAGGGTCTCACCCCTCGTAGCGCCGATGAGGTTCTCCTCGAAGCCGGGGATAAAGGTGTTTGAGCCGACCTTTAAGTCGTAGCCCTCGCCGACCATGCCGTCCCTCGGCTCGGTCTCACCCTCGATGACGCCGGAGAAGTTGATGTTGGCGATGACGCCCTCGGTGATCACCGCGTCGTCCGGGTAGATCTGGGTGACTTCCTTGTACTTTGAGAGTGTGATGAAGGCATCGGGACCAAGCGTGCTGAAGCTCTCGGGAGAAACGGGAATCGCATCCGGGGTGATCTCGGGAGCCCCGGGGATGCCCTGTGAGCTTTCATTGCTATCGGAGCTGCCTTCGGAAGGAACGGATTCGCCGGCCGCAGGCGTTTCGGCAGCGGAGACTGCGGCTGCGGGGCTTTCCGCTGCGGCGGAGGCCGCCGCACTTTCGGCTGCTGCGGAGCTACCCGGGGACTCCGCGGAGGAGGCGGCGCTTTGGGCTCCCGCGCCGTTTTGACTTCCGCAGCCGGCAAAGATGAGCGCGAAAGTCATCATACATACGAACAGCTTTGTTTTCATGGGTTTTCTCCTTATCTTTAGTAGTGAATTCAGCCCTGTTTTTTTTATCATAACTGCTCATCGGGAAAATGGCAAGAAAATAATGTATACAGCGCCTTTACTTTGCCGGAAACAAGGGTTAAAATGAAATGGAGAATGCTCTTTTGGAGGAGAAAATGGAAGGAATTAAATCTGAGCTGTTTTCATTTTTGAAATGGATCGTCTTAACGCTCATCATCGGAGCGGCAGTCGGTCTCATCATGAGCGGCTTTGCATTCCTGATCTCCGTGGTGACTTCGTTCCGGCTTGCCCACATGTGGATGCTGCTGCTCCTGCCGGCGGCCGGCTGCGTGATCGTCTTTCTGTATCACAGATTCGGGCACGAGGTGGACCACGGGACCAACACGGTCATTGAGGCCGTCCGGGAAAACGCGCCCATGCCCTATGAACAGGGGCTTTTAGTGCTTGCGGCAACCGTGATGACCCACGCGTTCGGCGGTTCGACCGGGCGCGAAGGCGCGGCTCTGCAGCTGGGCGGCAGCGCGGCTTCCATGATCGGGGATGTCTTAAAGCTCGATGAGAAGGACAAGAAAATATTCCTGATGGCGGGCATGAGCGCCGCCTTCGCGGCTCTTTTCGGTACCCCCCTTGCGGCCTCGGTCCTGCCGATGGAGTTCGTCTCGGTCGGGGAGATGTTCTACCCGGCTCTGGTGCCCTGCGTGCTGGCGTCCTTCACGGCCCACGCGGTGGCGGTGGCGGTCGGAACGGCTTCCCTGTCGGTTCCCTACGCGGTGGCGTCGGTGCCGAAGCTGTACTCGATCGCATTTCCGAAGGCGATCCTCATCGGCGCTCTGGCAGCCCTCGCGGGCATACTTTTTATCAATGCGCTGCACATCACGGACTCGTATTTCGACCGCTGGTTTAAGGGTAAGCCCTACATCCGCGTGATCGCGGGCGGCGCGGCGGTCGCGGCACTCGCCTACCTTCTCGGAACCCAGGACTACTGCGGCTTAAGCTCGCAGGTGATCCACGACTCCTTCGCGGGAAATGCAGCCCCGTATGCATTTCTCCTCAAGATCGTCTTTACCTGCCTCACACTCGAGAGCGGCTTCAAGGGCGGCGAAATCGTGCCCTCCTTCGTGATCGGCGCATCCGTCGGGTGCCTGCTCTCGGGAATTCTGGGGCTGCCGGCGGATCTTGCGAGCGCCTGCGGTATGTGCAGCCTCTTCTGCGCGATCACCAACAGCCCGCTCACCTCGCTCATCATCGCGCTGGAGCTCTTCGGCGCGGAGGGCATGGGCTTCTACGCGGTCGCGGTCGCGGTGGCCTACCGCCTGTCGGGCTACTACGGGGTGTTCGGGTCGCAGAAGATCCATTTTTCCAAGACGGCTCCCGAGACGGTGGATATCGCCCCGTCCGAGCTTTTTAAGAAACATCATTGAAAATTAATTTATGGAGGTATTATTATGAATTGGAACAGAACTGGGCTCAAGAACATGGCAAAGACGGCCCTGAAGGGCAACTTCTGGGTGACGGTGCTGGTCGCATTTATCTTTGCGCTCCCCGGAGCATCCCGGTCGGTGACGACGGTGAGGGACGGCTATGAGGTGTACACGAACATAAACTACGGAGTCGTTGCGACAGCGGCGGCCGGCGGCGGAACCATCTCGCTGCTTCTCCGCATTTTCCTCTTCAACCCGCTCGGCGTCGGCTGCAGACGCTTCTTCGTCGAGAACCTCTACAAGCCGGCCGAGGTTGAGTATGTCAAGGCAGGCTTTGTGCCGAATTATGTGAATGTCGTGCTGACGCTCGCCATCAGGGACATCTTAGTTTTCCTGTGGACGCTGCTTCTCGTGGTTCCGGGCATCATCAAGGCCTATGAGTACCGCATGGTGGATTTCCTTCTTGCGGATTATCCGGACATGCCCTACAAGGAGGCGCTGGAGCGCTCGAAGCAGATGATGATGGGCGAGAAGATGGATGCGTTCATCCTTGACCTCAGCTTTATTCCGTGGTACTTCACGGCGCTCTTTACGTTCGGCCTCTCCATTATCTTCTATGTCAACCCGTATCAGGCCGAGACGAACGCGGCGCTCTATGCGGCTCTTCAGGACAAGATGCAGAAAATGTACGGAAACGGTGACATGTAATGAAGCTTCAGAAATCTGTTGTCATAGAGAATTTCCGGGAAATGATCCGGAAAAAGACAGTCTCCTATGAAGATATGGATCGTGCGGACGCGGCGGAATTTGCCGCGTTTCGTGCGCTTATACCGGAGCGCTTCCCGCACCTTTGGGAGGCCGCAGAGTACCGGGAGATCGGCCGGGGCGGCATGCTCTTTGCGATAAAGGGCAGATCGGATGCAAAACCGTCCGTCCTCATGGCCCACTACGACGTGGTGCCGGCGGACCAGGACGGCTGGGCATGCAATCCGTTCGGTGCGGAGATGAAGGACGGCCGCATCTACGGGCGCGGCACGCTGGATACGAAGGGGACGCTTCTTTCGATCGTGACCGCGGTCGATCAGGCGCTCTCCGAGGGCTGGATCCCGAAAAATGACCTCTACCTCTCCTTCGGCGCGGAGGAGGAGACTCACGGAGACACCTGCGCCAGGATCGTTGAGACTCTGAAAAATGAAAACATCCGCCCCGCCTTTGTCCTCGACGAGGGCGGCGCGGTGATCCCGGAAGGGGTTCCGGGGCTCAAGAAGAAGCTTGCGATGGTCGGCATCGCCGAGAAGGGCACCGCCAACTACATGCTGACGGTCCGGGACGCGGGCGGCCACGCGGCGACCCCGCCGAAGCACACGGCGGTCGGGCGGCTGGCCCGGGCCGCGGTGCGGATCGAGGAGCATCCGTTCCCGGCAAGGCTCTCGGCACCGGTCAGAAAGATGTTCAAGGAGCTTGCGGGAGAGGCAAATCCGCTTGTCGGGGCTGCATTTTCCAATATCGGGCTCTTTGAGCCGGGCGTGAAGATCCTCGCGCCGCATCTGGGACCGACTTTCAACGCGATGGTGCGGTCGACGGCGGCGGTCGTGATCTTCGAGGGGGCCTCGGCCTTCAACGTGCTGCCGGACAAGGCCGCGATGGGGGTCAACGTGCGGATCCTGCCGGGGGAGACGAAGGAGAGTGTGCTTGCTTACCTCAAGAAGGTCGTGGCGGACCCGAAGGTGAGCGTGGACCTGATCGACGGGACGGACCCGACTCCGGTATCGGATATCGACTGCGAGGAGTGGCAGCTGCTAAAAAGGGCCGCGAAGGAGACCTGGCCGGATGCCGGCTTCGGACCTTATATGCTGAACGGGGGCACGGACTCCCGGTTCTACTCGGAGATCGCGGACCATATCTACAAGTTCACCCCGATGGAGATGACCGCGGCGGAGCGGAAGACGGTGCACGGGGCGAACGAATCCATTTCGATCGATAACCTTTTGACATGCGTGCGCTTCTACGGAAGGCTTGTGCGGGAACTGTGAGGAGACAAGGATGGCAATCATTAAGGAAATCGTGCAGCAGACGCACAACCGCTTCTTGAATATGTTTGAGCTGAAGGTCCGCCGGAAGAACGGCAGCGAGGGCAGCTACTTCGTTGCCTCCCGGGCGGAGAAGCCGGAGGATATCGAGTGCGCAAGGCACACGGTGAAGCCGGACGGCGTGATCATCTATGCGGTGACGAAAGACCGCGAGAAAGTGCTGCTCGTCAGGCAGTACCGCTACCCGATCGACACGTACGTCTACGAGCTGCCGGCGGGGCTGGTCGATCCGGGGGAGGACTACCGGACGGCGGCCGTGAGAGAGGTGCATGAGGAGACGGGGCTTCATTTTACGCCGATCGACGTAGACTCGATGTATGAGAAGCCCCGCTACACGACGGTCGGGATGACGGACGAGTGCTGTGCGATGGTGTACGGCTTTATTGATGGGGAGCTCTCGACGGATTATATGGAGGCTACCGAGGAGATCGTGCCGCTGCTGGTCGATCGAGAGGAGGCCGTGAGGATCCTTCGGGAGGAGCGCGTCGCGGCGCCCTGCGCGTACCACATCGAGCGGTTCGCGGTGGAGGAAGAGCCCTTCGCCTATATGGAAAAGAAATGAAGAAAGCTGCAGACGGCGTAAGGGGGAGTACAATACTCCCCCTTGAATTTTTTTTCCGGACGGTTTATACTGTGCCAAGACACGCAAAGAAGATGTGACCGTGACCCGGCAGTGCCGGTGACTCCTTGAAGTCGGTCAATAACGGTAAGGAGAAAAGAATTATGGGTATCTATGAAGAACTGAAGGCACGCGGCCTCATCGCCCAGGTGACGGACGAGGACCAGGTCCGGGAGATGCTGAACAACGGAAAGGCGGTGTTCTACATCGGGTTTGACCCGACGGCGGACAGCCTCCATGTCGGACATTTCATGGCGCTCTGCCTCATGAAGAGACTGCAGATGGCAGGCAACAAGCCGATCGCGCTCTTAGGCGGCGGCACGGGCATGATCGGTGACCCGTCCGGACGCACGGACCTCCGCAAGGTCCTGACGAAGGAGACGATCCAGCACAACATCGACTGCTTCAAGGAGCAGATGAGCCGCTTTATCGACTTTTCCGAGGGAAAAGCCCTCATGGTCAACAATGCCGACTGGCTGCTGGACCTCAACTATGTCGAGTTCCTGCGCGAGATCGGTTCCTGCTTCTCGGTCAACAACATGCTGAGAGCCGAGTGTTACAAGCAGCGCATGGAGAAGGGTCTCACCTTCCTTGAGTTCAACTACATGGTGATGCAGGGCTACGATTTCCTCAGACTGTACCAGGATTACGGCTGCAACTTCGAGTTTGGCGGCGACGACCAGTGGTCCAACATGCTGGCCGGCACCGAGCTGATCAGAAAGAAGCTCGGCAAGGACGCGCACGCGATGACGATCACGCTGCTCCTCAATTCCGAGGGCAAGAAGATGGGCAAGACCGCCTCGGGCGCCGTCTGGCTCGATCCGAAGAAGACCACGCCGTACGAGTTCTACCAGTACTGGCGTAACGTCGGGGACGCGGACGTCCTCAAGTGCATCCGCATGCTGACCTTCCTCCCGCTCGAGGAGATCGATGCGATGGACAAGTGGGAAGGCGCCGAGCTCAACAAGGCCAAGGAGATCCTCGCCTACGAGCTGACCGCCCTCGTCCACGGCAAGGAGGAGGCCGAAAAGGCCCAGGCTGCCGCGAGAGCCCTTTTCGCCGGCGGCGCGGATGCGGAGATTCCGACCACCGTGCTCCACGATGAGGATTTCGAGGGCGATGAGATCGGCGTCATCAAGGCGCTGGTTATGGCCGGCCTCTGCGGCTCGAACGGCGAAGCGCGCCGTGCGATCCAGCAGAACGGCGTCAGCATCGGCGACACAAAGGTGACCGATGTCTTCGCTAAGATCAAAAAGGATGAGATCGCGAAGGGAGACACGGTGCTCCGCCGCGGCAAGAAGAATTTCAGAAAGCTGGTTGTGGAATAAACCGGCGGAAGAGTTTTACGGCGGGGCCTTCGGGCCCCGCAAAAAGGAAGAGGTAATGCTATGATTTCCGAAAAAATGAAAGGTTACGTGAAGAACAGCTCCGCGATCCGCGCGATGTTTGAAGAGGGCAAGAAGATGGCCGCCATCTACGGCAGGGATCATGTCTATGATTTCAGCCTCGGCAACCCGAACGTTGCGGCCCCGGACGAGGTTAAGCGGGCGATCATCGACGTCGTCACGAATGAGGATCCGGTCCTCGTTCACGGCTACATGAACAACTCCGGCTACGAGGATGTCCGCGAGACGATCGCAGAGCATTTAAACGGGCTCTACGGCACAAAGTATGCCGCGGGGAACCTCCTTATGACCGTAGGCGCGGCGGGCGGCATGAATGTATTTTTCAAGACGATCCTGAACCCGGGCGACGAGGTCGTGACCTTCACACCTTATTTCGGAGAGTACCGCTCCTACACGGCGAACTACGACGGAAAGCTCATCGAGGTTCCGTGCGATCCGGTCACCTTTGAGCCGGATGTCAAAGCGCTCGAAGCCGCCCTCACCCCGCTCACGAAGATCGTGATCGTGAACTCCCCGAACAACCCGACGGGCGCGGTCTACTCGAAGGAGTGCCTTGAGGCCATCGCTGCCGTGCTCGAGAAGAAAGAGAAGGAGTTCGGCACTTCAATCTACCTCTTCTCCGACGAGCCCTACAGGGAGATCGTCTTCGGGGATACCGAGGTTCCGTGGATCCCGTCGATTTACAGAAACACGGTCGTCGGCTACTCCTACTCGAAGTCTCTCTCGCTTCCGGGCGAGCGCATCGGCTTCCTCGTCATGCCGTCGGAGATCGACGATTTCGCCGATGTGACGGCGGCGGCCAACACCGCGAACCGTATCCTCGGCTTCGTCAACGCGCCGTCCCTCATGCAGAGAGTCGCGGCAAAGTGCGTGAACGCGAAGACCGACGTCGCCTACTACGCGAAGAACCGTCAGATGCTCACCGAGGGGCTTAAGGCTGCAGGCTACACATTTGTCGAGCCGCAGGGCGCCTTCTACCTCTGGCTGAAATCTCCGGAACCGGATGAGAAAGCCTTTGTCGCGAAAGCGAAGGAGCGCCAGATCCTGATCGTGCCGGGTTCTTCCTTCGGCTGCGCCGGCTGGGTCCGCATCGCTTACTGTGTCTCGAACGAGACCGTCAAAAATGCCCTTCCGGGCTTCATGGAGATCGCAAAAGAGTATGGGCTGGGAGAATAATGTCCGAAAAGTTGTCCCCTACACGCCCGGCGAGCAGCCGCGTGTAAAGGACATCGTCAAATTAAACACAAATGAAAACCCCTATCCGCCCTCACCCCGGGTCGCGGAGGCCCTGAAGGAGCTCTCCGTGAACGACCTCCGGCTCTACCCGGATCCGAAGGCGGAAGTGCTGGTGTCCGCGGTCGCGAAAGCCTACGGGCTTAAGGAGAGTGAGGTCTTCGTCGGGGTCGGCTCCGACGATGTGCTTGCGATGCTCTTTATGACATTTTTCAACAGCGAGGAGAAAGTCATTTTCCCGGACATCACCTACAGCTTCTACGACGTCTGGGCGGAGATGCTGCGGATCCCCTACGAGACGATTCCGCTCGATGAGCATTTTAAGATCGTGCCGGGGGACTATAAGCGGCCGAACGGCGGCATCGTGTTCCCGAACCCGAACGCGCCGACCGGTGCGCTCCTGCCGCTCTCCGCGGTGGAGGAGATCGTCGCGGCGAACCCGGATTCGGTGGTGATCGTGGACGAGGCCTACATCGATTTCGGCGGGGTCTCCGCGCTGCCGCTCATCCATAAGTACGACAACGTGGTGATCGCCCAGACCTTCTCCAAGTCGAGGTCCATGGCGGGGCTCCGCGTCGGCTTCGCGATGGGAAATGAAAAGCTCATCAAGTACTTAAACGATGTGAAGTACAGCTTCAACTCCTACACGATGAACCGGCCGGCGCTCATCCTGGGCGCGGCGGAGGTCTCGGACACGGAGCATTTCCGGGAGAACTGCGCAAAGATCGTGCGGACCCGGGAGGAGAGTGAGAGACGCTTTGCCGAGCTGGGATTCAGCTTCGAGCCTTCGAGCTCCAACTTCGTCTTTGTGACGCATCCGCGCGTCCCGGCGAAGAAGATCTTTGATTATCTGAGAGAAAAACACATCTTCGTGCGCTGGTTTGACAAGCCGCGTATCAGCAATTATCTCCGGGTCACGATCGGAACAGACGCGGAGATGGACAGACTATTTGAGGCTCTGAAGGAGGTTATCGGATAAATGACAGTCGTTGTGGATTGGGTGCAGGCGCATCTCGGGTTTCTTCCGCCGCAGGTGCTGGTCGTGATCGTCTCGATGCTGCCGGTTATTGAGCTCCGCGGAGGAATTCCCCTCGCGCGGCTCCTCATGCTGCCGCTCTGGCAGGCAATCGTTTTCTCGGCGATCGGCAATATCCTGCCGATCCCGTTCATCCTGCTCTTTGTGGAGAAGGTGTTTGACTGGCTTCGGCCGACGAAGCTGTTCGGGCCGCTTGTTGAAAAGCTTGAGAAGAGGGCACTCTCCAAGTCGGACGGTATCAAGAAGGCCGAGTTCTGGGGCCTTGCGCTCTTTGTCGGGATCCCGCTTCCGGGGACCGGCGGCTGGACCGGCTCGCTTGCAGCGTCCCTCTTAAAGATCGATATCAAGAAGGCCTCGCTGGCGATCCTTCTCGGAATCGCGATCGCATCGACGATCATGTCGCTGATCTCGTACGGCGTGTTTGCGATGTAAACTGCAATACAGTAAGCTCCGGGAGGTATCTCTATGAACTTCTTTGCTTCTGTTCTGCGCCTTACACAGCGGAGAAATAAAAAACAATGGAAATCCGTCACGGCGGTCTTTACGGGCAAACATGAAAAGGCGATGGTCAGGACCAAAATGGGTCCCCGGCCGGCGCCCTACAACGCGTACGAGATCGTCTACGAGGCGGACGGCGAGCGGAGGAGAGGCTGGTATTCATTTCACCCGCTCAGCGATCCGGACCCGGAGACGCTGTCCGGAGAAACGATCAGAATCCGCTGCAGGGTGGGAAAGCCCTATATTTTTGAGAAGGATACATCCGGACGGGATGAATAGAGAAATGTACGAAAAAGCAGAGACGATGGTGAGTCGTCTCTGCTTTTTTGATGTCATCTGGCTGAGCGGACTCTCTTGAGCGCCCGGTTGACCCTTGAGAAGTCAATCGAGCACTGGCCGTCCGATATATGAATCGGGATGACGGAGTCGAAATCATACTTCTCCGGGTAGAAAGTATCATTCTGAAAATCATAGACCAGGACCGTCCCCTCAACGTTGTCAGAACCGTCCCTCAGACGTTGACGGTATCACAGTCCGTACCATGTATCAGATATCTTCGTACTTGATTTCAAAATGAGATATGGTATCATAAATGTACTGTAACCGAGGAGGAAGGAGGTGAGATCCGTGGAGCTGAAAGACCTGGCCGCATACGCCGATGAACAATACCGGATAAAGGAAGAGCACAAATGGGCGGACTTCCCGGGTTTCTCTGTCCTCTGCCACCCCGACACCGGAAAATGGGTCGCCCTCCTCATGCGGCAGTGGGACGGCGAGACCGGGACACTGATCGAGCGCTGCGATATGAAATGCGGGAGCGAACCCCTATCCGGGCCCCGAAAGCCCTACATAACGGCGCCGGTCCGGATGCACGGGAGCAGCTGGATCGGGATCTCCTTCGATGAGAGAACGGAAGCCGAGACCGTCTTCGGGCTCTTTGATCAGGCGATCCGCGCCGGAAAGCCCCACGGGTATACCCTCGTTCTTGACGATCGGCCGGCAGCCGATAAAAACGTCTATCAGGAGACCGCCCTGCCGTTTGGCGGAAAGGACCGGCCGCCCGCGAAGGACCAGCCTCCGGAGCGGCTTCGGAAGATGCGGCGCCTCTACGAGTACGGCAGGGAGTCCGCGGAGTCGAGAGCAAAGAACTTTTACCGCCAGGCGGTCTTCATGCAGGACTATGAGGACGACTGCCCCGCATCGATCGGCGAGTTTATCTGCTATTATCCGACCTACCAGGACATGACGACCCGGCAGCTTCGTGCGTATTTTACGTGGCGGACCCGGGTGCGAAGAGGCGACTACCAGCCGATCGCTGCCTCCGCCGCCTACATTTACATCTATGAACTCTTAAACGGTATCGGCACGGCCTCGCCGGAGGAGAGCTTTGAGAAGCTGCTCGAATTCGATGAAAAATATTCAGGCGCCGGCCTGGGAGATAAGCGCATGCGTGCTAACCTCCGGAAATGGGTGTTCGAGTTCGCGGTCGTCCGCAGCCTCCCGCCGGAGCTCGCCGAAAAGGTCTTCGACCCGGCTCTCCTGGGGCAGGATAAGGCCCTCGCGGTCCTTAAAGTCCCGAACGAGCACACGGATGAGGAGGTCTTCGAAGCCCTCAGTCACTTTAGCGGCAGGAAAATGAAAACCTCCCCCGTTCTCACGGCCGACCCCGCAAGGGGCATGCACCTCTTCGCGGAGGCCTGGCGCGCGGCCGTATCTTACACGCGGGAGGGCAGGGACCTCTTCTCACTCTGCTTCGGCAGAATGCAGAAACGCGAGTTTCACCCGCTTATGAGTGCCATCTTTTATGAGCCGGAACGACAGACAGACCGGGAGTATGCGCTAAGCCCCTGCCGCCGGTTTATCCTTAAGAACGGAAGCTGGCAGACGGAAGGCTATGAGAAGCTCTTATTTAACAGGAACCTGCTTGCGGGCTTCCTTCATGAGGCGGATGCGAGGCTCCGCCGCTATTTAAAGACGGGAAAGTATCTGCGGGAAAATGAGGCCGATGCCTGGGCAGTCCCCTACATTGACGGGGTGATTGAGGCAGACAGGAAGGCGCTCATCGAGGCGGCAAGGCCCAAGATCACCATCGACCTCTCCGGGCTCGACAAGATCCGCCGGGATGCCCTCACAACGAGGGACAGCCTGCTCATCGGGGACGAGGCGGATTATGAGGAGGCACCCGTGGCAGCCTTGCCCCCGGCGGAGGAGCCGGCGGAAGACGAAGCGCCCGCTCCGGCAGTCTTGCCTTCCGAGGAGGCGGAAGCGGATGACGGTCCGCTTGACCGGGTGCAGAAGGAGATCCTCCGGGCCCTTCTTGCCGGGCAGGATGCGGGAGACATTATCAGGAAAAATTATCTCATGCCTTCGCTCGCGGCGGATGCCATCAACGAGGCCATGATGGACGAGATCGGCGATACGGTTCTCATTTCAGAGGGCGATTCCCTGATTCTTGTCGAAGACTACATAGAAGATATAAGGCAGTATCTTGGAGGAACATAAAATGGACGAACACAAAAAGGTGCCGAAGCGTATCGCGCAGACGGTGCTGAACTCACTGAAGGGCGGCGTGGTGCCCCGCATCGGCCTCCCCTACATCACGGTGGGCAGAAAAAATGAGATCGAGGCGCTGCTGCACGATGTGGACATTATCGCGGAGGGCGGTGCGTCCTTCCGCTTTATCGTAGGCCGCTACGGGAGCGGCAAGAGCTTTCTTCTGCAGACCATCCGGAACTATGTGATGGACCGCGGCTTTATCGTCGCGGACGCGGACCTCTCCCCGGAGAGACGCCTTCAGGGCACGCGGGGCCAGGGCCTGGCTACCTACCGGGAGCTCATCTCGAATCTCTCCACGAAGACGAAGCCGGAGGGAGGCGCCTTGACGCTGGTCCTGGACCGCTGGATCAGCGCCGTGCAGAGCGAGGCCGTGAAGGAGACAGGGCTTTCGCCCGCCGATCCGGCGCTTCAGGCCGCGACGGACAGGAAGATCTACGCCGTGACCGCGAACTTAAGCGAGATGGTGCACGGCTTCGAGTTCGGAAAGCTGCTCTCGGCCTACTACCGCGCCTATGTGGAGGGCGACGACGAGACAAAGGCGAAGGTGGTGCGCTGGTTCAGGGGCGAGTATGCGCTTAAAACCGAGGCCCGGGAGGCCCTCGGTGTTAATATCATCATCACCGATGACGACTGGTACGATTACTTAAAGCTCTTCGCGACCTTCTTTCGGCTGGCGGGCTACACCGGCATGATGATCATGGTGGATGAGCTGGTGAACATTTTTAAGATACCGAACTCCATCACCCGCCAGTACAATTACGAGAAGATGCTCACGATGTACAACGACACCCTGCAGGGCAAGGCGAAGTATCTCGGCATCATCATGGGCGCGACACCCCAGGCGCTGGAGGACAAAAGGCGGGGCATCTACAGCTACGAGGCCCTGCGGTCCCGGCTGGCGGAAGGGCGGTTTTCTAGGCCCGGCGCGAGGGACCTCTTAGCTCCCGTGATCCGGCTCGAGCCGCTGACCGCCGAGGAGATGCTGGTGCTCTGCGAGAAGCTGGCGGAAATGCACGCCGGACTCTACGGCTACGCCCGCCGCGTCACGACCGATGACCTGGTCAGCTTTATCAAGATCGAGTACGGGCGCATCGGCGCAGACCAGAACATCACGCCCCGCGAGGTGATCCGGGACTTTATCGAGCTCCTGGACCTTCTCTATCAGAACCCGGCGATGAAGATCGGCGAACTGCTTCGTTCCGATGAATTCAGCTTTACAAAATCAGAAGCGGTCTCCGACGAGACGGAGGCCGGCTTTGCGGAGTTTACGATATGAACGTGTTTGAGCGCTATGCGCCGTTTATTCAGGATTACATTTACCGCTCCGGGTGGCAGACGCTCAGGGCGGTGCAGAACGCGGCGGGGGATGCCATTTTTAATACGGATGAAAATGTACTGCTGACCGCCTCCACGGCTTCCGGGAAGACGGAGGCGGCATTTTTCCCGATCCTGACGCTCCTTGACGAGGAGCCCTCCCGGACGGTGGGGGTCCTCTACATTGCGCCGCTCAAAGCCCTCATCAACGACCAGTTCGGGCGGCTTAACGAGCTCTGCGAGGAGGAGGGCATCGCCGTGACCCGCTGGCACGGGGACGCGGCCCGGTCGAAGAAGAGGAAGCTCTTAAAGAAGCCCTCCGGCATCCTGCAGATCACGCCGGAATCCCTCGAATCCCTTCTCATCAACAGGCACATGGAGATCCCGTCTCTTTTCGGGGACCTGCGCTTTATCGTGATCGACGAGATCCACTCGCTTCTTCGGGCGGACCGGGGCCTTCAGACCTTCTGCCTCATCGAGCGGCTCACGAAGATCGCGGGCGTGAACCCGAGGCGGATCGGGCTCTCCGCGACGATCGGCAACCCGGAGCTGGCGGGTAAGTTTCTCGCGGCGGGCAGCGGGAGAGGAACCGTTATCCCGAAGTTCGACGGCGGGAAAGAGGTCTGGCGGCTTGGCATGGAGCATTTTTACAACACCGCGCCGCAGGCGGACGAGGGCAAGGTCGTTTCCGCCCCGACACCGGCCGCGGAGGAGGCCACCGACACCGCACCGAAGGCCGCGGATCCGGGCATCGGGTATATTTTTGAGCACACGAGAGGCAAAAAATGCCTCATATTCACCAACTCCCGCGAGGAGTGCGAGTCCGTCTGCCAGTACCTTCGGCAGTACTGTGAAGTCAATCACGAGCCTGACCGCTTTCTCATCCACCACGGAAATCTCTCCGCGTCCTACCGGGAGAGCGCTGAGGAGGAGATGAAGGACGATGACTCGCTGATGAGCGTCTGCGCGACGGCGACGCTGGAGCTGGGAATCGATATCGGGCGGCTGGAGCGGGCGTTTCAGATCGACGCACCGTTCACCGTGTCGGGCTTTCTGCAGCGCATGGGCCGCACGGGACGAAGGGGCGACCCGTCGGAGATGTGGTTTATCATGCGGGAGGACCATCAGGAGGCCCGCGCGATGCTGCCGGAGAGCATTCCCTGGTATCTTGTGCAGGGCATCGCCCTGGTGCAGCTCTATATCGAGGAACGGTTCGTGGAGCCGCCCCGTCTTGACCGGCTGCCCTACAGCCTGCTCTACCACCAGACCATGAGCACGCTGGCCTCCCACGGGGAGATGACGCCCGGCGAGCTGGCCTCCCGGGTGCTGACGCTCAGCTGCTTTCACCGCATCTCGCAGGATGACTACAAGGTGCTGCTCCGGCATCTCATTGAGATCGACCACGTGAACCGCACGGAGAACGGGGGCCTCATCGTGGGCCTTAGCGGCGAGCGGGTGGTGAACAACTACAAGTTCTACGCGGTGTTCCAGGAGAACATCGAGTACACCGTGCGCTCCGGGTCCGAGCAGCTGGGGACCATCGTAAAGCCCCCGCCTGTGGGGGACAAGATCGCCATCGCCGGCCGTGTCTGGGTGGTGGAGGATGTGGACCACAAGAGGCGGGAAGTCTTCTGCACGCTGGTCAAGGGCAATATCCCGGCCTATTTCGGCGATGTGGCGGGCGATATCCACACGCGCATCTTAGAGCGGATGTATCAGGTGTTAAATGAAGACAAAGACTATCCCTACCTCATGCCCCACGCGGTCTGCCGTCTCGCGGACGCAAGAGAGGTGTTCAGGAAATCGCGCATGCAAAAAAGGCCGCTCGTCCATCTCGGCGGTAAGATGTGGGCGCTCTTTCCCTGGGTCGGCAGCTATGCATTTCTCGCTCTGGAGCGCTTCTTAAAGATCCGGTGCGGGGCGAGGCTGGGTCTTAAGGGGCTTGAGTCCCGGCGGCCCTACTACATGCAGTTTACCATGAGGGCCGGCGAGGAGGCATTTTACGGGATCGTATGCGAGGAGGCGGAGAAGGAGTTTGATCCGCTTGAGCTCGTGTATCCGAAGGAAGTGCCGGTCTTTGAAAAATATGACGAATATGTGCCGGAGGAGCTGGTGCGCAAGGGCTTTGCCCTGGGTGTCCTTGACATAAACGGCATGAAGCAGCGGGTGCAGGGCTGGAAGAAGTACGGAGGATATGAGGATGGACCGCGAGTATATGAGTTATGAGGATTACCTCATCAATGTGAAGAAGGGCATTGTGACGAAGGACGGAAACTGCCCGGTGACGCCGCTTCTTGTCATGCTCCAGGGGCGCTGGAAATCCCAGGTGATGTACGAGATGTGCATGTACGACACCGTGCGCTTCGGGCGGCTTAAGAAGGACCTCCCCGGCATTACCAACACAATGCTGACAAAGGCCCTCCGGGAACTGGAGGAGGACGGGCTGATAAGCCGCGAGCAGTTCAACGAGATCCCGCCCCACGTCGAGTACTCCCTCACGGAGATGGGGCGTGATCTTCTGCCGGTGTTCTATGCGATCATGAACTGGGGGTTCAAGCATGAGGGGGAACTTTACGGAAAGCATGCGTAAAATAATACCTTTTTGTGGCAGTTTTCACAGTTATGCGCTATAATTAAGATAATTATACCTGCTTGGAAAGGGGACGGCACATGGACGGAAAAAGGGTAATGAGAATCATTAAATGGGCAGTCGGGATCGATCTTGCGGTGGTTGCGGCGGAGTACGCGATGGCCTATCGGATGTTCAACGGGTTCCTCCTCCGCAAGGACGACATCTATGAGGACGATATGCCCGCGGACAAGAACTACTCCGGCAGAAAGTACCACAAGGCCTATCTCGCCGGGATAAGGGAGAATCAGAAGATCAAGGGGGAGGATGTTACCATCACCTCCGATGACGGGCTCGAGCTCATGGGCACCTGGTATCCCGCGGAAAATGCAAAGCGCACGATCATCCTGGCGCACGGCTACCACAGCTCCTGGCAGAAGGACTTCGCCGGCATGGTCCCCTGGTACCACGAGAACGGGTCGAACCTCCTCATGATCGAGGAGCGGGCCCACAGGAGAAGCGAGGGCACCTACATCACGATGGGCATCCGCGAGAGCGAGGACATCGTGAAATGGGCGGAATTCCTGAACGGCAGATTCGGGGATGCGCTGCCGCTCTATTTCCACGGGGTTTCGATGGGCGCGGCGACCGTGCTCATGTCCCAGGGTGAGATCCTGCCGCCCAACATGGCCGGCATCATCGCGGACTGCGGCTTCACTTCCTGCTACGACATCTCCCTCACCGTGGTGAAGAGAAGCATGGGCCTCCTGGCCTATCCGCTGCTCTACCGGGCAAACCTCTACGCGAACAGGATCGCGAAGATCGACATGAAGGAGAAGGAGAACCCGAAGATCCTCGCCCACGCGAAGATTCCGACGCTCTTTATCCACGGCACCGGGGACCATTTTGTCCCCTGCGACATGACTGTAAAGAACTACAGCGCGGCGGCCTGTGAGAAGCGCCTCGTCCTGGTGGAGGGCGCACCCCACGCGATGAGCTGGTTCTACGATACGGAACGCTATAAGAAGGCGGTTGCCGATTTCTTTGAAGAACATGATGCATGAACATGCAGGAAGGAGATAAACATGTTTACAGATAATAAAATATGGATCGCGTCAAATGAGAACCGTCTCTATCTTCTCCCGCAGATGGCGAACCGCCACGGGATCATTTCCGGCGCGACCGGCACCGGCAAGACGATCACGCTGAAGGTGCTTGCGGAGTCATTCTCCGAGGCCGGCGTGCCGGTCTTTGTCTCCGACGTCAAGGGTGATCTCTCCGGCATGGGCGCTCCGGGCGAAGACTCCGAGAATATGCAGAAGCGCATCGAGCGCTTCGGGCTTGCGGACGAGGGCTTCACCTACCGTCCGTTCCCGACCAGATACTGGGATGTCTACGGCGAGAAGGGTGTTCCGGTCAGGGCGACCGTGATGGAGATGGGACCGCTTCTCATTTCCCGGATCTTAGGGCTCAACGAGACCCAGGAAGGCGTCATGAGCATCGCGTTCCGCGTCGCCGACGATGAGGGTCTGCTCCTTCTTGACTTCAAGGATCTCCGCTCGATGATCCAGTATATCGGTGAAAATGCAAAAGACCTGCGGCTCCGCTACGGGAACATCTCCCCGGCCAGCATCGGCGCGATCCAGAGAGCGCTCCTTAAGCTCGAGGACCAGGGTGCCGAGCTCTTCTTCGGCGAGCCCGCGCTCGACATCTACGACTGGATGCAGGGCGATGAGGCGGGCCGCGGCTACATCAACGTCATGAACTGCGAGAAGCTTTTCCTGCAGCCGGCTCTCTACGGAGCCTTCATGCTCTACATGCTCTCCGAGATCTACGAGAGTCTGCCGGAAGCAGGCGACCTCGATAAACCCAAGATGGTGCTCTTCTTCGATGAGGCGCATCTCATTTTCAAGGATGCATCGAAGGAGCTCCTCGACAAGGTCGAACAGGTCGTCCGCCTCATCCGCTCGAAGGGTGTCGGCGTCTTCTTTGTCACCCAGAACCCGGCGGATATCCCGGACAGCGTCCTGGGCCAGCTCGGAAACCGCATCCAGCATGCGCTGCGCGCCTACACCGTGAAGGACCTCCGGTCCGTCAAGACGGCGGCCGAGACCTTCCGCGAGAACCCGAAGATCGACACGGTCAAAGCCATCCAGGAGCTCGGAACCGGCGAAGCGCTTGTCCAGTTCCTCGACGCAAAGGGCATTCCGTCCATGGTCGAGCAGGCGAAGATCCTGCCGCCGGAGAGCCTTATGGGTCCGATCGACCCGACGGCGATGATGACGATCATCAGCGGGGACGAGATGTGCGACAAATATCTCGACCCGGTCGACCGCGAATCCGCCTACGAGGTCCTGAACGCGACCGCTATGGCCGCGGAGGCAGCCGAGGAGGAGAGACAGGCGGCAATCGAGGCTGAGAAGGCTAAGAAGGCAGAGGAGAAGGAGGCCGCAGAGCTCGCCCGCCTTGAAGCCCAGAAGAAGCGCGAGGAACAGCAGGCTGCCCTGGCCGAGGCACGTCTCGAGGCCCAGAAGAAGCGCGAGGAGGAACGCGCGGCGGCAGCGGCGGCGAGAGCCGAGGCGGCGGCCAAACGGGAAGCCGAGAGAGCGGAAGCGGCAAGGCTGAGAGCCGAGATCGCGGCGAAGAAGGAGAAGGAGCGCCAGGAGGAGCTCGCACGGAAAGAGAAGGAGAGGAAGAACAAGGTTTTAACCTCCATCGCCACGTCCGGTGCGAGAACCTTCACGACGACGATCGCGAGATCCTTTGCCCGCGGGCTTCTGGGATCTCTCAAAAAATAAAAATTTCAAGGAGACGATATGTCTGAAAACAAAGTAAACCACCTTGGCGTCATCATGGACGGCAACCGCCGCTGGGCCAGGAAGCACATGCTGGAATCGGTGATGCGCGGCCATGAAAAGGGACTCGACACGTTCATGAACATCTGCACCTGGTGCCAGGATGAGAACATACCCTATCTTTCGGTGTATGCATTTTCCACAGAGAACTGGGAGCGGAGCATCGAGGAAGTCTCGTCCCTCTTTAAGCTGATGGAAAAATTCTTCACGGATGAGATCGACACCTGCCTTGCGCGCGGGATCCGCATCAAATGCGTCGGTGACCTCACCCGCCTAGATCCCGAGGCGCGGGAGACCGTGCGGAAGGCGGAGGCTCTCACGGCTGAATGCCGGGACCTCACGGTGCTCATCGCGCTCTCCTACGGCGGGCGCGACGAGATCGTCCGGGCGGTCAGGCGCTACGCGGAGGCCCTGCTTTCGGAAAATGAAAACCTCGGCGACCTTAACGAAGCCCGCTTCGCCTCCTACCTCGACACGGCAGGGATCCCGGACATCGACCTCGTGATCAGGACGGGCGGCAACCAGCGTCTCTCCAACTTCTTCCCCTGGCAGACCACCTATTCGGAGATCGTCTTCACGGACACACTGTGGCCGGATTTCACGAAGGAGGAGCTCAGGGAGATCCTTACATACTACGAAAACATCAAGATCAACAAGGGGAAGTAAATGAAAAAAGACGCATTTACCCGCTTCTACAAGGAGAGCGCAAGGCGCCTTACAAAGGAGATCAACCGCACGAACCGGAAGATGAGGAAGGAGAAGAATCCGATCATCGAGACGATGCTCTCGGATGTCGCGGACCTCAATGAGGGCGGAAAACTCCTGCGCGGCATCTTCGTGCTTCTGGGTTACCGGATCGCGAAGAACCTTGCGGGCGGGGAGACCAGAGACACATCCTACGCCGACGGTGCGGCGGTCGCCTTCGAGCTCTTCCAGACCGGGGTTCTCATCCACGACGACATCATCGACAACGCGGACACGCGGCGCGGCAAGACGACGATCCAGCGCCGCTACGAAGGAAGGCTTGCGGAGCGGAAGCTTGCTTACGGTGCGGCAGCCTTAAAGACCGGCGAGTCCGCCGCGATCTGCGCGGGCGATTACGGGCTGTATCTGGCCAACTTCACGCTCGCGGAGGCTTACGCGGGCGACCCGTGCCTTGCGGAGCTCATCCGGTATTTCGACACGGTGATCCTGGACACGATCCGGGGCGAGCTTCTGGACGTCATGCTCCCGGTGGAGATCGCGGATCCGGCGCTTGCGCCGGAGGAGGCCGCAGAGCTTCGGCGGGAGAGCATCCTCTCGATCTATAAGCTCAAGACGGCCCAGTACTCCGTCGTCGGCCCGCTTCACCTCGGGATGATCCTGGGGGGAGCCGGAAAGAAGGCCATGCGGGATCTCGACGCCTTTGCGGAAAATCTCGGGATCGCGTTCCAGATCAAGGATGATATCCTGGGAGTCTTCGCGGATGCGGATGTCCTCGGCAAGGACGTCGGCTCGGATATCGAGGAGAAGAAGCAGACGGTCCTCTCCATGTACGTGGAAAATGAAGCCCCCGAATACGCTTCAAAACTCGCAGGCGTCTACGGAAAGCCGGATGCGGATGCGGAAGCCGTGGAGGCGGTGAGGACTATTTTCAGGGAGTCGGGGGCTCTTTCATTTGCCGAAAGCGAGATGGAAAAGCTCTTTTCCGCCGCAGAGAGGAAGCTTTCTGCCATGAAGGACCTCATGCCGGAGGACAGAGCGGTCCTGACCGGCCTTATCACCTACATGAGGGGAAGAAAGAAGTAAAAGGATTTGTCTATGAATATCAGGGAAAGCGTAAGAAACATGAAAACCGTCTCACCCGTCCTCGCCGCCTCGTCGGCGGAGGTCCGGAACGAGGCGCTCATAAAGATTGCGGAGGCGCTCGCGGCCCATGCGGAGGAGATATTTGCGGCCAACAGGAAGGACCTTGCCGCGGCGGACGAGAAGGGCATAGCCCCGGCCGTGAAGAAGCGGCTTCTCTACAGCGAGGGGAAAATGCAGGACTCCGTGGCGGGCCTTCGCCAGCTCGCCTCCCTGCCGGATCCGCTCGGCAAAGTCACACTGGACCGGGAGCTCGATGAGGGGCTCCGCCTCACCCGCGTGACCTGCCCGATCGGAGTCATCGGCGTGATCTTCGAGGCCAGGCCGGACGCGCTCGTCCAGATTTCCTCCCTGTGCCTTAAGAGCGGCAACTGCGCGGTTCTTAAGGGCGGGAAGGAGACCGCGGAGACGAACCGGGTCCTCTTCGAGGTGATCTATCGGGCATCGGTCGCAGCGGGCCTGCCCGAGGGCTGCCTCCTGCTCGCCGAGCAGCACAGCGAGATCGACGAGCTCTTAACCTGCGACAAGGAGGTCGATCTCCTCATCCCGCGCGGCTCCAACGCGTTCGTGCGCTACATCATGGACCACACCAAGATCCCGGTGATGGGCCACGCGGACGGGATCTGCCACATCTTTGTCGACAAGGATGCGGATCAGGATAAGGCAATCCGGGTCATCATCGACGCGAAGACTCAGTACACGGCAGCCTGCAACGCGGTCGAGACGATCCTCGTTGACCGGGCGATCGCCGGAGAGTTCCTGCCGAAGCTTGCGGCGGCCTTTGAGGCGGCCGGGATCAAAATGCGCGGCACCGCCGAAGTCTCGGAGATCACGCCGTGCGAGGTCATGGGCGAGGAGGATTTCGCCACTGAGTACCTGGACCTCATCGCCTCGGTGAAGCTTGTGGACGGTGTCGCGGAAGCCGTGCGCCACATCAATTATTTCGGTTCCCATCACACGGACTCTGTCATGACGGAAAATGAAGAGACCGCCGCGTATTTTACGCAGATGGTGGATTCCGCCGGGGTCTATGTGAATGTCTCGACCCGGTTTGCGGACGGGTTCCGCTACGGCTTCGGGGCGGAGGTCGGCATTTCGACCGGCAAGATCCACGCGAGGGGCCCGGTCGGGCTTGAGGGACTGGTGACCTACAAGTACCGCCTCACCGGCGACGGCCATATCGTCGGGGACTATGCGAGCGGCAGGAGGACATTTCATCACAGGGATCTGTGACGGGGATTATGGGACGGCTGCCGCAGGGACGGTTCCTGGGAATCGATTCTCTCTGAGAATCGATTGCCTGGGAACCGTCCCCGGAAACAGATGAAAGGAGAATAATTATGAAAAACAACGCAGTGCCGGGCAGCGGCGGAGAGCGCTACGTGCCCATGGAGGAGAGAAGCGGAGAGAAGTCCGTGGTTTATTTTACAAGAGACCTGTCCCCGGAGGGACTCCTCAAGATCTTCGATAAGGTCGGCGGGTGTCTCACGGGCAAGGTTGCCGTGAAGCTTCACACCGGAGAGAAGTACGGGCCGAACATCATCCCGCGTATCTGGGTGAAGAAGCTCATGGCGGAGCGTCTCCCGGAGGCCACGATCATCGAGACCAACACCTACTACGAGGGCGACCGCGACTCGACGGAGAAGCACCGCGAGACCATCAAGGTGAACGGCTGGACCTTCTGCCCGGTGGACATCACCGACGAGGAGGGCACGGTCATGCTGCCGGTCCCGGACGGAAAATGGTTCGATGCGATGTCGGTCGGCTCCCACCTGCCGGAATACGACTCGATGCTGACACTCACGCACTTCAAGGGCCATATGATGGGCGGCTTCGGCGGCTCCAACAAGAACATCGGCATCGGCTGCGCAGACGGCAAGGTCGGCAAGGAGATGATCCACGCGAAAGGGAGCGCTGCCTGGGGCGTCAACCAGGAGGAGCTCATGGAGAAGATCTCCGAGTCGACCAAGGCGGTGATCAGCCACTTCGGGGAGCATGTCTGCTACATCAACGTGATGCGGAACATGTCGGTCTCCTGCGACTGTGAGGGCGTCGCGGCCCAGCCGGTCGTGACACCGGACATCGGCATCGTGGCTTCGATGGATATCCTGGCGGCGGACCAGGCCTGCGTGGACCTCGTCTATTCGCTCCCCGAGGAGAGCCGACGAGACCTTCAGGAGCGGATCGAGACCAGGCACGGCCACCGTCAGCTCTCCTATATGAAGGAGAGCGGGATGGGCAACAACCTCTATGACCTCATCGATCTCGACAATTATGAGATCGCGATCACGCCGAAGGAGGCGGTCGCGGGGGTGAAGAAGACCTGGATCGCGGATAAGTACCAGGGAATCTGAGCAGTTTCGGTCCTCGTGAAACAGTGAAAAAACAGTTGCTAACTTGTTCATTTTTTGCTAGTATTAGCAAGTAAGATTGTGAATTGTGACTGGTAAGCAGGCAAGACTCACATTTTTAATATTCGGTCTGACTGAATGTTTTTATGTGTGAGTTCTGCCTGCTTTTTTATTTTTCAGCATATAAAAATGTAGGGAGAAGCCCGTTTTGAAGATCGCGAAGTCGCTCAACAATAATATGGTTCTTGCCGTGGACGATCAGGGCAGGGAGTGTGTTTTAAAAGGTAAAGGGATCGGCTATCAGAAGAAAAAAGGAGATCGGATCGACGAGGAGAAAATCGAACTGCGCTTTGTGCCGGCCAGCCAGGAGGAGAGCCGCCATTTTCTGCAGCTGTTTTCCGAGATACCCGAGGAGTACTGGGACATGGCCGGCAAGGTGGTGGACTATGCCAGGACGAGGCGGAAGCTCCCTGTTTCCGACAAGGTCATTCTGCCGCTGTGCGACCACATGGCCGGGGCGGTCGAGCGCTACCAGCAGGGCATTGCGCTGGACAACCCCATGCTCTGGGACGTGAAGCGGGTATATCCGAAAGAGTACCGCGTGGGCAAGTACGCGCTGACCCTCATCGAAGAACAATACGGGATCGCCATGAAGGACGATGAGGCGGCCTACCTCGCCTACCATTTCGTGATCGACGAGCTCGGCTCCCAGCCGGGGCCGGATCCGGGAATCATGACGGAGATCGCGGGCCGGATCATCGAGATCGTGGAGAAGTCCTTCCAGATCGAGCTGAACGAGGAGGACTGGAATTACCAGAGATTCCTCACCCATCTGAAATTCTTCGTGAAGCGGGTGATCGAAAGGGAACCCAACGAGGAGTCCGAGGACCAGAGCCTCTTTGAGGAGGTAAGATCCCACTATCCCCACGTCTACAAATGCGTGGAGCGCATATCCGACTATATCCTGATCGAGCACCACTACGATGTGAATCGGGACGAGCAGCTCTATCTCATGATGCACTTAGAGCGCGTGACGCGCAAGGCCGTGAGAAGGAACATACATCCGGACGGCACATAATTGTATTTTCAGGGAAAAACGGTTCCGGCATTTCCCTTATGCCGGAATTGAAAAATAAAATAAAGGAGGGGAAACATATGGCAATGGATTATGAATCCGTGTCGAAGCAGATTCTCGACAAGGTCGGAGGGTCTAAGAACATCGCGAGTGCCGAGCACTGCATGACGAGACTTCGTCTTATCCTGAACGATGAGGGTAAGGCGGATGACGAGGCGGTCAAGGCGATCAAGGGCGTCAAGTCCGTCATCAAGCAGGGCGGCCAGTATCAGGTCGTCATCGGAAATGAGGTGGGCAGCCTCTTCCCGGTATTCAAGAAAGTGGCCGGCATCTCGGGTGACGCCGCCGCAGCTCCCGCCAAGGCGGAAGGCCCGTTCATCCAGAGGATCTTCGGTTTCGTCGCAGGCATCATGACCCCGCTTCTGCCGGGTATGCTTGGAACAGGTATGGTGAAGGTCCTCCTCACTCTGCTCACGGCCGTGGGCGTTATGGATTCGACCCAGACAACCTACATCATCCTTTACAGCATGGCGGATTCTTTCTTCTACTTCCTCCCGATCCTTCTCGGCTGGAGTATCGCGAAGAAGACCAACCACAGCGTACCGCTCTTCATGATCATCGGTGCGGCCCTCATCTACCCGGATTTTGTCACGATGATGGCCGGCGCGACGGAAGGAATCAAGTACGGCACATTCCTCGGACAGAACTGTGTCTACCTCTTCGGGTTCCTGCCGGTCATCCAGACGACCTACACCTCCTCGATGCTTCCGATGGCCCTCATGGCTCCGATCATGTGCGCCGTCGAGGACTTTGCGGACAGAGTCTCTCCGAATCTTGTCAAGTCTTTCCTTAAGCCGATGCTGTTCTGCCTGATCTGCATCCCGATCGTCGTATGCGTCCTCGGACCTCTTGGCGGCGTCATCGGTACAGGGCTCGCAACGGTATTTGCGGCTATGTACAGCGCGGTTCCGTGGCTTACGGTCGCAATCCTCTCCGCGCTGATGCCGTTCATCGTCATGACCGGTATGCACTATGCGCTGCTTCCGCTCTTCATGAGCAACATCGCTAACCTCGGCTATGACGTCGTCATCCTTGTCACGATGTTCTGCTCCAATATCGCCCAGGGCGGCGCCTGCTTCGGCGTTGCGGCCAAGACGAAGGATATCGAGACTAAGTCCGAGAGCCTTGCCTGCGGCATTTCCGCAGCGGTTGCCGGCATCACGGAGCCCGGTATGTACGGTATCAACCTCCGCTTCATGAAGCCGATGTACGCTGCGGTCGCCGCGGCAGGCATCTCCGGCCTCTGGTGCGGCCTCACCGGCGTCAAGGGCTACACGATGGGCGGCTCCCCGTCCTTCATGTCGCTCGTTACCTTCATCGGCGGCGATGCGGCGCAGAGCTTCGGCGTCATGCACGGCGTTGTCTTCGGCGCGATCGGCGGCGTTGCCTCCCTCATCATCTCGGCGGTCCTTTCCTACATCCTGTACAGCGACAAGGCGGCCGGCGTCGGCGTGGCTCCTGCTGTCCCGGTAGCCGAGGAAGCTGAGCCGAGCAAAAAGATGGTCGAGCAGTTCGACCTTGTCTCCCCGCTGGAAGGCGAGGTTGTCGCCCTCAGCGATGTCCCGGATGAAGTTTTCGCTTCCGGCGCCCTTGGCGAAGGCGTTGCCATCCTCCCGACCGACGGACATGTGTATGCACCCTGCGACGGCGCGATCACGACCCTGATGGATTCCCGCCACGCGATCGGCATGGTCGCGGACAACGGCGTGGAGATCCTCATCCATGTCGGTCTTGACACGGTGGCCATGAACGGCGCTCCGTTCGAGTACAAGATCAAACAGGATCAGGAAGTTAAGAAGGGCGACCTGCTTCTCGTCGCCGACCTCGAAGCCATCAAGGCAGCCGGCTACAAGCTCTATACACCGGTCATCATTACGAACAGTGACGACTATGTCTCCATCAAGGCGACCGGCGAAAAGAAGGTTGCCCACGGCGACAAGCTCATGACAATTGCTTGAACTTTAGTATTGTAATTAAGGCGGCTTTACGGGCCGAAGGCGGAAACGCCGGACCCTGAAGCCGCCTTATTTGTAAGGAGGTACCTATGTCTGTTTTAAGAGACGACTTTTTATGGGGCGGCGCGACGGCCGCAAATCAGTGCGAAGGCGCCTGGAATGAGGACGGCAAGGGGCCGTCGGTCTCCGACATGTGCACAAACGGCAGCCACACCGTGACCAAGCGGGTGACGCAGACGATCGAGCCGGACACCCTCTATCCGTCCCACGAGGCGATCGACCATTATCACCGCTATGCGGAGGACATTGCTCTCTTTGCGGAGATGGGCTTTAAGTGCTACCGCATGTCCATCAACTGGACGCGCATTTTCCCGACGGGTATGGAAAATGAACCCAACGAAGCCGGACTTGCCCACTACGACAAGGTCTTTGATACGTGCAGAAAGTACGGGATCGAGCCGCTGGTCACGATCTCCCATTACGAGCTGCCCTTTGCGCTGGTGGAAGAGTACAACGGCTGGGCGAGCCGCAAGCTGATTGATTACTACATGAACTATGTGAAGGCCATCTTCGAGCGCTACAGGGACAAGGTGAAATACTGGCTCACCTTCAACGAGCTCAACTGCGGGATGATGCCGCTCGGGAACGTGCTCGGCACAGGCACCTTCAAAGGCTACAGCGGACCCTACAATAAGGTTCCGGATGATCCGGCGCTCCGCCTGCAGGCGCTGCACCACATGTTCCTTGCGAGCGCGAAGGCGGTCAAATATGCGCACGACAACTATCCGCAGTTCAAGATCGGCAACATGATCGCCTTCTGCACCTCCTATGCGCTCACCTGCAATCCGGATGATGTGCTCTATAACCAGGCGGTCATGCGCGAGCTGAACTGGTACTGCTCCGACGTGCAGGTGCGCGGCGCGTATCCCGCATATGCAAAATCCATCTGGAAGAAGTACAACTGCACCCTCGTGACGGAGCCGGGCGACGACGCGATCCTCGCGGAGGGCAGGGTCGACTTCTACACGTTCAGCTATTACATGAGCTCGGCGCAGAGCGCGGACCCGGCGCAGAAGACCGGGGAGGGCAACCTGGTCGGCGGCCTCAAAAATCCGTATCTCAAGGCTTCCGACTGGGGCTGGCAGATCGACCCGAAGGGCCTTCGCTACACGCTGAACGAGCTCTACGACCGCTACGAGATCCCGCTCATGGTCGTCGAGAACGGTCTCGGCGCCTACGACAAGATCGAGGAGGACGGGACCATCAATGACGGCTACCGCATCGATTACCTCCGCGAGCACATCAAGGAGATGAAGCTGGCCGTGGAGGACGGCGTCGACCTCATGGGCTACACGCCGTGGGGCTGCATCGACCTGGTCTCCGCCTCGACGGGCGAGATGGCGAAGCGTTATGGGTTCATTTTCGTCGAGAAGTACGACGACGGGACCGGATCGCTTGCGAGAAGGAAGAAGAGGTCCTTCGACTGGTATAAGAAGGTGATCGCGTCGAACGGGGAGGACCTGGACTGAGAACGGCAGATACACTGGGGACGGTTCTGGGTCCTCCGGGACGGTTCTCGGAGAAACGATTCTCAAGGAGAAACGTTTCTCAAGAACCGTCCCCGGAGAATCCGAGAACCGTCCCGGTGCATTGCACCACAGGTTTGTGCCTCCTAATGCATTGACATAAGCCCTGATTCATGTTTTCATTAAGCTTTAGAAGTATTAGCAGGAGGTGCAGTTATGAATGCTAAAAAGTTAGGTTTCGGTTTCATGCGGATGCCGCTCCTTGACCCGAGCGACCAGACGTCGATCAATATCCCGGAAGTCGAGAAGATGGCGGACCGCTTCTTTGAAAAAGGGTTTACCTACTGCGACACGGCCTGGATGTACCACAATTTCGCGAGCGAGAAGACCGTCGGCAGGGTGGTCGTGGACCGCTATCCGCGGGATTCCTTTACGGTCGCGTCCAAGATGCCGCTCGGGATGCTGAAGTCGAAGGAGGATGTGGCGAATATTTTCGAGACCCAGAAGAAGAACCTGGGGATCGATTATTTTGATTTCTACCTGCTCCACAACATGACCCGCGAAGATTATGAGGTGGCAAAGAAGTTCGATGTGTTTTCATTTGTGAAGGAGAAGGTTGCAAGCGGCGAGATCCGCCGTCTGGGCTTCTCGGTGCACGACACGAGCGACTACCTTGAATGGGTGCTGGAGAACCACCCGGAGTTCACCTTCGTCCAGCTCCAGATCAACTACCTTGACTGGGAGAGCGACCGCATTCAGTCGCGCCTCAACTACGAGGTCTGCGAGAAGTTCGGCAAGGACGTCATCGTGATGGAGCCGGTCAAGGGCGGCAAGCTTGCGAACGTTCCGGACGACGTTCTGGAGCTTCTCAAAAATGCACACCCCGACTGGAGCCCGGCTTCCTGGGCGATCCGCTTCGCGGCGAGCCTCCCGAACGTAAAAGTGGTCCTCTCCGGCATGAGCACCTTAGAGCAGGTGGTCGACAACACGACCTATATGGAGAACTTTGAGCCGCTCACCGAGGAGGACAAGGCGGTCCTTATGAAAGCCGCGGAGCTGATCCTCGCGAAACCGGCGATCGACTGCACCGGCTGCCGCTACTGCATCGAGGAGAGCCGGTGTCCGAAGAACATCGCGATCCCGGATTACTTCGCGCTCTTCAACAAGAGAGAGTACGGGACGCGGGCGGATGAGCAGGAGGCGAAGGAGGCCTACAAGAATCTTGTCGCGAGCGGGTTCGGGGCAGCATCGGCCTGCATCACCTGCAAAAAGTGCGAGAGAGTCTGTCCGCAGCATCTGCCGGTGGCGGAGCTTGTCCGGAAGTTGCGGTTTGCGTTTGAGTGAGGGGTTCCGGGGCGAAAATCGTTTGACAAACCCCGCCGCTTTATTATAATAAGAAGTGAATCGGAGGCACCGCCCTGCGGCTGCCTCCTTTATTTTACGAGGGAGGTACCCCATGCACTTTACAAAAATGCACGGCGCCGGCAACGACTACGTCTACGTGGACTGCACGAAGGAGACTGTGGAGAACCCGTCGGAAGTCGCAAAGCTCGTCTCCGACAGGCACTTCGGCATCGGGGCGGACGGACTTATACTGATCAAGCCGAGTGAGAAGGCCGACGTCACGATGGAGATGTACAACGCGGACGGAAGCCTCGGGAAAATGTGCGGCAACGGCGTCCGCTGCGTCGGAAAATACGCCTACGACCACGGTCTGGCCAGGAAAGACCGGATCTATGTGGAGACCGGGGCCGGCATCAAGATCCTGGACGTGACCGTCAGGGACGGGGAGGCGGTGAGTCTCCGCGTCAATATGGGTGAGGCAATCTTTGCGCCGGAGGAGGTTCCGGTCGACATACATGAGATTCCGGTGCCGGAAGGTACATCTCTTCCGGAGAACCCGGACAAACTGATCGACGTGCCGGCGGTGATCGCGGGCAGGGAATGGCGGGTGAACTGCATTTCCATGGGGAACCCCCACTGCGTGGTCTTCGTCGACGATGTCGAGGATTTCCCGCTCATGGAGATCGGAAAGGTCTTTGAGCACCATCCGATGTTTCCGGAGCGGGTCAACACGGAATTTGCGGTGAAGATAAACGAACACGAGCTCAGGATGCGGGTCTGGGAGCGCGGCTCTGGCGAGACATGGGCCTGCGGCACCGGAACCTGCGCGACGGCGGTGGCCGCGATCCTCACTGGACTTGCGAAGAGCCCGGTGACGGTCCACTTAAACGGCGGCGACCTTGTCATCGAGTGGGAGGGCGAGGGAAAGCCGGTCTTCATGACCGGGCCTGCCCGTGAAGTGTTTGAGGGCGATATCGATCCGGGGAGGCTTGTATGAAGAGACTGATCGGACTTTTGGCGGCGGTCCTTATTGCGGTGTTTTCATTTTCCGGATGCGGAGGCATCGGGGGAGCAAGGAGTGCGGAGAGCGCTGCCGCTGAAGTGACGGTGGTGCAGGACTGGAACAAGACGGTCGCCGTGTTTCTTGCGGCGAAGGATAATGAATCCGCGGAGGAGCTTGCGGCCATTGAGGAAGCCTTTGAGGGCTCCGGCTGGGGGATCGCTGTAGAGACCCTGGGGGATGACGACGAGACCTACAATGCGGCGTTCGAGAAGGCGGTTGAAAATAAAGCCGCCGGCATCATATGCGACAATATGAGGACAAACGATATCACGGAGGCGGTCAGAAAGGCCTTCAAGGCGAATATCCCTGTCGTGCTTTTAGACAAGGGCATAACCGAGGACGGGCTCTGCCTGGCCCAGATTCAGACGGATACGGAGAAGGGCGTCAAGGAGCTCGCGGCGGAATTTGCCGAGAGGCTCGGCGGCAACGCCCGCTACATGTCGATCAGCCAGGACAACAATTCCTGGTCGACGGACATGATTTCGGCGTTCCAGGTCGGTATGCTCGGCTACGACGGCATGTACGAGGTGACCAGCCGGTCCGTAAACGGCTACAACATGTCGGACGCGGAGAGTGAGATCCGGGAGGTCTTCCTGGTGAGCCCGTCCATCGAGGCGGCTGTCTGCGCGAACAGCCGCGTCACGGAAGCGATGATCCTCGCGATGGAGAGCATGGGCCGCACGGACGTGGTGGTCGTGTGCGCGGACGGAGACGGGGACGGCATGAGGACGCTGGTCGAGGAAGGAAAGATATACGGGGCGGTCGCCCGCCCGGCGGCGAAGCTCGGAACGGAAGGCTCCGGGGTGCTTCTTTCATTTCTCAAAAACGGAACGGTGCCCGAGAAGGAACGGATGAAAGTGGACGGCGTCCTGTATGTGCGGGAGACCGGCTGATAAGGAGGTAGGAAAATGAAAACAGGAGTCATCGGATGCGGCAACATGGCGACAGCCATCATCGGAGGACTGATCGCGGGCGGCTTTGCGGCCCGGGAGGACATCACGGCCTCCGACCGGAGCGACGAGCAGAGAAGGAAGCTTGCCGCAAAATTCGGCGTCACAACGAAGGCGGACAATAAAAAGTGTGTGGAAAATGCGGAGATCGTGCTCTTTGCGGTGAAGCCGAATGTATTTCCGGTCATCGCGGAGGAGCTTCGTGATGCGGTGAAGGGCAAGCTCATCATCTCCATCATGGCCGGGCGCTCGATCGCGGACCTCGAGGCGGGCCTCGGGGAGGACCAGAAGATCGTGCGGGCCATGCCGAACACGCCGGCCCTGGTCGGCGCCGGCATCACCGGCTGGTGCGCGAACAAAAATGTCACGGAGGCCGAAAAAAAGAATGCGGGCGCATTTATCGCCGCATTCAGTGAGGCCGTCGAGATCCCGGAGAGCCTGATGCCGGTCGTGACATCGGTCAGCGGGAGCTCGCCCGCATTTGTATACATGTTCATCGAGGCGCTCGCGGATGGTGCCGTCGCGGAGGGTATGCCCCGCGACAAGGCTTACCGCTTCGCGGCAAAGACCGTCCTCGGGTCGGCCAAGATGGTGCTGGACACCGGAAAGCATCCGGGCGAGCTGAAGGACATGGTCACATCCCCGGGCGGCACCACGATCGAGGGCGTCGCGGTGCTTGAGCAGATGGGCTTCCGGGCTGCCGCAATCGAGGCGGTCAGGGCCGCGGCCGTGAAGGCCAGGGAGATGTGAGGGGTTCATTTTTTATCGGATCTGAGACATCACGCTGTTGTGGTAGGCGGGATCGTAGGTGACATCCTTGCCGAACCAGTCCGGAGCCGTGTAGCTCTCGGCGGCCTCGACGGAGGGGAACTCGATCTCCGCAAGATAGAGGCCTTCGTGGGGGGACGTAAAGTGGTCGAGCTCGATCATGAGACCGTCCGGAAGCGCGATGAGGTAGCGGGTCTTGGCGATGAGCCGGCCGTCGATCTTGGTCTTTAAGTGCTCATAAGCTTCCCTGTTGAGCGGAAGATTGTACTCTTCGCGGGCGAGGAAGCCGCCGCCCTTGTAGGTCAGGATGTAGGTGTCGTCCTGCCGGCGGATGCGCACGACGGGCGCGGTGTTAAGATACCCCTGCTCGATGATGTGATGAGGATACTCGGAGAGGTTCTCCGGGACGGTCTTTATGAGCCATTTGCGTTCTATTTCCATGGTTTTGATCCTTTCAGATGTATTTGAAAACAGTATACCATATCGTTTTACCATATAAAAGAAAGAGGGCTTTAAAATGAGCAGAGTGTGCGTATTTTTTGCGGAAGGCTTTGAGGAAGTGGAGGCGCTCACCGTTGTCGATCTCCTGCGCCGCGCGAAGGTGGAGACAGCCATGGTCTCGATCACCGGAGACCTTCTCGTGACCGGCCGGTCCGGCATCACGGTGAAGGCGGATGTGCTCTATGAAAATGCAGACCCCGAAAACGCCGATATGCTGGTGCTTCCGGGCGGGATGCCGGGCGTGAAATACCTCGGCGCATACGAGCCGTTGACGGACCTGCTTCAGGAATTCAACGCCGGAGGGAAGTACGTCTCGGCGATCTGCGCAGCCCCGATGGTGTTCGGAGCGCTCGGGATCGTGCGCGGGAGAAAGGCCACGATCTATCCGGGCATGGAGGAGGAGCTTAAGGGCGCGGACTTCACGGTCTACGAGGAAGTGGTCACGGACGGGCACGTCACGACGAGCCGCGGCGCGGGGACGGCGATCCCGTTTGCGCTTCGCCTTATTGAGATATTATGCGGCGCGGACACCGCGGAAAATGTGAAAAAGGGGATTGTATTTCAGACAACCCCTGTGTTATAATATCTGACTGTCTATGGACATAGTGAAGAATAGTATCTCTGGTTGAGGAGGAAACATGAGCGCAAAAATTGAGAATCTCGAGCACAGCATGGCGAAACTTACGATCGAAGTGTCCGCAGAGGACTTTGGAAAGGCCATTGTCAAAGCTTACAACAAGAATAAAAACAAAATCCAGCTTCCGGGCTTCCGCAAGGGCAAGGCTCCGCTGGCTATGATCGAGCGTATGTACGGCCCGGAGATCTTCTACGAAGATGCCGTAAACTTCTGCATCAACGACACCTATCCGGTCGAAGCTGCAGCTTCCGGCCTTGAGATCACTTCCCAGCCGGAGTTCGACGTTGTCGACATGGGCAAGGGCAAGGCGCTCATCTACACGGCTGAGTTCGCTGTCCGTCCGGAAGTGAAGCTGGGCGAGTACAAGGGCCTTGAGATTAAGAAGATCAACGTCGAGGTCACGGATGAGGACGTCGAGAAGGAGCTCAAGTCCGAGCAGGAGAAGAACTCCCGCCTCGTTGATGTCACGGACCGCGCGGTCGCTGACGGCGACACGGTCTCCCTTGACTATGCAGGCACGATCGACGGCGCTGCATTCGACGGCGGCACGGCCAAGGATCAGTCCCTGGTCATCGGCTCCGGTTCCTTTATCCCGGGCTTTGAAGAGCAGCTGATCGGCCTTATGCCGGGCGAGAGCAAGGACGTGGAAGTCACCTTCCCGGAGGATTATCACGCTAAGGAGCTCGCCGGCAAGGCAGCGGTCTTTGCATGCACGATCCACACGATCAAGACGAGAGAGCTTCCGGAGATCGACGATGAGTTCGCCGAGGATGCAGGCTTCGATTCTCTTGACGAGTACAAGGAAGACCTTAAGAAGAAGCTTACGGAGCGCCGCGAGAGAGCAAAGAAGACGGATTACGAGAATGAGGCCGTTAACAAGCTGATCGCCGTTTCCGAGATGGATATCGCCGATGCGATGATCACTTCCCAGGCGGAGCAGATCTTCGAGGAGTATGCGCAGCAGCTGCAGAGCCAGGGCATCCCGATCGACATGTTCCTGAACTATCAGGGCATGAACAAGGACAAGTTCCTTGAGCAGGTCCGTCCGGAAGCCGAGAAGCGCATCAAGACCCGTCTGTGCCTTGAGGAGATCGTGAAGGCCGAGAACATCGAGATCTCCGACGAGAAGCTGGGCGAGGAGCTCGACAAGATGGCCGAGCAGTATAAGATGAAGCGCGAGGACCTCGACACGGCCATGAGCGATTTCGGCAAAGAGCAGATGAAGAAGGATATGGCGGTCCAGGAGGCGATCACGTTCCTTGTGGACAACGCCGTGGAGGTTGAATAATACATGAGCACACTGGTACCTTATGTCATAGAGCAGACCCCGCAGGGGGAGCGGAGCTATGATATTTACTCGAGGCTTTTGAAGGAGCGCATCATTTTCCTCGGCGACGAGGTCAATGATGACACGGCGAGCATCATTGTCGCTCAGCTTCTGTTTCTCGAGGCTGAGGATCCCGGAAAAGACATTATGCTGTACATCAACAGCCCGGGCGGAAGCGTTACCGCGGGCTGGGCTATCTATGATACGATGCAGTACATCAAGTGCGATGTCGCGACGATCTGCATCGGTATGGCGGCGAGCATGGGCGCTTTCCTGCTGGCCGGCGGCGCCAAGGGCAAGAGACAGGCGCTTCCGAACGCGGAAATCATGATCCATCAGCCGTCCGGCGGTACGCGCGGGCAGGCATCGGATATCAAGATCGAGGCGGAGCATATTCTGAAGATCAAGAAGAGACTCAATGAAACGCTCGCCGCGAACACCGGACAGCCCCTCGAGACGATCGAGCGGGACACTGACCGTGACAATTGGATGTCCGCCGAGGAGGCCGTCGCGTACGGTCTTATCGACAGTGTTGTGACAAATCGATAAGGAAATCAGACTCCTCGTGCATTTCACGGGGAGTCTTTACATTTTAAGGAGATAAAATGGCAGGAAAAAAGGATACAACAAGGCCGCGCTGCAGCTTCTGCGGCAGGACGGAGAACCAGGTGATGCGGCTGCTCTCCGGTCCGGCCGGCATCTACATCTGTGACCAGTGCGTCGACATCTGCAACAGCATCCTGGATGAGGAGATGGAGGCAGAGAGAAAGAGCCGCAAACATGAGATCAACCTGATGAAGCCGGAGGAGATCAAGGCATTTCTCGACGACTACGTGATCGGGCAGGATGACGCCAAGAAGGTGCTCTCCGTCGCGGTCTACAATCACTACAAGAGACTGCTGGCTCCGAAAGATTCGGACGTCGAGCTCTCAAAGTCCAACATCATGCTCTTAGGTCCGACCGGATCCGGCAAGACCCTGCTTGCCCAGACGCTCGCCCGCATGCTGAACGTCCCGTTCGCGATTGCGGACGCAACGACGCTGACCGAGGCCGGCTACGTCGGCGAGGATGTGGAAAATATCCTCCTCAAGCTGATCCAGGCCGCCGATTTTGACATCGAGCGGGCCAAGACGGGCATCATCTACATCGATGAGATCGACAAGATCGGCCGCAAGTCCGAAAATGCCTCCATCACCCGAGATGTCTCGGGCGAAGGTGTGCAGCAGGCCCTCCTCAAGATCATCGAGGGGACCGTCGCATCGGTTCCGCCCCAGGGCGGCAGAAAGCATCCGCAGCAGGAGATGATCCAGATCGACACGACCAACATCCTCTTCATCTGCGGCGGGGCCTTTGTCGGCATCGACAAGGTCATCGAGCGCCGTATCGAGACCAAATCCATCGGTTTCGGCGCGGAGATCAAGAAGAGCGAGAAGGAGAAGAACGTCGGCGAGATCCTGCAGCAGGTCATGCCGGAGGACTTTGTGAAATTCGGCCTGATCCCCGAGCTGATCGGCCGTATCCCGATCGTCACATCCCTGAATGAGCTTGACGAGGACGCGCTTGTCCGCATCCTGACCGAGCCGAAGAACTCTCTGGTGAAGCAGTACACCCGTCTCTTTGAGCTGGACGGCGTGAAGCTTGTGATCGGGGAGGATGCCCTCCGTGAGATCGCCCACGAGACCGTGACCCGCAGGACGGGTGCCCGCGGCCTCCGCGCCATCATGGAGAAGACCGTGATGGATGCGATGTACCATGTGCCGTCCGACGAGACGATCACCGAGTGCATCGTTACGAAGGAGTCGGTGGACGGAAAGCATCCGGTCACATTTATCCGCGGGAGAAAGGCTGCGCTTCCGGAGAACAGCGGCAAACGGACGCTGGCCCGGAAGGAGAAGAGGACATTTCAGTCGGAGGAATGATTTTGGAAAATGAAGGCATGACAAGGACCCTGCCTGCGGCAGCGCTCCGAGGAACCGTCATACTGCCGGGAATGATCGTACATGTCGATATGTCCCGGAAACGTTCTGTCTCGGCCGTTGACACGGCCATGATGGGTGACCGGGAGATCTTCCTGGTGGCCCAGCACGATCCTAAAATCGAAGACCCGGAGGCGGAGGATCTCTACTACATGGGGACCGTCTGCCGGATCAAGCAGGTGATGAGGCTGCCGAAGAATGTTCTCCGGGTGCTTGTCGAAGGTCTCACGAGGGCGGAGACGCTGCGCATTTCAAAGGACGGCGACGGCATGGAGGCGGAGGTCAGCGTGCCGGATATGAGCGAGGATTTTCCGGACTCTCTGCGCACGGCCATGCTGCGCAACATCAAGGGGCTCTTTGCGGATTACAACCGGGAGAATGACAAGGCGAGCCGCGATGCCGCCGACCAGATCATGATGTCGGATGACCTCATGTACGTGCTCGACCAGATCTCTTTGCAGATATCCCTTCCCTACGAGAAGAGGCAGGTGCTGCTCGAGGCAGCGACGGTCTCGGATTATTACGAGGCGCTGGGCATGATCCTCATGGCGGAGACCGAGATCATGAATCTCCGCAGGGAGATCTCCCGCAAGGTCAAGGAGCGCGTGGACAAGAACCAGCGCGACTATATCCTGCGCGAGCAGCTGAAGGTGATCCGCGAGGAGCTCGGCGAGGACACGACGGTCAACGATATCGAAAATTTCAAGAGGAGCGTCAAGTCGCTCCGCGCTAAAAAAGAGATAAAAGACAAGATCCTGGAGGAGATCAGGCGCCTTGAGAACCTCCCCGGCATGTCGCCGGAGAGCGCTGTCCTTCGGGGCTACATAGAGACGCTTCTGGCGCTGCCCTGGGATAAGGTGACGCGCGACCGCGCGGACCTTGCGGCAGCCCGCGAGATCCTGGACCGGGACCATTACGGTCTTCGGAAGGTAAAGGAGCGTATTCTCGAATTTCTGGCGGTGCGCCAGCTGACCGGGAAGGGCGCAGGCCCGATCCTGTGTCTCGTCGGACCGCCCGGAACCGGCAAGACGTCCATCTGCCGCTCGATCGCGGAGGCCCTGGGCAAGAAATATATCCGTCTCTCCCTCGGCGGCGTGCGGGATGAGGCCGAGATCCGCGGCCATCGCCGCACCTACGTCGGAGCGATGCCGGGCCGCATCGCGGCCGGACTCAAGAAGGCCGGCGTGAAGAACCCGCTCATCGTGCTCGACGAGATTGACAAGGTGAGCCGGGACTACAAGGGCGACACCGCCTCGGCCCTTCTCGAGGTGCTCGACTCCGAGCAGAACAGCCATTTTGAGGACCATTACGTGGAGCTCCCGCTGGACCTCTCCGAAGTCCTCTTTGTGACGACCGCGAACGATCTGGCGCCGATCCCGGGACCCCTGCGCGACCGCATGGAGATCATCGAGATCTCATCCTACACGGAAAATGAAAAGCAGCACATCGCGGCGGAGCACCTGATCCCGAAGCAGATCAAGGCGAACGGGCTCAAAAAGGACCAGCTCACGATTGCCGATGAGGCGCTTTCGCTTGTCATTTCCGGCTATACCCGGGAGGCGGGCGTCCGCCAGCTGGAGCGCCGGATCGGCGAGATCTGCCGGAAGGCGGCGAGACGCGTGCTGGAGAACAGGGAGAAGAAGATCACGGTCACGAAGGAGAATCTGCAGGATTTCCTCGGCCATGAGAAGTATACGGTCAACCCGGTCAACGAGTGCGACGAGGTCGGAATCGTCCGGGGACTTGCGTGGACTTCGGTCGGCGGCGTGACGCTGGAAGTCGAGGTCAATACCATGCCGGGCAAGGGCACGTTCCTTCTGACCGGCCAGCTCGGCGACGTGATGAAGGAGTCCGCCCAGGCGGGCATCTCCTATCTGCGCGCGGCGGCAAAGGAGCACGGGATCCCGGAAGAATTCTTCCAGAAGAACGATATCCACATCCACATCCCGGAGGGAGCGGTTCCCAAGGACGGCCCCTCGGCGGGCGTCACGATGGCGACGGCCATGTATTCCGCCGCCACGGGAAAGAAGGTCCGGGCGGATGTCGCCATGACGGGTGAGATCACGCTTCGGGGCCGCGTGCTGCCGATCGGCGGGCTCAAGGAGAAGCTTCTGGCCGCGAAGAACGCGGGGATCCGGAAGGTTCTCATTCCCGAAAAGAACAGAAATGACATGGAGGAGATCTCCTCCGAGATCACGGACGGCCTTGCAATCGTGTATGTCAGCACGATGGAGGAAGTCCTTAACGAGGCGTTAGCCTGAGGTGACTATGGTAAAAATCAGAAATGCAGCCCTCGAGACGGTCTGCGGCATCACGAGCAGGCTCCCGGTGAGCAGCCGGGCGGAGGTCGCCTTTGCCGGCAAGTCCAATGTCGGCAAGAGCACCCTGATCAACACGCTCATGAACCGCAAGTCGCTGGCCAGGACTTCCAGCCAGCCGGGCAAGACCCAGACGATCAACTACTACCGGGTAAACGAAGGGACACCGGATTCCGATGCCTTTCTGCCCGAACCGTTCGCGCCTGACTGCTACCTCGTGGATCTGCCGGGCTACGGCTACGCCAACACCTCCGTGGAGGTGAAGGCCAAGTGGGGCAAAATGATCGAGAACTATCTCAAGACCTCGAAAGCCCTCAAAACCGTCTTTCTGCTGGTCGACATCCGGCATGAGCCGTCGGCGAACGACAAGCTGATGTATCAGTGGATCACGGACAACGGCATGGAGCCGGTCATCATCGCGACCAAGAAGGACAAGCTGAAGCGGTCCCAGGTCCAGAAGGCCTTAAAGACGATCAGGACGGGACTCGGCATGGGCACGGGGGCGAGGATGGTTGCATTTTCAGGCGAGACGCGCGAAGGCGCCGATGAGATCTGGAACATTATCAGAAGCTGCGCAGTCGGACCCGGTCCGGAAGGAGAGGAAGCAAATGGGAATCATCAAAGCGGCGAAGCTGGCGTTTGATTACATAAAATACGGCGACGATGACAGGGAAGCGGAGAAGGTGCGTGCGCTGGACAACGTGGACCTCGACGTCGAGAAGGGCCAGTTTATCGCGATCCTGGGCCACAACGGGTCCGGGAAATCGACGCTGGCCAAGCACATAAACGCACTGCTCATCCCCTCCGAGGGCACCATGTGGGTGGACGGGATCGACACCAAGTCGGAGGAGGAGATCTGGCATGTGCGCCAGAAGGCCGGCATGGTCTTTCAGAACCCGGACAACCAGATCATCGGAACGGTGGTCGAGGAGGACGTCGGTTTCGGGCCGGAGAATATCGGCGTGCCCACCCAGGAGATCTGGCGGCGCGTCGAGGATGCGCTGACCCGGGTCGGCATGATCGCCCATCGCTCGAAATCCCCCAACAAGCTCTCGGGCGGCCAGAAGCAGAGGGTCGCGATCGCGGGTGTCGTCGCCATGCGGCCGGAGTGCATTATTCTCGACGAGCCGACCGCCATGCTGGATCCGGACGGCCGCAGGGACGTCATAGAGACGGTGCGGGACCTCAACGAGAAGGAGGGCGTGACGGCTATCCTGATCACCCACTATATGGAGGAGGTCATCTTCGCCGACCGGGTGATCGTGATGGACGGCGGCCGGGTCGTGATGCAGGGGACGCCCAGGGAGATATTTTCCAGAGTGGAGGAGCTTAAAAAACTTCGGCTCGACGTGCCGCAGGTGACGGAGCTTGCCTGGGAACTGAAGAAGGCGGGCGTTCCGCTTGCCGACGGTATACTCACGCGGGAGGAATTGGTGGAGGCCTTATGCTCATTGAATTAAAGGATGTATCCTACGTTTACAGCAAAGACACGGTCTATGAGGTGCGTGCCCTCGACCATGTGAATCTCGGCATCGAGGAAGGCCAGTTTATCGGCATCATCGGCCATACGGGAAGCGGCAAATCAACGCTCATCCAGCATATGAACGGCCTCATGAAGCCCACCGAGGGCCAGGTGCTCTATGAAGGTGAGGATATCTGGGGTGAAAAATACAACCTGAAGAACCTCCGCACCTCCGTCGGGCTCGTCTTCCAGTATCCGGAGAACCAGCTCTTTGAGACGGACGTGCTGACGGACGTGATGTTCGGTCCGAAAAATAAAGGACTCACGCCGGCCGAAGCCGAAAAGCGGGCCAGAGCGGCGCTTTTAAGCGTCGGTGTTGCGGAGAAGTATTTTACGACCTCCCCGTTTGAGCTTTCGGGCGGCCAGAAGAGGCGCGTCGCGATCGCGGGCGTACTTGCGATGGATCCGAAGGTTCTCATTTTAGATGAGCCGACTGCCGGGCTTGACCCGCAGGGGCGTGATGAGATCCTGGGCCAGATCAGAAAGCTCCACAGGGAGCGCGGCATCACGATCGTTCTGGTCTCCCACAGTATGGAAGATGTTGCGGAGTACGCCGAGCGGATCATCGTCGTGAACGACGGGAAGATTCCGTTTGACGGGGCGCCGAGGGAGGTATTTTCCCACTATAAGGAGCTCGAGACCATGGGACTCGCGGCGCCCGAGATCACCTATGTGATGCATGAGCTGCGCGAGCGGGGCTTCCCGGTCGACGTGAACGCATCCACGGTGGCGGAGGCGAAGGAGAGCATTTTAAAGGATCTGAAGGGGGGAATCAGACGTGTTTAAAGATATCACGCTCGGTCAGTATTATCCGACCGATTCCATCCTGCACAAGCTGGACCCAAGGGTCAAGTTTATAGGGACGATCGCCTTTATCATCGCGCTCTTCCTGATCAAGGGCCCGGTGGGCTACGGCCTTGCCACGGTCGTCCTGGTGACTTTGATCAGGCTCTCGAAGGTGCCGTTCAAGTTCATGGTGAGAGGCATGAAGGCCATTGCCGTCATCCTCGTCATCACGATGCTCTTCAACATGTTCCTGACGCCGGGCGAGAAGCTCTTTTCAATCTGGATCCTCACGGTGACGCGGGAAGGCGTTGAGACAGCTGTCAAGATGGCGGTCCGCCTCATCTACCTGGTGATCGGGTCCTCGCTCATGACGCTCACTACGACGCCGAACCAGCTGACCGACGGCATGGAGGCGCTCTTTGCGCCGCTCAAGAAAGTCCATGTGCCGGTGCACGAGATCTCCATGATGATGTCCATCGCGCTCAGGTTCATTCCGATCCTCATGGAGGAGACGGACAAGATCATGAAGGCGCAGATCGCCCGCGGCGCGGACTTCGAGTCGGGGAATTTCATCAGCCGGATAAAAAGCATGGTTCCGCTTCTGGTGCCGCTCTTTGTCTCTGCTTTCCGCAGGGCCAATGACCTTGCGATGGCCATGGAGGCCCGCTGCTACCACGGCGGGGAGGGCAGGACCCAGATGAAGCCGCTCATCTATGCCGGGAGAGACCGGATCGCCTACGGCCTGATCCTGCTCTTCTTTGCGGTCTGTGTCGCATTTGCGTTCCTCGGCCTCTGAGGGAGTTTTGAAAATGAGAATCAAGCTCATCCTTGCCTACGACGGCACCAACTACGGGGGCTATCAGAGCCAGACCAACACGACGGCGGTCCAGGACGTCCTGGAGAGAGCCATTGAGGACCTCTTTAAGCAGAAGATCCGCACGATGGGGGCAAGCCGGACCGATACCGGGGTCCACGCGGAGGGGAATGTCGCCTGCTTCGACGTCGACACCCGCATCGCCCCGGGCAAGATCGCGTTTGCGCTGAACGCCCGCCTGCCGGAGGATATCCGGGTGCTGGACTCCGCGGAGGTCCCCGCGAACTTTCATCCCCGTTTCCAGAGAACGGTCAAGACATACGAATACCGCATCATCAACCGGACATTTCCCGATCCTCTGACGCGGCATTTTGAATTTCACTATTATTATGCGCTCGACGCGGAGAAGATGAACGAGGCCGCGCAGTACATACTGGGCGAGCATGATTTCGCTTCCTTTGCGGCGAGCGGGTTTTCCTCGAAGACGACGGTCCGGACGATCTACGCGGCGGAAGTCGTGCGCGAGGGCGACCGGATCACCTTCCGGGTGACCGGGAACGGATTCCTCTACAACATGGTGCGGATCCTGGCGGGAACCCTCATCGAGATCGGAGCGGGCAAGTACCCGCCCGAAAAAATGCAGGACATCCTTGCCGCCTGCGACCGCCAGGCCGCGGGGCCTACGGCCGTGGCTAAAGGGCTGGTCCTTAAAAGAATCGAGTACCCGGATGCGGGTCAGGAGAAGAGCGAGATTGCCTCTCCGACCGTGCCGACGATGTGATCCGCAGCTTCCTTAAGCCTCTCCGGGGCATGGGGAAACGTAAACGAAATATCGGCCGCCTCGATGAGGGGCAGGTCATTCATGGAATCGCCGATGCCGGCGATTCTTTTTATGTTTAAGGCTTCCCGGAGGATTAAGACGCCTTTTCCCTTGGAGCAGTCATGGTTTACGATGTCGATGCTCGTGACGTTCTGAAAGGCGGCGACGATGTCCCCGTAGCGCTCGTTGATATCCCGGGCGGTCCTGGCAGCGTCCTCCTCGGAGGGCGTGCGGAAGCTGATATTGTGGATCTTCCCGTTCCGCGCGTGCTCTATGTCGGGGAGGAAGGGGAGGTTTTCATTTTTCAGCTCGGGATCCTGACGGATCATGTAATAGCGGCCGTCCATGTGGACATTGCCGGCGCAAAGAGGGCTGTCGTAGCGGTCAAAGATCTCCCGGACGGCCTCAAACGGGATCGTGCGCTCATAGAGGACACGGCCCGCTTTGTCCGAGATGTGGGCGCCGCTCGAGCAGATGAAGAAATCCGGGATGATCTCCTTCGGCAGGAAGGGCAGGAGCCCGCCGACCGGGCGGCCGGAGCAGAAGCCGAAGAGATTGCCCGCGGCCTGGTACGCGAGGATCGCCTCGATATCCGCGGGCAGGATGTCGGGTGTGCGGGTCCTGAAATAGAGAGTTCCGTCGAAATCGGAGGCGAAGGCTGTTTTCATAAAAACTCCTTTTGAATCTGTATCTGTCATCTCCTTTCTTTATACCAGAAAGGAGCTGCAAAATCAATCTTTTGCGGGTTATAAGAAGGGACCCTTGCAAAAGAGAGAGGGGCAGATTACAATGAAAAGGATGGGAGGAGCCGGAAATGAAAGAAATAGAAATCGTCCAATACACTGCCATATCGGGACTGGTCATGTATTTTGACTGCGTGAACTACCGGACGCCGCATCAGCACCGGGAATTTGAGATGATGTGGATCATCGACAAGCCGATCAGGATCACCTGCGGAGGCGAGTCATTTATCGCGGAGAAGGGTGAGATCACGATCTTAAACCCCGGGCTTGTCCATGAGTTTTACGCGAAGGAGGGCTGCACGTTCCTCTGCATCCAGGTGCGGCCGGAGCTGTGGGGGCTGTCATCGCATCTCACGGAGACGAGGTTTGACAGCCGGCTTTTGTCCAGGACATTCACACCGGAGGAGATGCAGGAGCTGCGGGAGCTCCTCACAAAGGCGGCTGCGGCCTACTATTCCAGGGAGGAGGGCTGTGAGCTCTATGCGATCAGCCGGATGGGCGATGTCTTCTACAGGCTGCTCAAGAAACTTCCTCATCACCGCATGACCCTCAGGGAATCCGCCGACCTCGAGAAGCGGAGCGCTCTCATCGACCGCATGCTGAACTATGTGGACGAGCACTATGCGGAGAAGATCCGGCTCACGGATTTCGCCGAGCAGGAGGCCCTGTCCATGAGCTACCTCTCCCATATCATCAAGGAGACGCTGAACCAGGGCTTCCGGTCCTATGTGGAGACGGTCCGGCTCAACGCTGCCTCGGAGATGATGCTGGACATGGACCGCAAGCTGCTCGACATCTGCTACTCGGCGGGGTTCTCCGACTACCGCTATTTCAGCAGCGCGTTCAAGAAGCGCTTTAAGATGACACCGGAGAATTACCGGAACACCGTGAGCATGAGGCGGTCGGACGAGCACATGCTGAGGAGCCTGCACTCGACGGAGAAATTCCTTACGGAGGAGGAGACGAAGGAACTTCTTCGCGCTCTGGCGGCGGAGAATGAGAGAGCAAAAACGTCTAATAAGTGAGGAGGAAGGTCAAAGAAAGCGGAAGAGTGCCTTAGTATAATGGAACCATAGAGTGAACCCATTCATTTTAAGGAGGATAAAGATATGGAAAAGTTATATTTCATTCCGGGCAGCCAGGATCTCTACGGTGAAGAGTGCCTTGCCCAGGTTGCTGCGGACTGCGCCGAGATGGCTGCATTTTTAAATGAAAAGCTTGCCGGCACGATCAGCATCGAGCTTCTTCCGACGGTCGAGACTTCCGAGATCTGCGTCGAGGACATGAAGAAGGTCATGTGCGATGATGACTGCGTCGGCGTCATCACATGGATGCACACCTTCTCCCCGGCCAAGATGTGGATCAAGGGCCTGCAGCTCCTGAACAAGCCGCTCCTTCATCTGCACACGCAGGCAAATGAAAAGCTTCCGTACGACTCGATCGACATGGACTTCATGAACCTCAACCAGGCAGCCCACGGCGACCGCGAGTACGGCTTCATCCTTGCCCGCCTCGGCATCGCCCATGAGGTCGTCGCAGGCTACTACAAGCATGATGATTTCATCGCCGGCGTGAAGCGCTTCGCGGAAGTCGCAAAGGCGATCGGCCTCTCCAAGAGGATGCGCGTCGCCACCTTCGGCAACAACATGCGCGACGTCGCCGTGACGGACGGCAACCGTCTTGACGCCGAGATCAAGTACGGCTGGGAGATCAAGTACTGGGGCATCGGCCTGATCGCCAAGATCGCCGAGGAGACGACCGAAGAGGAAGTCGACGCCAAGATGGCCGAGTACAATGAGAAGTACACGATGGCTACCGACAATATCGAGGCAGTCCGCGTGCAGGCCAGATACGAGGTCGCCCTCGAGAAGTTCATGGCCAGAAACAAAGTCACCGCATTCACGGATACCTTCCAGGATCTCTTCGGCCTCAAGCAGCTTCCGGGCATCGCAGCCCAGAACCTGATGGCCAAGGGTGTCGGCTTCGGTCCGGAGGGCGACTACAAGATCAGCGCATTCTCCGCAGTCCTCATGAAGATGGCAGAGGGCCGCGAGGGCGCTACCGGCTTCATCGAGGATTACACCTATGATCTCACACCGGGCGCAGAGCTTGAGCTCGCTTCCCATATGCTTGAGGTTCCGGCTTCCTTCGCAGCCAACAAGCCGGAGATCCAGGTACATCCGCTCGGCATCGGAGGCAAGGAAGACCCGGCCCGCCTTGTCTTCGACGGTGTTACCGGCGACGGCATCCAGGTTACCCTGATCGACATGGGCGACCACTTCCGCATCATCTGCGCGGACATCGAGCTCGTGAAGCAGCCGCTTCCGATGCCCAAGCTTCCGGTAGCGAGAATCATGTATCGCCACAAACCGAACTTCAAGATCGGCACGGCGGCATGGTGCTATGCGGGCGGCGCACATCACTCGGTCGTCTCCACATCCCTTACACGCGATGACATTGCAATGTTTGCACGCCTTACCGGCACGGAACTGATCACGATCGGCGATGACACGACGGAAGCCGACCTTCAGAAGTTTTTCATGAGGTAAATAACAATGACAGACGTAAGAAAACTGATTGCATCCGGCGGCGCCGTACTGGGCATTGAATTCGGTTCCACCAGAATCAAGGGAATCCTCATCAACGATAAAAATGAACCGATCGCCGAAGGCTCCTACGAGTGGGAGAACAAGCTCGTGGACGGCGTCTGGACCTACGATCTCGAGACGGTCTGGGAAGGCCTGCGCGCCACCTACACCTCCCTCGCGGCGGATGTTCTTCAGAAATACGGGGTCGTCATCAAGAAGCTTGCCGGTATCGGCATCAGCGCGATGATGCACGGCTACCTTGCATTTGACGGCGAGAACAACCTGCTGGTCCCGTTCCGGACATGGAGAAACACCATGACCGGGCAGGCCGCCGAGGAGCTCACGGAGCTCTTCAACTACAATATCCCGCAGCGCTGGTCCATCGCTCACCTCTATCAGGCGATCCTGAAGGATGAGCCCCATGTGAAGGACGTCCGCTTCTTCACGACACTGGCCGGCTATGTTCACTGGATGCTGACCGGTGAGAAGGTCCTCGGTATCGGCGATGCCTCCGGCATGTTCCCGATCGATATCAACACCCATGACTACGATGCAAAGAAGATCGCCCTCTTTGACGAGAAGATCGCTGGCAAGGGCTATCCGTGGAAGCTCGAGGAGATCCTCCCGAAGGCGCTTCTCGCCGGTCAGGATGCCGGCTGCCTCACCGCGGAAGGCGCAGCCATGCTCGATGAGACCGGCAACCTTGAAGCAGGCGTTCCGCTCTGCCCGCCCGAAGGCGACGCAGGCACCGGCATGACCGCCACCAACTCCGTCGCGAGACGCACCGGCAATGTCTCCGCCGGCACATCCGTCTTCGGCATGGTCGTCCTCGAGAAAGAGCTCTCCAAAGTGTATCCGGAGATCGACCTCGTGACCACACCGTGCGGCGACCTGGTCGGCATGGCCCACTGCAACACCTGCACATCGGACCTCAACGCCTGGGTCGGCCTCTTCGCGGAGTTCTGCGGCCTCATGGGCATCAAGGCTGACCGCGGCGAGCTCTTCACGAAGCTCTACACGAAGGCCATGGAAGGCGAGGCTGACTGCGGCGGCCTTCTCGGCTACAACTATCTCTCCGGCGAGGCCATCACGCATATGGAGGAGGGCAGACCGCTCTTCGTGAGAAATGCGGACAGCCGCTTCACGATCGCCAACTTCATGCGCATGCATCTCTACTCGGCTCTGTCGGTCCTCAAGATCGGCTGCGACCTCCTGCTCAAGGAAGAGCATGCGGCGCTTGACACGATGTACGGCCACGGCGGTTTCTTCAAGACGGAAGGCGTCGGCCAGAACATCCTCGCGGCAGCGCTCGACGTTCCGGTCACGGTCATGTCGACGGCCGGCGAAGGCGGCGCCTGGGGCGTGGCTCTTCTGGCAGCCTACAGAGTCCGCGGAAACGGCGCTCCGCTTGAGAGCTGGCTTAAGACGGATGTCTTCGGCGAGGAAGCCGGCAAGACGGTTCAGCCGGATCCGGAAGCGGTCGCAGGCTTCAATGCATACCTTGACCGCTATGTGAAGGGTCTCCCGATCGAGCGCGCATCGGTTGACTGCTACAAGGGTTGAAGCTGAATAGTTACAAAAATATTAGGAATAAGACTTGAAAAAGGTCTCCGTTTCGGTGCATAATCTGCATAGGAACGGAGATCTTTTTATTTCCCGGAAGGATTGAGCCATGAAAAAAATGAAAATCGGCGTCGTCGGAGCGGGCGCCATCAGCGATATCTACCTCAAAAATATGACGGAGATGTTTGACAATCTGGAGGTCGTCTCCATCTGCGCGAATCACCTGGAGCACGCGGCCGCAAAAGCCGAAACGTACGGGATCCGGGCGGTGACCTTTGAGGAGATGCTCGCGGACCCGGAAATTGATATCATCGTGAATCTCACGCCGGTCGGGGCGCATTACGGGATCATCAAAGCCGCGCTTCTTGCCAGGAAGCATGTCTACACGGAGAAAACCCTCACGGATGATCCGAAGACAGCCGAGGAGCTCTGCGCACTGGCGGATGAGATGGGGCTCTACCTTTGCAGCGCGCCGGACACCTTCCTCGGGGCGGCTCTCTCTACCGCCCGGAAAGCGATCAGGGACGGTCTTCTGGGGGACATTCATTCGTTTGCGATCTCGGCGACCAGGAACAATGATCTGCTGCTGTCTCTGTTTTCATTTTTAAGACAGCCCGGGTGCGGCATCCTCTACGACTATGCGGTCTACTATGTGACGGCACTCGCGGCCCTTTTAGGCCCCGTGGAGCGGGTCGGCGGGATCATCGGCAGGCCCTATCCGACGCATGTCGGGATCATCCCGCAGAAGCCGGAATTCGGGAAGACGTTCGAATCGCCGAACGAGAGCCAGGTGTCTGCGGTCCTTAAAATGAAGAGCGGGGTGACCGGAACACTGCACATTGACGCGGATTCGGATATGAAGGACGAGGCGTATTTTAAGATCTACGGGACAAAGGGTGTCCTCACGCTGTCGGATCCGAACAGGTTCGGAGGGGACATCGTATTCCTGCCGATCTCTCTTGATCCGCGGAATGAGTCGGTGCCGGAAGTGCTTCCGCCGGTCAATCCCTACAGTGAGAATTCCCGCGGGATCGGTCCCTCGGAGATGGCGGAGTCGATCATGATCGGACGCCCGGCGCGGACAGACAAGAGCCTTGCCCTTCATGTGCTGAAGGTCTTAAACGGTATCCTTGTCGGGGGCGAGGAAGGAAAATTTGTCGATATTGAAGCCTGAAGGAGACATGATGAGCATAAGCGTATTTGACGGAAGAAGGATCCTTGAAGAGCAGCTGGCGGATGATTACTGCATTTTGAGAGAGAAAGTGGCGGACGGGAGCCACCATTTCGCAGTCTGGGAGCCGAGGAGCGGCCGCAGGCGGTTTCAGGCGGAGGAGCCCTGCTTTCTCAAGGTCTGTGCCTATAAAAACAAGCTGCTCTTTGCGGGAGATCCCCGCGTGATCGATGCGTGCAGAAAGGCTTATTCGGACAGCGACGGCGCCTGGTTTATGGAGCCGGAGAACCTTGTCGGGCTCGACAGGATGCTCCGGGAATACGGATACACCGTGGACAAGCTGCATCCGTTCTTTATCCCGGATACGATCCGTGAGGTCCCCAAAAGACCGGAGTATGCGGTTCGGTGGTATAACGGGGCGGATATTGAGCAATTCCGCGGGGATGAGCGGTTTCTCAAGGCATATTCCTTCGAGGAGACAGCTCCTGACGTGATCGGCGCGGCGGCTCTCTCGGACGGAAAGATCCTCGGGATGGCCGGTGCGAGTGCGGACAGCGACACCATGTGGCAGATTGGGATCGACGTCGTGCCGGAAGCACGCGGGCAAAGGCTCGGAGTATATCTCGTAAGTCTTCTTAAAAATGAAATACTCTCCCGCGGCCGTCTGCCCTTCTACGGAACCGCGGTATCCCACACGATCTCCCAGACGATTGCCGTTCGGTCAGGCTTCCGGCCGGCATGGGCGGAGCTCTCGGTAAAGAGGGCAGAATGATTAGGAAAGGAATATCGGACTATGAAATTAAAATACAAATTTGTGGTGCAGGAAGTGTCGGACGGCTTTGTCGCCGTGGCTGTCGGGGCGGATGCCGCTAAATTCAGCGGGATCATCCGTATGAACAAAACGAGCGCATTTGTCTTTAAGCAGCTGATGAAGGATGTCACGGAGGATGAGATCGTCGCCGGCATGTGCGAGAAGTATGATGGGGACGAGCAGGTCATGAGGAAGGATGCCCAGGCATTCATTAAAAAGCTCGCCGCGGCGGACCTTCTTGCGTGAGAGGCGGCCGGGATGGAGTTTACGATCAAGCTGGCGGGGATCCCGGTGGGAGTTCGGTCTCTCCATGAGTCGACCCGGGACCTCTGCCGTGACTATCTGACGGATGAGGAGCCGTATTTTTCGGTCACATCGGGGGAGGATGAGATCGCAGCCGAGCGTGAGAGATCGGCAAAAGCCGATGAGGCGGAGGGGCGCACTGTCCAGCCGTATTCGGATGAGTATCTCGAGACTCTGGCGGTGTATCGGAAGATCGCGGAGAAGATGACGGAGAGGGACATTCTTTTATTTCACGGATCCGTCATCGCCGTGGACGGTAAGGCCTACCTCTTCACCGCACCGAGCGGGACGGGCAAGTCCACGCACACAAGGCTCTGGCGGAAGGTTCTGTCTCCGCTCGGGCATGATGTCTATATGGTAAATGACGATAAACCGCTCCTTAAGTTTACGGATGAGGCGGTCTATGCGTGCGGGACGCCCTGGGACGGCAAGCATCACCTGAGCCGGAACTGCATGGTGCCCCTTGGAGGCGTGTGCCGCATTCACCAGGCGCCGCAAAATGAAATCCGCACCATGAAAGCCGGGGATGCCTGGCCGGTTCTTTTCAGGCAGTCCTACCGGCCGGAAGATCCTGTCCACGCGGCAGCGACTCTCCGAATGCTGGACAGGCTCCTCACCGGGGTGCCGCTCTTTGAGCTTCACTGCAACATGGATCCGGAGGCGGCGCTCATTTCCTGGCGCGCGATGGGAGAGAAAGGGGTATAAATGGCAGAAGGGGAACAGCTTAAGATCGAGGAATATCTGGAGCGGTACGGAACCCTTACCTACACATGCAGGGGCATCAGCATGCTGCCGATGCTGCGGCAGCGGCGGGATGTCATCATAGTCAGAAAGAAGGGCCCTGAGCGCTGCAAAAAATACGATGTCGCGCTCTACATAAGACCGCCTCACGACTATGTGCTGCACCGTGTGGTGGAGGTCCGGGATCAGGACTACGTCATCCTGGGAGACAACTGCCTGAACAGGGAATACGGGATCCGTGACGAGGACATCATCGGTGTGCTGACCGCTTTCGTGCGGAACGGAAAGACGATCCGGATGGAGAGCAGGGGGCAGCTGCTCTATGCGAGGATCTGGTATTTTCTCTATCCGGCAAGAAGGTTCCGGATCAGACAGACCGTGCGCATGAAGCGCCTCGCCAAAAAGATCCTGCGGGCGCTGCATCTTTACAATAAACAGAAGTAAAATAAAAACCGAGGCGGTCACTCCGCCTCGATTTCTTTTATCACGCATTCGTTTCCGGTGAGGAGCCAGGTCTCCCCTGAGCCGCAGTAAGGACAGGTGCGGCCGTATCTGACGGTCTCGTAGGTCTTTTCACAGGAATTGCACCAGGTGACCGCGGGGATCGTCTCAAGGACAAGTCTGCAGTCGGAGATAATCGGGTGCTTCGCCTTAAAATAGTCGAAGCAGTCCTCAAAGAGATCCGTCATGATCCCCGAGACCTCCCCGACCTCAAGCGTCACTTTGGCGATGCGCTTAAGGTTGTTCTCTTCAGCAGTCTCGTTCAGGGTCTTTACCATGTGGAGAACGATGCCCATCTCATGCATGGCTTACGCACCCGCCTTCCGCGGTCCAATCCGCGAGCTTCCCGCGCAGCCACTCTTCGAATTCCGCCATGCCGTCGCCCGCCTTTGCGGAGAGCGGGAAGACCGGCATGCCGGGGTTCAGGTCATCGGCGTACTTTCGGCAGGCATCAAGATCGAAGGTGAAATACGGCAGCGCGTCGATCTTGGAGATGATGAGGGCGTCGCTCTTTAAGAACATCAGCGGATATTTTAAAGGTTTGTCATGGCCTTCCGGCACCGAGAGGATCATGATGTTTAAGCCGGCCCCGGTGTCGTACTCGGCGGGGCAGATGAGGTTGCCGACATTTTCCAGGAAAATGAGATCCAGATGCTCCCCGTCATCGAGCGCCTCCAGGGCTTTTCCCGTCATGCCGGCGTCCATGTGGCACATGCCGCTCGTGTGGACCTGGATGGCCTTCGCGCCGAGGGCCTCGATCCGCTCGGCGTCGACCGCCGACTCAATGTCGGCCTCCATGACGCCGATCCTAAGGTCCTTCATGTCCTTTATGAGGCGGGAGAGAAAGGTGGTTTTTCCGGACCCCGGCGAGCTCATGAGGTTTATGAGCAGGGTCTTCTTTTCTTTCATTTTCTCGCGGATGGCGTCCGCGTCGCGGTCATTTGAAGCGGTGATGGATGCGCCGACCTTGATGATCTTCATACCCGGGCTCCTTTCTTCTTTTTGACAAGCGCATAAAGCTCATCGGCGAGGGGCGTAAAGCCTTCCCCGTTCTTTGCGGAGACCGGGAAGACTTTGATGGCGGGGTTAAGCGCACGCGCCCGGTCTCGCGCGGCGGCGAGGTCAAAGTCAAAGATCGGGGCCGTATCGATCTTGTTGACGAGCATAATATCGCTCACGGTGAACATGAGGGGGTATTTTAAGGGTTTGTCGTCGCCCTCCGGGACGGAGAGGATCATCATCTTGAGGTCGGCGCCGACGTCGAATTCCGCCGGGCAGACCAGATTTCCGATGTTCTCAAGGAAAATAAGATCGAGCCCCTCCGTGCCGAAGCGGTCCAGGGCACGGCTTGTCATGTCGGCGTCCATGTGGCAAAGGCCTGCCGTGTGGATCTGGATGGACTTTACGCCCGTGTCCGCGATCGTCTGTGCGTCGACGTCGGAATCAACGTCGGCCTCGATCACGCCGATGGCGCATTTGTCCTTAAGGAGTTTTATGAGGTTTAAGAGCACGGAGGTCTTGCCGGCACCCGGGGAGCCCATGAGGTTCACCAGGACGGCTCCTTCGCCTGTCAGCTTTTCCTTCGTGCGTTTTGCCGCCTCCTCGTTATCCGCGAGGATACGCTCTTTGGTTTCGAAAATGTCGATGTTCATTGGATGTCCTTTCAGATTCTTTTTTCAATCTCGGTCACAACATCGCCGAGTGTCTGGAGCCTGCGCCAGCGGCGGTCCGGGATCTTAATGTCAAATGCCGCCTCGATCCGGCAGATGATGAGCGTGAAGCCCATGGAGTCGACACCGGCATCGGTGTTGATCACGGTCGCCTCGGTGAAGCCTCTGTCGGCGAGCTCCGGAAGGCAGTCGCAGACGATCTTTACGGTCTTTTCAAGAATTTCATTTCTGGTCATGAGGTACTCCTTCCGGCGGTGTCCGCCATGGTTTCTATTTCTTTTCTCTTTAATTTTCCGGCCGGTGTCCGCGGGAGCGGAGTGTCCGTAAACAGAATAGCATAAAGCTGCTGTCCGCGGGGCATATTTTTAAGAACAGAGGCTGTTTTTTTGAGAAGTTCGTCTCTTTCCTCCGGATTTCCGCGGATGAGGAGGGCAGGGCGGCCTTCTTTGAGGACTGCTGCAAAGTCTCTTCCGGGAAGAACTTCGGCCAGGAGGGCTTCATATTCGGGCAGAAAAATCTTTGTCCCGTCCGAAAGGACCAGGATCTCCTTCTTGCGCCCGGTGATGTGCAGACAGCCGTTCTCATCGAGAAAACCGAGATCCCCGGTGGACAGTACTCCGTCTCTTAAGACGGCAGCGGTCGCCTCCGGGTCGTCAAGGTAGCCTTTCATCATGGTGAGGGGAGCCCAGACCAGGATCTCCCCGTCAGGCGCGATCGTGACCACATCGTCCGGGCAGACGGTCATCGCGAAGGGATCGTCCCCGAGCGAGAGGGCGACGCCCGAACCGGTCTCGGTGAGGCCGTAGCCTGCGCTGACGCGGATCCCCCTCACCTTCACCGCGGAGATGAGCGCCGCGGGACATGCGCCGGCCCCGATGAGAACGAGGGAGAGCTCACCGTTCAGGGCATTCATTTTCAGGAGGAATCCGAGCAGATCGGGCACAAGGCTCACCGCCGTCGGCCTGAAAAATGCAAAATCCTGCGCGAGATATCGGATCCCCCTGCCGAGCGCAACGGCGGCACCTGAGGAGAGCCCCCATAAGAACCCGCAGACCATGCCGAAAACATGGTTCAGGGGCAGCGCAAGGAGAAGGATATCGTCCGGTGTGAGGGGCAGGCAGGAGCCTCCGTTCCAGGCGCTTGCAAGGAGCGAGACTTCCGTGAGGACGACCGCTTTCGCCTTGTCGGTCGTCCCGGAGGTGAAGAAGCAGATGTCGCCGGCTTTGAGGGTCGTTCCGCCCGTGAGGGCACCGGACAGTTCTTCCGCGAGTTCCCCGTCGCGGCAGAAGAGGCGGTCTGCCTTCACCTTCCGGATCGCGGCCGTAAGGTCCTCCTCCGGCGCGTTCGGGTCCAGAAGAACGACGGGGAGTCCGGCTCCGACAGCGCCGAGAAAGGCCGCGAGGGCTTCAGGGCTTGCCTCGGGTACGAACGCAAGGCAGGAGCCGCCGTCCGCCTTAAAGACGGAGGCCTGCCTGTCTGTGAGGGCGAGCAGATCGGAGAAGCTGAGGCGGGCGGGGCGGTTTTCATTTTCAAACACGAGAGCAGGGGCATCGGGCGTTCTGCCGGCGTAAAAGGCGAGCATTTCCCGGAATGTTGTAAAGCGCATATGGCCTCCTTTGCGAAAAGCACTCCATCTATGATAGCACGCTTTGTGAAAAATAACCATAGAAAATAAATGAGATAGTGCATTATTTGTAGAAATGTAGTATACTGAGATTGAGTAGATTCAACAACTTCGATTTGCGATTATTATATAAATGTATATGCAAGGAGGAACGCATGGACAAGAACACAAGAATCTGCATCATCGGCGGAGGCCCGGCCGGACTTTCGGCAGGTATGTACCTGGAGAAGAAGGGGTACGAGAACTATACGATCCTGGAGAGACTGGATCGTGTCGGCGGCAAGTGCTGGTCACCGCATTACAACGGGCGCCGCTATGAGATGGGCGCTATCATGGGCGTTCCGTCTTACTATGCAGTCCACGACGTCGAGGAATTCTGCGGCATTACCCACGACGGCCCGAAGCTGAACCGCAATTACAAGAATGCACAGGGCAAGGTCATCGAGCCGTTCGAGCCGAAGAAGAACCCGCTTAAGATCCCGCGTCTTCTTAAGATGAAGAAGCAGCTGAAGAAGTTCGGCGAGCTCCTTGAGACCAAGTACAAGGGCTACGATGTGAACGGCCACCGCGGTGTCGCGGAAGGCCGCTACGAGGGCTTCTCCCAGCAGAACGCAGACCGTGAACCGGTCAGCGGCGTAAACCCGAACCTGAAGGATCTGGCTCTGCCGTTCTCGGAGTTTTGCAGGATCAACGGCATCGAGCTCATTCAGGATATCTGGATCGGACCGTTCACGTCCTTCGGCTACGGCTATTTTGATGAGATCCCGGCAGGCTACGTCCTGAAGTATCTGGATTTCCAGACCTGCATGAACTTCGTCAAGATCAACCTCTGGACCTGGAAGGACGGCACCCAGTACATCTGGGAGCAGCTGAACGACCACTTAAAGAACCCGGCAAGACTCAACTCCACGATCGAGAAGGTCGAGCGCAGGGACGGCAAGGTCTATGTGACGGTCAACGGCGAGGTCGAGGAGTACGACAAGATCATCGTGACGGCGCCGCTCTACATCCCGGACAAGCGCGCGGACGGCCAGATCGGCATGGTGGATTACTTCGACACCCGCGACGACGAGAGAGAGCTCTTCTCGAAGATCGATTACGAACGCTACGATGTCATGGCGGTCGAGACGACCGAGAAGCATCATCCGGAGATCTCCTACTATGTCTTTGACAACATGGTTCCGGAGAGACTCGGCCACCTCATGGTCTACTATCGCCGCTGGAGAGACACGAAGGACCAGGTCATCACGACCTATGCACTCCGCAAGCACAAAGACATGCCGGAAGTTCCGTACGATGTCTGCAAGACCCGCGTCTTGAAGGATCTCTGGACGATGAAGAACCCGGCCAAGAAGCTGGTCAACGAGTGGAGCGTCTACTATTTCCCGCATGTCTTCAGCGAGGACTATGCGGCCGGCTGGTATGACAAGGTCGAGGGAATGCAGGGCAAGTACGACACGTTCTATGCCGGCGAGATCATGAGCTTCGGCGACATGGATGAGACGGCCGAATACTCGAGAGAGCTTGTCGAGCGCTTCTTCTGATCCGTTTAGGAAAATATGCAGCGGCTGTTCTTTTGCGGCAGCCGCTGCTTCGCTTATGCCTGGAGGAAAACAACATGAAATTCTACAAAGACCACTACGATGTGATCGTCATCGGGGGCGCTCTGGCCGGTCTTTCCTCCGCTCTGATGCTGGCAGACAAGGGCAAGGATGTGCTTGTCCTCGAGCGGCACAACCTGCCGGGCGGCATCGCCACCAGCTTTGTCAGGGGCGGAATCGAGATGGAGGCCACTCTCCACGAGATGATGAGCATCGGAAGCAAGAAGAACCGCCTGAAGGTCGGGCAGTTCTTTGACGATATGGGGGTGGATATCGACTGGCTCAAGGTGCCGGAAGCGTATCACGCATCCCTCCCGGGGCTTGAGGTGACGCTTCACCCCGGCTACAAGACGTTTGCGAAGGAGATCGATACGGCCGTTCCGGGCACCTACAGCAAGGTGCTGCACCTGCTCTACCTCTGCTACAAGGTATTCAACAGCGTAAATGTCCTCTCGATCCATCCGATGAGCAAGCCGATGATGCTCTTAAAGCACAATGAGTTTGTACGGACGGCCGGCTACTCCGCAAAGGAGGTCATCGACACGTTTGAGCTGCCGCAGCAGGCGGTGGATCTTCTGGCGCCCTACTGGATCTACGTCGGGTCTCCGCTCTCGGAGCTCCCGTTTACGATCTACGCGGTCCTCATGGCGGACTATATCGGCTGGGGCTCCTATGTCCCTAAGAAATTCAGCCACGAGATGGCGCTCAAGATGGCGGAGAGAGCAGAGGCTATGGGCGTTCAGATCGAGTACCGGCAGGAAGTGGAGAAGATCCTCGTGAGAGACGGGCAGGTTTACGGCGTACGCACCGCCCGCGGGGACGAGATCCACGCGGACTATGTGATCTCGGGCGCCTACCCGAACAAGGTCTACACCTCGATGATCGAGCCTGCCTCCGAAGTGCCGGAGAAGGCAATCAAACAGGTGAACGCGAGGAGGCTGTCGCTCACGGCATTTTCCGTGGTCATGCTGCTCGATAAGAGCCCGGAGGAGCTGGGGATCCGGGATTACAGCATTTTCAGCGGTGATACGATGGACACGGATGTCCTCTACGAGGATCTGACCGGGCTCGGACCCTACCGCTACCTCACGACGATCTGCCTCAATTACGCGAATCCGGACGCGGTGCCGGAGGGCATGACGTCCCTCTCCATCACGACGCTTCCGCGGGCGGACGGCTGGAAGACCGTCAGCGCGGAGGATTACGACAGGGTCAAGCATGAGGCCGCAAAGCAGATGATCGAGGACATGTCGAAGTACTTCGGCACGAATCTTCTCGACCACATCGTGGAAATCGTCATCGAGACGCCGATGACGATCAACCGCTATGCGGGCGCCTGGAACGGCGGCATCTACGGCTACACGCACCGGATGGAGGACCACATCATCGCGCGCCTTCAGACCGGCGAGGAGGAGAGGCTCATCAAGGGTCTCGAGTTTGCCGGGGCCCACGCGATCTCCGGAAACGGCATGGGGCCGGCGGTCACGAACGGTCGCAAGGCAGCGAAAAATGTACTCGACGCAATGGCAAAGGAGGCTGAAAAATGAAAATCAAAGGATTTTTACAGGATGTGACAGGTGCCTCCCGCGTCACGAAGGCGAGACTGGCCGCATTTGAGAACGCTTCCCCCGTCCCGGTGAAGGAAGATCCGATCTCTGAGACACGCATGCGCTGGCATCCGGGAAAGCTGAACCTTACCGTGAAGGAGATCCGCGACGCGAGCATCACCGCAAAGACCTTCCGCTTTGTGCGGACGGACGGAGGCGAGATGCCTTTTTTCTACGCGGGCCAGTTCATGGTTCTTGATTTTCCGATCGGGACCAGCCTGATCTCGAGACCTTACTCCATCTCCTCGGCTCCGTGCGAGGCGAGAGGGGAGAACGGCTATGTGGAGATCACGGTTCGCCGCTCGAAAGGGGACGGTTTCATCGCGGATTACCTGAACGATGAGGTGAAGATCGGAGATACGTTTGACGCGCTGATCGGCTGCGGCCAGTTCTACTACGAGCCCCTGAGGGATGCGGACCATGTGGTCGCGCTCGCGGGCGGCGCCGGCATCACGCCGTTCGCCTCGATGGCGAAGGAGATCGCAGCCGGGAAGCTCGACATGGATCTCACGATCCTCTTTGGGTCGGTCTCATCCAACGATATCATTCTGAAGGAAGAGCTGGAGGCCTTAAAGAGCGACAAACTGCACATCGTCCATGTTCTCTCGGGTGACGAGCCGGACTGGCAGGGGGAGAGAGGCTTCCTCACGGCAGACCTCATCAAAAAGTACTCGGCTCCCGATACCTCGTATTTCATCTGCGGGCCGCAGGTGATGTATACATTCCTGAGAAAAGAGCTGGAGAAGATGGACATACCGGCAAGGCGCGTCCGCTTCGAGGTTTTCGGCCAGGCGAAGGATGTCACGAAGCTTGCCGGCTATCCGAAGGAGATTGCGGGAGAGGTGTTTAAACTCACGGTCCGCCGGGGTATTCATGAGGATGTTATCCCCGCCAGAGCCGATGAGAGCCTTGTCGTCGCGCTGGAGCGGGCGGGCATCCGCATCGAGACCGGCTGCCGGAGCGGCGAGTGCGGGTTCTGCCGGAGCAAGGTGGTTTCGGGGCAGGTTTTCATTTCCCCGGAAAATGACGGCAGGAGAGCCGCCGACAAGGATTTCGGCTACGTGCACGCCTGCGCGGCTTACCCGCTTTCCGATGTGACGATCAAAATACCGATTGCATGAAAGGACGCACTATGGTTAAGGAAGTTAACCCGATGATCCACGTGAACGGGCTGGACTACCCGGTGGACGGACATCACTGCGACGACCCGGAGAAGGCCGCGCTCGTTAAGAAGCTGGCGGTCATGATCACGGACAATATCCCGAGAAAGCTCCCGGGCGGCATGAAGGAAAACCACATGGATTTCTGGATCCTCGACCGGCTGCTCACGAAGCAGGAAGTCCGCTTTATGCTGAGCTTTAAGAAGCGCCGCGTGGGTCTCACGACAAAAGAACTGGCAAAAAGAAACAATCTCCCGGTCAGAAAGACCCAGAAGATCATCGATCACCTGCTGTGGATCGGCATTCTGGAGCAGAACCGGGACAATGAAGATCACCATATTCAGTATCTGGTCCCGAAGTGGGTCGTCGGCTCGGGCGAGTACATGGTCGAGCACAAGACGCTCGCGGACGAGCATACGGAAGTCGCGACCATGTTCAACCTGGCGCCGCAGGAGCCGCTTGAGCTGGCTGCCAAGCTGGTGCCGCCCGGCGGTGCCGGCATCGGCATGCATGTCATCCCGGTCGAGAAGGCTATCGACGCCGCCAGCGAGAGCGTGAGCGTCGAGCACCTGTCCCACTGGCTCGAGAAATATGACACCTTCTGCTCCATGGTCTGCGCGTGCCGCAAGGCTCAGCGCATCCGCGGGGAGGGCGTCGGCGATATCGAAGGCCACATGTGCATCGGCGTCGGCGACATCGCGGAGTTCCTGGTCGAGTCCGGCAAGGACGCGAGGTACATCACCCGCGAGGAGGCCATGGACATCATCATGCGGGCGGAGCGCAAGGGCTACGTGCACCAGATCACGAACCTGGACGGCCCGAACCGCATCGTCGGCATCTGCAACTGCTCGCCGGGAAGCTGCTACGGTCTCAGAACCTCCCAGCTCTTCAACACGCCGAACATGTCGAGAAGCGCTTACCGCGCCCATGTCGACGCCGAGAAATGCGTCGCCTGCGGCAAGTGCGTGGAGGTATGTCCGGCCGGTGCCGCAAGGCTCGGGCAGAAGCTTTGCAAGGCGGACGGAACCCGCGTGAGATATCCGATGCACGACCTGCCGGATGACAACGTCTGGGGCGAGGACCGCTGGAGCCCGGATTACCGGGAGAAAAATAAAGTCAACTGCTACGATACGGGCACATCGCCGTGCAAGACGGCATGTCCGGCCCATATCGCGGTGCAGGGCTACATCCGCATGGCAGCGGAGGGACGCTACGAGGAGGCAATCCGCCTGATCCGCCAGGACAACCCGTTCCCGGCCGTCTGCGGCGCCGTCTGCAACCGCCGCTGCGAGGATCGCTGCACGCGCGGCACCATCGATGCGCCGGTGGCGATCGACGAGATCAAGAAATTCCTGGCCCAGTGGGAGCTTGATCACCCGCAGGACTACAAGATCATCTGCGAGAACGGCGAGGGCAAGGAGTGGACCGACTACAAGATCGCGGTCATCGGAGCCGGGCCTGCCGGCCTCTCAGCCGCCTGGTATCTCCGCATGGAAGGCTACCCGGTCACGGTTTTTGAGAAGGAAGAGCGGCCGGGCGGCATGCTCTTAAACGGCATTCCGAATTTCCGTCTCGAGAAGGAAGTGCTTGAGAAGGAGATTGAGATCATCAAAAATGCGGGTGCCGAGATCCGCTGCGGCGTTGAGATCGGCAAGGATATCACGCTGGATGAGCTTAGAGCGCAGGGCTACAAGGCCTTCTACGTGGCGATCGGTCTCCAGGGCGGCCGCATGGCAGGTGTCCCCGGGGAAGACGCCGAGGGTGTTTATTCTGGTGTAGGCTTCCTCAGGAAGATCAATATGGATACGGCGTTCAGGCTGAAAGGCGACGTCGTCGTGGTCGGCGGCGGAAATGTCGCGGCCGATGTCGCCCGCGCCGCACTTCGAGCGACGGACGGCAAGGTGACCATGCTCTGTCTCGAGCAGCGGCATGAGATGCCTGCCGCGAAGGACGAGGTGGCAGAGCTTACCGCCGAAGGCATTGAGCTTAAGAACGGCTGGGGCCCGAAGGAGATCCGCACGGAGGACGGAAAGGTCACCGGTATTATTTTCAAAAAATGCGTCAGCGTCTTCGACGAGAAGCATCGCTTCTCCCCGAAATACGATGAGGATCACACAATCGAGATCCCCTGCGAGAACGTTCTCATGGCGATCGGCCAGAGCGCGGAGTGGGGCGGACTGCTTGAGGGCAGCCGCGTGGTCGTGAAGCCGAACGGAACCGCGGCGGCGGACCCGGTGACCGGGCAGACCGCGGAGCCGGATATCTTTGTGGGCGGCGACGTTTTCCACGGCGCACGGTTTGCGATTGACGCGATCGCGGACGGCAGGCAGGGCATGGTCTCCATCAACCGCTACGTCCATCCGGGACAGTCTCTCACGATCGGCCGCGATCTCCGCGAGTTCATCGAGCTCGACCGCGACGATATCCGCGTGGATGCCTATGACAACGCGCCGAGGCAGACGCCGGGCATGCGGCCGGGCAACGCGGCGAAGTCGTTTGAGGATATGAGACTGCCGCTCACGGAGGAGCAGGTGAAGAAGGAAGCGAACCGCTGCTTAAAGTGCGGCGCGACCAAGGTCGATCTGAACCAGTGCATCGGCTGCGGCCTCTGCACGACCCGCTGCGAGTTTGACGCGATCCATCTGACCCGCGATATCCCGGAGGCGAGCGACATGCACAAGGCCGAGGAGATGATGAGTCTGGTCGGACCGTATGCAGCCAAGCGCATGAAGATGATCATCAAGAAGAAGGTCACGGGGAAGTCGGAGTATCCGACCTGGCAGGAATGAACGAAGATACATTACTTTACCGAAAGAATATGGAAATCGTGAGCTCGGACGTGGACGCCATGAGGCGTCTGCGTCCGAGCGCGCTTTTTACGATGCTGGCGGAGGCGGCAATCGCCCACACGACGATGCTCGGCGCCGGCAGAGAGAAGACGCTGGATAAAGGATATCTCTGGGTGGTGGCGCTGCAGAGGGTTTTCATTTCAAGAATGCCGGAATACGACGAGAAGGTGTTGCTGACCTCCTGGCCGGGCCGGCGGATGCGGAGTCTCTTTCCGCGGTATACCCGCATAACGGACGGCGACGGACATGTGCTGGTGAACGCCTCCGCTATCTGGACGCTCCTCGACGAGCGGGAGCGGGTCATGCTGGACCCGGAGGAGGCCGGCGTGGATGTGCCCGGGACGCTCATGGGCGGGGAGGCGGCATTTCCGTGCTCGCCGAGGGTGAGCCGGGAGGGAGAGGGCGACTTTTTTACGGTTCCCTACAGCTTTGTGGATATCAACGGCCACATGAACAACGCCCGCTATATTGACCTTGCCTGGGACCGGATGCCGGCGGATTTTCGCAGAAGGCCGGTGCGGGAGATCCAGACGGAGTACGCCGGTGAGGTGTGCATGGATCAAAAGGTCCGGCTGGTGAGCCGGGCGGAAGGGGAGAACTTTACGCTTCTCGGGACGGATGAGAACGGAGAAAAGGTGCTCTTTAAGATCAGAGTAAATGCAAAAGCCTGAGCGGTGTGCTCAGGCTTTTGCTGTCTTTGTGAGTTCGGCTGCCAGAAGAGGCCGCTTTTCTTCGGGGATGCCTCTGTACTTTTGAACAGGGATAGATCGAAAATTTCTCCCGAAGGGGAGAACTGTCATGCGGGTGCTTGCCAGGCAGGATGAGATTTCTTATAATAAGAGAAACAGGCTGTCGATAGAGGGAAAAACGGTGACGGGACAAAAACGCGGTTCTATATGGAAAAATACGGCTGGAATCTTAGCTCCGGCTGTCATTTTGACGCTGCTTTTGGCAGGATGCGGCGTGAAAAATGAAAGCACGGCGGCAGCCGCGACGTCTGAAACTGCATCCGTCCCCGAACCGGCCCTCCCCGGGGATGCCGGAGAGCAGCAGGCCTTCTGTCTTGTGACGTCGGATCTTCATTTTACGCTGAGCGATGTCTCGTCGGTCTATACCCTCGGAAAATATACGCCGGAGCTCGCCCGGGTTTTCGCGGAGGAGGCAGCCGAACGGCAGCCGGACGTCATCCTCATGTGCGGGGAGAACACGAACAGCAGCCGCGCGGAGGACCTTGAGGCGCTCACGGACATCCTTGCGCCGCTCCACGAGGGCGGATGCGAGGTGATCCTGGTGACCGGGAACCACGACTGCGGATTCACGGAGGAGGAGTTCTTTGGCTGCATCGACCGGCTCTGCAGTGTCACGGAGCGGGATCCGGCCTCCTATTCCTACGCGGTGGTGACGCACGGCTGCCGATTCCTCGCGATGGACGATAACACGGCGGTCCCGGGAGGAGAGCGCGGAAAATACAAGGAAGAGACCATGGAGTGGCTTAAAAGGCAGCTTGCCGAGGCGGAGGATGCAGGGGAGAGGGCGGTTTTCATTTCCCATCACAGTCTTATGACCGCGGGAAATGCGGAGCTTGACAACTACTACCGGATCGATGAACCGGAGTTCGCCGGACTTCTTCGGGAACACGGGGTACAGATGGCCTTCACCGGGCACCGGCACTCGCAGGAGATCCTGAAGGACGGGGATTTTTATGAGATCATCAGCGCGCCGCTCATGGCGGTGCCGCACATCTACGGGGAGCTTGTCATCTATGAGCGGGCGGCTTCCTATAAAACGGTCCCGCTTGCGATCGAGCGTTACGGGACGAGGCGATTAAAGGAAGCGCTCGCGAGTGAGGCGGAGACGAGCGGAGAGAACCTCGATTCAATTGTCGAGGCGGTGCTCGGAAAAGGGTATTCCCGCGCGAAGAGGGAGGAGATCGGAAAACTCTTTGCCGCTTTTATGAATGCTTACGCGGAGGGGACACTTGCTGACCACCGGGAGGAGATCATGGGGAGCCCGCACTACGAGGATTTCCTCGAAGCCTTCGCTGAGAGCAACTACGGGCCCTGGATCAGGTACATGATGGAGACGACGGCGGAGCCGGGAAACCGGGCGGTGATTCCTCTTGCGGAATGTTCGTGAAAAAGTGCATCGGGATGCGTCCTGTTTGACAATAAATGCAAACGGGAATAAAAATATATACTATAATTGTATACAAGAATTTTACTGCACAAAAAGAAGGGAGGCATTACAATGGCAGTTCATGTTGTGAAAGAGGCAAGAAGGTGTCTTAAATGCAAGAAGCCCATGTGTGTGGAGGGATGTCCCGTACGCACGCCGATCCCGCAGATGATCGAGCTCTTTCTCGACGGGAAGAGCGATGAGGCCGGAAAACAGCTCTTTGAGAACAACCCCTTAAGTACCGTCTGCGCACTGGTCTGCAACCATGAGGCCCAGTGCGAGGGCCACTGCATTCAGGCCCGCAAGGGGACTCCGATCCACTGGTCCAGCATCGAGGACTATATCTCCGAGAAATATCTTGACCGCATGAAGGTCGAGAAGGCGCCCTGGAACGGCCAGCGGGCGGCGATCATCGGCAGCGGTCCTGCAGGCCTCACAATCGCGATCATGCTTGCGCGCAAGGGCTACAAGGTGACCCTGTTCGACAGCCGCGACAAGATCGGCGGCGTGCTTCGCTACGGGATCCCGGCGTTCCGCCTGCCCAAGATCCTGCTCGACGAGTATGAGGAGAGACTGCGCGAGATGGGCATCCTGATCCGCCCGAACACCTCCATCGGCGGGGCGCTCACGGTCGACGACCTCTTCCGGGACGGCTATGCGTCCGTGTTCATCGGCACTGGCGTCTGGCGCCCGCGCACGCTGGGGGTCGTCGGCGAGAGTCTCGGAAATGTGCATTTTGCAATTGATTACCTGGCGAATCCGGACAGCTACCGCCTGGGCGACACGGTCGCGATCATCGGGGCCGGCAATTCCGCCATCGATGTGGCCCGGACGGCGATCCGCCACGGAGCCCGCGTCGTGGATGTCTACGAGCGGTCGAGCAAGGCGGCGGCCAGCGAGCGGGAGATCGATTACGCGGTGGCTGACGGCGTCGAGATTCATTACGGGTTCAACACGGTCCGCATCGAGGATGAGGGACCGGTCTTCAAGAAGGCGACATTTGATGAGGAGGGAAATCCGGTCGACTACAGCGAGGAGAAGCTCTATCCGGCGGATTCCACGATCGTGGCGGTGAGCCAGGGACCGAAGGACAAGATCGTCAACACGACTTCGGATATCGCGACGACCCGGCAGGGACTTGTATGGACGGACAAGGCCGGCCATACGACCCGTGACGGGGTGTTCGCGAGCGGCGACGTCGTCAAGGGCGCCCGCACGGTCGTCGAGGCGGTCAAGTACTCGAAGATGGTCGCGGAGGCCATGGATGAGTATATGACGGGACTGAGAGAGAAAGAGTGAAGAAAGCCAACGAAAAATGGGGACAGTTCTTTTTTCCTGAAAAAGAACTGTCCCCATTTTGTTGAGTCTCAGGAACTCTTGACCTCCTTCCAGTACTCGAAGTAGAGCGCGTCGCCCTCCTCCCCGAGGTAGTCGAAGGCCTCGAGATTGTCGTACTGTGAGAGGTCCGGGAAGAGGACCTCGTTCTCGAGAAGCTCCTCGTCCATGAGCTCCATCGCAGCCACATTCGGCGTGGAATAGTAGATGTACTCGAAATTCATGAGCGCGATGTCGGGACGGCACATGAAGTCGATCCACTTCATCGCGTTCTCTTTGTGGCGGGAGGCCTTTGTCACGACCCAGCCGTCGATCCAGACATTGGTCCCCTCCTCGGGGATGACGTACTCGAGGTTTTCATTTTCCTCGCGGGTGTACTCGGCCTCGCCGGAGTAGATGACGCCGAAGATCGACTCGCCGCCGATCATCTTGTCGCGGACCTCGTCGACGACGTAGGCCTGCACGAGAGGCTTCTGCTCGATGAGGAGGTCGGTGGCCTCGCGGAGCTCCTGCTCATCGAGCGTGTTCAGCGAGTAGCCGAGCATCTTGAGCGGTACCGTGTAGAGGTCGCGGACCGAGTCCTGCATCAGGATCTCATCTTTGTACTTCGGATCCCAGAGGATGTCCCAGCTTGTGACCGGCTCGTCCACCCGGGAGCTGTCGTAGAGGATCCCGACCGTGCCCCAGGTGTAGGGGCAGGAGTAGATGTTGCCGGGGTCGAAGCCCTCCGCCTGGAGAAGGTACTCCTCGCCGATGTTATTTTTCGCGTTCGGCATGTTGTCCCAGTCGAGGGGCTCAAGGAGATCCTCCCCGATCATCCGCGCGATCATGTAGTCGGAGGGGCAGATGACATCGTACTGGGAGGGATTTGCGTCGATCTTGGGGAACATGACCTCGTTGGTCTCGAACTCGTCGTAGACGACCGTGATGCCGGTCTCCTCCTCGAACATTTCGATGGTCTCCTCGTCGATGTACTCGCCCCAGTTGTAGACGTAGAGCATGTTGCTGCCGGCCTCGGCTGCCTCGTCGGAGCCGCAGGACGTGAGGCTCGTGACGGCGAGAACCGCCGCAGTGAGGGCGGAGAGAAGGCGTCTTGCTTTCATTTTCTTCATTCCTCGTCGCCCTCCCCTCTGACCATCTGGTGCTGCACGCGGTTCACGAGAACCAGCAGCACGAGCACCGTGACGAAAATCATCGACGAGAGCGCGTAGATCTCGGGCTTGATGCCCATCTTGACCTCGGAGTAGATCTTGGTCGAGAGCGTGTAGACGCCGGCTCCTGTCGTAAAATGTGTGATGATGAAGTCGTCGAGCGACATCGTGAAGGCCATGAGTGCGCCGCTTCCGATGCCGGGCATGATCTCCGGCAGTACGGTCTTGAAAAATGCATACACCGGATTCGCGCCCAGGTCCAGCGCCGCCTCGTAGACGTGCGGGTTGAGCTCATTGAAGCGCGGCATGACGTTCAGGATCACGTAGGGGATGTTGAACGTGATGTGGGAGAGGAGCACGGTCCTGTAGCCCAACTGCATGCCGATCGACATGAAGAGGAGCATGAGAGAGACACCGGTCACGATATCCGCGTTCAGCATCGGGATGTTGGTGACGCCCATGATGATATTTTTTCTGCGCCGTCCCATGCGCTGCATCGCGACGCAGGCCGCGGTGCCGAGGACGACCGCGACGGCCGAGGAGATGAGCGCGACGGTGATCGTAGTCGTGAAGGCCTGGATGATCCCCGCATCCTCAAAGAGGGTCCGGTACCACTCGAGGGTGAAGCCGCCCCATTTTGCCCGGCTCTTCGACTTGTTGAAGGACTGGATGATGAGGAGGACGATCGGCGCGTACATGAAGACGAAGATGAGGCCGATATAGATTTTCTTTAAGAATCTTGCTCTGCTTTTCATTTTACGCCTCCGCGCGGTCAAAGGCTGTGCTGACCACAATGTTCAGGATGATGAAAATGAGAAGCACCAGCGAAAGTCCCGAGCCCAGATGCCAGTCGTAGGCGAGCGTGAACTCCTGCTCGATGACATTGCCGATAAGGAGGATCTTGCCGCCGCCGAGGAGCGAGGAGATGACGAAGGTCGTGAGCGCCGGCACGAAGACCATCGTGATGCCGGAGATGACGCCCGGCAGGGAGAGCGGGAAAATGACCCGCGTGAAGGTCTGGGCCCCGTTGGCCCCGAGGTCGTGGGCAGCGTTTACGACGTTCACGTCGATCTTCTCGAGCGCGTTGTAGATCGGCAGGATCATGAAGGGCAGGAAATCGTAGACCATGCCCAGGATGATGCCGCCGGGGGTGTTGATCAGGTGCTGGGAGGGCAGGCCGATTGCATTTAAAAATGCATTCAGGATGCCGGTCTTCTCAAGGATCGACTGCCACGCGTAGGTCCGGAGCAGGAAATTCATCCACATCGGGACGATCAGCAGCATGACGAGGAACGAGTCGGCCTTCTTCTGCGATTCCACGAGGAACATGCACAGGGGATAGGCGAGAAGCAGGCAGACCGCCGTCGCGCCGAGCGAGAGCACGATCGAGAGAATGAGCGCCTTCATGTGGGCCGGCCGCATGATGGACAGAACGTTCGCCAGCGTGAACGCACCGGTCTTGTCGGTGAGTCCGTACCAGACCACCATGAAGAGCGGGATCACGATGAAGAACGCGGCCCAGAGATAGTAGGGAAGCCCCAGAAAGAGGCTCGCTTTTGAATTCTTATTCATTGACGGCAGCAGCCTCCTCGTCCTCGGATGCAGGCTTGTTCATAACCTGAATATTGTAGGGATCGACGGTGATGCCGACGGTCTCGCCGACGTAGCGCGGGCGCGTGGAGTGGGCGACCCACTCGCGGCCCTTGACGTCGACGCACATCTCGTAGTGGACGCCCTTGAAGATCAGGTCGGTGACTTTGCCGTTGACGGTGCCCATGTTTTCATTTTTCAGCTTGACGTCCTCCGGGCGGATGACGATGTCGACCGGGCGGTTGGTGCCGAAGCCGGTGTCCACGCAGTCGAACTCGGTCCCGTCGATCGCGACCAGACGGTCCCGGACCATAACGGCCGGGAAGAGGTTGGAGTCGCCGATGAAGTCCGCGACGAAGGCATTTTCAGGCTCGTTGTAGATCTTCTCCGGGGATCCGGTCTGCTGGATGTAGCCCTGGTTCATGACGACGATCGTGTCGGACATCGTAAGGGCTTCCTGCTGGTCGTGGGTGACGTAGACGAAGGTGATGCCGAGCTCATTTTTGAGGCGGATCAGCTCGTACTGCATGTCCTGGCGGAGCTTCAGGTCGAGCGCACCGAGCGGCTCGTCGAGCAGGAGGACCCGGGGCTCGTTCACGATCGCGCGGGCGATCGCGATGCGCTGCTGCTGGCCGCCGGAGAGGGTCTTCACCGAGCGGTTCTCGAAGCCTTCGAGGTTCACGAGCTTTAAGGCGTAGCGGATCTTATCATTTATATAGGAAGAATCCTTCTTCTTGATCTTGAGGCCGAACGCGATGTTGTCCGCCACGGTCATGTGGGTGAACAGCGCGTAGTTCTGGAAGACCATGTTGAGATTCCGTTTGTTCGGGGGAAGATTGGTGATGTCGCGGCCGTCGAAAATGACCTGCCCCTTGTCCGGCGTCTCGAAGCCGCCGAGGATGCGGAGCGTCGTCGTCTTGCCGCAGCCCGAGGGACCGAGCAGGGTCACGAATTCATTTTCGTGGATGACGAGGCTTAAGTCATCTAAGATGACCTTATCTCCGTAGGACTTGGAGATGTTCTTGAGGTGAATCAGTTCTTTCATTTTGAGCGTACCCTCCCATGGTAAAGAGTGTGCAGCTGCCTGCAGGTTCACCTGCTGCGGGCTGGTTATGGAAATAATTTAAAAATACGTCCGCGGTCAACTGGTGCGGACGGTTGAAATAATTATAGCATTTATTAAAAATGTGTAAAGTAAAATTTAGGAGTAATTCATACAAGCCGCGTGAAAACCCTGTTTTTCCGGTTGATTTGCCCCCTTTTAGATGGTAAAATTGTGGGGATTGCGAGCAAGGTAAGCAGGAGGAATAAAATGTTAGAATTACAGCACATTAATTACGCGGTCGCGGACAAGGAGATCCTGAAGGACGTCAACCTTGTCATCGATGACCGCTTTGTGGCGGTGACCGGGCCGAACGGCAGCGGAAAATCCACCCTTTTGAAAATCGTCATGGGTATGATCGCCCCGACATCGGGAAAAATTCTGCTGGACGGCGTCGACATCACCAATATGCCGATCAATGAGCGCGCCAATCTGGGCGTCAGCTTTGCCTTTCAGCAGCCCGTCCGCTTCAAGGGCCTCCGCGTGAAGGATCTTCTGGAGCTGGCGAGCGGCAAAAACTACTCGTTCAACAAGGCCTGCAGCATCCTGAGCGAAGTCGGGCTGTGCGCCAAGGATTATATTTTCCGCGAGCTCGACGACACGCTCTCCGGCGGGGAAATGAAGAGAATCGAGATCGCCATGACGGCGGCCCGCGGCTCCAAGCTTTCGCTCTTCGATGAACCGGAAGCCGGAATCGACCTCTGGAGCTTCAAGAGCCTGATCCACATTTTTGAGAATCTCTATGAGAAGACCGCCGGCAGCATCGTGATCATCAGCCACCAGGAGCGCATCCTCGCGATCGCGGACAAGATCATTTATCTGAAGGACGGAAGAGTCGAGCAGTATGCGCCGCGCGATGAAGTCTTGACGCGCCTTAATGTGATGAGCCCTGGCTGCGCGATCCTGGACGAAAAGGGCGAGAAAGCGGAGCAGGCCGCGAAGTCGCTGAGACCGCTTAAGAGAAAGGAGGGCTGATCATGGACGCAATTCAGAAAAATCTTCTTCATGAGGTTGCGGAGCTGGACGCTCTGCCGGTCGGCGCCTACAACATCCGAACCAACGGCAAGAGCTCGGCGCGCAACACGACCGCGAACATCGATATCGAGTCCTACGAGGGCAAGCAGGGCCTTAAGATCACGATCAAGCCGGGGACAAAGAAGGAGAGCCTTCACATCCCGGTCATCATCAGCGAGAGCGGCCTTAAGGAGCTGGTCTACAACGACTTCTACATCGGCGAGGACTGCGATGTCACGATCATCGCGGGCTGCGGCATCTCCAACTGCGGCGGCGAGGACTCCCGCCACGACGGCGTGCACAGCTTCTACGTCGGTAAAAACAGCCGGGTCCGCTACATCGAGAAGCACTACGGCGAGGGCACGGGCGCGGGCAAGCGCCTCATGAACCCGGAGACGGTGGCGGAGCTATCCGAGGGGGCGACCATGGAGATGGAGACATCCCAGATCGGCGGCATCGACGATACGCACCGCATCACGAGGGCGAAGCTTGATAAAAATGCAACCCTCACCATCCACGACAAGATCCTGACCAACGGGCATCAGAACGCGATCGCGGAGATGCGGGTCGACATGAACGGCGACGGCGGCTCCTGCGACATCATCAGCCGCGGCGTTGCCAAGGAGGACAGCTATCAGGAGGTCATTCTCGCGATCTCCGGCAACGCGGCCTGCAAGGGCCATGCGGAGTGCGACTCCATCATCATGGACCGGGGCGTGATCCTCGCGACCCCGCAGCTCAAGGCGACCAACGTCGATGCGTCCCTCATCCACGAGGCGGCGATCGGCAAGATCGCGGGCGAGCAGCTCATGAAGCTTATGACCCTCGGGCTCTCCGAGAAGGAGGCAGAGGATACGATCGTGCAGGGGTTCTTACGCTGAACAGCTGCGCTGTTCAGCGTATGGGGACGGTTCTGCTTTGAGCGAAAACGGGAGACGATTCTCTTTTGAGAATTGTCTCCCGTTTTCGCGTAAACAGAACCGTCCCTTTTCTCCTTCAGCTTATGCATTCTTCAAAAAATGAAGAAAATACGTCATCGCCAGCAAATCCGCCGTCCCGCCCGGCGAAAGGTTCATCGCGATGAACCTCTCATCCAGCGCGGCAAGCATCTCAGGTCCGGGGAACCTGTTCTTCTCCAGAATCCCCCTCACCTCATTGATCACCCTGTCGTAGGTCGCAAGGTCCGACCTCTTGATCATATTCGTATCCGTCTCATGCACCATCATGTGAAGAAGCGCCGCGCACCCGGCGTCGTTGAGGCTGAGGCTCCCTGCGAGCCCCTCCTCGAGCACCGGCAGCCCGTACCGAAGGACCGCCGGAAACCCGTCCTCCGCCTGGCCGCGCACCCCGCGGATCCCGTGGCGCACATAGAGAATCTCGCCCGCGGTGCGGGCATTTTCTTTTGTGAGATTCGGAAAATACGCCTCCGTGAGGCCCTCGGTCTCCTTCCCGCACTCGGCAAGGACCGTCTCGGGCTCGGACCAGACGGCTCTGGGGAGCCTCCCGAGAGCCCCGCAGAGGATCCCGAGTGAGAAGACGGCTCCCTTGTGGGTGTTGACCCCGTCTGTCGCCTCGTACATGGCCCCTTCCGCCCTGCGGCCGAGAACCTGAAGCTTCCTGAAAGTCTCCGTTGCGGGCAGGTCCTGCGTGTCCATGCCGGCGAGCGTGCAGGCCTTAAAATAGGGCCTTAAGGCTCCCGCACTTGAAAAAAACGTGAAGATGTCCATATCCGAATGGCTCCCGGCGTTCGCCCGGTCCACAAGCCCCGGCTTGGGGGTCGCGGCCGCCTCGAAGAGGAGAGCGCGGACCGCGAGATTTGCGGCGGTCTCCGAATCGGCCTCGCGGACTGCCGCTGTCAGGATCTCCTTTGTCTTTGCCTGCAGCTCGGCGGCTGTGTGAGTGCGGCTTCTCGCGCAGTCCTTTGCGGGCCTTCCGCAGATCAGGCAGGTCCTGGTCGGAAAACCGAGCTCCTCCCGGTCGACCTTCGATCCGTCTTCCCGGATCACGTCCATGTCGAAGAGGCGCCCCAGACGGTCGAAATCCTCGATCTCCGAGGTGATCTTCTTTAAGGTTTCCGGGGAGGAGGAGGGCGCGAGGAGGGCTTCATTTCCCGTAAATTCGTGGATCTCTTCCATATAAAGAAGGGAAATGCCGGCGGCGCGCAGCTGATTTTTGAGGATCCGAAGACCCTCGTCGAAGCCGCGGCGGATGAGGGGGCTGTTCTTGACAGGCCCCGCGATATTCATGGTGAAGCTGATAAGAGGCGAATTGTGCGATGCGGCAAGCTCTCTCTGCCTGAAAGCCCGGCGGTCGCGTGCTTCAAGCATGTCAAGAACCGTGACGGGCCTTTCCTCATATACCTGGTAATTCATACAGTCTCCTTAAGGGTCAGAATATCGGCATGTGCGCGTAGATGCGGTAGAGCTCCGGCGCGACGCGCTCGACGGAATCCCGGTCATTTTCCTGCTTTTTCGCGACCCTGGGTCTTGCGGCGGCAACGGAGCCGCGGACGATCAGGGAGGGCCGAAGCAGGGTCCGGCTCACCGGGACATGGTCGATGATGGAGAGCAGCGTGTGGCAGCCGGAGCGGCCGAGGGCCGCGCGGGGCTGGCGGATCGTCGTAAGAGGCGGCGCGAGCTGCTCCGCAAGCGGAATATCATCGAAGCCGATGACCGATACATCCTCCGGGACGTAGAAGCCGAGCGACCTGCAGCACTCGATCACGCCGGAGGCGATGAGATCGTTGCCGCACAGGATCGCGGTGGCGCCCCGGTCGAGAAAGCCCGGAACGTGGTATTTCGCCGCATCCGCGACATAGTAGCCGTAGACCGCGAGATTCGGGTCGATCGGCAGGCGGTGGCGGTGCATGGCGGAAAGATAGGCGGCCATGCGGTGGTCGGAGATCCTGGAGCCGGCGGAACCGTTTAAAAATGCAATCTTCTCGTGGCCGAGCTCCGTGAGACAGGTGACGGACATGTTCATGGCCTCGTCCGAGTCGGTGCCGATGCCGGCAACGTGGGGGTTTTCATTTACCGAATTGTCGAGAAGGACGGTCGGCACCTGGGTGGTCCTGCACTCGGTCAGCCAGGGATCCTCAAAGGAGAAGCCGAGGAGGAAGACGCCGCTCCATTTCTCCTGCTTGATAAAGGCGTCAAAAGGATGGGCCTGCTGAAAATCGCGGGTGATCGGCAGGACATCAACGGCCCAGTCGGCCGCGAACGCGGCCTGCCGGAAGCCGAGGACGATCTCGTAGCCGAAGGAGTCCTCTGTCTCAAAGTCCATATTCGCAATCAGAACGGCCAGCTTTCGCTGGTCCTTCTTTTTGGAGCGGCGGCTCGTGTAGCCGAGTTCCACCGCCGCGTTTAAGATATCCTGCCGGAGATCCTCGCTGATGTCCCGGCCGCCGTTCAGCCCCTTGGAGACCGTGCCGAGGGATACGCCGAGCCGCTCGGCAATTTCCTTCATAGTAGCCATCTTAATCCCCTCCTTCCTATGATTATACATGACGGCTTCTGAAAATACAAGAATCCTGAGCCAAAAAGCGAAAAAAAACGAAAATATACAGCTAAACGCCTTACTTACGATTATGCAAAGTGCTGAATATTGATGCTTTTATACTTTGCATGTTGACAAACGGGTGAAAGATGCGGTACAGTGTAACTGTGTAAGCGAAAACATGCGAAAGAAAACTTTCGCAAGGAAGATTTAAACTATTTTACAAGGAGGAAAATTATGAAGAAGAAAATTTTTGCTTTTGTTTTAAGCGCGGCAATGGCGGCATCCCTTGCGGCGTGCGGCGGCGGTGGAGCGGCCTCGAGCACGGCTCCGGCAGCGGACAGCAAGGCTGAGAGCACCGCTCCGGCAGAAAGCACCGCTCCGGCGGATGTGGATTACGGCTCCGGCGATATCAAGATCTGGGTCGCCGACAACGTCACGGACTTCACTACCAAGCAGGTCGATGAGTTCATGAAGGCCAACCCGCAGTTTGCCGGCTACAAGGTTTCGGTTGAGGCGGTCGGCGAAGGCGACGCGGCCAGCAACGTCATCACGGACGTCGAGGCGAGCGCTGACATCTTCGGCTTCGCGCAGGACCAGATCGCGCGTCTCGTTGCCGCAGGCGCCCTTGAGGAGGTCGCTCCGGAAAATGTTGACGCCGTGAAGAGCGGGAACGATGCCGGCGCAGTCGGGGCAGCAACGGTCGGCGAGACACTCTATGCGTATCCGCTGACTTCCGACAACGGCTATTTCCTGTATTACGATAAGAGCGTTGTCAAGGATCCGTCCACTCTCGAAGGCATCATCGCTGACTGCGAAGCGGCCGGCAAGAACTTCTACATGGAGATCAACAGCGGCTGGTACCAGACAGCATTCTTCTTCGCGACAGGTGCCAAGCTCACCTATGAGACCGACAACACGGGCGCGTTCACAACCTGCAACGCAGACTACGCTTCCGATGCGGGCCTTATCGCTCTCAAGAAGATGATCGAGCTCAAGTCCTCCGCAGCTTTCCAGAACGGCTCTTCGATCGGCTCCGCCACCAATGTCGGCGCGATCGTCGACGGCACATGGGATTCCGGCGCAGCCATGGATCTCTTCGGCGACAACTACGCCTGCGCAAAGCTTCCGACCTTCACCGGTTCCGACGGCAAGTCCTATCAGATGAGCGGCTTCGGCGGCTTCAAGCTCCTCGGCGTAAAGCCGCAGGCTGACGAGAACAAGCTCGCTGTCTGCGACGCCCTTGCGGCTTACCTTTCCAGCAGCGATGTCCAGCTTGCCCGTTACGAGGCAGTCGGCTGGGGTCCGTCCAACATCGTTGCTCAGAAGTCCGAGAAAGTTCAGGCTGACGTGGCTCTGTCCGCTCTGGCGGAGCAGCTCGCCTTCACGATTCCGCAGGGCCAGTATCCGGATCAGTACTGGACTCTGGCTACGTCTCTCGGCGACTCCATCATCAGCGGCGAGCTGACAACAGCCACGACCGACGATGAACTCAAGAAGACGCTCGAAGACTTCCAGAACACCTGCATCTCCTACGCAGGCTGATTCATTTTCAAAGAAGCTGCATAGAAACGATTCTGACATTCAGTGCCCGGCAAGTATTTTTGTCGGGCACGGATTTTTACGGAGGGTGCAATGGCGGAAAAAAAGAATCCGGTCGCCTCTTTCTTCGGAGCGGTCGGGACAAACATCAGGGAAATCGGAACGACGTTCACCGAGGGCGACATTAAGACGAAGCTTTCCTACGTCATTTTCGGTTTCGGACCGCTCATGCGCGGCCAGATCGTGAAGGGGCTGGCATTTCTGGCCCTTGAGATCGCGTTCTTCTGGTACATGGCGAGCTTTGGCGGTTATTATCTCTCAAAATTTACGACACTCGGCACGGTCGCAACGGAGAAGGTCGGAAGAAAGACGGTCTACGGTGACAACAGCTTCCTGATCCTGCTCTTCGGCCTCCTCACGATCATCATCATCGCGGCCTTTATTCTGATATGGAGAATGAACATTGCGGAGAACCGGAAGGAAGAGCAGATCTTAGCTTCCGGAAAGCAGCTGCCGTCCAATAAAAAGGTGCTCGGCTCCCTGCTCGATTCCAACTTCGACAAGACGCTGCTTGCGCTGCCGCTTACGGGAATCTTCCTTTTCACGGTGCTCCCGATCCTCTTCATGATCTGTGTCGCGTTCACCAACTACGACGCGAATCACCAGGCCCCGACCAACCTCTTCACCTGGGTCGGCCTCGAGAACTTTAAGCAGATCTTTAACTTCGGCGGTTCCGGCATGGGCTCCACCTTCTTTGCGGTGCTCGGCTGGACGCTCGTGTGGGCATTTTTCGCGACCTTCCTCGACTATTTCCTCGGGATGGCGGTCGCGATCCTGATCAACAAGAAGGGCATCAAATTCAAGAAGCTGTGGCGCACGATCCTGGTCATCACGATCGCGGTTCCGCAGTTTGTGTCCCTCCTCTACGTCTTCAAGATGTTCACGAACGACGGCCTGATCAACGGGTACCTGCTCAAGTGGGGAATCATCAAGTCGGCGATCCCGTTCTGGACGGACCCGATGCTGGCCCGCATCACGATCATCGTCGTCAATATCTGGATCGGCATCCCCTACATGATGCTGATCGCGACCGGCCTTCTCATGAATATCCCGGAGGATCTCTATGAGAGCGCCAGGATCGACGGTGCGACGCCGTTCCAGATGTTTAAGAGCATCACGCTTCCCTACATGCTGTTCGTCACGGGTCCCTTCCTGCTGACACAGTTCACGGGCAACCTCAACAACTTCAACGTTATCTACCTGCTGACGCGCGGCCAGCCGCAGTCGATGAATCTTGCAGGAAATGCAGGGCGCACGGACCTTCTGGTCACCTGGCTCTACAAGATGACGGTCACCGACACCAACTACAAGATGGCGGCGGTCATCGGCATCATGGTCTTCGTTGTCACGGCGGTGATCTCCCTCGCGGTCTACAACATCCTGCCGTCCGTCAAAGATGAGGAGGGCTTCCAGTAATGAATGATAAAACAGCTTCCATGAAAAGAAACAGGGCGATCGGCAATGCCGTGACCTATGTGCTCCTTATTTTAATCAGCATCATCTGGCTGTTCCCGTTCTTCGGCCTCATCATGCAGAGCTTCCGCTCCTATGATCCGGCGGTCGAGTACGGCGGAATGGTCGACTATATCATCCCGAAGACGTTCTCGCTCGACAACTACAAGTTCCTGTTCTCGGGCGAGACCAACTTCCTGCTCTGGTACAAAAACACTCTGATCATCGCGATCTTCGTCTCGATCGGGCAGACGATCATCGTCCTCTGCGTGAGCTATGCGCTTTCCCGCATGCGCTTCAAAGGAAGAGAGCTCCTGATGCGGTTCTGGCTGATCCTCGGCATGTTCCCGGGCTTCCTCACCATGATCTGCCTCTATTTCCTCCTGAAGCAGTTCGGCCTCACACAGGCAGGCGCGGTTCCCGGCCTCATCCTCATCAGCGTCGCGAGCTCCGGCATGGGCTACTACGTCTGCAAGGGCTATTTTGACACGATTCCGAAGGCCCTGGACGAGGCGGCCCGCATCGACGGTGCATCCCGCGCGAGGATCTTCTTCGTCCTGACGATCCCGATGGCGAAGCCGATCATCATCTACACCGCCCTGGTCGCCTTCATGGCGCCGTGGTGCGATTACGTGTTCGCCTCCTATGTCGCGTTCGGCTACGACAAGTCCTACAACGTGGCGGTCGCGATGCAGCGTTGGGTCTGGACAAATGACTACCAGGGCTACTTCACCAGGTTCTGCGCGGGCGGCGTGCTCGTCGCGATCCCGGTCACGATTCTGTTCATTTTCCTGCAGAAATACTATGTGGAAGGTGTCACCGGTGGTGCAGTTAAAGGTTAAAAAAATATTCAGATTTTCAGTGGCAGCGTTGCTTACGGCAGCGCTGCTTTCGGGATGCCTGGGGAAAAGCGGTGAGAGCGGTTCTTCGGGCGAATCCCCGCAGGCCGCACCCGCGGCGGAGTCTTCGGTGACTGCCCAGGAGGAGTCTCAAACGGCTGAGCCGGCAGGCTCCGAGCCTGATGAGGACGCCATGATCGGATCGGACCTCGTTCCGCTCGTCTCCGACGACAACTATCGGACAACCTACGAGGTCTTCGTGTATTCATTTGCCGATGCCTCGGAAGGACCGCTTGCCGGCGACGGCATCGGGGACCTTGTGGGCCTCACCGAAAAGCTCGACTACATCAACGACGGGGTACCGGAGTGGACGGACGACCTCGGGTGCGACAGCATCTGGCTCATGCCGATCTTCCCTTCGCCGACCTATCACAAGTACGACGCAACGGATTACTGTTCGATCGATCCGGTCTACGGGACCATGACGGATTTTGAGGGCCTCATCGGCGCCTGCCACGAGCGGGGGATGACGGTCATTCTGGATCTGGCCCTGAACCACACCTCGACGGAGCATCGCTGGTTTCAGAAGGCTCTCGAGTACATGCGGACGCTCCATCAGTTCGAGGACATCGACACGTCGGTTGAGCCCTGCTATTCCTATTACAATTTCCGGAACACGCCGGCGGATGGCTTCGCGAAGCTGAACCTCACGGACTCGAACGATCCGAACCGCGAGTGGTACTACGAGGCGCGCTTCTGGGAGGGTATGCCGGACTTAAATCTCGACAATGACAACGTGCGGGCGGAGATCCGGGACATCGTCTCGTTCTGGCTTGACAAGGGCGTGGACGGCTTCCGTCTCGACGCGGTGACCTCCTACTACACGGATGAAAAAATGAAGAGCATCGATTTCCTCGACTGGTTCAACGACACGGTGAAGGAGATCAAGCCGGACGCCTACCTCGTGGGAGAGGCCTGGGCCGGCCGGGAGACCTACGCGGACTATTACGGGAGCGGGGTGGATTCATTTTTTGATTTCGCGTTCTCAGGCGCGGACGGGATCATCGCCCAGGTCGTGAAGGGGTCCCGCGGGGCGGACTATTTTGCCTCACAGCTCGCGGAGGAGGAAGCTCTCTACGCCTCGAAAAATGAAAACTTCGTCAATGCGCCTTTCTACACCAACCACGACATGGCGCGGAGCGCGGGCTACTACGCCTACGATGACGGGACCAAGACCAAGTTCGCGGAGGGGCTGAACCTTATGATGGGCGGGAACGCCTTCATCTACTACGGCGAGGAGCTCGGCATGAAGGGGTCCGGCAAGGACGAGAACAAGCGGGCTCCGATGTACTGGACTGCGGATGAGAGCGGGGATAACGCCTCGTTTATGACAGCCGGGCCGCCCGGGATGGACAAGGTCGCCATGAAGTTTCCGGCGGCCGACGAGCAGGCGGAGGATCCGTCATCGATCCTGAGCTACGTTAAGCAGGCGGTGCGGATCCGGAGCGCCTTCCCGGCGATCAAGAAGGGGAGGACGGTCGTGGATGAGACGCTCACAGGCGGAAGTCTCGCGGTCTTCTCGAGGGAAGCCGAGGGGTGCGAGAAGGTGTTCATTTTCATCAATTCCGGTGAGGAGCCGTGCGAGGTGCCCGTCGAAGGTTACGGGACGCTCGCGGCGGAGCTTGTGACCGGGGATATGCACGCGGCTGTGACGGATAACGTGCTCACGCTTCCGGCTTACGGGATCGCGGTTATGAAATAAGCTGTATGAAGAGGTCTTCTCCTGTGCAAATGGGAGTAGACCTCTTGCTTTATGTCGGGAAATTTAGTACACTCTTTTATTATACGTTTAGGAGGTGTGCCATGGCCCAGATTATTGAGGGGATGGAGTCGATCCTTACCTATATCGTGGAGATCGGCATCGTTCTTCTGGAACTGTTCGGTGTCTGCGTGCTGCTCTTCACGGCGGTGAAGAGCTTCCTGCTCTGGCTCAAGAAGGAGGAATCCGTGCGTCTTGATCTCGCACAGGGTATCGCGCTCGCCCTCGAATTCAAGATGGGCGGCGAGGTCCTCCGAACCGTTCTCGCGCGGGAGCGGTCAGAGCTTGTCATTCTCGGCGCGATCATTCTCCTTCGCGGCGTTCTGACGTTCCTGATTCACTGGGAAATCAAAAACGAGAAGAAGGATATGCTGGAAAAAAACAGCTGAGAGGGAACATTTCACAGTGACTGATACAAGGAGGCTTACATGGCTTTAATCAGCATCATTGAAGATTTTCATCCGATGAACAACGCAAAGCTCCTGGACATCGCGGAGCAGCTCACGCCGACGCTCCACCACGAGATCCACGAGCCGGTCGGAGGCTTCACGCTCAAGGAGCGCTACAGCTCCGAGGCCGAGGAGATCGTCCTGCACAAGGTTCATCACATCGCGATGGGCAAGGGCGAGAACCTGTGCCTCGATTTCGGAAATCACATGGTCGGGTATCTCACGCTGGATTTCTCCTACACCGGGAGCCATCCGGACGCGCCGGCCTACCTGAAACTCAAATTCGCGGAGACCTACGAGGAGGTCTGCGAGAATTCGGACGTCTACAACGGCTGGGTCTCGAGGAGCTGGATCCAGGAGGAGTATGTCCATGTGGACGTGCTGCCGGCGAGGATCCGGATCCCGCGCCGCCACGCGTTCAGGTATCTTAAAATAACAACCATGGACACCTCCGTTAAATACAAGCTGGTCGTCCGGCACGCGGAATGCCTGACGGAGACTTCGGCGGACTATAAGCGGCTCGCGGCGGCGGACATCGCGGATCCGTTCCTCAAGAGGATGGACGAGATCTCGATCCGGACGCTCGCCAACTGCATGCAGGAGGTGTTCGAGGACGGCCCGAAGCGGGACCGCAGGCTCTGGATGGGGGACCTTCGGCTCGAGGCGCTCGCCAACTACTGCACGTTCCGAAACTACAACCTGGTCAGGCGCTGCCTCTATCTCTTCGGCGGCACCAGATTCCCGGACGGCCGCGTGTCCGCGAATGTCTTCATCAAGCCCAAGGCGGAGGCGGATGACACCTGGCTCTACGACTACTCGCTGATGTTCGTCGTGGCGCTCGAGGAGTACATGCAGCAGACGGATGATATCGATACCTTAAATGACCTCTACGACATCGCGATGCAGCAGATCGAGATGAGCCTCCGGCTCATCGACCGGGAAGGCAGGATGTCGGAGGAGGATGCGGCGAACGTCTTCCTCGACTGGAGCGAGGGGATGGACAAGCGCTCGGGCGGCGTTGCGGTTCTCATTTACGCGATGCGCTACGCGCGGCGTCTGGCCCGCCGGAAAAATGACTGGTCTCAGGCCCAGTGGCTTATGGAGAAGCTGGACTGGCTCAAGGCCTGCGCGAGGAAGAACTACTACGACGAGGAGAGGAAGTGCTTCGTCTCGGGCGGCCAGGCTTCCCTCATCACCCAGGTCTGGAACGTGCTCGCGGATGTCCTTTACCCGGAGGAGGCGAAAGACCTCATGGAGCGGTCGGAGGAGTTCATGGACTGCTTCCCGATGAAGACTCCCTACATGCACCACTACTACATCGCGGCCCTGCTGCGTGCGGGCCTGCGCGAGAAGGCGCTTCTCCACATGCGGGACTACTGGGGCAGCATGATGGAGGCCGGTGCGGACACTTTCTGGGAGGCCTGGGATCCCGCGAATCCGAAGGGCTCGCCCTACGGGGAGGGCGGCGTTGTGATCAACAGCTACTGCCATGCTTGGAGCTGCACGCCGACGTATTTTATTCGGAGCTGGTTCATGCGGGAGAAGCACACGGATGATCACTTGTAAAAAGTCAGCACCCCGGAAAAATGCATGGTTTGCAGGGCGAGGCGCTTGCGCATCGACCAAAAACAATGCGTTTTTCAGGGGCGGTCAAGGCGCGAAGCGCCTCGGACCGCCCACATGAGCAGGCCGCTTCAGCGGCTGCGAATGAGGGGTGCTGAGAAGGTGAAGTGGCGACCGCCCACATGAGCAAGCCGCTTAAGCGGCTGCGAATGCGGGGTGCTGCTAAGCTGAAGAGGCGGCAGCCTCGGAAGGTTTAAGATTCTTATGGGGACTCGGAAAATCCGAGATTTCCCCGATCAATAAAAGGAAAGGACTGCCGGCACCCCCGGCAGATGAAAAAGACATGAAAATCGCAGTAACCTATGACATTGACACCAAGACAGTATTCCAGCACTTCGGCCACACGGAGAACATCAAGATCTACGAAGTCGAAGACGGAAAAATCGTAAACAGCGAAGTTGTCAGCACCGGCGGAGCCGGCTGCGGCGCGATTGCTGGCTTCCTCGCCGGCATCGGCGCTGAGCTCCTCCTCTGCGGCGGCATCGGCGGAGGCGCCGTGAACCACGTCCAGGCGGCAGGCATCGAGCTCATTTCCGGTGTCTCCGGCGATGCGGACGCGGCTGTCGAGGCTTATCTCCGCGGCGAGCTCGTCTCCGAGGGAGCCAACTGTGACCATCACCACGGTGAGGATCACCACTGCGGCGACCATGACGGCGAGCACCATTGCCACCACGACGAGGAGGGCGGCGAGCATCACTGCGGCCACGGCGAAGAGGAAGAGGGCGAGCACCACTGCTGCAGCAGCGAGCCGAAGTTCACGGTCGAGGGCAAAAACGCCGGCAAGACCTGCCGTGTCCATTATCGGGGCACTTTCAACGACGGATCCCAGTTCGACTCCTCCTACGACCGCGGCGAGCCGCTCGAGTTTGTCTGCGGCGCGGGCATGATGATCAGGGGCTTTGACGCCGCTGTCGCGAACATGGAAGTCGGCGAGATCGTCGACGTGCACCTCATGCCGGAGGAGGCCTACGGGCCGAAGAATCCGAACGCGATCCTTCCGGCGGCCATCGCGGACCTTCCCGGTGCGGAGACACTCTCCGTCGGCGACCGGGTCTATCTGCAGGCCCCGAACGGCCAGCCGCTCCCGGTGACCGTCATCGAGAAGGACGAGGAGACGATCGTCTTCGACGCGAACCATGAGATGGCCGGGAAGGAGCTGAATTTCCGGATCGAGCTTGTGGAAATCAAATAAGTATCTTAAAAAGGCGTGTTACCGTGTGTAATGCGCCTCTTTTTGTATCAACAGAGCGGATGAAATAATTGAGAAGCACGGTAAATATCCGTGCGGAGAGGAAAGCCATGGGACTGGAACTAAATGCTCTTGTGATCGGAAGAGTCCTTGAGGAACGGCGGGATGCGGAAGAGCAGGAAAGGCGTCTTAAGGAGGAGCTTGACCGCCTGAACAAAGCAAGAGAAGAGCTGTCGAAAGGCGGGGATGCCGGGAAAACGGAGCAGATTCGCTCCCTTGATCTTAAAATCGGGAAACTTGAAGAGGAGCTCTGGCAGCAGCTTAAGAGAGTGAAAAATGCATGCATGATCGCCAGAACCTTCACGGCCGGAGACTGAGAACGGCGGGGCGGAGAAACCGGCAGCCGGAAACTGAACATGGACGGGTTCTTTTGCAAGAACTATGAGCGAATTTGCAAACTTTTTCAATTGAGATTTCATTTAAAACTGGTAAGATATACTCATAAACGCAGCATAAAAGGAGGAAATATCATGCAAAAAGTTCTGAAAACGGCTCTTTCATTTCTTCTGTCAATCGCGCTCGCGGCACCGATGTTTGCCGCCGGCGCGCTGCCGGTCCGCGCGGATGATGCCTACGAGTTTTCCGTGACGCTCTCGCAGGAAGGCTCGTACAAGGTCGGCGACACCGTGACGCTCACCGCCGGGGTGACAAAGAACGGCGAGGCAATCACAAACCTTGAGGAAGCAGGTCTCTATGTCTACTTCTGGAAGGATGAGTGGAGCGGCCCCTACCAGACGGAAGGGTATGAGCTCTCAAATGACGGGAACTCCGGCAGAAGTCTCACCGCGAGCGTAACCTTCACGGCTCCGGGCGAGTACTGCGTCGGATACAATCTGCAGGACAGCGAATGGAACACCATAGCGGGCAACTACTATGCACAGTTCTCGGTCGAAGAGGAAGCCGTCGAAGGAACTTCCGTGACCGTGACGCCGGACAAAACGGAGGACATTCATGTCGGGGACACGGTAACGCTGGCCGCGGACCTCACGCTGGACGGCCGGAAAGTCACGGACCTCTCCGCCGAGGAGTGCTATATGTACTTCTGGGGCGATGACTGGTCGGACAGCTACTGCCACAACTTTACGATCGAAAAGGATGACCAGGGCAAGACCCTCGGCGCAAAGATCACGTTCAATGAGGCCGGAACCTACAGAGTCGGCTACGATGTGGAAAATGCCAACTGGGAGAAGATCGTGAACGACACCTACATCGAGTTTGAGGTCACCGAGGCAGCCGGCCCGGCCTACCCGACAGACCCGGTCGTCGGTGAGATCGAGGTCGAGCGCGTAGACAGCCTTACCTCCGATTTCGTCATGGGCATGGACATCTCCTATGCCCCGTCGGAATTTGCGGCCGGCGTCGTCTACAAGGACTTTGACGGCAACGACATCACGAACATCAACGATTTCGTGGCCTTCCTCGCCGAATGCGGCATCACGGCGGTCCGCGTCCGCATCTGGAACGATCCCCACACGGCGGACGGCCTTTCCTACGGCGGCGGAAATGCAGACCTTGCAAACGCCGTGACGATCGCATCCGCCTGCGCGGCGGCCGGCGTCGACCTGCTTCCGGATTTCCATTACAGCGATTTCTGGGCTGATCCGGGACGACAGAACGTGCCGAAGGCATGGGCGGGTCTCTCCGGGGATACGCTTGCAGCGGCGCTCCATGATTTTACGCTTGAGAGCCTCAATACACTTTCCGCAACAGGTGTCAATATCCCCTTCGTCCAGGTCGGAAATGAGACGACGGGCGGCGTCGGCGGCCAGTACGGTGTCGCCAACATGATCCCGCTCTTTAAGGCAGGCGTGGATGCGGTCCATGAATTTTCCGCAGACACGAAGGCGGTCATCCACGTGACCAACCCGGAGAAGGGCAATGTGACAGGCTGGGCTAAAAACCTTGCTGAAAATGACGTGCCCTACGATGTCCTCGCAACCTCCTACTATCCTTACTGGCACGGGTCGCTCGATCATTTAAAGAGCGAGCTTAAGGCGGTCAGGGATACCTACGGGAAGGACGTGATGGTCACCGAGACCTCCTACACCTACACGCTTGAGGACTCCGACGGATTTGAAAACACGATCAAGAATGAGGGTTCCAAGGGCGCAAACGCCTACTGGCCGTCCACGGTGCAGGGTCAGGCGACCGCGGTCCGCGAGGTGATCAATACCGTCGCGGAGGCGGGCGGACTCGGCGTATTTTACTGGGAGCCCGACCAGATCACGGTCGGCGACACGACAGGCCTCTCGGGTGACGAGCTCGCGGCAAAGAGTGCGGAAAACCGTGAAAAGTGGGAGACCTACGGCTGCGGTTGGGCGGCTAAAGCTGCGGCAGCTTACGACGCGAACGTAGGCGAAGGCGGCATCTGGGCCGGCGGCTCCCCGATCGACAACGAAGCGATGTGGGGCCCGGACGGCAGCGCTCTTGCTTCCCTCCATGTGTGGGAGTACGTGAAGACCGGTTCCGTGACAAATGAACTTCTCGTCACGAACTATGAGGAGCCGACGATTAACCTGAACGCCGGCGAGTCGGTCACATGGCCGGAGACAATCCCGGTCACATACAGCCGCTCGAGCATCGGAACGAAGGATGAGCCCGTTGTCTGGTCCGAGGAGGAGAAGGCAGCGGCCGACACATCAAAGCCCGGCACATACAAGGTCAGCGGAACCGTTACGTTAAGCGAGGAGTGCACGGATGGCACGACCGAGCTTGCCGTGACTCTCACGATCATCGTGAAGGAGCCGAACCTGATCACGGATCCGAATGTCGCCGGATTTGAGAACGGCGACGGCTGGACCATCACGGGCAGCGGCGCAAGGTGCGGCTCGAATGAGGACGTCCTCGACGGCGCAAGGACGCTGCACTGGTACAACGCGAACGGCGCGACAATCAAAGTGACCGCCAACGAGAGCATCACGCTTGCACCCGGCTTCTATACGCTGGAAGGCGTCGGCATGGGAAGTGCCGGCGACAAGGTTACTCTGAATGTGCTTGATGCCGATGGGAATGTCCTCGAGGCCTCCGAGGCCGGAGAGCTTGCCGGCTGGACGACGGATCCGAACCAGTTCGTCCATGTGAAGAAGACCTTCTTTGTGACGGAGGAGACCACCGTCAAACCGGAGGTGGAACTCACCGTGCTGCCGGGCGGCTGGGGCAGTTTTGACGCCCTGTACCTCCACAGGCATGAAAATCCGGTTTCCGAGGAGATCGAGGGAACCGAGGAACCGCTGCACCGCCTTGTGTGCGGGGACTGCGGCGAGACACTCCTTGAGCGCTGGTTTGCGGATGTCACGGAGATGGATAAATGGTATTTCGGACCGGTCTACAAGGCGGCTGAGGCAGGACTCACGACCGGCAAGGGCGATATTTTTGACCCCAGCGGCAGACTGACCCGTGCCGAGGTGGTAACCTTCCTCTACAGGGCAGCCGGCAGTCCGGATGTATCGGAACTCCCGGAGGCGGAGTTTACGGATGTGACCGATCCTGAGGCATGGTATTACGATGCGGTTCGCTGGGCGAAGGCGAACGGGGTAACATCGGGCTATGGACAGGGAATCTTCCAGCCGGATGCTGTCGTAAACCGGGGCATGGCGGTTACCTTCCTCATGAAGTATGCGAAGTCTGCCGGTCTGTATGCCGAGCCGCAGGGGATGCATCGCTTTTCGGATGTCCCGGCAGGTATCTGGTACGAGGATGCGGTCAACTGGGCGGTTTACAACGGCATCACAACCGGGTACGGCCAGGGCACGTTTCAGCCGACGGTACCCTGCACGAGGGCGATGATGGTGACCTTCCTTGTGAGGATGCCGGAATAATGAAATGATATTGTAAGGAGAGCCCCGGCGGGAGACCGCCGGGGTTTTCATTTTTGACACAGATCCAGGATGAGTGACGACGAAAGGCTTGCCTTCCTGAAGGATTATCTGTTCGGCAGCAAAGCACGGTGGTGTGTCAGCGACGAGGAGGTCTGCTGGTTTTATGATCCCGCAGATTTTACCGGAGAGGATGACGGGGGCGGCGTGAGGGCCGACGGCGTTCTCATGTCAGAGCTTGGAGAATATTTTTAAACAAACTGCGTAAAACCGGTGCATTAGCGCCGGTTTTGTTGTATAATCCTTACAAAGTTACTTTGTATTGCAATAAGGAGGACACAGGAAATGAAAACAAAGCAGGCCTTCAACACCTACCTTCCCAGCTGGGAGTACGTGCCGGACGCCGAGCCGCACATCGTGGACGGGCGCGTCTACATCTACGGGTCCCACGACCTCTTCAACGGCATCAACTTCTGCCTCGGCGACTACGTCTGCTGGTCTGCGCCGGTCGACGACCTCGGCAACTGGCGGTACGAGGGTGAGATCTTCAAGCGCGAGGAGGACCCGGCGGCCCCGTGGTTCAAGATCACGAACGGCCTCGCAGCCCCGGATATGGTGCAGGGCCCGGACGGAAGGTTCTACCTTTACTATTTCATGGGCGGGACCAAGATGATCTCCATCGCCGTCTCGGACACGCCCGGCGGAAAATACGAATTCTACGGCTACGTCTCCTACGACGACGGGACGCCGATCGGCAAGAGGGGCGAGCCCTTCCAGTTTGACCCGGCGATCTTCATGGATGACGACGGAAAGCTGTACCTCTACACCGGCTTTGCTTTCGGCGGCAACCCGATCCTGCTGGACGGCTCCAAGCCCACCGAGCACGGGCCGATGGTCTTTGAGATCGACACGGCCGACATGAAGACGGTCCTTAAGGGCCCGGATTACATGGGCGTTTTAACCCACGAGGAGGCCAAGGGCACACCCTACGAGCCCCAGCCGTTCGGCGAGGCGAGCTCGATGAGGAAGTTCGGGGATAAATATTATTTCATTTACAGCTCCTTAAACAGTCATAACCTGTGCTATGCGGTGAGCGACAAGCCGAATGAAGGTTTCGAGTTCGGCGGGGTTCTCATTTCCTGCGGCGATATCGGTCTTCCGGGCGTCCCGGACACGGATCACGCGAAGAACTACACCGGCAACACCCACGGCTCCCTCATCGAGATCGAAGGGAAGTACTATGTGTTCTACCACCGCCACACGAACCGCAAGCAGTCCTCGCGGCAGGCCTGCGCGGAGGAGATCCGGTTCGAGGACGGGAAGTTCTACCAGGCGGAGATGACCTCCTGCGGCCTGAACGGCGGCCCGCTTCACGGCAAGGGACGCTATCCGACCTACATCGCCTGCAACCTCTACGGCAAGAGCGGGACAAAGTTCCTCTCGATGATCAAGATCCCGAAGAAGGACAACCCGTATCTTACCCAGGACGGCGGCGACCGGAACGGCGGCCCGGACCAGTACGTGGCCAACGTCTGCGACGGCGCGGTGGTCGGGTTCAAGTATTTCGATCTCTCGAAGACCAGGAAGCTCCGCATGATCATCAAGGGAAATGCGGAGGGCACGGTCGAGATCCGCACGAGGGAGGACGGCGAGCCGATCGCGACGATTCCGGTGACTCCGACGAGGGAGAAGAAGGGGTTCGTGACCCAGCTTCCTGCGGGGCTTTCGGAGAAGGAGGCGCTGTTCTTCAAGTTTAACGGAAAGGGTGCCTTTAATTTCTATCTGCTTGATCTGGCGTAAGTGATTTTACAGTGAGGGACGGTTCTTGGTTCTCACGGGACGGTTCTCAGAAGGCCGCTTCTTATGAAGCGGCCTTCAAGAACCGTCCCCGGAGAATCTGAGAACCGTCCCTTTTTAAATTTGACTTTAACGCGGAAAACTGCTAATATGTATGAACTACGATAGAAAAGGTGGACTACCATGGACAAAAGACACAGCTTTTCGGGCAAAATCGGTTTCGTTCTCTCTACAGCAGGCGCCTCGGTCGGTCTCGGCAACATCTGGCGCTTCCCCTACCTCGCCGCGAAGTACGGCGGAGGCATCTTCCTGCTGGTATACATCATCCTGGCGGCGACGTTCGGCTACACGATGATCATCTCGGAGACCGCACTGGGCCGCATGACCTTCAAGAGCCCGGTCGGCGCGTTCCGCCGCTTCGGGAAAGGCCGCTTCTTCAAATTCGGCGGCTGGATCAACGCGATCATCCCGATGCTGATCGTCCCTTATTACTCGACGATCGGCGGCTGGGTGCTCAAGTACCTGTTCGAGTACATCAAGGGCAACGCGGCGCTGCTTGCCGAGGATGACTATTTCGGGAATTTCATTGCCAACGGCTGGGATGTCGAGCTCTGGTTCATCGTCTTCGCGGCGGTGACGCTGTTCGTCATCTACGCGGGCGTCCGCAACGGAATCGAGCGCGTCTCCCGCTTCATGATGCCGCTTCTCGTCCTGCTGGCGATCATCATCTCGGGCTACTCCATGACGAGACCGGGCGCGATGGCGGGCGTCAAGTATTTCCTGGTGCCGAACATCAAAAACTTCTCCTGGATGACGGTGGTCTCCGCGATGGGGCAGATGTTCTACTCGCTCTCCATCGCGATGGGCATCCTCGTCACCTTCGGTTCCTACATGAAGGAGGATGTCGAGATCGAGTCCGCGACGATCCAGGTCGAGGTTTTCGACACGGCGATCGCGATCATGGGCGGTCTCATGATCATTCCGGCCGTTTTTGCCTTCTCGGGCGGGGATGCGAGCGTCCTCAAGGCCGGTCCGTCCCTCATGTTCATCACGATCCCGAAGGTCCTTCTCAACATGGGCTTCACGACGCCGGCTGGCATCCTCTTCTTCCTGCTGGTCTTCTTTGCGGCCCTCACGAGCTCGATCGCACTCACGGAGTGCGCGGTCTCGACCTTTGAGGACGAGCTGCACTTGAGCCGCACAAAGAGCACCCTGCTTATCGGGGTTATCATGATTGCGATCGGGACCCTGTCCTGCCTGGGCTACGGACCGCTCGCCTTCATCACGCTGATCGGGATGCCGTTCCTGGATTTCTTCGATTTCCTGACCAACTCGCTCATGATGCCGATCTCCGCGATCACGATCTGCATCCTGATCGCCAGATTTGTCACCCTCGGCCGCGTCGAGGAGGAGGTCACGAAGTGCGGGGCACCGTTCAAGCGGAAGGACGTGTACAACTTCATGATCCGCTACCTCTGCATCGCGTTCCTTCTGGTGATCCTCTTAAGTTCACTCGCGAGTGCGTTCGGGCTCATCTCTATGTAATGAAAAAAATCCCCCTTTTACAGGGGGATTTGGAGTTTTTATGGGAAGATTTGATTTTTTAACATGCACGGACACCGAAAAAGAGCAGGCAGAGAACACGCTTTTCCGCTGCGAAAAGGACCACGGGGTCACCTTCACGACTCTCACGGAGGACCTCGCGGAAGCAGAGCTTATCGTTGAGGAGAAGCACTTAAACGTCTACAATATGGTCTGGGGCGGCTTTCTCTTCAACCTCATGGACATCACGGCCGGGATCGCCAACATCTGCGGCGGCGGCTTCGGCCCGACGGTCTCGGGCAATATCGACTACATAAGCTCGACAAAGGGAGCAAAAAGGCTCCTCTGCCGGGGAAAGGTGCGCAAGCACGGCTGGACCTTCTCGTACGTCGATACAGAGGTTTTCGGAGAAAATGAAAAGCTGCTCGCGAAGGGCTCTTTCATTTACTATAATCTGAAGGCAGGGCAGGAAGCCCATCCTTAAGACCGAAGGATCGGGAGGATCCGGTCGGCTTCGAAGCGGAAGGCGGCGTAGTCTTCGGCGAGTGTTTCGGTCGGACCGTTCCTGAGGTCTTCCACGACCCGGGAAATCGTGTCGGCAAGGGGCGAGGCGCCGAGCGTTAAGGTGACGCCCTTTAAGTTGTGGGCGGAGAGAAACGCGTCGCCGTAGCGGCCTTCCTTAAGGGCGAGGTCCAGGGCGGCAAACTCGGGGTCCACGGCGAGAGCGCGGTAGCTCTCCGAGAGGAACGCATCGTCATCGAGAAAGCGGTGGCGGGCATTTTCGATATCGCATCCGGCGGCGGCCAGTTTGTTCAGCATGGGCGGCTCCTTTCTGGAAAAACAATCTATTATGTACATTGTACAATATTAATGGGGCAGATTACAACTATTTTGGTTGAAACTGCCCCGCTTTATGGTTATAATGAAAATTGTCTATAATGTTGCGTTTAAGGGAGAGGAGCGTTAAGCGGATGAAAATGGAAGACAGTATGTTCCGTGAACTGATGGAAGGCACAGGACTCCTGTATCTCCTCTGCAAGGCAGGTAGTTATGAGCTCGTAGCGGTGAACCGTGAGTTTAGAGAGGCCTTTCCGGAGCTGAACGGCAGGCTTGAGGTGGGAGCCTCGGCCAAGTATGCACTTGATTTCATCGAGTCCCATACCGACAAGGAGATGCTGGAGGAGCAGACCCTCCTGCATCTTACGAATCCTGAGCGTTTTTACGGCACCAGCCGCAAATATATCACGGTCGGCGGTGTCCCGATGATCGCCCTCTATGCCCTCAATATGGCGCGGGAGATCCGCCGCGAGCGGGCCAAGAAGGAAGAGCTTTCCCGTACGATCGCAGAGGTGAAGAAAATCTCGGAGGCAAAGACCCTGCTCATCACGAGGATCAGCCGGGATATCCGCACACCGCTCTCGACGATCACGGGTTTTGCGGATCTCATGCGGGAGGAAATGAACCCACAGGGAGCTGCGGATGAGTATCTGCGCTCAATCACGGCATCCGGCGAGCGGGCGAAGCGGGTCATCGATGAGATGCTGGATATTCAGCTGCTCGAAGGAAAAAAGGTGAACCTGAAGACGGAGCCGATGGAGGTCCGCGCATTTGTCGACCGCCTGGGAACCGTGCTTCGACCGGTCGTGCAGGAGAGAGGGCTTCATTTTTCATGCGGCGTGCCGAACCTGATCACCCAGTCGGTCTGGGCAGACCGGGCGGCGCTCGAGCTCATCATCACAAAGCTGGTCCGCAACTCCCTGACCTGCACGCCCAAGGGCGGCGCGATCGAGGTCGCGGTGACTGAAAATGTCCGGCGCGGCGAGATGGCGACGCTGACATTTACGATCTCCGATAACGGAATCGGCATGGAGCAGGCAAAGGTGGACGAGCTCTTCGGCAAGGGACCGATCGTGCAGCCGGAGGCATCCTATGCGGCGGCGATCCGTCTGGACACGAGCGTCGCGATGAGCTACATAAAAGCCATGGGTGGGACGATCAATTTTGAGAGCACGGTCGGAAGAGGGACAAGGGTCTCGATCACATTTGCATTCCCGATCGCCTACAGCCGGAAAAATGAAGACCCGGCCGAAACGGTGGACAACGCACGGATCCTGGTCGCGGACGACCACGCGCTGAGCCGCTCCATCGCGGAGAAGATGCTGACGCGCGCGGGCTATACGGTCGTGTGCGCGGAGGACGGGAAGGATGCGGTGGAGAAGTTTATCGCCGCGGACGGCGGTTTCTCCCTGATCCTCATGGATATCAGGATGCCGGTGCTGGACGGGCTCTCTGCGGCGCGGACGATCCGGGAGCTCAAACTTCCGAACGCGAAGACGGTGCCGATCCTGGCGATGACCGCGAGCGCGTTCGAGGAGGATATCCGAAACAGCCTCGAGGCGGGGATGAACGAGCACCTCTCGAAGCCGATCAATCCGAGGAATCTGTACGAGATCGTAGAGAAGTATATACACCCGAAGCGGTGACGGAAGGGCTGCCGGAAGGCGGCCCTTATTTTTTACTTGCAATCGCAGAGGGGGACGGTTCTCCGCAGAGGGGGACGCATCTTTAAAAGATTTTAGATGCGTCCCCCTCTGCGGAGAACCGTCCCCCTCTGCGAGAAGGGCTGCCGGAAGGCGGCCCTTATTTTTTACTTGCAATATACCCCGTGGGGGTATATAATAACCCCGGAGGTGAGACAATGGAAGACGAAAAACTCTGTCCCTGCCGCAAAAAGATGCGGAGCGACGAAGAAATGAAGGACCTCATGAACCGGCTCAGCCGCATCGAGGGCCAGATCCGGGGGATCCGCCGGATGCTCGAGGAGGACGCCTACTGCATCGACGTCTTAAACCAGGTGAGCGCAGCTTCGAGTGCCCTCGGGAGCTTCTCCAAGGTCCTGCTCACCAACCACATCCGCACCTGCGTCGTGAATGACGTGAAGGACGGAAACGAAGAAAAGCTCGAAGAACTGGTCAAAACGCTCGGAAAGTTCATGAAATGAGAAAAGAGGCGAGATTATGGAACAATATCAGGTGACCGGCATGAGCTGCGCGGCCTGCCAGGCCCGCGTGGAGAAAGCGGTCTCAAAGGTGGAGGGGGTCACCTCCTGCAGCGTGAGCCTTCTCACCAACTCGATGGGGGTCGAGGGGACAGCCTCCCCGGCGGCGATCATCGCGGCGGTGGAGAACGCCGGTTACGGCGCCTCCGTAAAGGGTGAGGAGAAGGCCGCGGGCGGCATGACGGCGAAGATCGCCGCCGAGGAGGAAGCGCTGAAGGACAAGACGACCCCGGTCCTCAAGAGACGGCTGTTCACATCCCTCGGGTTTCTTCTGGTCCTCATGTATTTTTCGATGGGGCACATGATGTGGGGGTGGCCGCTTCCTTCATTTTTTGAAAATAACCACGTCGCCATGGGCCTCATCCAGCTGCTTCTGGCCGGGATCGTCATGGTGATCAACCAGAGATTCTTCATAAGCGGTTTCAAGAGCCTTTTCCACGGGGCTCCCAACATGGACACGCTGATCGCGCTGGGCTCGGGCGCGGCCTTCGTCTACTCGACCGCGATGCTCTTTGCGATGACGCGGGCCCAGGTCGACGGAAACATGGATGCGGTCATGTCCTACATGATGGAGTTCTACTTCGAGTCGGCCGCCATGATCCTGACGCTGATCACCGTCGGAAAAATGCTCGAATCCTACTCGAAGGGCAAGACGACCAACGCGTTAAAGAGCCTCATGAAGCTGGCTCCGAAGACCGCCAACGTGCTCCGGAACGGGCAGGAGATGACCGTTCCGGTCGACAGCGTAAAGCGCGGCGAGACCTACGTCGTCCGCCCCGGCGAGAATATCCCGGTCGACGGCGTCGTCATTTCCGGTACATCCGCGGTCAATGAGTCCGCTCTGACCGGCGAGAGCCTGCCGGTGGACAAGGCGCCCGGCGACACGGTCTCCTCGGCGACCCTGAACCAGTCCGGGTTCCTGACCTGCGAGGCGACCCGCGTCGGTGAGGACACGACGCTCGCCCAGATCATCAGGATGGTCTCGGACGCGGCGGCGACCAAGGCGCCCGTCGCGAAGCTCGCGGATACGATTTCGGGCGTGTTTGTCCCCGCGGTCATCGGGATCGCGCTTGTCACAATTGCAATCTGGCTCCTCGTCGGCAGACCCTTCGGGTTTGCGCTGGCCCGGGGCATCTCGGTCCTGGTCGTCTCCTGTCCCTGCGCGCTCGGCCTTGCGACCCCGGTCGCGATCATGGTCGGCAACGGCATGGGCGCAAGGAACGGCATCCTCTTTAAGAACGCCGAGGCCCTGCAGGAGGCCGGCAACGTCGAGATCGTCGCGCTGGACAAGACCGGCACGATCACCGAGGGCGCTCCGAAGGTGACGGATATCATTCCGGCGGAGGGCATTTCGGAAAATGAACTGCTCATGAAAGCCGCCTCCCTGGAAATGAAGAGTGAGCACCCGCTTGCGAAGGCGGTCATCGCCGGGGCGGAAGAGCGGAGGATAGAGGCGGAGGAGGTGTCTTCATTTTCCGCACTGCCGGGCAACGGCCTCACGGCGGTCCTCGGCGGGAAGACGCTCATCGGCGGAAGCCTCTCCTTCGTGGGAAGGAAGATGCGGATCCCTGGAGAGCTTAAGGCGAGGGCGGAGGCGCTGGCCGAAGAAGGCAGGACGCCGCTCCTCTTCACGGAGGAGGGAAAGCTCCTCGGCATCATCGCTGTTGCGGACACGATCAAGGCGGACAGCGCGAAGGCAATCGAGGAGCTCAAAAACATGGGCATCCACGTCGTCATGCTGACCGGCGACAACGCAAGGACCGCGGAGGCGATTGGCCGCGCAGCGGGCGTCTCGGAGGTCATCGCGGGCGTCCTGCCGGACGGCAAGGAGGCGGTGATCAGAGCTCTCCGCGAGAAGGGGAACGGAAAGATCCCGAAAACGCTCATACAAAGGCTCACCGGAAAGCCGGCGCGGGACCACTACAAGGTCGCGATGGTCGGGGACGGCATCAACGATGCCCCGGCCTTAACCCGGGCGGACATCGGCATCGCGATCGGTGCCGGCGCGGACGTCGCGATCGACGCGGCGGACGTGGTGCTCATGAAGAGCACGCTCTCGGATGTCGCCGCGGCGGTGAGACTGTCGAGAAGGACCTATGTCAACATCGTCGAGAACCTCTTCTGGGCTCTCATTTACAATACACTGCTCATACCGCTCGCGGCGGGCGCCTACGTGCACGCGTTCGGCCTTGCCATGGATCCGATGTTCGGTGCGGCGGCCATGAGCCTGTCGAGTTTCTGCGTCGTATCGAACGCGCTGCGCCTCAACCTCATGAAGGTGCACGACGCGTCGAAAGATAAACCTATGCGCCATCCGGTGACACTGAATGAAGACGGACGGCTGCTGGAAATCAAAAACGCCGATGAAGGCGGGAAAGGAAATGAAATGACAAAGACGATCAAAATCGAAGGCATGATGTGCCCGCACTGCGAGGCATCCGTGAAGAAGGCTCTGGAGGCGCTTCCGTTCGTCGAGGAGGCGACGGCCAGCCACGAGGCCGGAACGGCGGTTGTCGTTCTGTCCGGCGAGGCGGACGAGGCGGCCATGAAGAAGGCGGTCGAGGATAAGGACTACAAGGTTCTCGGCTTCGAATAAGAGGTTCTTTAACGAGCAGATGGAGCGCTGCGGCGTCGACTATTTCGACGTGTATCTCCTTCACAACCTGGGGAGGGACCGCTACGTGAACACGGAGCGGTTCGGCGGGTTTGCATTTTTAAGGAGCCTTAAGGAGCAGGGGCTGGTCAGGAATATATGAAGTGTGACCTTATGGGGGGTGTTTTACCCCTCTTTTTTTTTGTGCGAAAACGAAAGCGCTTGCAAAATGTCCGGGATTCTTATATAGTGGATGTGTGACAAAAACACCAGAAGAAAAGGGGTTTTTTTATGGAAAATCCCAAGGAGGTATGTATGATCGACAAGAGCTGGGAGCCCGAGTTTACCAAACGACTTGAGGCTGCCTACGACGAGATGAAATGGCTTTACGCAGAGCTTTACCACAATGATATGAAGGCTTTTGACTATTTCTGCGAGATGCTCCACGAGTACTACGCAGCGCGCTCGGCGACTCTCAAGAAGTGGGATGCAAAGCGCTCCAAGGATCCCGACTGGTACAAGGCCAATGACATGCTCGGCATGCAGATGTACGTCAACTGCTTCGCGGGGAACCTCAAGGGCGTTGAAAAGCATCTCGATTACATCAAGGAGTGCGGCGTCAACTACCTGCACATGATGCCGCTCATGGAGGTCACCGAGGGGAAGAGCGACGGCGGCTATGCGGTCGCCGATTTCCGCAAGGTGGATCCCTCCCTCGGAACCATCAAGGACCTTTCCCGACTTGCCGGAAAATGCCACAGAAAGGGCATCAGCGTCTGCCTCGACTTCGTCATGAACCACACGAGTGAGGATCACGAATGGGCAAAGCGGGCGAGAGCGGGAGAGAAGGAGTACCAGGACCGGTATTTCTTCTTTGACGACTGGACCATCCCGGACGAGTACGAGAAGACGGTGCCGCAGGTGTTCCCGACGACGGCTCCGGGCAACTTCACCTGGTGCGAGGAGGCCGGCAAGGTCGTCATGACCCAGTTCTACCCGTACCAGTGGGATCTTAACTTCAAGAACCCGGTGGTCTTCAACGACATGACCGCCAACATGCTCTTCATGTGCAACTGCGGCGTCGACATCATCCGCCTCGACGCGGTCCCCTACATCTGGAAGGAGCTCGGCACCAACTGCCGGAACCTCCCGCAGGTCCACACGCTGGTCCGCATCATGCACATGGCGGCCGACATCGTCTGCCCGGGCACACTGCTCTTAGGCGAGGTCGTCATGGAGCCGTCCAAGCTCGCTCCCTATTTCGGCACGGTCGAAAAGCCGGAGTGCCAGATGCTCTACAACGCGACGACGATGTGCACGATGTGGAGCACGGTCGCGACCAGGGATGTCCGGCTCCTTAAGCATCAGATGGATACGGTGTTCAATCTGCCGAAGGAGTTCATTTTCCTCAATTACATCCGCTGCCACGACGATATCGGCTGGGGCCTTGACTTTGATTTCCTGGCAAAATTCGGCATGGAGCAGGTTGCCCACAAGAAGTACATCAACGACTACCTGAAAGGCGCTTACTGGGGCAGCAATTCCCGCGGCGAGCTCTACAACGATGACCCGAGACTCGGTGACGCGCGCCTCTGCGGCACGACCGCTTCCCTCTGCGGCATCGAGGCGGCCGAGTATGAGAAGTCCGAGTGGAAGGAGGAGCAGGCGATCAGGCTCGACCTCATGCTGCACGCGTTCCTCTTCACGCAGACCGGCCTTCCGATCCTCTACAGCGGCGACGAGATCGGTCAGCTGAACGACTACACCTACCACGACGATCCGCTGAAGGCGGACGACTCCCGCTATATCCACCGCGGGAACCTGAACTGGGAGGATGTCGCAAAGCGCCACGATACGACCACCCGTCAGGGGAAGATCTTCGAGGGGATCCAGAAGCTTCTTGCGATCCACCGCAAATACCACCTCTTTGACTGCAGCGCGGACGCCTGGACGATCGAGACCTGGAATGACCACATCTTAGGGATCGGCCGCTACAAGGACGGCGAGAAGCTGATCGCACTCTTCAACTTCTCCGAGCATGACCAGACGGCCTGGATCAACGAGGAGGAGGATTACATCGACCTCATGACCGGCGAGAAGAGGGCGGCGAAGGCGGTCGGCGTGCCGGCCTATGATTTCGCATGGCTCTACTACAATTACAATGAACAGGTGTGAACGTCTGTTTATAAACCGTAACGGTTGTTAAAAATGACGGAAAAGCGGCGACTATATATAATTATTAGGACGAACTGTTGAAAAAACCGCTTGTGAAAACATCATGAATACAGTATAATCAATTAAGCAAAACAGCCCGGCCGGGAAGCTGTCCGGGCTGAAAAATAATGAAGCTATTGAAGGAGGGATTTTATTATGGCACTTGACTACAGAAAATGCGCGCAGGAGATCGCCGACAATATCGGCGGCGGCTCAAACGTTGCGTCCGCAGCGCACTGCGCAACCAGACTTCGTCTCGTTATCTCCGATAACAGCAAAGTCAACAAAGAAGCTCTTGAAAACGTCGACGGCGTAAAGGGCATGTTCGAGTCCAACGGACAGCTCCAGCTCATCATCGGCACGGGCACGGTCAACAAAGTTTACGACGAGTTCCTTGACATCACGGGCGTGGCAGCAGCTTCCAAGGAAGAGGCAAAGGCAGCGGCAGCCGCAAAGCAGCCCTGGTACATCCGCCTCTTAAAGCCCATCGGCGACGTCTTCGTCCCGATCCTCCCGGCCATCGTTGCTTCCGGTCTTATGATGGGTCTCGTCGAGGCTCTCGCTAAGATTCCGGGTCTCGGTTTCGGTGATTCCGACTGGTTCGCATTCCTCGACATGGTTGCCAACACCGCTTTCGCTTATCTGCCGGTTATCGTCGCGATCTCCGCAGCCCGCGTCTTCGGCGGCAACATTTTCCTCGGCGCCGTTATCGGTCTTCTCATGATCCACTCGGCACTGACCAACGGCTGGAACGCAGCCAACGGCTACGATGTCTGGTATCTGTTCGGCCACATTAAGATCACCGACAGCTACACGCTCGGCCAGATCAACCAGCTGGGTTATCAGGGCCACGTCATCCCGGTCATGCTCGCGGTACTCTTTATGAGTAAGCTCGAGGGCTGGCTGCACAAGCACGTTCCGGAGATGCTGGACCTCTTCATCACCCCGCTGACCACGGTTCTCGTGACAGGTCTTGTCACCTTCACGATCATCGGCCCGATCTTCTCCACGCTTGAGACCATGGTTCTCGCCGGCGCAGAGAAGCTCGTCGCAAACCCGATCGGTTCCTGCATCATGGGTGCGCTCTATCCGGCAACTGTCGTCATGGGCCTCCATCACATGTACAACGTCATCGAAGCCGGCATGCTGGCTTCCAAGGGCATTAACACCTGGATGCCGATCGCTTCCGCCGCAAATTTCGCACAGTTCGGCGCCTGCCTTGCTGTCGGCCTTCGCTCCAAGAATAACAAGACCAGGGCCGTTGCGATCCCGTCCTCCATGTCCGCAGCGCTCGGCATCACCGAGCCGGCCATCTTCGGTGTCAATATGCGCTTCATGAAGCCGTTCGTCGCAGGTATGATCGGCGGCGCTGCCGGCGCTCTGGTTGCCGCATTCATGGGCATCGGTGCTTCCGCTTACGGCGTCACCGGTATCCCGGGCTACCTCACCATCAACAACGCTCTGCTTTACACGATCGTTCTCGCGATCTCCGGCGGCCTTGCATTCTTCATTACGACTGTCATCTTCAAGGAAGACGAGCCGAAGAAGGCAGCTGCCGCTCCGGCGAAGCCGGCCATCGATGTGAACGCACAGCCGGTCGTCATCGAAGTCGGCAATGACAAGATCGTCGCTCCGTCCAAGGGCGCCCTTGTCAAGCAGGAAGACATTCCGGATGAAACCTTCGCTTCTGGCGTCCTCGGCGCTGGCCTCGGAATCACCCCGGAAATCGGCGTTGTTGTCGCTCCGTGCGACGGCACGATCTCCACGGTTGCGGAGTCCAAGCACGCGATCGGTATCTCCACCGAGTCCGGCCTTGAGCTTCTCATCCATGTCGGCGTCGACACCGTCAAGATGAACGGCGACGGCTTCAAGCCGGCAGTCGCTGAAGGCGACACCGTCAAGAAGGGCGATCTGCTCCTGAACTTCGACATCGACAAGATCAAGAAGGCGGGCTATGCGGATACGGTCGTATTCCTTCTCACGAACTCCGATGACTTCAACGATGTGAAAGTCAACGCATAAGTTCTGACTCTTTGAGACGGCTCTCCGGTTCCGGATTTCCGTAAGGGGATCCGGACGGGAGCCGTCTCTTTTTCCTGCATATTGCATGTGTGAACATGATTGTATGCGAAAAACGAGACTTGAGAGGTAAAACATGAAAAATGAACTGACAAAGAAACGCTTTTTTACGGGGCTGATCGCCGGCATTGTAATGATCGCTCTGCTCGCCGGCCTTGAGATCGCCGAGCCGAAGAAGGCGACCGGACAGGCAGCCGGAACCGCCGCGGAGACGACGGTCAGCGAAGGTGCGCCCACCTCGGAAGCTGCTGCCACGGCGGCCCCAGCGGAACCGGCCAACGCGAGCGTGAGCGCTGACACGGAAGGCACGTTTACGGCAGGCACCTATACGGGCTCGGCCAACGGTTTCGGCGGTCCGGTGGAGGTCACCCTGACCGTGGGAGATGCCGGCGGCATCACGAACGCCGAGATCACCGGCAGCGCAGAGACCCCGGATATCGGCGGAAAGGCCATCCCGACACTGGCGCAGCAGCTTCTGGATGCCCAGAGCGCCGAGATCGACGGCGTATCCGGCGCAACCTTCACCTCCCAGGCAGTCAGGGATGCCGCCGGCCAGGCGATCGCAAAGGCTTCCGGACTTGAGACCATGGAGGCTCCGAAGGCGGAGGGCGACAACCTCTTTATCCCCGGCACTTACACCGGCAGCTCCACCGGCTTCGGCGGCGAGGTGGACGTGACGGTCACGGTTTCCGAGAAGTCCATCGACGACGTGCAGATCGAAGGCAGCCACGAGACGGAGAATATCGGAACCTTCGCCGTGGAGATGCTTGACGACAGGATCCTGGAGGCTCAGAGCCCCAATGTGGACGCTCTTACGGGCGCTACGGTGACGAGCAATGCCATTTTCCGCGCTTTAAACGACGCGCTTGTCGCGGCGGGTGCCGATCTTACCAAATTCCCGGCAGCGGGTGAGGAGGAAGAGGGCCTTAAGTCCTATGAGGAGCTCTCCACCGATATCGTCATCGTCGGCGCGGGCGGTGCCGGCATGACAGCCGCCATCAAGGCGACTCAGGCGGGCAAGGACGTCATCATCGTGGAGAAGATGCCCTATGTCGGCGGCAACACAACCAAGGCGACCGGCGGCATGAACGCGGCCGAGACCCATTATCAGGCGGAGCAGGGCATTGAGGACACCGTGGAGCAGTTCGTGGAGGATACCATGAAGGGCGGCCACGATATCAACGACAGAAGCCTGGTTACCGTCATGGCGGAGTACTCCGCAAAGGCCATCGACTGGCTCGATTCCATCGGGGCGCCTCTGCCCAAGGTTTCCTTCTCCGGCGGTGCTACCAACAGGCGTATCCACGCTCCGGAGGACGGCTCCGGCGTCGGCGCTTACCTTGTCACCGCGTTTCGGAAGAACATCGATGAACTGGGCATCAAGGTGATGTACGAGACGAAGGCGACCGATATCATGACGCTGGACGGCGCCGCGGTCGGCATCATGGCCGAGAGCAAGGACACCCACTACACGATCCACGCCAAGGCGGTCATCCTGGCCACCGGCGGCTTCGGCAACAACGAAGGCATGATCGTGCACTACAAGCCGGACCTCAAGGGGACGGTCACGACCAGCGCACCCGGCATCACCGGCGACGGCATCCTGATGGCGGAGGCGGTCGGAGCAGACCTCGTCGACATCGACCAGATTCAGCTGCATCCAACGGTCGAGCAGGGCACCAGCATGCTGATCACCGAGAGCGTCCGCGGCGACGGCGCGATCCTGGTCAATCAGGAGGGCAAGCGCTTCACCAACGAGCTGCTGACCCGCGACGCGGTCTCCGCGGCTGAGCTGGCGCAGCCGGGCAGCTATGCGTATATCATTTTCGACCAGAAGCTGCGCGACGGCCTGAAAGCCATCGAGAAGTATGTCTCCACCGGCATCACGGTTCAGGGAGATACGATCGAGGATCTGGCGAAGCAGATCGATGTCGATCCGGCGACCCTTGCGGACACCCTCACGAAGTGGAATCAGTATGTGGCCGACCAGAAGGATCCGGATTTCGACCGCACGACGGGTATGGAAAATGACCTCAGCACCGCGCCCTACTACGCAATCAAGATTGCGCCAGGCATCCACCACACGATGGGCGGTGTCAAGATCAACACCTCCGCGGAAGTGATCGACGTCAACGGAAATGCAATCCCGGGCCTCTTCGCGGCAGGCGAAGTCACGGGCGGCGTCCACGGCGGCAACCGCATCGGCGGCAACGCGGTGGCGGACATCGTCGTCTTCGGCAGCATCGCGAGCGAGAGCGCGGTGGCCTACTGCGACAAATAAGTTGTAAAAAATGAAAAAATCCCCGGCAGGAGACTGATTACCTCCTGCCGGGGATTTTTTGAAGGGAATGGTTTTCTTATTATGCTTTCCACCCGGTCTGTTCCGCGGAACTTGCCGCGAGTGTTGCGGTGGTCGTGCCGGATCTGTAGCCGGTCTCGAACTCGCGGGAGAGGGTGACCTTGATCGTATCGCCGGGCTTGTACTCCGCGAGGAGAGAGACGAGCTCATCCACGGAGGATACTTTTACCTCGTCGATCGCGGTGATGATATCGCCGGCTTCGATTCCTGCATTTTCCGCGGCGGAACCGGCCGTGACTTCCTTCACGTAGACACCGGTCGGGATATCATAGTAATTGGAATAGTCCGGAGATACGGATGCGGCCGTGATGCCGAGGACGGCGCTGTTGCCGGCGGACGGAACCTCTGCCCCTGCGGCTGCCGGGACGGGCTCGCCGTCGATCAGGGCCGTGAGAACCGGAAGAGCCTCGTCGATCGGGATCGCGTAGCCCATACCTTCAACCTCGGTGTCCGCGTACTTGGCGGAATTGATACCGATGAGCTCGCCCCGCATGTTGAGGAGGGCGCCGCCGGAGTTGCCCGGGTTGATCGCTGCATCTGTCTGAATGAGTCCGTTCGCGGTCCCTTCCGTGCTGCCGTCGTAGGACGTGAGGACGCGGTTCTTGGCGCTCACGATGCCGGTGGAGACGGACTGGCCGTAGCCCAGGGCATTGCCGATCGCGACGACCTGCTCGCCGATCTTAAGCGCATCGGAGCTGCCGATCGAGACGACGCGGATCGCGTTCAGGGTATCCTCGCTGAGGCTGTCCTTGCTGACCGAGATCACGGCGAGGTCCGTGTCGGCGCTCTCGCCGAGAACAACCGCGTCGGCCGCCGTCTCGTCGACGAAGGCGACGGAGAGGGTATTTGCGTCCGCGATCACGTGCTGGTTGGTGGCGATCAGGATCGCGTCGTCGGTCTCGCCGATGATGACGCCGGTGCCCTTGCTGACCGATTCATAGCTCTGTCCGCGGCCGTTTCCCATGCCGCCCATGAAGAAACCGTAGCTTCCGTAGAAGTCCTGCAGCTCCGTCACGCTCGTGTTGGTGATGGCGACGAGGGAGGGCATGTCGAGTTCGGCGATCTCCTCGACGGAGAGGTCTTTATCTGTATCCTCATCGACCGCCGTCTTTACCTCGGGATCATCCGTCTCGGAGAGTGTCGTGCCGGTGAGGGTAATCCCCTGATCGGCGGCCTCCGCGGTGACGGCGGCCGGAGCGGAAACGCTTGTTTTCTGCAGCGTGTCGACCGAGATGGCGGTGCCTGCCGCGACAAGTCCGAATGCTGCGCCTAAAGATACCGTTACGCCTAACTTTTTGAGAAAACTTCTATTTGCCATAGCTTAAAGCCTCCTTACTGCTTTTTTGTATGGCTCTATTCTCTGCAAAAAGTATGTCGGAATTGTGTTTTAATTTTGCGTCTTTTGTGAAGAAATGTCAGATCCAGCCGCCGTCGAAGGTGATCACCTGGCCGGTCAGGTAGGGGTGATTCACCGCAAGGTCGAAAATGAACTCCCCGGCCTCCTCCGGCGTTCCCATCCTTCCGAGGGCGATCTCCTCATATAATAAGGTACGGTCCTCGTCCGAGAGGTGGGCGTTCATCTTCGTGTCGATCGCCCCGAACGCGGCGGCGTTCACGCGGATCCCGGAGGGGCCGAGCTCGCGGGCGGCAGCCTTCGTGAAGGCGTTGACGGCCCCCTTCGAGGCGGAGTAGAGGACTTCCGTGGACCCTCCGGCGATGCCCCAGACCGAGGAGACGTTGACGATGGACCCGCTCTGCTTCTTTAGAAAATGCGGGATCACCGAGCGCGTCGCAAGAAAGACGCTCTTCACGTTGACCGCCATGATGCGGTCGAAATCCTCCGGCGTCATGTCCTGGATGAGGCCGTAGCGGGCGATGCCGGCATTGTTCACGAGGACATCGATGCCGCCGAAGGCGGAGACGGTATTTTCGGTGAGTTTTTCGATGAAAGCGGGGTCCGAGACGTCCCCGGTCATGGTCAGAATGCCGCATCCCATGGCGCGGATTTCATGTTCAAGGGAGGAGAGCGCATCGGCCGAAGTGAAGCCGGCGGCGGTGATATTGAAGCTGCGGGCGGCAAATGCGAGAGCGGCGGAGCGCCCGATTCCCCCCGAGGCGCCGGTTATGATGACAGAAGACATGGTTTTATCCTTTCCAGCGTGTGATTTTCCTTCAGTCTATCACAAAATAAACAAATTTTGTGGAAAAAATGCATAAAATCGTCTTTTAATTTTTGCACTTTTACTATATAATAGATTAGAGTGCATGTCACTCAGAACAGTGCACAAGATATAAGGAGGTATTATCATGTTAGTATCTGCACAGGAAATGCTCGAGAAGGCCGTAGCCGGCCACTATGCCATCGGCGCATTCAACCTCAACAACCTTGAGTGGACAAAGGCAGTCCTTAAGGGCGCTCAGGAGTCCAACGCTCCGGTTATCGTACAGGTTTCCGAAGGCGCTGGCAAGTACATGGGCGGCTTCAAGACGATCGCCGACCTGGTCAAGGACCTGATTGAGAGCCAGGGCATCACCGTTCCGGTCGCTCTGCATCTTGACCACGGCACATACGCCGGCTGCCAGAAGTGCATCAAGGCAGGTTTCTCCTCGATCATGTTCGACGGCTCTTCCCTTCCGTTCGAAGAGAACGAAGCAAAGACCCGCGAGCTCGTTGCAGCCTGCAAGGCTCTCGGCATGTCCATCGAAGCTGAAGTCGGTGCTATCGGCGGCGAGGAAGACGGCGTTGTCGGCATGGGCGAGTGCGCAGATCCGGACGAGTGCAAGAAGATCGCTGACCTCGGCGTAACTATGCTTGCTGCCGGCATCGGCAACATCCACGGCGTATATCCGGAAGGATGGCCGGGACTCCGCTTCGACGTCCTCGAGGCAATCAAGGCCAAGACAGGCGATATGCCGCTCGTTCTTCACGGCGGTTCCGGTATCCCGGATGAGATGGTTCAGCAGGCCATCAGAAACGGCGTTGCGAAGATCAACGTCAACACCGAGTGCCAGATCGCGTTCGCGAAGGCTACCCGCGCTTACATCGAGGCAGGCAAGGATCAGAAGGGCAAAGGCTTCGATCCGAGAAAGCTCCTCGCTGACGGCACACAGGCCATCACGGACATGGTCAAGTACAAGATCGAAGTCTTCGGCTCCAAGGACAAAGCCTGATCACAGGGCGGGGGCTTTCCCCGCTTCCGAGCAAGCCAAAGCATGTTACACGGAAGCCGGACCGCATCGTTCGGCTTCCGGTTTTACCATTTTTAAACAACCGGAGTTAATTATTTTCATGAATGAAACTTTCTGCAATGCAGCGGATATTTTCGGCGAGGACGTGTTCAATGACACGACCATGCAGAAGCGCCTCCCGAAAAAGATCTATCAGGCACTGAAGCGCGCCATCGAGGAAGGAGCCGAGCTCGACCTTGAGACCGCAGACGTGATCGCCCACGAGATGAAGGAATGGGCGATCGAGAGAGGTGCCACCCACTACACGCACTGGTTCCAGCCGCTTACGGGCGCGACCGCCGAGAAGCACGACTCCTTCGTATCCGCACCGCTTCCGAACGGCAAGGTTCTGATGAGCCTTTCCGGCAAGGAGCTGATCAAGGGAGAGCCGGATGCTTCGTCATTTCCTTCGGGCGGTATTCGCCAGACATTCGAAGCCCGCGGCTATACGATCTGGGACTGCACGTCACCGGCCTTTGTCCGTCACGACGAGGGCGGAGCCACACTCTGCATTCCCACCGCTTTCTGTTCCTACACGGGTGAGGCGCTCGACCAGAAGACTCCGCTTCTTCGGTCCATGCAGGCCCTCAATGCCGAGACCGTAAGGCTCCTTAGGCTGCTGGGGAATGATACGGTCCGGTCAGCCGAGCCTTCCGTCGGCGCGGAGCAGGAATATTTTATTGTTGACAGAGAAAAATATCTGAAGAGGATGGACCTGGTCTTCACCGGGAGGACCCTCTTCGGTGCGATGCCTCCCAAGGGGCAGGAGCTGGATGACCACTATTTCGGCACCCTTCGTCCCCGGATCGCATCATATATGAAAGATGTAAATGAAGAGCTGTGGCGCCTCGGCGTCCCGGCCAAGACCCAGCACAATGAGGTCGCGCCGGCCCAGCACGAGCTGGCTCCGATCTACGAGAAGGCCAACATTGCGGTCGACCACAACCAGATCGTGATGCACACGCTGAAGCGCACCGCCTACAGGCACGGCCTCCGCTGCCTCCTGCACGAGAAGCCGTTTGCGGGGGTGAACGGGTCCGGCAAGCACGACAACTGGTCGATCACGACGGACGACGGAACGAACCTTCTGGATCCGGGCAGCACGCCCCACGACAATATCCAGTTCCTTCTGATACTGGTCTGCATCCTTCGGGCGGTGGACAATCACGCGGAGCTTCTCCGCGAGTCGGCCGCCGATGTGGGAAATGAAGTGCGCCTCGGCGGAAATGAAGCCCCGCCGGTCATCATCTCGGTGTTCCTGGGCGAGCAGCTTGAGGATGTCCTTCGCCAGCTGATCTCCACGGGCTCGGCGACGAGCTCCCACGACGGAGGGTTCCTCCGGACCGGCGTCTCCTTCCTCACGGATGTGAACCGCGACGCCACGGACCGCAACAGGACCAGCCCGTTTGCCTTCACCGGCAACAAGTTCGAGTTCCGCATGGTCGGCAGCCACGATTCCATCGCCGGCGCGAACACGGTTTTAAACACGATCGTCGCGGAGAGCTTCAGTGAGGTCTCGGAGAGACTCGAGAAATGCGCGCCGGGCGAAGTCATGGACTGCGTTCATGATATCATCAAGGAGTACGCGGCAGCCCACAGCCGCATCGTCTACAGCGGAAACGGCTATTCAAAGGAATGGGCCGAGGAAGCGGAGAGACGCGGACTTCCGATCATCAATTCGATGGTGGACGCGATCCCGGCACTCACGTCGGACAAGACCGTGGAGCTTTTTGAGAAATTCAAGGTCTTTAACCGGACGGAATTGGAATCCCGCTCGGAAGTCAAATATGAAGCCTACGCCAAGGCGATGAACATAGAGGCCCGCACGATGATGCAGATGGCGAGAAGAGATATCATTCCGGCCATCATGCGCTACATCGGCGATCTGGCGAAGGCCTCCAACGCGGCAGAAGCTGCCGGCATGGATACGACGGTCCAGAAGACCATTTTAAGGAAGCTTTCCGGACTCCTTTCGGAAGCCCAGGCGGCAGTCGACAGTCTGGAGAAATGCACGCTCCTTGCGGAAGCGATGGAGCCGGGGCGCTCCCAGGCAGTGTATTTTCATGATTATATCGTGCCGGGAATGGCACTCCTCCGGGCGCCCGTCGATGAGGCGGAGCGGTTTGTGGAGCGCAGCTACTGGCCGATGCCGACCTACTCGGACCTCCTGTTCAAGGTCTGAGAGGGACGCAAATGCAGCACTTCGTTAACTGGTTAAACTGGATGTGAGGGTGAAAAAATGATATCAAATCTCGTATTGCAGGACACGATCAACGGAATCAGGAATATCTCAAAGTGCGAGCTCATCCTTGTCGATCTCGAGGGCAAGGTGGTGGCTTCGACCGTCGATGAAGCTATCGTAAGCAAGGCGGATATCGTCAGCTTTGTGGAATCCCAGGCTGAATTCCAGGAGATACGGGGCAGCATGTACTTAAAGGTTTACGATGACTACAATATCGAATTCGTGGTGATCGTATCCGGCGGTGAGGATGCCGCGATGGTCGGCAAGCTGGCTGCATTCCAGATCCACAACCTGCTGGTTGCCTACAAGGAGCATTTTGACAAGGACAACTTTATCAAGAACCTCCTGCTCGACAACCTGCTCCTCGTGGATGTCATGAACAGGGCGGTCAAGCTGCATATCGCAACCAACGTCCGCCGCGTCGTCTATATTCTTGAGTCGAATCAGCCCCGCGATTACGGTTCACTTGAGGCGGTCAAGGCCCTGTTTGCGAAATCGAAAAATGATTTCATCACCGCGGTGGATGAGAACAGCATCATCGTGATCAAGGAACTGAAAGGCACCGACGGCCACCGGGAGATGAAGGAGATCGCCGAGAACATCGTCCGCACGCTGGAAGCCGGCGGAGAGAACGTGGAGAACCTTCACGTCGCCTACGGCAATGCGGTGTCCGAGATCCGCGAGGTATCCCGCTCCTACAAGGAGGCCAGGATGGCGCTGGATGTCGGCAAGATCTTCTTTGATGACCAGAATGTCATCGCCTACAGCCAGCTCGGCATCGGACGCCTGATCTACCAGCTGCCGATCCCGCTCTGCAAGATGTTCATCAAGGAGATCTTCACCGAGAAGTCCCCGGATGATTTCGATGATGAGACACTGACGACGATCAACAAGTTCTTCGAGAACAGCCTGAACGTTTCCGAGACCTCCCGCCAGCTGTATATCCACAGAAATACGCTGGTCTACCGTCTCGACAAGCTCCAGAAGAGCACCGGGCTTGATCTTCGCGTATTTGACGATGCCATCACATTTAAGATCGCGCTCATGGTCGTAAGATACATGAAATATATGGAGACGATGGATTATTGAGGTTAAAACAGAGGGTTTTTGAAAGAAGGCTTTACAAAAACCTCCTTTTCGTCTTATAATAGCGCGAAGGCAGTAAATTAAAGGAGGTTTTACTATGATCGATCTTGACCACGTAAGTAAATCTTACGAAAAGGGTCAGCCTGCGGTCAACGACATCACGCTGCATGTCAATAAAGGGGAGTTCGTCTTTGTTGTCGGAGAGAGCGGTTCGGGCAAATCGACCCTGATCAAGCTTCTTCTGCATGAGCTGGCGCCGACGAGCGGCCAGATCACGGTCAATGACCACGTCCTCTCAACGCTGCGGCATAAGGATATTCCGAAATATCGGCGCGAGATCGGGGTTGTATTCCAGGATTTCCGCCTGCTGAACGACCGCAACGTTTACGAGAACGTTGCATTTGCGCAGCATGTTGTCGAGATACCGGGCAGAAAAATTAAAAAGCGTGTGCCGGAGGTGCTTCAGATGGTCGGGCTTGCGGAGAAATACCGCTCACTCCCGCGCCAGCTTTCCGGCGGTGAGCAGCAGAGAGTCGCGGTTGCGAGGGCAATCGTCAACCGGCCGGCGCTTCTCCTCGCGGATGAGCCGACGGGTAACCTTGACCCGAGAAATTCGCTGGACATCATGAACCTGCTGCAGAAGATCAACGACAACGGAACGACGGTTCTTGTCGTTACCCACAACAGAGAGCTGGTCGATATGTTCCACAAGCGCGTCATCACGATGCGCCGCGGCATCATCGCAAGCGATGTAGAGGAGGGCAAGTACCATGAGGCCTAGTTCACTCTTCTACAACATCAAGCAGGGTTTTAAGAACATCTGGCGCAACCGCATGTTCTCGATGGCTTCCATCGCGACCATGGCGGCCTGCATCTTCCTCTTCAGCATCTTTTTCTCGATCCTGATCAATGTCAACTACATGATCCGGACGCTGGAGGAGGAGGTAGGCGTCTCTGTTCTCTTCGATGTCGGAACGACCGATGAGCGCATCAAGGAGATCGGCGCGGAGATCGAGAAGATCGAGCACGTCTCCGATATCGCCTACACCTCTCCGGAGGAGGCCTGGGAACAGTTCAGCAACGAGTATTTCGAGGGAAATGAAGAGTTCGCCGAAAGCTTCCGCGCTGACAATCCTCTGGCGGATTCCGCCAGCTACACGGTCCATGTCGATGAGATCGAGAACCAGGATGAGGTCGTAGCAAAGATCGAGGCAATTGAAAATGTCCGCCAGGTCAACCAGTCCGCGAACGCGGTCAAGACCCTCACGGCATTCAACACGCTGATGACCTACGGCTCCATCGCGATCATCGCGATCCTGCTGGTCGTGGCGGTGTTCCTCATTTCCAATACGGTCAGCATCGGTATCTCGGTGCGCCGGCATGAGATCGCCATCATGAAGTATATCGGAGCCACGGACGCGTTCGTAAGAGCGCCGTTCATCGTCGAAGGTATCCTTCTCGGTGCGATCGGTGCGGTGCTGCCGCTTACCGTCATGTATTTTGCGTATGACAGGCTGGTCGGAGCCCTGCTCTCCCGGTTTGACATACTCTCGACGATCGCATCGTCGCTGCCGGATACAATGGTCGTCTTCAGGACGCTCGTTCCGGTAGGCCTGCTTCTGGGCGTCGGCATCGGCCTCTTCGGCTCGATCATCACGGTCAGAAAGCATCTCTCAGTGTAAAAAACAAGGCTGTCCGCCCGCGGGCAGCCTTTCGTTGTATAATGCAGAGGAATGATCATGGAATTTAAACTTCACTCGGAATTCAAGCCGACGGGCGACCAGCCGGAAGCGGTCAGGGCGCTCGTTGAGGGCTTCCGCGAGGGCAACCAGGCGGAGACCCTGCTCGGCGTGACCGGTTCGGGCAAGACCTTCACGATGGCCAACATCATCGAACAGCTGCAGAAGCCCACGCTGGTGATCGCCCACAACAAGACGCTTGCGGGCCAGCTCTACAGCGAGTTCAAGGAGTTCTTCCCCGAGAATGCGGTGGAATATTTTGTTTCCTATTATGATTACTATCAGCCGGAGGCCTACGTGCCGGCCTCGGACACCTACATCGCCAAGGATTCGGCGGTCAACGACGAGATCGACAAGCTGAGGCTGTCGGCCCTCTCGTCGCTCTCGGAGCGGCGGGACGTGATCATTGTGGCCTCGGTCTCCTGCATTTACGGCATCGGCGCGCCGGAGGACTTCGCCAACATGATGACCTCCGTGCGGCCCGGCATGGAGAAGGACCGGGACACCCTGATCCGCGAGCTCATCGACATGCAGTATGAGAGAAATGAAATGGACTTCCACCGCGGCACCTTCCGCGTGAAGGGCGACACGCTGGAGGTGATTCCGGCGGACAACAACGAGTATGCTCTCCGGATCGAGTTCTTTGGGGATGAGATCGACCGGGTCACGAGGATCGACCCGCTGACCGGGGATGTGACGGCGGAGCTCATGCACGCGGCCATCTATCCGGCCTCCTTCTATGTCGTTCCGCCGGAGCGCATGAATGCGGCCTGCAAGGATATCGAGGAGGAGTGCCGCGAGAGGGTTTTATTTTTCAAGAGCCATGACAAGCTGATCGAGGCCCAGCGGATCGAGGAGAGAACCTCCTTCGACGTCGAGATGATGCGGGAGACGGGCTTCTGCTCCGGCATCGAGAACTATTCCCGCCACCTGACCGGAAGGCACGAGGGGGATCCGCCCTACACGCTCATTGATTATTTTAAAAATGAATTTCTCATCATCGTCGACGAGTCCCACATGACGGTCCCGCAGATCGGCGCGATGTACAACGGAGACCGAAACCGCAAGATGACCCTGGTGGACTACGGCTTCCGCCTGCCGAGCGCCCTGGACAACCGGCCGCTCAACTTCAGCGAGTGGGAGGAGAGGATCGACCAGATCCTGTTTGTCTCGGCGACCCCGGGCAAATACGAGGCCGAGCATGAGCTCCTCCGGGCAGAGCAGGTGATCCGGCCGACCGGACTTCTCGACCCGAGCGTCGACGTCCGGCCGATCGAGGGCCAGATCGACGACCTGGTCGGGGAGGTCAACAAGGAGATCGAAAAGCACGGGAAGGTGCTGGTCACGACGCTCACCAAACGGATGGCGGAGGACCTCACCGATTACATGAAGGATCTGGGGATCAGGGTCCGCTACCTGCACTCCGACATCGACACGCTGGAGCGGGCCGAGATCATCCGGGACATGCGTCTCGACGTTTTTGATGTCCTCGTGGGCATCAACCTCCTGCGCGAAGGCCTGGATATCCCGGAGATCACGCTGGTCGCGATCCTGGATGCGGACAAGGAAGGCTTCCTCCGCTCGGAGACCTCCCTCATCCAGACGATCGGGCGCGCTTCGAGAAATGCGGAAGGCCACGTCATCATGTATGCCGACAATATGACGGACTCGATGGACAGGGCGATTAAGGAGACCAACCGCCGCCGGGCGATCCAGCAGAAGTACAACGAGGAGCACGGGATCACGCCCACGACGATCAAAAAGGCGGTGCGGGATCTTATTTCCATCTCGAAGGAGGTCGCGAAGACCGAGAAGAAGCTCGAGAAGGATCCGGAGGATATGTCCCGGGCCGAGCTGGAGGACCTCATCGCCAAGGTGGAGAAGCAGATGCGGGCGGCGGCAGCGGAGCTCAACTTCGAGATGGCCGCGGAGCTGCGCGACAAGATGATCGAGCTTCGGCAGAATCTGGACGACGTCTCCGACACCGAGCGGCGCGTGCGGAAGGCCAGACAGAAGACCATGGACGCGGTGAAGGAGCAGCCGAAGAGGACCTACAAGACCTACAACAAGGCCCGCCGGAAGAACCGCGGCGGCATGGCTTAAGGAGGAAATCATGGACGGAAATATGTGCGACACCTGCGTGAACTTCGTGTACGACGAGGAGGAGGACTGGGAGTACTGCGCGGTCGATATGGACGAGGACGATTACGTCCGGCTGGTCACATCGCCCAGAAAGGTCTGCCCGTTCTACCGGAACGGGGACGAGTACGCGGTGGTCCGCCACCAGATGTAAAGAATGCGGAGGATATTGCCAAAATAGATATATGATGATATAATTAATGTCAGTGATTTGGCAATAATCACAAACGTAGTCTGATAAGGAGGAAATGAGTATGTTGGGAGCTATTTTTCTGATCGTTCTGGCGCTGCTTCTCATCGGCATTGTCATATCCTGTGTGCAGGTCGTTCCGCAGGCATACGCCTACATCGTTGAGTTCTTCGGCAGCTACAGGACAACCTGGGAGCACGGTCTTCATTTCAAGATCCCGTTTGTCGAGAGGATCGCGAGCCGCGTGTCCCTGAAGGAGCAGGTCTGTGACTTCGCGCCTTCGTCCGTTATCACGAAGGATAACGTCACGATGAAGATCGATACGGTCGTTTACTTCAAGATCTTTGATCCGAGGCTTTACACCTACGGTGTTGACCGCCCGGTCAGCGCTCTTGAAAACCTGAACGCGACGACCCTTCGTAACATCATCGGCGGCATGGAGCTCGACCAGACCCTGACCAGCCGTGACATCATCAATGCGCAGATGCAGCAGATCCTCGACGTCGCGACCGACGCCTGGGGCATCAAGGTCACCCGTGTCGAGCTGAAGAACATCATCCCGCCGGCAGAGATCCAGAGCGCGATGGAGAAGCAGATGAAGGCCGAGCGCGAAAAGAGACAGACGATCCTGGAAGCGTCCGCTCACAAGGAATCCGTCGTCGCCCGCGCGGAAGGTGACAAGCAGGCGAAGATCCTGGCCGCCGAGGCGGAGCGCGATGCGCAGATCGCCCTCGCGGAAGGCCGCGCCCGCTCGATCGCTCTGGTCTACGAGGCGGAGGCCAACGGTCTGAAGGCCCTGAAGGAGGCCAACGCGGATGCATCGGTCCTCAAGCTGAAAGGTCTCGAGGCACTGAAAAATGTCGCCGACGGCCGCGCAACGAAGATCTACATGCCGACGGACCTGGCCGGCGTGATTTCCTCGCTGGGACTGGTTTCCGAGGCGACAGGGCTAGGCGATGCGACGCCGGTCGACAAGACCCCGAAGCCGGCGCCGGCGGCAGAGGAGGATCCCTGCTGCGAGGACGACGAGAAGTCGCCGGAGACCAGAAAGATGGCCGGAGTAATTGAATAAAAACTGTCACGGGAACAGAATGGCTGCCGGGGACGGTTCGTAAAAAAGACAGCTCTCAGAACGAGAGCTGTTTTTTTATGAGAACCGTCCCGGCATATCTCCGTCCCTTTTTCTCTATTATTTTATAATTTTGTGGTTGACAAGGAGAGGAAAGGGGTTTATATTACTACTTAGATGTTAGCACTCCAACAGAATGAGTGCTAACAGATGAGGGAAAGGGGGGTCCGCATTGGAACTGGACCAGAGAAAGCAGACAATTCTGAATGCCATTATCCGGACATATCTTGAGACGGGTGAGCCGGTCGGTTCGCGGACGATCTCAAAGTACACGGACCTCAACCTGAGCTCGGCGACGATCCGCAACGAGATGTCGGATCTGGAGGAGCTGGGCTTCATCATTCAGCCTCACACCTCCGCCGGCAGGATCCCTTCCGACAAGGGCTACCGCTACTACGTCGACTCCCTCGTGCAGGAGAAGACCAGGGAAGTCTCCGTGATGAACTCCATGATGATCGCGCGGACCAGCCGAATGGAGGAGCTCTTAAAGCAGGTCGTGAAGTTCCTGGCCAACCAGACCAACTACACGACGATGATCTCCGCGCCTTCCTACAAGGGAAATAAAGTGAAGTTCATCCAGCTCTCCCGCGTATCGCCGACGCAGCTCTTAAACGTCGTCGTCATCGAGGGCAATGTCGTGAAGAACCACATCATTGACCTGCCGGAGCCGATTGACGAGGAGACGGTCTTAAAGCTGAACCTGCTCCTCAACACAAGGCTCAACGGGCTTACGCTGGCGGAGATCAACCTGGGTCTCATTTCCAATATAAAGGAAGAGGCAGGCGGCCACGCAGCGGTCATCAACGACGTGCTCGACACGATCGCCGAGGTGATCCGGGCGGAGACCGACGAGAACATGCAGATCTATACGAGCGGGGCCAACAACATTTTCCGGTATCCGGAGCTCGCGGACAGCGAGAGCGCGCGGCGGCTCATCACGACGATCGAGGACAAGAGCAATCTCCGGGATTTCGTCATGGAGACCGAGAAAAATGAAAACCGGGACGAGAACGGCATCCAGGTCTACATCGGCGATGAGGGCCCGGTCGAATCCATGAAGGACTGCAGCGTCGTCACTGCGACCTACGACCTCGGTGAGGGCATGCAGGGCACGATCGGCATCATCGGTCCGAAACGTATGGACTATGAGAAGGTCATGAGCAATCTGAAGGAGGTCCGGAAGTCCCTGAACGAGATATTCAAAAAAGAGACGGAGGATCCCGCGGAGGAGTAGCGTCTTTATCCGCCGCATGAATTCACAATTATAGGAAAGAGGATAAGACATTGAGCGAAGAAGAAAAGAAAACTGCCGCGGAAGGCGCGGAGATCGAGGTCGAAACGCCTGAAGAGACAAATGAAGCCCCGGCACAGGATCCGGTGACGGAGGAGACGGCGGAGCCGAAGGAAGAAGCTGCCGCAGAGGAAACCGCAGCGGAGGAAGCCGAGGCGGAGACCGAACCGGATGAGGCCGGAGAGGAAGCCGGGGAGAATAAAAAGGAATTCGATCTCTTCGGAAGAAAGAAGAAATTTGAGAAGGAGCTCGCGAAGAAGGACGCCGAGATCGCATCGGTCAATGACCAGTACAAACGTCTCCTGGCGGAGTTCGACAACTACCGCAAGCGCACCGAGAAAGAAAAGTCCGGTATGTACGCGATGGGGGCCAAGGACGTGATCGAGAAGATCCTGCCGGTCATCGACAACTTCGAGAGAGGCTTCTCGCTGGTGACCGAGGAAGATAAGGAAGACGCCTTTGTGACCGGGATGGAGAAGATCTACAAGCAGTTCGGAACCGTCCTCACCGATATCGGCGTCACACCGATCGAGGCGGTCGGCAAGCCGTTCGACCCGAACCTGCACAACGCGGTCATGCATGTGGAGGATGAGAATCTCGGAGAGAACACGGTCGCGGAGGAGTTCCAGAAGGGCTACCTCTACAAGGACCAGGTGGTCCGGTATTCGATGGTCAAGGTTGCCAATTAATGAGGGCTTTCCCGGGAAGCCGGTGCCGTCGGCACATGAACACCCGGTTTAAAAAGATAAATAGTGATTTAAGAAAAAAGGGTTTCATTTTCCGGAAACCTTAAGGAGGAGGAACATATTATGAGTAAAATCATCGGTATCGATTTAGGTACAACCAACAGCTGCGTAGCGGTTATGGAAGGCGGACAGCCGGTCGTCATCGCAAACGCAGAGGGCGCGAGAACAACACCGTCGGTCGTCGCTGTCACGAAGTCCGGCGAGAGACTGGTCGGCGAGCCGGCTAAGCGTCAGGCCGTCACGAACGCAGACAACACGATTGCCTCCATCAAGAGAAAGATGGGCACCAACGACAAAGTCACCATGGGCGGCAAGAGCTACACACCGCAGGAGATCTCCGCGATGGTCCTTCAGAAGCTGAAGGCGGATGCCGAGAACTACCTCGGCGAGAAGGTCTCCGAGGCTGTCATCACGGTTCCGGCTTACTTCAACGACGCACAGCGCCAGGCAACCAAGGACGCCGGCAAGATCGCAGGCCTTGAGGTCAAGCGTATCATCAACGAGCCGACGGCGGCAGCTCTGGCTTACGGCCTTGACAATGAGAAAGATCAGAAGATCATGGTCTACGACCTCGGCGGCGGCACATTCGATGTCTCCATCATCGAGATCGGCGACGGTGTCATCGAGGTCCTCGCGGTCAACGGCGATTCCCATCTGGGCGGCGATGACTTCGACAACGCGATCACGAACTACATGCTGCAGGATTTCAAGCGCAAGGAGGGCGTTGACCTTTCTAACGACCGCATGGCTCTGCAGAGACTGAAAGAGGCGGCTGAGAAGGCCAAGAAGGAGCTTTCTTCCTCCACAACGACCAACATCAACCTGCCGTTCATCACCGCTACGGCTGACGGCCCGAAGCACTTTGACATGGACCTCACCAGAGCGAAATTCGATGAGCTGACCCATGATCTGGTTGAGAGAACCGCTATCCCGGTCACCAAGGCTATGCAGGATGCAGGCCTCACGAACGCAGACCTCACCAAGGTCCTTCTGGTCGGCGGCTCCACCCGTATCCCGGCTGTCCAGGACAAGGTTAAGGCTCTGACCGGCCATGAGCCGTCCAAGACTCTGAACCCGGATGAGTGCGTTGCAGTCGGCGCTTCCATCCAGGGCGGCAAGCTCGCAGGCGACAAGGGCGCAGGCGACATCCTTCTTCTGGACGTCACTCCGCTTTCGCTGTCCATCGAGACAGAGGGCGGCATCGCTACCCGTCTGATCGAGAGAAATACAACCATCCCGACCAAGAAGAGCCAGGTATTCTCCACCGCAGCCGACAACCAGACGGCCGTTGACATCAACGTCCTTCAGGGTGAGAGACAGTTCGCGGCGGACAACAAGTCCCTCGGCCAGTTCCGTCTGGACGGTATCCCGCCGGCACGCCGCGGCGTCCCGCAGATCGAGGTCACATTCGACATCGATGCGAACGGCATCGTCAATGTCTCCGCAAAGGACCTCGGCACCGGCAAGGAACAGCACATCACGATCACCGGCGGCTCCAACATGTCCGACGCCGAGATCGACAAGGCTGTCAAGGAAGCTGCCGCATTCGAGGCTCAGGACAAGAAGCGCAAGGAAGGCGTTGACGCCAAGAACGAGGCTGACTCCATGGTCTTCCAGGTTGAGAACGCTCTGAAGGAAGCCGGCGACAAGCTGGACGGTGCCGACAAGGCCGCTGTCGAGAGCGACCTCACAAACCTCAAGGCTCTCGTTGAGAAGCATCGCAACAATGCAAACCTCTCCGACGCAGATGTGAGCGAACTTAAGAGCGCCAAGGAGAAGCTGATGAACAGCGCTCAGAAGCTCTTCGCAAAGATGTATGAGCAGGCGCAGGCTCAGCAGGGTCCGCAGGGCGGCCCGCAGCCGGGACCGCAGTACGGCGGCAATGCAGGCGGAAACGCAGGCGATGACGTTGTCGACGCGGACTACACCGAGGTATAATGGGAGCCCGGCAGGCAGTATAGAAATTAGAGGCAAGCGCATGCGAAACCCGCTGCGCTTGCTTTGTGCGGTATTTAAACAATAGAAGAAACCAGAGGATTTTAGAATATGGCAGAAAAAAGAGATTACTATGAGGTGCTCGGCGTCGACAAAAATGCAGACGATGACACCCTGAAAAAGGCTTACCGGAAGCTTGCGAAAAAATATCATCCGGACGTCAATCCGGGAGATGATTCGGCGGCTGAAAAATTCAAGGAAGCCTCCGAGGCATATTCCATCCTCTCCGACCCGGAGAAACGTCGCCAGTACGACCAGTTCGGCCACGCAGCCTTCACCGGCGGCGGAGGCGGCTACAGCGGATTCGACGCTTCCGGCATGGATTTTGACGATATCCTGAACAGCTTCTTCGGCGGATCAGGCTTCGGCGGCTTCGGCGGCCGCTCGAGGAGCTCCGCGGCCCAGAACGGGCCGATGCGCGGCGCGAACGTCCGCACTTCCATCAGCATCAGCTTCGAGGAGGCGGTCTTCGGCTGCGAGAAGGAGCTTGATCTGAACCTCCGTGAGCCCTGCACGACCTGCGGCGGTACCGGAGCCAAGCCGGGCACCAGCCCGGAGACCTGCAGCCGCTGCCACGGGAGCGGCCGCATCCTGGAGCGCCAGCAGAGCATATTCGGCATGATGCAGACCGAGACCGTCTGCCCGGAATGCCGCGGAACAGGCAAGATCATCCGCGAGAAATGTCCGGAGTGCCGGGGGGCCGGTTACGTGTCCCGCCGCCAGAAGATCAAGGTCCAGATCCCGGCCGGCATCGACAACGGCATGTCCGTGCGCGTGCGCGACAAGGGCGAGCCGGGCACCAACGGCGGGCCGAGAGGCGATCTTCTCGTCGAGGTCCGTGTCTCCCGCCATCCGATCTTCCAGAGAAATGATATCGACCTTTACTCCACCGCAGCGATCTCCTTCACGAAGGCTGCGCTCGGCGGCAAGGTCCGCATCAAGACGATCGACGGAGACGTTGAGTACGAAGTCAAGGCCGGCACACAGACCGACACCCGGATCCGCCTGAAGGGCAAGGGCGTCCCGTCCGTGAGAAATGCAGGCCGCCGCGGCGACCAGTACGTAACCCTGGTCGTGCAGACGCCGACGCGCCTTTCCCGCGAGCAGAAGGCTGCGCTCAAGAAGTACGCGGAGACGATGGGAGAAGTATAAGGAAATAAGGACAAAGCGAAAACCGGACATGTGTGATCCGGTTTTCTTTTATATGAGGAGCAGATTATGGAATGGATCAAATACACCATCGACACGACCAGCGCGGCGGAGGACGACATCGCCTACATGCTGAACTCCCTGGGGATCATCGGTGTGGAAATTGAGGATAAGGTGCCGGTCGGAGCGGATGAGAACGGCGGCTACTTCGGGGACGTCGTGCCGGAAATGCCGGAGGATGACCACCTGGCGAGAATTTCATTTTACTTAAAGAAGCCCGGGACGGGGGATTCCCTGCTGCCGGAGCACTATGATCCCGGGACGGGCCCGGTCGACCTGCCGGAGCCCGAGGGGACGGTCGAGGAGATCCTGGCCCGCGTCCGGGAGGGAATCGCGGAGATCGGCACCTACCTGAACGTGGGGCCGGCCACGATCACCGCCGAGACCACCGAGGAGGAGGACTGGGTCAACAACTGGAAGGAGCATTTCCATGCGTTTGTCGTGGAGGGAGTGGCTGTCGTGCCATCCTGGGAGGAAAATGAAGAGCTCCCGGAGGCCGACGTAACGCTTCGGCTCGACCCGGGCACGGCTTTCGGGACAGGCCAGCATGAGTCGACCCAGCTGGCTCTTCGGGCGCTCAGGAAGTATCTTAAGCCCGGCGACAGGCTCCTCGATATCGGCACCGGGAGCGGCATCCTGGGGCTTGCGGCCATGAAGTGCGGGGCTGGGATGGTATTTTCGACCGATCTTGACCCGAACGTTCCGGCGGCGCTCAAGGAAAACCTGGCCAAGAACGGCATTTCCGCGGAGGATTTTCGGTTTGTGCTCGGAAATATCGCGGATGACGCCTCCGTTCAGTACAAGGCCCTTAAGGCTTCGGACGGCGAGGGCTACGACATTGTCTGCGCCAACATCATCGCGGAGATCCTGGCGGGGATCACGCCGGCGGTGCCGCCGCTCCTCAAAAAAGGCGGCGTTTACATAACGTCGGGCATCCTGCAGACCCACGCCCAGCTTGTGAGGGATGCGATGGCGGAGGCAGGTCTCACGATTCTCGAGGAGACTCCCATGGGCGAGTGGGAGAGCATCACGGCGAGGAAATGATATGTACAGATTCTTTATTTCGAGCAGTCAGGTTTCGGGCGGTCAGGTGACGGTTGAAGGAGCGGACGCCCATCACATGCGGGATGTTCTCCGCATGCAGCCGGGCGAGACGGTCGAGGCGGCGGACGAGACGGGGCAGGTGTACCACTGCCATGTCGCGGAGCTCACCCCGGACGAGGTCCTTCTGGATGTGGAGACGGTCTCCGTATCGGAAAACGAACTCCCGGTTGACATAACACTTTATATGGGCCTTCCGAAGTTTGAGAAAATGGAGCTCATCATCCAGAAGGCGGTGGAGCTCGGAGCTGTCCGGATCGTCCCGGTCGCGATGAAGCGGTCGGTCGTGAAGCTGGATGAGAAGAAGGCGAAGGCGAAGGTGACTCGCTGGCAGGCGATCGCCGAGGCGGCCGCCAAGCAGTCGAAGCGGGGGCGGATCCCCGAGGTCGGGCAGGTGGTATCCATGAAGGCAGCCCTCGCGGAGGCGGAGGCAGCCGGAAGGATCCTCTTCCCGTACGAGTGCGCGGACGGCATCGCAAAGACGAGGGAAGTTCTTGCATCCCTCAAGCCCGGGGAGAAGATCGGGGTCTTCATCGGACCCGAGGGCGGCTTCGGGCTGGATGAGGTCGAGGCTGCAAAGAACGCAGGCGCGGAGATCATCACGCTGGGACGGCGCATTCTGCGCACGGAGACGGCGGCGATCACAATGCTCTCCCTCCTCATGGTTGCGGCGGAAAGCTGAAAAAAACGTTCATTTTACCTGTGAGACGGGTAAAATGAACGTTTTTTTTAATCACAGTGAACTGTATATGACTCTCCGCCAATGGTGAGCGTGTAGGTCTCCCCGACGGTAAGTTCCGGGCAGCTCATATTGACAGAGGAGCAGCCAAGCGGAAGAGTCCAGTCAAGCAGGGTGTTTCCCCCGGAGTCCGCAAGAAGGACCTCCGATCCGGCCTCCGCGCCGGTCTTTATCGTATGGAGGATCGAGCCTTGCGACGAAGCGGAAGAGAAGCCCTCCGCCACCGCACAGCTTCCGCAGGCGATTATGTCCCCGCCGGATATCTCGGAGACGCCGGCGCACTCGATCCCTGTGTTGGTGCCGGTTCCCCGTAAGCTGATCCGGGTCGAGCCGCCCCTGATGAAGATGTCTCCGTCCGAGTCGAGCCCGTCCGCGTCCGTGGCGGTTTCATTTACGATCGTGAGGGTACCGCCGTTTAACGTGATGGCCGTATCCGAATGGATCCCGTCGTCGCCCGAAAGGATCGAGAAGCTGCCGCCGTCGATCGTCACGTCGCCGGCCGCGTGGACCGCATCGCCCGCAGCCTTTACGGAGTATGTCCCGGACAGGGCGTAGAAGTAAGCACCCTCCGCATTTGCGACAAGCCCGTCGTCGCCCGCGGTGACGGTTACGGATGCATTTTTGAGCCGGAGGCTGTCGTTGGCTCTGAGCCCATCGGCCGGAGCGGTCACATTGATCGTGCCGCCGGTGATGACCAGGTCGTCATTTACCGAGATGCCGTGCATGAAGGACCCGTTCACCGTGAGGCTCCCGCTCCCGTTGATCGTCAGGTCGTCGTGGGAAAAGATCGCCCCGTCAGCTCCGCCCTTGACCGCCTCGTCGCTGTAAGCTTCCCCGTCGGTGAGGACATTCTCGGTGCCCTCCGCCAGCGTGAGGAAGACCTTGTCCGCCTCGCGGACGTAGAATGCCGGTCCGGTGAGGTTCGTCACGTCCGCCCCGTCAAGTAAAATGAAAACCTTCGAGGAGGCGTAGGCGTCCACCGTGATGCTGCCGTCCGTGAGTGTTCCCGAGACGGAATAGGTTCCTGCATTTTTTATGACCACGCTGCCGCCAAGTGCGTAGGCTCCCGGGCCGGAGACGGAGGCTTCGGTCCCGGAGAGCTTTATCTTCGTCGCCGACGTGGTATACATGTCCGTCTTCTCGTCGTTCGCGGTAAAATGGGCGGTCCCGGTGTAGGTCTCGGCGTCCTCGTCCACAATCTTTTCGATCCCCAGGGCCTCCCCGTTCATGAAGAGGACCGTGATGATGAGGGTGACGATGAGAACAGCGACGCAGATTATGTCGATATGTCTGTGGGTTGACATCGCGCCTCCTTAGCCCATGTAATCTCCGTTGTAGCTCACGAGCACCGCACTCTCGACACCCTTCATGTCGGCGAGCGCATTTACGAAGTCGGTGCTGCTGTCCTTAAGCCGGACCTCCAGAGTAAGCTCAACGGAGCCCTTCTGAACCGTCTTGCTCTTGGTGACGCAGCGTTTTGTGCTGCCGGTCAGGTACTCGACGGCGCTCTTTTCGGCGTCGCTGTCCGCAAGGCGGAGCACCATGATGTAGGGATTGGCGCTGTCGTTATGGTTTGCGAAGATGAGCAGGATCACACCGATGATCACGCTGCCGAAGACCGCGAGCGGGATGAGGCCGGCGGCCAGCACGATGCCCGCGGCGATCGCCCAGAAGAGGAATGCAATGTCGAGCGGCTCCTTGATCGCCGTGCGGAAGCGCACGATGGAGAGGGCGCCGACCATACCGAGAGAGAGGACGACGTTGGAGGTCACCGCGAGGATGACCAGGGTCGTGATCATGGTCAGCGCGACCAGCGTCACCCCGAACGAGGAGGAGTACATGACGCCCTGGTAGGTCTTCTTGTAGATGAAGAAAATGAACATCCCCACGCCGAACGCCAGCACCAATGCCAGGATCATGTCGAGGATGGAGATGGAGGTTACATTTTCAAGGAAACTGGATTTAAAGATGTCATTGAATGTCATACTGGGTATTTCTCCTTCTTGTTAATTCAGCCGTAGATCCGGCATTGTGCGTATTTGGAAAATGAAGTGACGCGGCGGCCCGGCGTCTGCACGGCATCGCGGATGATGGAGGGCAGGAAATCGTCCCATTTGACTTCCAGGATGATCGTGCGGTCGGTGACGGGGATCGTCACGCAGTCCGGATTCAGGAAGTCCGTGCAGGAAAGACCCGAGCGGATGTCATAGTCGAAGGTCACGCGGACATTTCCGGGCCGGTAGATGTAGGGCTCCCGGGTGTAGTCGACGATTGTTTTGGGGCGCAGGTTCTGGTATTTCATTTTACAGTAGAGCTCCTCGAGGAGGGGCCTTCCGGAAGTGCGCATCCAGTCCGTATCGCCGTCCACGATCTTCTGTGCTTCCGCGGCGGTGAGCTCTGCGCTGTACTTTGTTCCGAGGCCGTTTCTTCTGCTTTTCTTCTCCAGATGGATGAAGGACGTGTCGCCGTTGTAGTAGCGGATCCGGAACTTCTCCCGCATGTTAACACCGTCGATCTTCTCGCGGAGAGCCTTATCGTTCAGATTGTCGAAGTAGAGGCTGCGGATCCTGTAGATTCCGTTTTCCGCGTGCGGGTCGGGCTCGGCGACGGCACGAAGGCGGGCGCGGATGGAGAGGAGATCGGCATAGTTTATGAAATGCTTCCATTCATGCCGGTAGCGTATGTCCATGGGTTGTGTTTTCTCCGTTCAAAAAAATGTGGATTGTGTCAGGCGCCCTGCCTTATTGCGGGAAGGGCGGGTTAAAAAAGTAAGTATTATCTTAACACCATCTTAAAATTTGTACAACAGGAAATGAAAGGATTGTTCCCCCGCTCTGCCCTGTGCTACAATCAAATTATGAAGCTTGTCACAGACTGGTCAGGAGGAGAAGGATATGGACAGAAAAGAAGCCCTGATGAAACTGATTTCGGGCAATGAACGGTACATTAACGAGACCTGTAAGATCGGTGACATTTCACCGGAGATTCGGAAGGGTACGGCGGAAAACGGCCAGCACCCGTTTGCGATCGTCATCACCTGCGCGGATGCCAGGGTGATCCCGGAGGCGATCTTCTCCTGCGGGATCGGCGAGCTCTTCGTGATCCGGGTGGCGGGCAACGTCATCGACAACCACCAGCTGGGGAGCGTCGAGTACGCTGCGGACCATCTGGGCGTGAAGCTCGTCATGGTGCTGGGACACACCCACTGCGGGGCGGTCGATGCGGCCATCAACCACGATCCCGCGGGATATATCAGGTTCCTCACGGATGAGATCAAGGAGGCCATCGGCGACGAGAAGGATCCGTTCAAGGCGAGCTGCCTCAATGTTCGGCGGAGCATCAGCCGGATCGAGTCGAGTCTTGCGATCCAGAAGGACGAGGCGGAAGGTCTCGCGGTCGTCGGGGCGATCTACGATATAGAGACCGGCAGGGTGGATATCATTGACGGCGAGGCGCTGTGAGAAAAGAAGGTCTACAAAATGCGGGCCTGACACTTAGTGGTCAACGGGAGGAAGCATGAACATACTTTATGTATCCATCGGTCTTCTGGACGGCAGGACTGAAAAATTCAAACAGCAGACGGTCACAAAGGATGTCGAGGCATTTATCCGGAAGCTTATGGAATACACGCTTGAAAGCAGGAAGACCGGGCTGTACCGATTTAAGGATGTGCAGGACGTGAAGACGGCGGGAATCGAGCGGCTGGCCGGAAATGTACTTGCCCCGGAAGGGGAAGCAGCCCGCAGCGAAATTGCCGGGGCACTGAAGGCAGCGGCGGATGCCCTCATTGCGGCAGAAGCAGAGTCGGGAAAACGCATTGCCGCCATGGGACGCAAGATACCGACCGGAAACCTCGCAGCGGCCGTCGTGCGGGATTCGAAGCAGGGACTCTGCGTCATTTTTGCAAAGGTGGACCACACCGACTGGTTCGACGGGGAGAGCCTGACCGTGAGACCCGGTTTCTCGTGTGAGGACAGGGATATATGGAAGACGGCTGTCATCAGAATGCGCGAGGAGGACGGTCTTCATGTGGGTGACGTGTCCGTCTACATGGACAGGCCCGCAGCCTACTGGACCGGCGGCTTCCTGGGACTGGAAAAAGTCAGGAGCGACGAGGACAATACCGGTACCGCGCTTCTTAAGATGCAGAAGCTTTTTGCCAGGCGCCTGTCCGGAATCGAGCTGTTTGCCCGATGGAGCATGCTTCTTCGGAAAATGAAAACCGTCTCCGAGATGAACTACCCGGATTTTATCAACGAGCTTTTCGGGGACGCCGGCGAAGATCGTGACTTGATAAAGCTGCGGGAGGAGCTGCTCGCACTCCCTGAGAAAGCCGGCTTTGACACCCAGTTTCATGTGGTGCCGGAGTATCTGCCCAAGGCAGCGGCCAGTCAGATATTTGAGATCAACGATTATATGAAACTGACCATGAGTGAAGGCGACTATGACCCGCACGCATTGATTGAGGCCAGAGAAGAAGGCGGAGAGCGCTTCCTCGTGATCAGATGCACGAATCCGAAGACTTTCGAGGATTTTAAGGGGAAGAAACATGGTTGACATAAGAATGGAAGCGAGGCGTCTTTTCGGAGAGGAGGAATCCTGCCGGGAGACCTTGTCCTCGTTTGAATGCGAACTCAAAAAATGCGGTGAGCTTCCCTCGCGCGAAGAGATCGATGCCTTTTTTGCGCTCATTCCCGCCCGGGACAGCATGAAAATTGTCTTCACGGATGGGATCGACCGGGCGGAGCTGCCCTCGGACAAGGGGATTCGGCCTTATAAGGAATTTGCAGCCGGCGTGTCTTCCGAGGATGAGACGAGCATCCGTATCCGCATCGATAAAAAGCTGCCCGACAGCAGGGACAATGTGATCACCGTCTACTGCCTCGAGACATTTCTGATGTTCTTCACCGGAGAGGCGGAGGATACGGCGGTCCTCATGGAGCGCTGGAATGAGGTTGCAAAGAAAGCGGAGGGACGCACCGCCTTTGAGGTGCTTAACACAGCTGCGGAGTTCGAGGCAGGAGCTTTCCTCTTCACAAATGACGCGGCCGGCTTTGATCCGGGGACAGAGGCACGTGAGCTGCGGCGGCAGCGCGCGGAGGAAGCCTGCACGTTTATGGATCGGCGTGAGATGAGGCTTCTGCCCGGCGACTTCACTCCGGAGACAAAGCTGCCGGAAGACGACTCTTCGCTTATTAAAAAGCTTGCAGGCACCATGCGCCGGCTTGATACGGTCCTGGCGGTGATCTACCTCGGGGTGAGCTCCCGCATGGAGAAGGACGAGGCCGTTGTTTCAGTCACAAGGGGTGGACGGGAACTTCATTTTCCGCTGAAGGACATTCCCGAAAATGAAACCCTGACAAGGCTTATCGGCTGGATCCTCTCGGGTGAGGACGCCGCGGAGCGGGCGGATGTGGCGCGAAGCACGGTGAGTCTCCGCTGCAAAGATGAGGCGGAACTTTTGGCAGCAGACGCCTCCCTCACGGATGCGGTGCGGTCCGCCTACAATCTCTACCGCTCGAAAAATGTAGAGCGCTACATGGAAGTCAGAAAGCAGCTCAATAAGAGCATTCTGGATTCCGCCGGGCAGGTCGCGGAGCTCATCGGCTCCCTGATCGACAGCTTCAAGACGAACTTTATCGCGATCATAACGGTCCTGATCACGCAGGTCCTGGCAGGAAACGTGGATTTCGCGAAGCTGGGCAGGGAGGGCTTTGTGAAGGAGGACATGAACGCGGTCGTGGTGATTTACTGCGGTGCGTCTTTTGTATATCTGGCCGTGACGATGCTCCATATCTATTTTAAGTGGGATTTTTACTGTGTCTATTTCGAACGGATGAAGGAGAACTTTGAGGGGCTGCTTGACGGAGAAGAACTTGCCGCCGAGTTTAAGAAGGCGGGAGATATCAAGGTGAAAGCCGAGAAAAAGCTTCTACTCTACAGCGCGGTAATGGCTGTGCTCTGGATCGCGATTCTCTTTGTTGTCTGGCGCGCAGGATACAGGGCTTAGGGAAAACAAAAAATGCGGCGTCTTCACAGGAGATGCCGCATTTTTTCAATTGTATTTGACCTCCATGAGCGTCAGCCCCTGGGGCGGCGCCGTTGGCCCGGCCAGGTTTCGGTCGCGGGCGAGAAGGAGGTCCTCCATCGAGAAGGGGTCGCGCTTGCCCTCGCCGACCTCGATCAGGGTGCCGACCAGGATGCGGACCATGTACATGAGGAAGCCCTCGCCGATGAACTCGATGTCGATCTCGTCCTCGGTCTCCAGGATATGGATCGCGAAGAGGCGGCGGACCGTGGACTTCTTCATCCGGGGATTCCCGCAGAAGCTCTTGAAATCGTGCTCGCCCCGGAGCTTGATCGTCGCAATTTTCATCGCGGCGACGTCCAGTTTGCCCTTGTACTCGTAGACATATTTGCGGTCGAAGACGTGCCTGGATTTGTCCGTGCAGATGCGGTAGAGGTAGGTCTTCTGGGTCGCGTTGAAGCGGCTGTGGAAGCGGGGGCCCGCCTCCGCGACATCGATGACGCCGATGTCCTCCGGGAGATACTCGTTCAGGTAGGAGCGGATCTCGTCGGGGGTCTTGTCCGTCTCGAGGCGGAACTGGGCGACCTGGCCTTTGGCGTGGACGCCGGCATCAGTGCGGCCGGCTCCGTGAACGTCGACCGGGGAGCCGGTCATCCGGGTCAGGATGGTCTCGATCTTCTCCTGGATCGTGTTCTCGGTGTCCCCCTGCTTCTGCCAGCCGTTATAGCGGGTTCCGTCGTATTGGATGAGCATTCGATAGTTTTTCATAGATCGTCACCGTTTGAGCCGCCGAAGAGGCCGCTGAATTTTCTGCCGATCGCACCGGCGAGGGAAGAGTCCTCGGCGGGAGCGAACGAGGGATCCGGGATATCCGCCGCTGTGTGCTCCATGCGGTCAAGCTCGTCCGGAGCGGTCTCGTGGGAGTCGTAGCCGGTGTCAAAGGAGGCTTCGGGGATTTCATTTTCGGGATATTCCGGAGCGGGAGCCGTCTCGGGCCTTGTCTGCGGCTGCTCATGGGAGGCCGGGGCCGATGCAGCCGGCTTTTTCTTTTTGCCGAAGAGGCCGAATACGGGCTGCGTGTCCTCCTCTTCGTCATCCTCGTCATCGAGCTCGTCATACTCGTCATAGGCGTCGTCGGCCTTCTTCCCGTCCTGCTTCCTGAACATGTAGCGGATGAGAACGACCGTCATGACCGGCTGCAGGATGAAGGCGGCCGAGTAGAGCAGATGCTGAAGGAACTTGAGCTGCGAGCTAAATACCAGGTACATGCCGAGGATCGCGACCAGGATGGAAAGTCCCAGGCCGACGATGGAGACGGCGAGTTTTTCAAACATATATTTCATGCAAGCCTCCTTGAAAATGCATTTCTTTCCATAATTATAGCATAGAAACAGAGAAAATTCATGGCAAATCACCGGGTTTTGCCGGTCTTTATTTCATTTTCATGGAGGAGAGCGCCTCGTACCGGGCTTTGCATTTCTCGCTGTAGGGATCGTCAAAATCGTACGCGTAGCCCCAGTCGATGACGAGGCCGTTTCGGACGGTGAAGGAGATCCCGTGCTCGGGCTCGAAGGAGGCGGAGCCGCTCACGACGTACACGATGTCTCCGGGGTTCTGCGGTTCCATGAGGTAGAGGGTGTCCGGATGAAATTCGGCGATCGAAGTGGCCTCGGGGGTCTCCTCGGTGCCGTAGTCCCCGTCGAAGAGGCGCTCGAGCTGCCGGATCTGCTCATCCGGCAGGGAGTCGAGGTCCTTCATGCACTCTGTGAGATAGGTGCCCGCGTTTGTATCGAGGAACCCGTTCCGCCGTCTGCCGCCTTTGTACACACTAAGGGAGGCGTCAAAGAGAGAAGAGCGGACCTTTTCGGAGACGGGCTCTCTGTCATCGTACCAGTCCGTGTCGGAGGAGTCGAGCTCTTTATTCCAGGCCGCATAGCGCTCCTCGATCACCGGGATGAGCCGGTCTAAGATCTCGTAGGAGAAGTCGATGCAGTAATAGCGTCCCTCGGGGTTCCCGGCCGCAGCGAGATAATCGGTGAGATAGTATGTACGCCCGGTGATGCGGTCCTCGGTGTCGTAGTAGGACCTCACAAACGGGATGACACCCGGGAGAAGATACTCGCTCCCGAAATAGTAGTCGAGCGCGGCGAGGACCTCGACGGGGGTCATTTTGCGGGCTTTCATTTTTCCGGCGAAGTTATCCGTCTCAAAATCCGTGTAGAACTCCTCCGAGAGGAAGCCCGAATCGGCGAGCCAGTAGAAGAGATAGGAGAAGGGAGTTGCCGTGTAGTCGTAGATTTTGTCATTTTCCTCATCGGTAAGGGCCGCATGGTCGGTGATCCCGCGGAGGCGCATGTATTCGGCGGCTGCGCCGTCCCACTCCCATTTTCCCTTGTAGGTGAAGGTGTAGGGACGGGCGCTCACCGGCTTCGGGAAGAGGTCGGCGCGCGGCTTTCTCCTGATCACATAGACGGTCACCACGATGAGGACCGCCCCGATAAAGAGGAAGAAGAGACATGCGGTCAGGTTGTCGAAGGCGAGGAAGCTCACGGACATGCAGGTGAAGAAAATGCAGGCCTCCATGAGGAGAGAGTTCCGCACAAGATGTCCCTCCTTGTTCTTGAAGGCCCGGAAGAGCGCAGCTGCGGTGACCGCCGTGAGGAGAAAGAAGGTCAGGAGCGCGGCCGCAAGGATGTAAATGTCCTTGCCGGCTGCGGCGCCGGAGATCGCGACGCCGATAAAGAACAGGTCACAGGCAAGGTCAAAGAGCAGTGTGACTGTGAGATATATTTTTACGAGAGTGTTCATGACAGCCTCCTTACGTTTGTTCCTTAGATCATTATGCCACGAAGGAGAGAGGTTGTCAAAAATCACGAATGTTTTTACATTTTTTATGGTTTGTTAATTGATTTCGGAGGGGCGGGCGTGTATACTTCATGACAAAGGTAGCACTCAATAAGAGAGAGTGCTAACAATGAAAGGAGGACCTGCATGAAAAAGGTTCAAAGTCCAAGAACGCCCATCATCGCCTACATCGTGACGGCGATCATCTTTACAATCATCTTAAATACATTTATGCTGCCCCTTATGACGAGGCACGCGATCAAGGACGTCGACTACAGCACCTTCCTCAACATGGTGAAAAATGAAGAGATCGCCGTCGCCCAGATCGAGACGGACTACATTTATTTCGAGGACAAGTCGGATCCTGCCCAATACTACAGGACCGCCGCCTTCAACGATCCGCAGCTTGTGGACCGCCTGGAGGAGTGCGGCTGCAAGTTCGGCAGGGTGGTCCAGACCCAATCTCCCCTGCTGAATTTCCTGCTCGGCATCCTGCTTCCGGCCGTGATCTTCTACATGATCGGTTCCGTGCTCCTTCGAAGCATGATGAACCGGACAGGAGCCGGCGGAGCGGGCAACCCCTTCATGTCCTTCGGAAAATCAAACGCGAAAGTATACGTGCCCTCGACCACCGGCATCACCTTCAAGGATGTCGCGGGTGAGGAGGAAGCGAAATCCCTGCTCGTCGAGCTCGTGGATTATCTGCACGACCCGAAGAAATATGTCGAGATCGGCGCAAAGTGCCCCAAGGGTGCGCTGCTCGTCGGACCTCCCGGCACCGGCAAGACCCTGCTCGCCAAGGCGGTCGCCGGCGAGGCGAATGTTCCGTTCTTCTCCATCGCCGGCTCCGAGTTCGTCGAGATGTTCGTCGGCATGGGTGCCTCCAAGGTGCGCGACCTCTTCGAGCAGGCCGAGAAAAATGCCCCCTGCATCGTCTTCATCGACGAGATCGATACGATCGGCAAGAAGCGTGACTCGGGCGGCATGGTCTCGAACGACGAGCGCGAGCAGACCCTGAACCAGCTGCTGACCGAGATGGACGGCTTCGACGGGTCCAAGGGCGTCATCATTCTGGCCGCGACCAACCGGCCCGACAGCCTGGATCCCGCGCTGCTGCGCCCGGGCCGTTTCGACAGGCGGATCCCGGTCGAGCTCCCGGATCTGCAGGGCCGTATCGATATCCTGAAAGTCCATGCATCCAAGGTGAAGCTGGCTGACAACGTCGATTTTGAGCCGATCGCAAGGACTGCGGCGGGCGCTTCCGGTGCGGAGCTTGCCAACATCGTGAACGAGGCAGCCCTCCGGGCGGTCCGCGAAGGCCGCGAGTTCGTCACGCAGGAGGACCTGCAGGAGAGCATCGAGGTGGTCATCGCGGGCTACCAGAAGAAGAGCCGGGTCCTCTCCGACGAGGAGAAGAGGATCGTCTCCTACCACGAGATCGGCCACGCGATGGTGGCGGCTTACCAGACGGATTCCGCCCCGGTCACCAAGATCACGATCATCCCGAGAACCTCGGGAGCGCTCGGCTACACGCTGCAGGTCGACACAGGCGACAAGTACCTGATGTCGAAGGAGGAGATCCTGAACAAGATCGCGACCCTGACCGGCGGCCGCTGCGCCGAGGAAGTCAAGTTCAACTCGATCACGACCGGCGCGTCGAACGATATCGAGCAGGCGACGAAGCTTGCAAGAGCGATGGTCACCCGCTACGGCATGGCGGACGAGTTCGACATGGTCGCCCTCGAGACCCAGTCCAATATGTATCTGGGCGGCGACACGTCGCTGGCCTGCTCGCCTGAGACGGCAAAGAAGATCGACGATCTGGTCGTGAAAATCGTGAAGGAGCAGCACGACAAGGCGAAGAGCATCTTAACGGAGCACCGCGACAAGCTGGATGAGCTGGCTGCGTTCCTCTATGAGCATGAGACGATCACGGGCGAGGAGTTTATGGAGATTCTGAGGCGGTGAGCGTTTGCAAGAGCCCGGGACGGTTCTTAGGTCTCCGGGGACGGTTCTGGAGAAACGATTCTCAAAGAGAATCGTCTCACCGAGAACCGTCCCGGAGTATCCGGGACGGTTCCCGGGCTTTTTTGTGTGATTTTTTCCTTGACATTTTCCCGTTTAATCAATAAGGTAGTAACGTACGAAAACAAACCAGGGATGAAGAAGGTTTTATAATATGAAGGAAATCTATTTTGACAACTCCTCGACCACGGTCGTATCGCCCGAGGCCGCCAGGATCGTGATGAAGGTCATGACGGAGGACTACGGAAACCCCTCCTCCATGCATTTAAAGGGCGTTGCGGCGGAGAAGTACGTCAGGGAGGCGCGCGTGAAGATCGCGAAGACCCTCCGCGCGAAGGAAAATGAAATCTATTTCACCTCCGGCGGCTCCGAGAGCAACAACTGGGCCCTGATCGGCGGCGCGCTGGCGAACCGCCGCGCGGGAAATACCATCCTGACGAGCGCCTTCGAGCACCCGGCGGTCTCCGAGCCGCTGAAGTTCCTCGAAAGCCAGGGCTTTCACATCGAGCGGATCCCGGTCGATCATGAGGGGAGACTCAGGTTGGATGTCCTTCGGGAGAAGATGACGGAGGATGTGATCCTTTTGTCCTTCATGTATGTGAACAACGAGATCGGCGCGGTGAACCCGATCGGGGAAATCGGAAAAATGAAAACCGAACTCTGCCCCAAAGCTCTCTTTCATGTGGACGCGATCCAGGCCTACGGCAAGTACCGGATCTGTCCGAAGGAGCTTAAGATCGACCTCCTCTCGGTGAGCGGCCACAAGCTGCACGGCCCCAAGGGCACGGGCTTCCTCTACAAGGCGGAGAGCGCGAAGCTCCTGCCGCTCATCTACGGGGGCGGCCAGCAGGGCGGCATGCGCTCCGGCACGGAAAATGTGCCGGGGGCAGCGGGTCTGGGCGTCGCCTGCGAGGAGGCCTACACGGACTTTGAGGAGAACGTGGCCTGCTTAAGAAAGCTCAGGGCGAGACTGGTCGCCGGCTTACGTGAGATTCCGGACACAGTGATCCACGGGATGCCGGGCGATGAGGGGGCTCCTCACATCGTGAATGCGGCCTTCCTCGGCGCGGGCTCGGAAGTCCTGCTCCACACGCTGGAGGACCGCGGGATCTACATCTCGGCCGGCTCGGCCTGCTCCACCCACAAGAGGGCCGGCTCGCCGACACTGACCGCCATCGGGGCCTCGAAGGCGGAGATGGAGTCGTCGGTGAGGTTTTCATTTTCAGAGCTGAACACGGAAGAAGAAGTCGACGAGGCGCTTGCGGTCCTTCGGGAAGTCCTGCCGGTGCTGCGCCGCTACAGAAGAAAGTGAGGAAAATATGTACAATTCTTTCCTGATCAAATACGGGGAGATCGGCATCAAGGGCGACAACAGACACATCTTTGAGGATGCGCTCGCAAAGCGCATCAAGACGGTGCTCGGCCGGATCGAGGGCGAGTTCACCGTGAGAAAGACGCGCGGCAGAATTTATGTCAACTGCGGCGGGAACTGGAACTACGATGAGACGGTGACCCAGCTCACCCATGTCTTCGGCGTGGTCGGCATCTGCCCGGTCATGATCTATGAGACCGGCGACATGGAGAAGCTTAAAGCCGATATGGTCGACTATGTCGCGAAGGAGCACGCGGGCGAGAAGGCGACCTTCAAGGTCAAGGCGCGCCGCGTGGACAAGACATTCCCGCTCACTTCGATGGAGGTCTCGGCGGCGCTCGGCGAGGTGATTCTCCAGAACTTCCCGGATCTCAAGGTCGACGTCCACGAGCCGGACATCCTCTTTGACGTGGAGATCCGCGAGGAGGTTTACATTTACAGCAAGATCATTCCGGGCCCGGGCGGCATGCCGATCGGGACGGCCGGCAGGGCGATGCTGCTCCTGTCCGGCGGCATCGATTCCCCGGTTGCGGGCTGGATGGTCGCGAAGCGCGGGGTGACGATCGATGCGGTGTATTTCCATGCGCCGCCCTACACCTCGGAGCGCGCGAAGCAGAAGGTCGTCGATCTGGCGGCCCAGCTCGCGAAATATACGGGCCCGATCCGCCTGCATGTGGTCAATTTTACGGATATTCAGCTCTACATCTACGACGAGTGCCCGCACGAGGAGCTCACAATTATCATGCGCCGCTACATGATGCGGATCGCGGAGCATTTTGCGCGGGAGGAGGGCGACCTCGGGCTCGTCACCGGCGAGAGCATCGGGCAGGTGGCCAGCCAGACCATGCAGAGTCTGGTCGTGACGGACGCGGCGGCATCGCTGCCGGTCTACCGCCCGCTCATCGGGTTCGACAAGAACGATATCGTGGACATCTCCCGGAAGATCGGGACCTACGAGACGTCGATCCTGCCCTACGAAGACTGCTGCACGATCTTCGTCGCGAAGCACCCGGTCACGAAGCCGCTCCTGCACATCATTGAGCGGTCGGAGGGCAAGCTTAAGGAGAAGATCGATGCGCTAGTGCAGGAGGCAATCGATACGGCGGAGCTTGTGATTGCGAAATAACTGAAGGAAGAGAAAAGCGGCTGCGGGAGCGGCCGCTTTTTTTCTTGACAGGAAGTGTACTAGTATATATAATACAGTTAACACAGAAACCGGGCACGAAAGGACAGGTGATCACGTGCTGATATCAATCGATGTAAGAGACCGCAGGCCGATCTACGAGCAGATCGTCGAGAAGTACGAGACGCTCATCGCGGGCGGGGTCATGGCGCCGGGCGAGCAGCTGCCGAGCGTCAGGCAGATGGCGTCCGAGCTCTCCATCAACCCGAACACGATCCAGAAGGCCTACGCGATCCTCGAAATGAAAGGCTTCACCTACACGGTGAAAGGCCGCGGGAGCTTCGTCTCCGGCGATCAGGCGGTCGCGGAGCGGAAGCGCGGCATATGGAGGGAGAAATTCATTTCCCTTGTGAGAGAAGGAAAAGAACTCGGCATGACGGACAGCGCCGTGCTTGCGGCTGTCCGCGAAGTCTACGGAGGTGGCGGCGATGATTGAGATTAAGAACGTAAAAAAGAGCTTCGGCGATATAGAGGCCGTGAAGGAACTGAGCGCGGAGATCCGCGAGGGACAGGTCTACGGGCTGGTCGGCACCAACGGGGCCGGCAAATCGACCCTGCTCCGCATGATCTCGGGCGTCTACGCCCCGGATGCGGGCGACATCCTGATCGACGGGGAGAGCGTATTTGAGAACCCGCACGCCAAGGAGAAGATCTGCTTCATCGCGGATACGGGCTATTTCTTCCCGAACGCGACGCCGAAGTCGATGGGGGAGTATTTCAGGGCGGTCTACCCGGCGTTCGATGAGGGACGCTACAAAAAGATGCTGGAAAATGCAGGACTCCCGGCAGGGCGCAAGATCCGCACATTTTCCAAGGGCATGAAGCGGCAGGTCTCGGTGCTCCTCGGGGTCTGCGCAAACACGAAATACCTGCTCTGCGACGAGACCTTCGACGGCCTCGACCCGGTGATGCGCCAGGCGGTGAAGAGCGTTTTCGCCGCGGAGATGCTGGACCGCGATTTCACGCCGGTCATCGCCTCCCACAACATGCGGGAGCTCGAGGATATCTGCGACCACGTGGGACTCCTGCACGGCGGGAAGATCCTCTTCTCCGAGAACCTTGAGGACATGAAGTTCCACATGCAGAAGGTCCAGTGCGTGATCCCGGACAAGGAGAAGGAAGCGGAGCTCGTGAAGAACCTCGACGTGATCCGGGAGACCCACCAGGGGTCCCTCATGACCCTGCTTGTCCGCGGGACCAACGTCGACGTGCTCGAGACCGTGGCCGAGAAGGATCCGGTCTTCGCGGAGGCGCTGCCGCTCACCCTCGAGGAGATCTTCATCAGCGAGACGTCGCTGGCCGGGTATGAGGTCGGGCGGCTGTTCGGGGAGGATTGAGAACCGGAATCCTTACATTTATCTTAATTTTCCATATAAAGGTAACCAATTCGCGTAAAAAGGAGTATTATATATGAGAACGGCAGATAAACCTAAACGAACGCCCGCAAGAGCCGGGACGAGGAAGATCTCATTTTGGAGGCTCCTCCTCATGGACATAAAGGAGAGGAACTGGCTGCTCGCCCTGATCTCCGCCGTGGCGGCGATCACATATCCCATTGGGACCCTCCTCGTGGCGGAGACCAGCTCGTCGGCGTATGCCGCCGGCAATGTCGAAGAGTTTCTCGGCATGACGGGAGCCTATTATTTCGTCTTTCTCCTCGCGGCGGCCATGCTCGCCGGCGTCTCGGGCTTCATGTACCTTGAGAGGCAGGACAAGGCGGACTTCTTCATGAGCTTCCCGGTGAAGAGGGAGATCTTCTTCTTCGTGCCTTACCTTTCCGGCTGGCTCATCTCGGTCGTGCCATACGTGCTTTTCATGCTGCTCGCGGTTTTCCCGGTGTGCGGCATCAAGGGATGCCTCACAGGGGCTCTCGTGCGTGCGTCTTTCCGGGCCATGGGCTTCAACATTCTGTCCTTCACGGCCATCTACAGTGTTGTCGTGCTGGCCATGGTCCTTACGGGGCGGATGCTGATCGGCGTGCTGCTATCCATGTGCTTCCTCTTCTACGGGAGCTGCGCTTCGATCCTCTTAAACCTGCTCAAGGATATGTTTTTTGACACCTGGTACGGGATGGGTAGTGAGGCGGCTTTCCTTCGCTACTCGCCGGTCACGGCCATGGGGTTTTTCGGAACCTCACCCGCGAAGGCGGTCTTCCTTGAGATCCTGTGGCTCCTTCCCGCGCTGGCGGCGGCTGTCCTCATCTACGTGAAGCGGCCTGCGGAGACGGCGGAGAGTGCGTTTACATTTTCATGGATGGCGCCGGTCCTTAAGACGGTCATCTCGATCCCCATCGGTATTGCGGGCGGCATGCTGCTCCGGGTGTTCGCCGACGATGCCGGGCGGAACGCGTGGTTCCTCTTCGGGAGTGTGCTGATTGCGTTCATCACGAACGGCGTGATTGAATTCGTCATTGCGCCGGATCTTAAAAATATCGCCCGTCACTGGATCTCCGGCACGGTGATCCTGGCCGGCACGCTGGGCGCGGCATCCATATTTGCCTTCGACCTCACCGGCTTTGACCGCTGGTATCCGGACAAAAATGATATCCAGGCGATGGCTATCTCGGAGGATTTTGTCACCGAGGGCTTCGGGGAGTTCGGCTCCGTGAACAATTATTATCAAAATGCGTCTTCGTATCTCACGGAGATGTCCGGGGAGCAGATCTACCTTAACAGAAATCTGGTCGAGAACTTTGACGGGCTCTATGAGATCGCCGGGATCGGCGTCAGGGCGAGTCTTGACCGCTCGAAGGTTGAATACGGCCGGCAGACGACGATGCTCTATAAAATGAAGAGCGGGCGCCTCGTATACCGCACCTACCTGCTGCCTCTTGAAGCGATCGATGAGGCGGTTCGGAAAACGGCCTCCGAGACCGAGTTCCGGAAGCTTTACTATCCGTTCGGCCAGTTTAAGCCGGAGCGCTTCAACTCTCTCTCGGCGCAGGATTGGAACAAACCGGGCACCGGCTACGACGGCGTAGACCTGACCGAGGCGGAGAGCCGTGAACTATTTGCGGCCCTCGAGGCGGACAGCCTTAAGATGAACCTCGCGGATGCCTTCCGGGCGGACCCGGTGCTGGTCATCTATCCTTCCTACGCGTACGATACCTGGGAGGAATATCAGCGCGTGCACGCCGAATATTCGCTGGGGGATAATCTGGACTGCATCTACGTCTACGAAAATTACGAAAATACGCTCGCCTGGCTTGAAGAGAAGATCATCAGGGATGAGAATCGGCGGGAAGGAAAGGTGCGGGAAGCCTGGTGCTGGCTCAACGATTACAGCGATAACAATTCCCCGGCAGTGCAGCGGATCCTGCAGGCGGTGCAGACGGCAGGAAATACAGCGTATTTCACTGATGAGGAGAGTATCAGAAAACTTCTCTCCTCGGTGGAACGGGTCGGGAGAAACAGTACCGAGGTTGAGCTCAACATCTCATTTGAGCTTGCGTCGGGGACGCAGGATTTTTATAATGAAGACTGGGGCTGTAAGATCGTCGACGAGGAGACTCTGCTCGACCTTTTCACGAATCACAATGAGACTAATCCCGTTAAGGGATAAAAGGAGGATATAACACATGAAGAAAAGCGGCGGAAAGAAGCTGATCATCGGCCTTGTCGCGGCAGCGGTGCTGATCGGCGTCATTGTATTTGCCGTGAGGAGAAACGGGTCCGGTCCCGTGGACCCGGAGAACGCGGTCTTCGTCGAGTCGGTGGCTGCGATCACGGGCATGGGGAGCTCAAACGGCATGATGAACCGGTTCTCGGGGGTCGTGGAATCCCAGGAGACCTGGTCCATCGAGCAGAATCAGGAATACAGTGTCGCCGAGGTGTACGTAAAAGTCGGGGATACGGTCGAGGAGGGGACGCCGCTCTTCATTTACGACGTCGAGCAGTTCAACGAGAAGCTGGAGCAGGCCAAGATCGATCTCGAGAGGCTTAACGCAGAGCTCTCCTCGATGAACACGACGATCGCGGAGCTCGAGAAGGAGAAGGCGGAGGCGGATGCATCTCTCAAAGCCTCCTACACGATCCAGATCCAGCAGCAGGAGCTCGAGAAGAAGCAGAAAGAGTACGACATAAAGAGCAAGCAGTCGGAGATCGACAAGCTGAACGACAACATCGCCAACGCGACCGTCACGAGCAAGATCGCCGGCGTCGTCCAGACGATCAACAACGGAAACAGCGGCCAGACCTACTACGGGGAGGATGACAACTCCTTCATCAAGATCATGAAGACCGGCGATTTCCGGGTGAAGGGCACGATCAACGAGTCCAACATCGGCGAGATCACGGAAGGGACCGCCATGATCGTCCACAGCCGCGTGGATCCGGATAAGACCTGGACCGGCACGGTCACCGTGATCGACCGGGAGAACGGCAAGTCGAGCCAGACCTACTACGGGTCCGACACGAGCGCCCAGAGCACCAACTACCCGTTCTACGTGGATCTCGACTCGAGCGAGGATCTGATGCTCGGCCAGCATGTCTACATGGAGATCAACGCCGGCCAGCTCGACGAGAGCAAAAAGAACGGCATCTGGATTGACGAGTACTATGTCGACCAGACGGATCCGGAGAAGCCGGTCATCTGGGCAGCCGAGAACGGAAAGCTCAAGAAGCGCGCCGTGACCCTCGGTGAGCACGACGAGGAGCTCTATAAGGTTCAGGTCCTCGAGGGACTTACGGTGGAGGACTACATCGCCTTCCCGGATGAGACCATGAAGGAAGGAACCCCGACGATCACGATGGAGGAGATGGCTGCCGCTTCGGAAGGTGAGGACGGCATGGCCGTATCAGGCGGCATGGCAGGCGAAGGCATGTCGGTGGCAGGCGCCCACGGGGTCGGCTGACGGAGGAGATCATGATCGTAGAGTGCAGAAATATTTTTAAAAACTATTCGACCGGAAAGCTTGACGTTCCGGTTCTTAAGGACGTGAACTTCTCGATGGAGGAGGGCGAGTACGTCGCCATCATGGGACCGTCCGGATCCGGCAAATCGACGCTGATGAACATCATCGGGTGCCTCGATCAGCCGACCAGCGGCGAGCTCCTGATCGACGGGCAGGACGTCTCCAAGTGCTCATCCAACGAGATGGCCGACGTCCGGCTTTACAAGCTGGGGTTCGTGTTCCAGAACTTCCAGCTTCTTGCCGGCCAGACCGCGCTCCAGAACGTGGAGCTGCCGCTCACCTATGCGCATGTGCCGCGGGCGAAGCGGAGAGAGCTGGCCGCGGAGGCGCTGGCCCGCGTCGGCCTCGAGGACCGCATGAATTTCATGCCCAACCAGCTTTCAGGCGGCCAGAAGCAGCGCGTCGCGATCGCCCGGGCGATCGTGAACCACCCGAAGCTTCTCCTTGCGGATGAGCCGACGGGTGCGCTCGACTCGGCTTCCGGCAGGCAGGTCATGGAGCTTTTCAAGACACTGAACAGTGAGGGCGTCTCGGTCCTCATGATCACCCACGACCGCGGCATCGCGGAACACGCGCAGCGCATGGTCGAGATCCGGGACGGCATCCTGACGGACAGCAGTAAGGAGGATAAGACGGAATGAGCAAAGCGAAGAAAATACTGGCGATCCTCCTCAGCGTCATACTGGGCTGCGGGGCGATCGGCGGCGTCATTTACGGCGTCACAAAATCCCAGGAGAGGGCGGTTACGGTCATCCCGGCATCCGAGGTCAACTACGGCGGCGGAAACTGGGACTACACCACGACCGTCTCGGGCATGGTCACGGCCGATGCGGCCCAGGACATCTATCTCTCCTCGACGGAGACCGTCAGCGAGGTCATGGTCGTCGAGGGACAGGCGGTGCGCGAGGGCGACGTCCTTATGGCCTACGACACGACGACCACCAATATGAACCTCGAGAAGGAAAAGCTTGCGCAGCAGCAGATCCAGCTTCGGATCGATGTCGCAAATAAAAACCTTGAGACCCTCCGCAGGCTGACCCCCTACTCAGAGGAGCCGTTTGATCCGGGCTGGGATATCCCGGACATCATCATACCGGATGAGCCGGAGATCGATCTCTCCAAGGTGAAGGCGGTGGACAAGCTCGACGCGAAAACCCTGCCTTACAATGTGACACCGGAAGTCTGGGCGAAGGCAGGTTTTAAGGAGCCGGACTCCGAGAAGAGCACCGGCGAGGAGGAGATGGACTTCGGGCCGGTCTACGGGACGGAGGATGAGCCCTACCGCTTCCTCGTGAAGGAGGGCACGGTTATCACCCCGGAATTTCTCATGATGCTCAGAAAGGTCGCCTTCATGTACGGAGGACCTTTCTATGTCGCGCTTGAGGTGCGCGAGGGTGACACCGGCGACGGCATGCTGCTCCAGAGATGGACGCTGAACGCCGTTAAGATAAGAAAAGACCTCACCGGCTGGAAGGGCATTATCTCCCTCGAGCCGCTCGAGAGCACGCTGACGCCGACTCCGACGGCGACGCCGACCCCGACCGGGACGCTGACGCCGACCCCGACGGAGGACCCGGACGCGACGCCGACCCCGACGGAGGACCCGGACGCGACGCCGACCCCGACGGAGGATCCGGATGCCACGCCGACCCCGACGGAAGATTCCGATGCGACGCCGGCTCCGACGGAAGATCCTGAAGCGACGCCGACCCCGGGAGAGAATCCGGAGACGACCCCGGTGATCCCGGAGGCGACAGGGACTCCCGCGGATGAGAGCAGCACACCGGCCGTTACCGACGTGCCGGAACCGGAGAACACAGGCTCCGCCCTTGCGGAGAGCTTTACAGCCGGCGCGGGAGAGTTTGACGGGAGCCTTTCATTTTCCAATTTCGATTTCGGAACCGCCAACCTGACGGACGGGTATCTGCTTACGGCCACGGAGGATTCGAGCGCGATCGCCTCGGCTCTGGGCCTCATCGACCCGAACGCCATGATGACCCAGGAGGAGATCGACCGCGCGAAGAAGGACGAGGAGCTGAATCTCAAGGCTCTGGATCTCGATCTTCGGGAATCGAACCTCAGGATCGCCTCGGCCGAGAAGGCCGTCGAGAACGGGATCGTGCGCGCGAGAATGAACGGAATCGTGAAGAAGGTCAGCGACCCGGAGAATCCGCCGCAGGACGGCTCGCCGTTCCTCACGGTCTCGGCAGCGGAGGGCTTCTATGTGAGAAGCGCCCTCTCCGAGCAGCTGCTCGGCAAGGTGAATGTCGGCGACACGGTCACGATCACCTCCTGGATGAACGGCATGACCTATGACGGGACGATCCGCGATATTTCGCCGTACCCGGATACATCCGGCATGTTCGGCGACAGCTCGCTGAACAGCTCGTTCTACCCGATCACGATCAGCGTCGGCGACGCAAACCTGACGAACGGCGACTGGCTGCAGGTCTCCCTGGTGCCCAACAACAGCGTCGGCATCACGGGAGAGTCGATGCTTTACATTTTCAAGGCCTTTGTGCTCGACGAGAACGGCGGAAAATTCGTCTATATGCGCGGCGAGGACGGGAAGCTGCACAAGCAGGAAGTGGAGCTCGGAAAGCTTGCGGGCGACGGCTACGAGGTGATCTCGGGGCTCACACCGGAGGACTATATCGCCTTCCCCTACGGCAAGAACGTGAAGGAGGGCGCGAAGACCCGTGAGGGTACGCTCTCCGATATTTACAACGGAATGTGAGGTGAGTATTTTGATAGAGAATATAAGACTTGCATTTTCCGGCATATGGTCCCACAAGATGCGCTCATTTTTAACCATGCTGGGCGTCATCATCGGCATCGCCTCGATCATCGCGATCGTCTCCACGATCGCGGGCACCAACCAGCAGATCATGCAGAACCTGATCGGGGCCGGCAACAACTCGGTTACGATCTCCCTGCAGCAGGGCGGCGGCAGCTACTGGATGGATGCGGGAGCGCCTGCCGGCGTCACTCCGGTCTCGGATCAACAGAGGGAGGATATTCTCGCGCTTGATTCCGTGGCGGACGCCTCCTTCTACACGTCGAGAAGCTGGGTGGACGGCGTGAATTCGGTTTACGGCAATTTCAACAACGGGTCTCTTCTCGGGATTGATACCCACTATCTGAAGACGGTGGGCCTGGTGGTCTCCAAGGGCCGCCCGTTCATCGAGAAGGACTACACGGATTTCCACAAGGTCGTCCTTCTGGACGAGATCGCGGCCAGCTCGCTCTTCCCGGACGTGGAGGCGGTCGGCAATATGATGGAGATCAGGGGCGAACCCTTCATGGTCGTCGGCGTCGTCCGCAAGGCGGACAATTTCAAGCCGGTGATCAACTCCTTCGAGGACTACTTAAACTACAGCCAGGAGGAGTACGGGACCGTGATGATCCCCTCGGCGGTCTGGCCGATCCCCTTCATCTACGACGAGCCGGAGAACTGTGTTGTCCGCGCGAAAGAGACCGAGCTTATGAGCCGGGCGGGACGCGAGGCGGCTGAGATCATGAACCAGTCGATCGGCTCGAACGCCCAGGACATCACCTACAAGGCGGAGGACCTGCTCGAGCGGGCCAAGAACCAGCAGGAGCTCGCGTCGAGCACCAACAGCCTGCTGCTGTGGGTCGCCTCAATCGCACTTTTGGTCGGCGGTATCGGCGTCATGAACATCATGCTGGTCTCGGTCACCGAGAGAACCGCGGAGATCGGCCTGAAGAAGGCTCTGGGCGCGCGCAAGAGCGCGATCCTGACCCAGTTCCTCACGGAGTCGGCGGTGCTGACCTCCCTCGGAGGCGTGATCGGCGTCATAGCCGGACTCGTGCTCTCCCAGGTGATCTCGAGGATGAGCGGAACCCCGGTTGCGATATCGGTGCCGGCGATCATCCTCTCGGTCGGCTTCTCGATGCTGATCGGCATCGTGTTCGGACTCCTGCCCTCGGTGCAGGCGGCCAACTTAAACCCGATCGACGCGCTCAGAAGAGAATAAGAACAAGAGAACGCAAAAGCCCTGCCGGTTTCCCGGCAGGGCTTTCATGTTGACAATCGTTTGAATTTACCTTATGATACTGTTTTATCAGACAGCTTCATAGGGTTTTAAAACCGCAAGCACTTCGTCGAGCTTATCGCCTTCCGCATGAATGTTAAGATCGATCGGCTTGGAAAGATCAAGGCTGAAGATGCCCATGATAGACTTTGCATCGATAACATAGCGGCCGGATACGAGGTCAAAATCAAAATCATATTTGATGATTTCATTTACGAAGGTCTTGACCTTGTCTATGGAATTAAGAGATACTTTGATCGTTTTCATATATTTAACCTCCTTTTTCGGTCTTGAGAAATGCACTCTGCACTTCTCATGAGCACATATTAAAGGGAAACGGGAAGGAAGTCAAGGCAAAAAGCAAATGCTTGTGGACAAAATTTGCATTTTAGAGAGATGAGTATGAAGAAGAAGGCGGCATTTCACAGCCTCGGCTGTAAAGTAAATTCATATGAGACGGACGCGATGAGAAAAGCGCTCCTTGAGGCCGGATGCACGGAGGTGCCGTTTGCGCCCGGTGCGGATATCTATGTGATCAACACCTGCACCGTGACCAACATCGCGGACAGAAAATCCCGGCAGATGCTCCACAAGGCGAAGGAGATGAACCCGGAGGCGGTCGTCGTGGCCTGCGGATGCTATGTGGAGGACGCGGCCGGGAAGCTCACGGCCGATCCGGCGGTCGATATCCTGATCGGAAACGCGGAGAAGGGACAGCTCGTCCCGATCCTTGCGGAGTATTTTGAAAGCCGGGAAAATGCAGAGCTCATGTCCCGGGAACCGGTGAAGATCAACACCGTGCGCACCTACACGGAGCTCGGCACCGTGCCCGCGCGGGAGCACACGAGAGGGTTCCTGAAGATCCAGGACGGCTGCAACCAGTTCTGCACCTACTGTATGATCCCCTATGTGCGGGGCCGCGTGCGGAGCCGCCGCAGGGAAGATATAATTAAGGAAGTGAGGGCGCTTGCGGACGAGGACTGCCGGGAGTTTGTGATCACCGGGATCCATGTGAGCTCCTACGGACTCGATTTTGATTATCCGGGGGAGAACCGGCAGACGCCGGACGCTTCCGAGGCCGCCACAAACCATCATCTTCTTGCGCTCATCAAAGAGATCGCCGCGGAGCCGGGCGCAGAACGCATCCGCCTGGGATCCCTTGAGCCGGGCGTCATCACGGAGGAGTTTGCCGCCTCTCTTGCCGCGATCCCGGAGGTCTGCCCGTCATTCCACCTCTCAATGCAGAGCGGGTGCGATGCGACGCTTGCCCGCATGCGCCGGAAGTACAGGACAAAAGACTTCGCGGATAAGTGCGCGATCCTCCGGAAGTATTTTACGGATCCGGCCATCTCCACCGATATTATCGCGGGTTTCCCGGGCGAGACGGAGGAGGAGTTTGCCGCGACGGCAGAGTTTGTGAAAGGGATTCATTTTTCAAGGACTCATATCTTTAAGTATTCCGTGCGGCAGGGAACCGTGGCCGCAAAGATGGACGGCCAGGTGCCGGAGAGCGTAAAGAAGGAGCGGGCAGGCGAGCTTGCGCGGATCGACCGGGCGGCCCGGGAGGCGTACGCGGAGAAATTCATCGGAAAGGAGCTCTCCGTGCTCTTTGAGGAGCCCGCGATGCGGGGCGGAAAACGCATCATGAAGGGGTATTCGAGGGAGTATATTCCGGTCTTTTTGGAGACGGAGAGGGACCTTTCGGGGGTCATTCAGCCTGTTCTGGCGGTTAAGTGCGATAAGGAGGGGGAAATTTCAGCCTCTCTTTCCCTTTAATACGGGTTGAATATTGAGAGCTTTTGTTGTATCATATAGTCCGTATATCAATGCTTGAAAAGAGGTGAGACAAATGGCTGATTTGGGTAACACGCAGTATTTCAGAGGAAAGCAGGGACCGGAGATCCATGTGAGACAGGTCCTTAATGTCGTCTACAATGCGATGGCGGAAAAGGGGTATGACCCGGTCAACCAGATCGTCGGGTACATCATGTCGGGAGACCCCACCTACATTACAAGCTACAAGGGTGCGCGCAGCATGATCATGAAGGTCGAGCGCGATGACATCGTGGAAGAGCTGCTCACGGCCTATATACGAAACAAATCCTGGGAAGATAAGGAATGAGGTATGAGAATACTCGGGCTTGATTTCGGGGCTAAGACAGTGGGTGTCGCCGTCTCGGATGATCTGGGGCTTACGGCCTCGGGCGTTGAGATCATAAGGCGCACCAAAGAGACGCATCTGAGGGGAACGTTCCGGAGAATAGAGGAGCTTTTGGAGTATTATGACGCGGAGGCTTGTGTTCTGGGCCTGCCGCTCAATATGGACGGCACACAGGGTGACAGGGCTCTTAAAACTCTTGAATTCCGGGAGGAACTTCTCAGGCGTTTTAAGATACCTGTTTTTCTTTGCGACGAGAGACTGACAACGGTGGATGCCGAGGAGCTCATGGCGGAGAGCGGCATCCCGCGCCGCGAGTTCAAGACGCATGTGGACAAGGTCGCGGCGATGCTGATCCTGACGGATTTTCTGCGGAGCCATGAGGAAGCGATAAAGAACGGAACATTATTATCGGAAGGTATGTAAAATGAAGATCGAATCAGTCGCCTTCAGGGATGAAGAAGGCAGAGAAGTGGAATTCTATGTGGAGTGCGACGCCAGGATCGCGGGCGTCAATTATCTGCTGGTCACGGAGTCTCCCGACGGGGATTCCGATGCGCTGATCTTAAAGGATATGTCCGCCGATTCGGATGTCGAGGCGGATTATGTCATCGTGGATGACGAGAAAGAACTTGACAGTGTTCTCAAGGTGTTTGAGGAACTGCTGGAAGATACGGAAATCGAAAAATAAATAAAAACAGGAGGAAAATTTGAAAACCAGAAAAAACGGAATAGAGAAGGTAAGGATCATCCCCCTCGGCGGACTTGAGAGGATCGGGATGAATATTACCGCGATTGAATACGGGGACACGATTGTCGTCATTGACTGCGGCATGTCTTTCCCCGAGGATGATATGCTTGGAATTGACATCGTACTGCCGGATATCAGCTATTTGAAGGAAAACTACAGCAAAGTGAAGGGGTTCGTGATCACCCACGGCCACGAGGACCATATCGGTGCGATCCCCTACGTGTACCGGGAGATCAACGTCCCGATCTACACAACAAGGCTCACGATGGCCCTCATCGAGAACAAGCTCACGGAGCACGACATGATGAACCGCGTGGAGCGGCACGTCGTGAATTTCGGGGACACGGTGGATTTCGGCGAGATCAAGGTCGAGTTCATCAAGACCAACCATTCGATCCAGGATGCGGCGGCTCTGGCCATCATGACGCCGGCCGGAACGCTGATCCACACCGGCGACTTTAAGGTCGACTACACGCCGGTCTACGGCGATGCGATCGACCTTCAGAGATTCGCCGAACTCGGCAGGGAGGGCGTTCTTGCCCTCATGTGCGACAGCACGAACGCGGAGCGGCCGGGCTTTACGATGTCCGAACGGACGGTCGGCGCGACATTCGACCGGATCTTCGCGGAGCACGCGAAATCCAGGCTGATCATCGCGACATTTGCGTCCAATGTGGACCGCGTGCAGCAGATCATCAACACCGCGGCCAAATACGGGCGCAAGGTGGTCCTCGAAGGCCGCTCGATGGTCAACGTGATCGGGACCGCGATCAGCCTCGGCTACATCGACGATGCGGGCACGCTGATCACGCTAGACGAGATCAGAAACTATCCGCCCGAGAAGCTGGTCCTCATCACGACGGGCAGCCAGGGCGAGTCGATGGCGGCCCTCTCCAGGATGGCGGCCAACCTGCACAAGAAAATCAAGATCATGCCCGGCGATGTGATCCTCTTCTCATCGCATCCGATCCCGGGAAATGAAAAAGCCGTCTCCAACGTGATCAACGACCTCTCCGAGATCGGGGCCCAGGTCATCTTCCAGGACGCTCACGTGTCCGGCCACGCCTGCCAGGAGGAGATCAAGCTGATCTATACGCTGGTGCGTCCGAAGTACGCGATCCCGGTGCACGGCGAGATGCGGCACCTGCGCGCGCACGCGGCGGTCTGCGAATCGCTGGGGTATCCGCGGGAGAATATTTTCATTTTACACTCGGGCGATGTTCTCGAGCTCTCAAGCGAGTCCTCGCGGATCATCGGCAAGGTGCCGACCGGAGAAATCCTGGTCGACGGACTGGGCGTCGGCGACGTCGGCAACATAGTCATCCGCGACCGGCAGAAGCTGGCGGAGGACGGAATCGTCGTGGTTGTGCTCACGCTCGAGGCCTACACGGGCCGGCTGCTCGCCGGGCCGGACATCGTCTCGCGCGGTTTCGTCTATGTGCGCGAGGCCGAAGGGCTGATGGAGGAGGCCCATCAGGTGGCGGCGGAGGCCGTCTACGGCTGCCTTGACCGGAACGTGACGGACTGGACGAAGATCAAGGGGGACATCAAGGACTCCCTCTCGGAGTTCATCTGGAAGCGGACGCAGCGCCGGCCGATGATCCTGCCGATCATTATGGAGGCGGATACCTGAGAATCTTTTTAAGGGGTATTGCAATGAATGATATTGAATTAAGCACCGGCAAACTGATTGAGAGCATCCGGAAAGGGGAGGCCTACCAGCGCTACGTCGCCTGTGAAAAGGCCCTCCGGGTCTACCCGGAACTGGAGGAGCAGCTGGACAAGCTGCGGCGCGATACGATCGAGATGTACTCGACGATGAGCGGCGACGAGCTTCTGGCCCACTGCGACGAGCTGACGCGCCGCCACCAGGAGATGCAGAAGATCCCCCAGGTCAACGCCTACATCGAGGCGGAGGCGGAGCTCTGTTCCGAGGTGAGACGCGTGTACCGCAGTGTGATCGACGCCATCGGAATCCGGATGCCGGGGATGTGAGAGGGGCAGAGCCTTACCATGGGGAAAAATGACAACGCCGAAAAAGGATACGACCTGCTCATCGGGGCCGTCAGCGGACTGCTCCGGATCCTGATCATCATCCTGCTCATCGTGATCCTGATCTTCGGGGCAAAGACCGCCTATGCCTTCGGCTACCGGATCTTCAACGAGGTGCCGATGGAGGCTCCTCCGGGGACCGATGTGACGGTTACGATACCGAACGGATGGTCCGTCCGCGATATCGGGGCGGAGCTCAAGGACAAGGGAATCATAAGCGATGTGCTCGTCTTCATGGTGCAGGAGCGGCTGTCGGAGGCGCACGGGAAGCTTGAGCCGGGGACCTACATATTAAATACGTCCCAGACCTCCGGGGAGATCTTCGCGATCCTCTCGAAGGAGAACACGGAAGGCCAGCCCGGCGGGGAGGAATAGCGGATGGAAGAGAGAAAACCGCTTTCCTTCGATCCGGAGCGCATGCGCTCGTTTCTCCTCTCGATGGAGCGGGAGCTGCCGCCCCATCTTGAGAAACTCTATCAGGAAGCGCTGGCCGGGGATGTGCCGATCATACGGCCGGAGACCGCAGGCATTCTGCGGGTTCTCCTTAAAATGAAAACCCCGGACCGCATCCTCGAGATCGGCACCGGGACGGGTTTCTCGGCGCTCTTTATGCTGGATGTCTGCCCCGCGCGCATCGTGACCATCGAGCTCGATGAGAAGCGGGCGGCGAAAGCGGAGGAGAACTTCGCGGAGTACGACAGAGACGGGCGGATCAGGATCATCCGCGGGGATGCCGCGGATATACTGCCGGACCTTGAGGAGAGCTTTTCGTTCATTTTTCTTGATGCGGCGAAAGGACAGTATGTGCGTTTTCTGCCGGAGATCATGAGGCTTCTTAAGCCGGGAGGCGTGCTCGCGTCCGACAATGTGCTGCAGGAGGGCAGTATCCTCGAGTCCCACTACGCGGTGGAGCGGAGGGACCGCACGATCTACAGGCGCATGCGGGAGTACCTCTGGGCGATCACCCACGACGACAGTCTTGTGACGACGATCCTGCCGGCCGGCGACGGCCTGGCGGTCAGTGTAAAGCTTTGAATAGAACGGGCGGCGGCGCTTGCCGCTGCCTTTTTTGGAGGTGCAGTATGAAACATCCGGAACTTCTGATCCCCGCGGGGAGCCTTGACGTCCTGAAGGTCGCGGTCCTCTACGGGGCGGATGCGGTCTATATCGGCGGGGAGGCTTTCGGGCTTCGGGCCAAGGCCCACAATTTCTCACCGGTGGAGATGGAGGAGGGCATCGCGTTTGCCCATGAGCGGGGCGTAAAGGTGTACGTGACCGCCAATATTTTTGCCCACAACAGGGACCTTGATGAGGCGGAGGTGTATTTTAAGGAGCTTCGGAAAATGAAACCCGATGCGGTCCTCGTCGCGGACCCGGGCATGTTCGCCCTTGCGCGCCGCGTCATGCCGGAGATCGATCTCCACATCAGCACGCAGGCAAACTCGACCAACTACGGGACTTGCCGCTTCTGGCACGAGCTCGGGGCGAAGCGGATCGTGACCGCCCGGGAGCTCTCCCTTGCGGAGATCCGGGAGCTTAAGGAGAGGATCCCGGAAGAGCTTGAAATCGAAGCGTTCGTGCACGGGGCGATGTGCATTTCCTACTCCGGGCGGTGCCTCCTGTCCAACTATCTGGTCGGGCGGGACGCCAACCAGGGTCTCTGCACCCATCCCTGCCGCTGGAAATACGCGGTCGTGGAGGAGACGCGCCCGGGCGAGTATATGCCGATCGAGGAGAATGAGAGGGGGACTTTCATTTTCAACTCGAAGGACCTCTGCATGATCGACCATCTGCCGGACCTCTATGAGGCCGGGATCGACAGCTTCAAGGTGGAGGGGCGCATGAAGGCGGCGCTCTACGTCGCGACGGCGGCCAGAACCTACAAACTGGCGATGCGGGACTACGAGACGGATCCCGCGCTCTATAAGGCCAATCTGCCGCACTATATGGAGGAGATCGCGGCCTGCACCTACCGGGAGTTCACGACCGGGTTCTTCTACGGGAAGCCGTCGGAGGAGGACCAGATCTACGACGGGCTGACCTACAAAAGCCCCTATACCTACCTCGGTGTCGCGGAGAGAGAGGAGGACGGGCGCGTGCGTCTTATCCAGAAGAACAAGTTCTCGGTCGGCGAGGAGATCGAGATCATGAAGCCGGACGGGCGTGACGTGCCCGCGCGGGTGCTCTCGATCCGGGACAATGACGGAAATGAAATGCCCTCGGCGCCCCACGCAAAGCAGGAGATCCACGTATCTCTCTCGGCGGAGGCGGAGAGCTTTGATATCTTAAGAAGAAAGAACTGAATAAATATTTCCATGCGAAAGACCTGTCGTCATATCGACGGGTCTTTTTTATAATGGGTCAGCTGTCTGCGTTTTTTTGAACAAATGAACATGAAAATAATCACGAGATTATGGACAATTTGTGAGCATTCTGTTAAAATTAGTAGGTCTTAATCGGTACAGACAGTATCGAAAAATAATCAAAAGGAGGGACAACATGAAAGGTAAAAAAACGGGCTTAAAGCGAGGCCTCGCGGTCATTCTGGCATCACTTTTTGTGCTGTCGATGATCGTCACGAGCATCGCGCGTACCTGGACAGGTAAGATCAATGCCTTCTTCGGTACCACAAGCTACAAGACGGAGAAAACCGGTGAGAGCGCCGGCGACGGCATCTATTACAAGTCGGAATTCACGACCGTGAAAGATGTCATCGACGCGAAGGAAGCTCTCGCACGCGAGATCTCCCAGGAAGGAACCGTCCTCTTTAAGAACGACGGTGCGCTTCCGCTCGACGCGGCAAGCGAGAAGGTCACCATCTGGGGCCTCAACGCACTTGCACCCACTTACGGAGGTCTGATCGGCTCCACGACTTCCGTCAACGCAGGTGCGGGGCAGACGACCGTCTCCCTGATCGACGCGCTGAAGGAGAACGGTGTTGCCCTCAATGAGGAACTGCTCAGCCTCTACGGCAGCAGCGCGGCTGACAGCTATCGCCGCAAGGCTGCATTCTTCGGACAGGAAGTTCCGGGGCATTCCCTGATTCCGGTATTCTGGCCGATGTTCGAGACGGCTGACAGCTACATGATCGGCGAGCCGCCCGCAGACTTCTACACCCAGGACGTACTCGATGCAGCGAAGGATACGGCTGCGATCGTATTCCTCTCCCGCGACAGCTCCGAGGCTTCCGACTACGCTGTCTCCACGATGAAAGACCCGAACGGCGACAACTTCGAGCGCCCGATGGCTCTTTCCGACAATGAGAAAGCCATGATCGAGCTGGCCAAGGCCAACTCCAACGGCAAGGTCATCGTTGTCCTCAACTCTGACGTCACGATGGAAATCGCGGACCTTAAGAATGATCCGGCCATCTCCGCCATCGTATGGGCGGGCCTTCCGGGCGCTTACGGCTTCCGCGGCGTGGCTGACATCATCACCGGTGCGGTGAACCCGTCCGGCCACATCGCCGACACCTATGCGACGAATTCCACGTCCGCTCCGGCGATGCAGAACTTCGGCCTCTTCTTCTACGATGTCGCTGACGGCACGATCGATCCGGGCAACGACAAGGGCAACTGGTACATCATCGAGACCGAAGGCATCTATGTCGGCTACAAGTACTATGAGACCCGCTACGAGGATGCGGTCCTCGGCCAGGGCAACGCCGACGGTGCAGCGGGCGTGTTCGCTTCCCAGGGCGCATGGGACTATGCCTCTGAGGTCGCTTACCCGTTCGGCTACGGCAAATCCTACACCACCTTCGAGCAGGAGCTTCAGAGCGTCGAGTTCAACATCGGCGGCGAGAGCAAGGCTGTCGTGAAGGTCACCAACACCGGTTCCGTCCCGGGCAAGAGCGTGGTTCAGCTCTATGCGCAGGCTCCGTACATCGCGGGCGGCGTTGAGAAGGCTGCGATCCAGCTTGTCGGCTTCGGCAAGACCGCTACTCTGGAAGCCGGCGCAAGCGAGACCGTCACGGTCGATTTCGACGCAAAATATGTTGCCTCCTACGATGAGAACGCAGTCAAGGCAGACGGAACCCAGGGCGCCTGGATCCTCGATGCCGGCGACTACTACTTCTCGATCGGCAACGGCTCTCACGAGGCTCTGAACAACGTCCTGGCCGCCAAGCTCGGCAGCGACGAGAAGCTCGTGAAGATCACGGATGACGAAGTCATCAATGCGAACAATGCAAAGAAGGTCACGGTCGATACGGCCGATATCGAGACCTACTCCGTCGGTGTCCAGAACCAGCTTCAGGACGGCGACATCAGAAAGCTCCTTCCGGAGCGCGGCGTCGAGTTCGTCACCCGTTCCGACTGGTCCAAGGGCTGGGAGCCGGTCTGGGGCATCGCACCCAGCGACGAGATGCTGAAGAATCTCAAGAACCAGGTCTATGAGCTCACCGAGAACGGCGAGGGCGTGACCTGGGGCGCGAACAACGGCATGCGCCTTGTCGACATGCTCATCCTCGATGATGCCGGCAATTGCGAGGGCGTTGTCCCGCTCGACGATCCGATGTGGGATCAGCTGCTCGAGAATGTCACCCTCGAGGAAGCAGTCACTTTCATGAAGGCTGCCGGCGACAATATGGAGCCCATCAACTCCATTGGCCTCCACGTGGTCACTCTCTATGACGGTCCCGTCGGCTTCGTGTCCGACCAGGTGCCGGGCTACACATCCAACTGGTCTCCGTCCGAGTCTGACGAGCCGACCTATGTCGGTCCGGACAACGAGTACGCTATGTGGCAGATGCCGACCATGCCGACCGAGCCGGTCGTCGCCGCCACCTTCAATCAGGAGCTGGTTGAGCGCGAAGGCGAGCTCTTCGGTGAGGATTCCCTGTGGGCGAACGCCTGCTCAATCTTCGGACCGGGTCTCAACAACCATCGTGCGGTTTACTGCTCTCGTAACCACGAGTACTACTCTGAAGATTCGATGCTCACCAACATCATGGGCGTCGCGGTCTGCAAGGGCGGCAAGTCCAAGGGTCTTATGATGGAGCCGAAGCACTTCGCTCTGAACCATCAGGAAGCAAACCGCTCCGGTACCTCCACCTTCATCTCCGAGCAGGGTGCCCGCGAGATCGAGCTTAGAGGCTTCCAGGGCGCACTCGAAGGCAACTATGCGCAGGGCGTCATGACCGCCTTCAACCGCCTCGGCACGGTTTATGCCGGCGCACATCGCGGTCTTCTGACCGAGATTCTCCGCAATGAGTGGGGCTACACCGGTTATGTCGTCACTGACATGATCAACGGCGCCGAGTACATGAACTGGCGCGATGTCACGTTCGCGGGCGGCGGCGGATGCCTGACGCAGAACGCGTACGAGTCCTCCGTCATCGGCGATCCGGGCACACCGGACAATATGAAGCTCATCGAGAAGGATACCGCCTTCCAGCAGGAGCTGAAGCAGATGCTGAAGTATGACCTCTACACCTTCGCGAACTCCAACACGATGAACGGCGTCACAACCGATACACGTGTTGTCCGCGTCTATCCGTTCTGGGAGAAGGCACTGCTCGCGGTGAACGGAATCACCGGCGTCCTGGCTGCGGCATGCTGCATCTGGTACCTGATCTCCGCATTCTCTAACAAGCCTGTCAGGAAAAATAAATAAGGAGGATAGAACCATGAAGAACAATAAAATCACACTCGGCTTTGTCCTCGCAGCTGTCTCGACGATCCTCTGCGTAGTGGGCCTCGTTCTGTACAAGTCGGCTCTCATGCAGGACAGCCTGACCAACACGCTGCTCATCTGCGCGGCAGTGGCGGGCGCTGCGGCTCTCGTCCTGGCCTTCGTGCTCGGCAAGGAGATCCCGAACATCTGCCTGATCGCGCATGCCGTGCTCATCATGGCAGCCATCGGCATCTCCGCCGCACCTATGGTCAATGAGTTCGGTCTCGTTTACGCCGGCCTGAACCCGAAGACGAACCTGTCCGGATACATCACATTTGCGGTCTGCGCCTGCATCGCATGGGTGATCTCCATTGTGGCAACGTTCATGGGTGTTACTGCGAAGGAAGCGTAAAAACAAATAAGATACGGCGGCAGCGATGTGCTGCCGCTGTATTTTTAACTTTACGGGAATATTTAAAGGACCTGAGGTAATGAACATGAAAGAAACTAAAAACGATGCGCTGATCGACCGGATCGGCCTCGGCGTCTTCCTTGTCATCTTTGCGCTGGGTGCCGTGCAGGCGGCAAAATATATGAGCCTCGGCATTGCGGCCATGACTCTGACCGCGCTGGTGCTGGAGGCCCTGATCGTGCTCGCGGCCTGGGCCGCCTGGTCCGGCAGGATGCCGTTTCTGCTCATAGCGGTCGCAGTCGGCGGTTTTGTCCTGAACAGCTTTCTAAACTACGGGGAGACGACGAACTTCGGATCCCTGTTTGTGATCCAGGGCGTGATCGGAGGCATATGGGCGATACTCGGTACTGTTTTCATGCTGGTGAAGAAAGAAAAGCCCGGGAAGCTGCCCTTTGTTCCGCTGGCGCTTCTGGTGCTCACACTGGGCTGCGTAGGCTGGTTCTGGAAGAGCAATGTGGACCGGGACAGAGCGTGGGACGGCCATGCAAAGAGAACGATCTGGGCGGTCCCGGAGAAGTTCGACACGGGTGAGATCGAGGAGGCGGGGACGCTCGAGGAGCTTCTCTACGAGACCAAAGCCTACGCGACGGACGGCCGGGCCGTGACCAAGCGGGCGATGGTGTACCTGCCCTACGGCTACAGCGCGGATAAAAAATACAACATCCTCTACCTCATGCACGGAACCGGCGACGACGAGTACTACTGGCTGAAAACTCATGCGTACAACAAGATCATGCTGGACCGCCTGATTGCCATGGGCGAGATCGAGCCCCTCATCGTGGTGACGCCGACCTTCTATGTGGAGAATGACTGCATGGACGGTCTCGACGCGCTGACATTTTCCTTCAGGGAGGAGCTTCGAAACGACCTCATGCCCGCGGTGGAAGAGAAGTACTCCACATGGGCGGAGACAGCGGATGATAAGGGATTCTCGGCGTCGCGCGATCACAGGGCCTTTGCGGGTCTCTCCCGCGGCGCGGTGACGACCGCCAACTCGGTGCTCTGCGGGAGTCTCGATTATTTCTCGTATTTCGGGCTTTTCAGCTCGTTCCGCACGACGGAGGAGCACATCCGGGAGACGATGCTCACGGAGGAGCAGCGGGACCTGCCGATTCACTATGTCTACGCGACGACGGGGAATTTTGACTTCGCAACGCCCTATATGACCCCGGGCTACACGATGCTGAACAATCTTGAGCCGAGGCTGGACTACGGGATCAACACGAGCTATGACATTTTCCCGATGCGGTATCACTCGATCGGGCACTGGCATCTGTCGCTGTATAATTTCCTGCAGAAGGTGTTTTCGGCTGAGGTATCTCAATGAAAAATGAAAAGAAGAAAAAAGACTCCGTAATTCTGAAGATCCTTTTGGCAGTCGCTGCCGTGATCGCGGTTCTCCTCATCGTGAACCGCTACACGGTGCGGCAGGTCTGGTGCAATATCTTCTCACCGACGCTTGAGCTCGACGAGTCGACGGAGTGGGCCGGCGGAAAAAGCTTTATCCATCTGCCCTATGCGGAGGACTCGGAGGCCCAGTATATCGACCTCTATGTGCCGGCAAGTGAGGAGCCTGTGCCTTTGTTTGTGCTCATTCACGGCGGGGGATTTGCATTTAACGATGCCCAGTCCCGGCAGGCACAGTTCATGTACCGGTATTTCCGGGATCACGGGTTTGCCTGCGCGAGCGTGAACTACCGGCTGTCCACGGAGGCGGCCTACCCGGCAGCGGTCTGCGATGTCAAGGCGGCGGTGCGCTACCTCTGCAGTGTCTCGGACGAGTACGGGATCGACGCGGACCGGATCGCTGTCTGGGGCGAGTCGGCAGGCGGGTATCTCTCGTCCATGTGCGCGCTGTCGGCGCCGGATGCGTACTCCGACACGCTGTGCATCGGCGAGACGGAGGAGAAGCGCTTTGAGATGCCCGCGTTCGACGCGCTGGTGGATTATTACGGGTGCATTGATTTTGAGTCGATGAGAGGCAATTTCGCCGAGGAGGGGCTCATTTCCTGGATCTCGAGCGTGGCCAACGGCTGGGCGAACGGTGTGACCGGCGAGTACGGGGGCCTTGAGGAGTTCTGGCTCCGCAAAAAATACGCGGACTGGGGCGACGAGGAGAAGATTGAGGCGAGCCCGCTTCACCGGGCCATGCGGCAGGAAAATGAAAACCCCGCGCTGCGTACGCTCATCGTGCACGGAGATGCGGATATCACGGTGTCCTACCTGCAGTCGGTGGAGCTCTTTGAAGCTCTTGAGGCTAACGGCGAGGACGTGACGCTGAAGCTCGTGCCGAAGTGCAAGCATGCGGACGATCGGCTGTTTACTGACGAGCTGCTCTCGGAGGTCGAGGCATTTCTTTGGGAGTCGTTTGAGTGAACGAAAAAGGGGACGGTTCTTCGCAGAGAGGGACGGTTCTTCGCAGAGGGGGACGCATCTAAGAATTAGATGCGTCCCCCTCTGCGAAGAACCGTCCCTCTCTGCGAAGAACCGTCCCTGAGCGCGAATTATCTGACGCTCACGCCCCTGTGCTGGTCACCCTTCGGGTTTGCGCCGAACTCATAGTCGTTGCCCGGAAGGACCGCGTTCAGGATGATGCCGGCGATCGAAGCGATCGCAAGGCTGGTCAGCGTGATCGAAGTGCCGGCGACCGTGAAGGTCAGGCCGGAAGAGAACCCGAGGCCGCAGACCAGGATGACCGCCGCGATGATCAGGTTGCGGCTCTTGGTCAGGTCTACCTTATTCTCGACGATGTTGCGGACGCCGATCGCGGAGATCATACCGTAAAGGATGAAGCTGACACCGCCGATGAGCGATGACGGAAGCGAGGAGATGATGCCCGCAAACTTCGGAACGAAGGAAAGCACGATCGCGTAGACAGCCGCAAGGCGGATGACTCTCGGATCGAAGACGCGGGAGAGCTCCAGAACACCGGTGTTCTCGCCGTAGGTCGTGTTGGCCGGGCCGCCGAAGAACGCGGAGAGCGAGGTTGCGAGGCCGTCGCCGACGAGCGTGCGGTGCAGGCCCGGATCCTCAAGGAAGTTCTTGCCGACGGTCGCGGAGATCGCGGAGATATCGCCGACGTGCTCCATCATGGTCGCAAGCGCAATCGGTGCCATGACCAGGATCGAAGTGATGTTGAACTTGCAGATCAGGAAATTCGGAAGGCCGATCCAGGCCGCCTGCGTGGAAGCCGTGAAATCAAGGATCGCGGAACCGTCCGGATTCGTCATGCCGGCTACGTGCATGAGCACCGCGGCGATGTAGGCGATCACAACACCCATCAGGATCGGGATGATCTTGAACATGCCCTTGCCCCAGACGTTGAAGACGATGATGGTCACGAGCGCGATGAGAGCGATGAACCAGTTGGTCGAAGCGTTGGAGATCGCCGACGGCGCAAGCGAGAGGCCGATGCAGATGATGATCGGGCCCGTGACGACCGGCGGCAGGAAGCGCATGACCTTGTGGACGCCGATCAGGCGGATGATGACCGCAAGGACGAGATAGAAGAGACCCGCGATGACGACGCCGCCGCATGCGTACGGAAGCTTTTCGCCGTAGGTCATGTCAGCGAAAATCCCGGTATTAAGCTCAGCCACCGTCGCGAATCCGCCGAGGAATGCGAATGATGATCCGAGAAATGCCGGGACTTTCATTTTCGAACAGACGTGGAAGAACAGCGTACCTACGCCCGCCATGAAGAGCGTGACCTGGACGGAAAGCCCTTCGCCGTGGAAATAGTTGTTGACCAGAATCGGTACCAGAATCGTTGCGCCAAACATTGCAAACATGTGCTGGAGGCCTAAAATAAGCATTTTCGGCATTCCCAGCGCGGACGCATCGTAGATGGCATCCTTCTTCGGTGCATTTTCACCCATAATATTCCCTCCTCAGTATGCTTGAAATAGATGTTTACGCATCCTATGAAGAATAACACTTCGAGGGAGGAAAGTAAAGCTAAAAATGTCGGCAGAATGAGGGGCATTTTTTTCTTGCAAAATGAACATCAATCCAGTATCGTGGGCTCTGAGAGGGAAATATATGAAAATGCTTTAGGAGGAGCATATGTTCAGCAGAATTTTATCGGCTGCGATCATCGGGATCGAAGTGATCCCGGTGAATGTGGAGGCAGACGTCTCGGACGGGCTGCCGACATTTTCCATGGTCGGGTGCCTGACCGGCCAGGTGCGGGAGGCGGAGGACCGCGTGCGCACCTCTCTCAGGAACATCGGGGTGGCCATGCCGCCCAAACGGATCACAATCAACATGTCGCCGGCGGACATCTTAAAGACCGGGTCGAGATTCGACCTTCCGGTCGCCCTGGGCGTTCTCTGCGCCTCGGGGTTCCTTCCGGAAAACTCCCTGGGCGGTGTCATGGCCGTAGGCGAGCTCAGCCTCTCGGGGGAGCTCTCGGGCGTTACCGGCGTCCTTCCGATCGCGGTAAAGGCCAAGGAGATCGGCGTCAAGGCCCTGCTGGTGCCTGCGGAGAACCTGGCGGAGGCCCGCACGGTCGCGGGGCTTTCCACGATCGGCTTCTCATCGCTCCCTGAGGTCATCTCTTTTTTAAAGGAAGGAACTCTGCCGGAGGAGCCGTCCTTTGCGCAGATTGATACCGCGTTGAACCGCTACGACTACGATTTCTCGGATATCCACGGCCAGGAGGCCGTGAAGCGGGCAGCTGTCGTCGCGGTCTCGGGCTTCCACAACCTGCTTCTCATCGGGCCGCCCGGTTCGGGCAAGACCATGCTCGCGCGGCGCATTCCCACCATCATGCCTCCCCTGACACCGGAGGAGAGTCTTGAAATTTCCCAGATTTATTCCATCGCGGGCCTCCTCACTCCGGAAAATCCGGTCATGGGGACCCGACCGTTCCGCTCACCTCACCACACCATGTCGCCCCAGGCGCTCGCGGGCGGCGGCACGATCCCGAAACCCGGGGAGCTTACGCTGGCTCACAGGGGCATTTTATTCTTGGATGAGATGCCGGAGTTCTCGCGGAACGCGCTGGAAATACTGCGGCAGCCGCTGGAGGACCGGGAGATCATCATTTCCCGGGCGGCGGGCACGTTCCGATTTCCGGCGAATTTTCTGCTGCTTGCAGCGATGAATCCCTGCCCCTGCGGCTATTTTCCGGATATGAACCGGTGCGTGTGCCAGCCGGGGGACATTTCCCGCTACATGAACAAGATATCCCAGCCTCTTATCGACCGGATCGACCTCTGCGTGGAGGCCCCGGCCGTGACCTACGAGGAGCTCACGGAGCGGCGCAAAACCGGACGAACCTCCGCCGAGATCCGGGAGGATGTGATGCGGGTGCATGAGATCGAGCGGGAGCGGTTTCGCGGGACCTCCATCTCATTTAATTCGGAGATCCCGGCCAGTAAGATCGAGGAGTACTGCCCGATGGAGGAGAGGGCCGGCCGGCTTCTTGAAAATGCCTTCCGCCGCATGGGCCTCTCCGCCCGCGGCTACCACCGGGTCGTGAAGGTCGCGCGCACGATCGCGGACCTCGAGGGCAGCGAAGTGATCAAATCGGTCCATGTGAGCGAGGCCATCTGCTACCGGATGATCGACAAAAAATACTGGAGGCTGTGACCATGGGAGATGAGAGAAAGAACATGAAGCTTAGCCCCGAGGATGTCGAAAAGCGGATCAGGCACATTAAAAAAGGCGAAAAGGAGTGGCCGGGGAGGCTTTATGACCTTGCCGGAATGCCGGAGGATCTTTACGTGATCGGGGAGCTTCCGCGGGATGATGCGCCTTCGGTGGCGGTCGTCGGATCGCGCCTCTGCAGTGCCTACGGACATGCCCAGGCGGAGAATTTCGGAAGAGTTCTCGCGGAGCACGGGGTCCAGATCATCAGCGGGATGGCACTCGGGATCGACGGGTACGCCCAGAGAGGGGCGCTTACGGCCGGGGGGAAGACATTTGCGGTCCTCGGGTCCGGCGTCGACATCTGTTACCCGCGGTCCAACAGGAAGCTCTACCGGGATATCATGGATCAGGGAGGCCTCCTCTCGGAGTTTGAGCCCGGGACGCAGCCCTACTCCTACAATTTTCCCCAGCGGAACCGGCTGATCAGCGCGCTCGCGGACATCGTGCTTGTCGTGGAGGCCCGCAGGAAGTCGGGGTCCCTTATCACGGTGGACTTCGCGCTGGACCAGGGGAGGACCGTCTTTGCGGTGCCGGGGCGCGTCGGCGACGCGCTCTCGGACGGCTGCAACTACCTGATCGCCCAGGGGGCGGGCATCGCCTGGTCGCCGGAGGCCCTGCTTGAGGAGCTGGCGGTGAAGGAGACCATGGCGTCCTACGCGAGGAAGGCGAGGGCGGACCACGCGAAGCTCCTTGCGGAGAGCCTTCCGGGGCTTGATGCCGCCGTGAGGGGGAAGGACGGGGTGCTGCACGTGCACCGGCAGGAGAGCCTTCAGCTTGCCCTGAAAGAAGAGGATCTTTCGGAAAATGCAAGACTCCTCCTTCCGCACCTCACCTCCGACCCGAAGGGCGCGGAGGAGCTTAACGCGGAGACCGGGATGGAGCCGGCGAGGATCATGGACGGGCTCATCGAGCTGGCGCTTTCGGGGCTTTGTGAGGAGCTTGGGAGGGGACGGTTTGTGAAGGTGAGGTGAGGGTCGGCTGATAGTCAACTGATAAATGACGTCCGGCGGGGTTTCCGCCGGGCGCTTATCGAGTAAATCCTCAAGCCGACCTAATAATAAGTGTGGCATTTGAACACCCTATTAACGATTCTTGGGTGCCTTCGTTAAAAGGTGTAATCGTTCTTTTTTACCTTAGGGTATTTTTTTCTATTTTTTGATTCCTTCCCTCGTTCCTCAACGTCATGCCAGATTTTTACCTCACCATTAGTATCCTCGCCAATGCTCACATGTGCATGTCCAGGCTTATCTTTGGGAAAGAGCAGGAAATCAGTACGCTCGATTGTCGGATCTTTACCATGCTTTGGATGATTGTATAGATAACCTCCCTTTACGAGGACGCGATAGTTCTCGTTGTCATCTTGAACCTCCCAAGAGGTAGAAAAATGTGTTTCCTGATATGCTTTTTGTCTTTCTTGATAATCGGTATAATTTTCTTTGCCGTGCTTGTCGAAGACATCCCGGTTATAAGTGACTTTTCCGCCGCTGTCCATGGAGACATGACCGTGTCCAAAGCCATCTTTTTCACCAATACCACCAAAATAGAAGTTCACACTTCCATCTGCATCTTTCTTGATCTTACAGTCTTTTCTATAGTAGAAAGGAATTCCTGCCCGATCCATGAGCAGATCATCCTCGTTCTGTTTTCGTTTATTAGCTGCTTTCACTGCGGCGAGTCTTTCTTGAAACAGCTCTTGCGCATGAAGATGTCTTTTCTTTGCTTCCTCGAACGCTGTTTTTAGATGCTTTGTTTCGGCAACATAGGCGTTCAGCTCGTTTTGCGCTCTTTCTTGTTCACGTTTCGCTTCTCTAAACCTGGACTGTGCAGAACGAAAAGCTGAGGAGTTCTTTTTATACGATTCAGCCCGCATTCTAGCAGATTTCACCTCGGAACACAGCTCACTGACTTCTCTATTCACGCTTTCCAGTTCATCCTTGTATTGCCTTCCTTCTGCACTATACCCAGGCGCCAACGATTTGTCACCATAGTTATATGCATCGGATGCACGTTGGAATGCATCTTTCATCTGATAAGCCAGATAATCTGCTCGCGATTTGAGAGATGTTATTCTGGGATTGTTAATTTCTTTTATCCTGTTGTATTCATCCCAAATGAAGTCGTATCGATGAAGCTCTTCAAATTCCCTGTTCATCTCAGCTTTAGCTTCATCGCAGGTGCTTTTCGCGTTTTTCTTCTGTTCGTATAGCCTTTCCTGCTCTGGCAGTCTCTCGTGCCATCGTCTGAAGGCTTCCTGCTTATCGTTATAAGCTCGCTCTTGGACTTCATGCAGTCTATCTAATTCTGTGTCCCTGGCCATATGAATCCCCCTTCACGAAAAAAGAATATTAAATATTATTATACTACAATCTCTAAATTTGTATATGAGTTTAACTAAACGAAAACATAAAGAAACTACAAGATAAAAAGCCCCAGAGGCACTTGGCTCTGGGGCATGAAGAATATGTCTTCTTAGAAGATGATCGCATTGTCGAGGAATTCCTCGATCAACCATGAATGGGACAAAAAGTGCGCAGTTGATGTCCACTGCTGAAGGTTTCGGTAAAATAAAGAATCCTTATCAAGGCTGCCTGATGAAATAGTATTGTTCTCTTCGCACAGCCTC
>ODAJ014758815.1_pt1 | contig 167989 bp, 173 predicted proteins | sample 1539241 | NCBI WGS metagenome assembly ODAJ01 (sample SAMN02144231, study PRJEB22623) | gut metagenome | biome: sheep rumen | host: Ovis aries | place: New Zealand | reverse complement strand
AAAAGCGCAATTGCCGTCTTATACAATCTTGACGCGCCTACGGCGCTATTAAAAAGTAGAAAGTCTACTTTTTAATGAAGATTGGTATAAGAGAAGTCGAAAAGGAGGCGGTGTAATGAAGAAAATCATCGAAGGCAAGATATGGACAGCGGTCTGCGTTGCGCTGACACTTCTGATGATTGTGAGCGCGATTTGGATCGGTATGCGCTATTATGTCAGTATGGATATCTATGAAACGCCGTCAATGTTTTTGGAGGGCGAATACTCCGTAGACGGCGGCGAGTGGAAACCGATTGAAAAAGACCGCTATATCACCGACCACTTTAACAAAATTGTATTTAAAGGTAAGATGTCGAAAAAGCTCTTGATGTATTTTGGAAGCCTGACAATTTCTTCCAAAAATGTTTGGTATACTTTGAAAACGACCGACGGTACCGTGATACAGAGCTATAACTTTGACAACGAAAAGCTTTCTTATGAGCACACCAAAACCGATAAACCGTTAGCGCTCGATATGCCGAATACGCCCGGCTACTGCGTAAAATCTATTTCTCCGGACTATCTCACGAAGACCGAGAATATAACGGAGGACTCGGATCTTATTTTTGAGGTAGAATATCCCTACGGTTACGCACTTGTCAGTTATAACGACTGTGTTGACGTTACAGCGTATTACAACGAGGGCATATATCTGCGTTTCTTCTATGACGCGTTACCGCCCGTATTGCTGTTTGTTTTAATATGCTTCTTCGGACTGTTCTTTTTCCCCGTGGCAAGCTTTATCCTCGGAAAGATTGATTATAAGTACCTAACCTTCGGAATGCTCAGCTTTTTATGGGGATTGTATATGATAATGCAACAGATAAGCGGCTATCTGAACCTTTGGATCGTAGACCCGACTGTCTGTATGATGTTGGACAAAATCACCGGGTATTGCTTTGTAGCCGCGGTGCTGTTCTATTTCAAAGCCAATATGAGCAGCAGAGGAACGCGCATTACCGCCAACATCGCGTCGGCTGTCTACTTAAGCTGCGTTTTCACCGTATTTATTCTGCACCTTTGCCACATCAGGGATCTCAACGCTTCATCAATGACGATGAATTTCGCCACTGCGGGCAGCATAGTGATTATGATAGTATTGCTCTGCGTAGAAATGAGGATCAATCGCAACGCGCTGTTCTTCCTGTTGTCATGGGTGCCGTTGCTGCTGACGGTCGCAATAGACGCCGTCGATCAATTCATCCACCTGCCGGGTTCACACTACTTCAACTACGGCTTGGCAATCACTATGATCGTGCAGATCGTGCGGCTGATCGGCAATCTGAGGTTCCAGTATAAAGAAGCGATCCGACATCAACAGATGCAAAAGGAGCTGTACGAGGCAAAGGTCAGCGTGATGACGTCACAGATCCGTCCTCATTTTATGTATAACGCCCTGACGTCCATCGCGATGATGTGCGAGATTGATCCCAAGATCGCTAAAGAAGCGACGATCACCTTCGCCAAATATCTCCGCGGCAATATGGATTCTTTAAAACAAACCGGTCCGGTACCGTTCACGCAGGAGCTGGAACATCTGAAAAAGTATTTATATATTGAGAAGCTGCGGTTTGACGATTTGCTGAATATTGAGTACGACATTCAAGCGACTGATTTTGTGCTGCCGCTACTATCCGTTCAGCCGCTTGTCGAGAACGCAGTCAAGCACGGCGTCGGAATGAAAGAGGACGGAGGTACGGTCAGGATCTCTACCCGTGAAACCGAAACAGCGTATGAGGTCGTAATAGAAGACGACGGAGTGGGCTTCGACGTCAACGAGCAAAAGGATGACGGCCGCTCGCACGTCGGTATGGAAAACACAAAAAAACGCCTGCACGATATGTGCGGCGGCGAGGTAAAAATCGAAAGTGTTGTCGGCAAGGGCACCACAGCGATCGTAATATTACCTAAGGAGGGTCAACCAAATGAGGATACTTTGTCTTGACGACGAGCCTTTGGCTCTGAAAATGCTGGAAGCGGCGATCAAAGAAGCAAAGCCCGACGCTGAAGTCACGGCGTTCCGTAAGCAGGCAGATCTGTTGGAGGACGCCAAACAAAACGGCTGTGACGTCGCCTTTCTGGATATCCATATGCGCGGCATGAACGGCGTAGAGGTCGCAAAAAGGCTAAAGGAAATCAACCCCAAAATGAATATCATCTTTGTCACCGGCTTTTCCGATTACAAGGGAGACGCGATGGACATGAAAGCGTCCGGCTACATTATGAAGCCCGTAACCGCCGAGGAAGTCAAGGCGGAACTGGAGGATCTGCGCTTTCCGATCACACCGAAAAGCAACGCTCTGCTACGCGTACAGTGCTTCGGCAACTTTGATGTTTTCACGCCGGACGGCGCTCACGTTCGCTTTGAGCGCAGCAAGGCTAAGGAGGTCTTTGCGTATCTCGTTCATAAACAGGGCAGCTCCTGTACCACGAGAGAGATATTCGCCGCGATCTTTGAGGATGAACCTTATGAAAAAAAGCTGCAAAATCTCCTTCAAACCTATATCTATGCTATGATAAAGAGCCTGAAGGCTGTCGGCGCAGAGGACGCGGTAGTACGCAGCTATAACGCCCTCGCGGTCAATCCCGATGTGCTCGACTGCGACTACTACCGTTTCAAGGAGCTGGACGCGGGAGCAGTCAACGCGTACCAGAACAAGTATATGAGCCAGTATTATTGGGCTGATTTTTTGTATGACGATTACATGGATTAAACATCTCAGCCATTTACTGCCGGCAATTATGAAGGCATTACTGTTGAGAATGTGATAGATTGGCTTTTGGAGCGAGTTTAACTCGGTATTCTTTGTTTCATGCGGCGCAAATTTTGACTTGCAAAAATCTGCCGACAGCGTTACAATAGCAGGATAAGGAGGGATAGCATGGACTGCACATTTCAAACAGAGCTGGGAAAATTCAACTACCGCGTGGGCGTGATTATCCACAGCGGAAGAAAGGTTTTGATGGCGCGCAACCCAAATGAAGAACGCGCGTTTTATTACTCCGTCGGCGGACGCGTCCGTTTTGGCGAGAGTATGGAAGAAGCCGTCTTGCGCGAGCTCAAAGAAGAAACGGGAATAGATTGCGAGCTAGACCGCCTTGCCGCGATTCACGAGAACTTCTTTACCGATGACGACGGCATACCATTTCATGAAGTGTCCTGTTTCTTCACTGTTAAGCAAAATGAGCATCTTCTGCAAATCAAGGACGGCACCCGAACCGACGGCGGCCCCGGTGGAGAATATTTAGAGTGGATTGATTTGGATAAGTCGGATAACATCACCATTTATCCCGATTTTTACCGCACCATGGATTTCGAAAACGACCGGGAAGTGAAGCATTTTATTTCGAGGGAGTAAGTGTAATTAAACCGGCAAAACAGTTGTTATTTTTGTTTTGATATGTTATACTGAAATTGAAAAAAGCAAGACGAAGAAATCAGGTTTGTTATGAAATATATTTTAATTGCCGGAATTAACGGCACTGGAAAATCAAGTTTACGCGGTGTTTTAGAAGGTCAGGGTGTCGCTTTAGGACACATTATTGACGCTGATAAGATTGCGAAGAACAACGATTTTGACAATATAAAAGCGGGTAAAGCCGCTGTGAAAGAAATCTCCTACTGCCTTGAAAACAACCTGACCTTTACGCAGGAAACCACGCTTGCAGGTCACCGGGTAGAGAAAACAATCCGTCAGGCTCGTAAGCAGGGATATGATATTGTGATGTTTTATGTCGGGCTGAATTCCGTGGAAGAAAGCGTTTTGCGTATTGCCAACCGTGTGCGCAAGGGCGGTCACGATATTCCCGAAGAGTATGTAAGGCTGAGATACCAAAACCGCATAGAATCGCTCAAAAGAGTTTTGCCGTTGTGTGACGAGGTTGTTTTTTATGATAACGAAAACGGTTTTGTCAAAGTGGCAGAAATCAAAAACAATACCTTCAATTATACAAACGGTTACCGACCTGATTGGATTCTGAAGGTTGAACAAATAGTTTGAGAAACCCTGACCACATACCCGACCATAATGCCGTCCGGAGCACTTGGAAACAGTGCAGGCAAGGGCGCTGAACAGCAAGTTTTCCGGAACGGAAACCACCATATATTGTTATATGGAAACATCATCAGACTAATATATTTATTTGGGAGCAGGATGCCGGTAATTCAAGTCCATTATTTCTTTATCTATTATTATTTAATCCGGAGGATTAGCTCAGCAGGTTAGAGCGCTTGCTTGACATGCAAGAGGTCACTGATTCGAATTCAGTATTCTCCACCATAAAAAGTGCTTCTGTTTTTCAGGAGCACTTTTTGTATATAAGACATAGACAGCCGCCTTGATTTTTGATATTATTATGGTGGATTTTTCTGTGATTAATTTTTTTGAAAGGCAAGCGCGATGATTGAGAAAACTATAGCTTCAAAAAATTGTTATATATATCCTTCCGAGAAAGCTTCAATATGCCTGATTCAGCCCGTTGACGGGCACGATTCGGAGTTGCTTGATAAGCAGGTTGCTGAGATAAAGCGTATTACAGGCAAGCCGTTTATCCTTGCCGCTTTTTTGATTGAGGACTGGAATAAGGAGCTCTCTCCGTGGGAGGCTCCTGCGGTTTTCGGAAAGGAAAATTTCGGCTCGGGAGCTCACGAAACGCTGTCATATATCACCGAAAGCCTGGTACCGTATATTAAAAACGAATACAGCGGAGTAACCGGTTTCTGCCTCGGCGGATATTCTCTCGCAGGGCTTTTCTCGCTCTGGGCAGGGTATCGGACGGATGTTTTTAAGGGCGTTGCGGGAGTTTCGCCGTCCGTATGGTTTCCGTCTTGGGACGGTTTTATTAAGTCATACAAAATGAAAGCGGAAAGAACATATCTCAGCCTCGGCGACAGGGAAGAAAAAACGCGCAATAATGTGATGGCAACCGTCGGAGACAGAATAAAAATGCAGTATGAAGCTTTGGATAACGACTGCGTTTTGGAGTGGAACAGCGGCAATCACTTTGCCGATTCCGACAAGCGCACGGCAAAGGGCTTTGCGTGGCTGATTAACAAAGTTTAGTCGGTATTAGCTACTCGCTGCCTGTCGCAAAACAACCAAAACACTGTAATAACAGGGGAAATGTAGTCTTTTTGCCAAAAATTGGAGTGTTCCATATTGGAACGTTGTATTTACTTTTTTGCTAAGAGCTGATACAATTAAGTTGAATAGCTATATGGCGACTGATACGATCAAGCCTTTAAGTTGGAATAATAATTATTGGGTTATAAAGCTAAAGGCCAACCGGCAAGTAACAGCGCTATATATGTATTTATCTGTTTTGAGCATTAACGGCTTAAAGCAAATTCTAAAGAATTACAAAGGAGAGACCCCATGAGCAAAGTCACCGGACTGAACACCAGTAAAATCGAGAGAAAATTCCCTGAATGGGCAAAGGTTGACCGCGTCATCAACGGACTTGAAATTTACAACATGAATATTTTTGATAATATCATGACGTTTAACCAGGACAACCTTGACGGCGAAGCTATCCACTATTACGGCACTTCAATCACCTACGGCGAGCTTCCGGCGCTCCGTGATGCATACGCGCGCGGTTTGGCGATGGCAGGCGTAAAGGAAGGCGACGTTGTAACGCTTTGTATGCCCGTCAGCATAGAGAACACATTGCTGCTTTTCGCGGTTAACTATCTTAACGCAATCAGCAACAACGTTAACTTCCTTTACTTAAAGCACGATTTTCTTACATATACACGCGATAAAAACTCGCACATCATCGTAACGCTCGACGCGTTCCTTCCTTATTTTGTAGATCATCTTAACGAGGGCGGTGTTGACAAGGTAATCGTAATGAGCCTTGACGACTATCTTCCCGAAAAGCGCAAGGGCTTGTTTATGGATACCTCCGAAATGCCCAAGAAGATGCAGGAGGTTTTTGACGTCAATCAGATTATGAACTGCCTGATGAACCTCGACAAAATCAAGGGCGTTGACTTCATCAAGCTCGACGAGCTGAAAAAAGCCGGAGCGAACAGCGACATTCCGCTGCCCGAGGGTCCCACAAATCTCGACCGCGACATCAGCTACTACTACACCTCAGGCACCACCGGAAAGCCCAAGTGCGTTGTTTACACCGAGGCTTCGCTTAACGCTTATGTAGAGATGCACGCAGGCCTTGACACCCAGAACCTTGTCGGTGAGAGAAACTTCCAGTGTATTCCCTTGACGCATATGACAGGCGAGCGCGTATGCACAATTATGCCTCTTGTAAGAGGCGGCGTGCTTGTGCCCCAGCCGATTTATAACAACAAAACCTTCGCGCGCGACCTTGCGGCGTCAAAGTGCAACTGCGTAGTCGCTACCGCGAGCTTCTATATGCAGGCGGTTAAGCAGGGCGTTTTAGGACCTCACGCGCTTGAGCACCTCACACGTCCGGCGTCGGGCGGCGAGCCGATTACAAAGAGCTCGGTTAAAAAGGTTGACAAGTGGCTCAAGGCAAACGGCTGTAAAATCCGCTACTCACTCGGCGGCGGCGCTTCCGAGGAAGGCGGCGCAACGCTTGTTACATACTTTATGAACGAGGAGACAAAGACCAACGAGACCGGTCTGCCCCTCGAGCCCCACGTTCACGTAAAGCTGGTTGACGACGACGGCAACCTGATTACCGAGGACGAGGTTCTCGGTAACCTTCACGCTACAAGCCCCGCGGCTGCCGACCGTTACCTCGAAAATCCCGAGGCTACCGCAGAGCGTTGGTATGTTGACGAGGAAGGCACAAAGTGGGGTGTAACCGGCGATATCGCCGTGCGCCACGCCGACGGCTCATACAACATTTTGGGCAGAGCGTCAGACTCCTACGTTAACGAAAAGGGCGAGAGAATTTACCTGTTCCAGATTGAGTATTCGCTCGACGAGGATGATCCGATTCTCGAATGGGAAATCAGCGCGTTCAAGAACGAATGCGGCGGTCATGACGTTGTAGGTCAGATTATCCTTGACCCCAACTGCAAAACTCCCAAAAACGAGCTTGTTGACTACTTCTGCAGGAAGTACAACCTCGCTGCCGTTAAGTTCTATCAGGAATTCGAGCTCGGCGAAATCACCAACAAGCGCGACTTTGTGCTTTTGGCTCACGATTACAAGGGCTACGTTTCTCCGTGTGATGAAAACCACCACTACCTTGTAAACTACTCCGAGGACGGCACAACCGAGAGAAGAAAAGTTGCTATAATTCATTATCAGTATTGATATTCTTTAATGATAATGTTATAATGGATTATTAAATTAAGGAGGAGAAGTAACATGATAAAGAGAATTTTATCCGCAGTGCTCGCCGTTACAATGCTCGGCAGTATTGCGACACTTATGGCTTCCGCTAAGGAAGCTGAGGCAAAGACCTATAACTATGTTTGTCTCGGTGACAGTATCGCCGCAGGCTACGGCTTGACTGCACCCGGCACAGCAGTTGACCCTGCTCTTATTCTCAGCGAGGATTTGATTGCAAATCCGGTTCAGACCGCTTACGCTCAGGTATTCGGCGAGCGTTTGGCAGCAATGGGCGCTGAAAAGGGTTACACCACAAAGGCTACAAACATCGCAAGCACAGCTTACCGCGCTGAGGACGTTGCAAAGACTATCTATCAGCAGGGCTACAAGGGCGAGGTTGCCGCTCATATTCTGGAGTCATTTGTAGGCGAAGGCACAAGCGAGGCGCTTGTTCCCTATCACGATATCTACAGAAAGTATATTGACGATGCTGATATGGTTAGTATTCAGCTCGGCGGCAACGATATTGTTATGGGTATCATCTACCCGATGATTAAGTCCGACAACCCCATTCTTAACGACACAGCTACAGCAGTTGCATTGCTGCTCTTCGGTAAAACTCCCGAGTTTGCAATCGGCGCAGGCGCAAAGCTTATTATCAGAGATAAGGATAAGATTACATCCGCTCACGTTGCAGAGGCTGTTAAGTTCTTTTCCGCTATCAAGAAAGATGCCGAGAAGTATGTTGAGAACTCCGCAAACAACGTTGAAAGCGTAGTAAGCGCTGTTCAGGATGTTAACCCCGACGCTGACATCGCGCTGATCGGTATGTACAACCCCTACGGTAACTCACTTGAGTATCAGGGACAGGTTCGCGACGCCTGCACAGTTATGAAGAATATGTTTGTAAGAGCGGTTGACGAGGCCGTTGACATCAACATCGAGGTTGGCGACGTTGAGATCGTTCCCGTACAGGAGGCTGAGCAGAAGTCTGAGGACTTAAAGCAGGTTTCGTTCTCACTCCAGAAGTACCTTGTTAACAACTCATACTTCAAGGAGATGCAGAAGGAAAGACTTAAGGCTCTCCTTACAATCGCGGCTGACGAGCTTGCGTATCCCATTCAGTACCTCACAGCAGGTAAGAACGTTGATCCCCAGATGCGTTTGCTCAACGAAAAGCTTCAGGTGATCGCTGAGAATCACGGCGCAACATACGTAAACGTTTACGACATCAGCAACGAGTGCAACACCGACCCCCATCCCACAGTTGAAGGTCACAAGGAGATTGCAGACCGTCTTGAGGCTGCTATGGCTGACACAATTCTCGAGAAGATGTCTGCTGTAGATCCCGAGCCCGAGAAGGAAGTTCTCCTCGGTGACGTTGACGGTGACGGCGAGGTTACCGTAATGGACGCGCTCGCTATGCAGAAGTATGTTTCCGACAAGCCGGTAAAAGACTTCGTAGTTGAAGCTGCCGACATCAACGGCGACGGTGTTGTTGATACAAACGACACAATTCTCATTCAGAAGTACACCGCAGGCAAGACTGTTAAGTATCCTATCGGTGAGCCGATCAACGGCTAAAATTACATAAAGTAAAACAGACCTTAGTCTTCCGGCTAAGGTCTGTTCATTATTTAAATAGTAATGGGCACCTCTAAAAATATAGAGTTGTTCAGAGGTGCCCTAATATTATTCGGGCTGCTTTTTGCCGTCAACGTAGTTGTCAAAGCGCGACTGCAGGGCGTTCCAAATTCCGTTGGCTTCGTTGCGCGCATTTTGGGTAATTGTCTGAGCCTTGGCGTTAGCGTCGTTTAAGATAGCTTCAGCCTTTTTCTGAGCGTTAAGCTCGTATACGCTGTAGTCTTGGCTCATCTCCTCGTACATCTTGCGGATTTTCGCAACGTAGTCGTCGGCAGCCTTCTGCGCCGCGTCCATCACGCCGTTAACGCGGAAGGACATCTCAGCGATTGAGCCGATTTCGGTAATCTCCGTTTCTGCGGCGGAAGTCTTTTGCTCAAGCTCGGCGTTCTTTGCCTTAAGAGCCTCGTTTTCGGCGCTGAGAGCCTGCACCTGCTGAGCAAGGCGGTTCTTCTCGTCAACGGCAGTGCCTGCGTCGGCAAGCTTGCGCGTGAGCACGTCGATATCGCTTTTCTGGGCGCTGAGCAGCATAATCAACTGCTCCTTGCTCATACTTTTATAATTAACAGTTTCGGTGTATGCGTTTTCCTTTTGAAATAATGCCATAAAAAATCCCCCGTTCAGGTTTTAATAAGTTTATTATTTAATAAGTTTATTATACCATATATATAATGAAAATACAATCCTGCAATATGCACGGTTTTTGTCTGGACTTTTCGGCGCTGATGTAGTATGATGAAGTCAGCAATTTTAAGGAATTCACTGCAATATGAAAAGAACTATGTACATTATTACCGCAGGCTCGGTTGCCTTGACTGTTGTATTTGCCGTACTTTTCGCAAATACGCGGACAGGCGCGTTTTACTCGCTCGCGGTTACCTTCGGCACTGTTGCGTACCACTTTTTGATGAGGCTCGGCGTGGGCTTTGCCTTTGACATTACAATGAAAAACCGCGCGGATTACAATAGCGCTTGGTTCAAATGCCGTCCGTGGGAGAAAAAGCTGTACAAATTACTCAGCGTTAAAAACTGGAAGCACAGGCTTCCAACCTTTGAGCCGAATGTTTTTAATCCAAAGCTTCACACCTGGGACGAAATCGCTCAGGCTATGTGCCAAGCGGAGCTTGTGCACGAAACGATTGTAATTTTGAGCTTTGTGCCCGTGGCGTTTTCGGCGGTATTCGGCGCGTTTTGGGTGTTTTTAATCACGTCACTCTGCGCCGCGGCGTTTGATTTGATGTTCGTCATCATTCAGCGGTACAACCGCCCAAGGATAATCAGGCTGATAAAGCATAGGTGAGCTTATGAAAAAGGTGAGCTTATGAAAAAGGAACTTCCGCATTTTAATATCGGCGCGTCCTACGGCGGAAATCAGGATTGGTTTCCGACCTTTATGATGCGAATCGGCGGCTGCGGCGCTGAGACCGCCTGCGACAGCAGTATGTATTTTGCGCTTCACCGCGGACTTTCAAAAATCGCGCCGGAAAATTACAGAGCTCTCGGCAGGGATGAATATGTTGACTTCGCGTATGTGATGAAGCCCTACCTCTCTCCGCGGATGACGGGCATTGACAGGCTCGATATTTTCGTTGACGGCTATTCACAGTATCTGCGCGACATGGGAGAGGACAGCCTGAGTATGACCGAGTTTTCGGGTGACGAGCCGTATGACAGCGCAAAAAGCGCCGTAATTAGGCAGATTGACGGCGGATATCCAATCCCCACGCTGATACTTAACCACCGCGACAAGCGGTATGAGGACTACGTATGGCACTGGTTTTTAATCAACGGCTACGACGATAAAAACGGCTTTTACGTCAAGGCGGTCACCTACAGCGGCTATGAGTGGCTCAGCCTTAAAGACCTCTGGAACACAGGCTATCCGCGCCGCGGCGGCTTTGTGCTTTTTAATATTGATTAATGTATACTAATATATATGCAGGTATTTATTCAGGTTCGGCTTCGCGCCGAGCCTGTTTTTGTTTAGAGTTTAGAGTTTTGAGGTGTTGTCCAAATCTTTGATTTGGGTAACAACACCCATGCGTTAGCTAGAGTTTAATATATTGTAAGTAAACGCTTAAAGCCTCCCCCATCGCGTAAGCTATGTGGGGAGGCTTTAAAAAAATTTTCAAAATAATTTTAAATTATTTTAAAATCTCCTTAAATTTGTCAGGTTTTTGTCATAGTCTGTTTGATATACTTTAATCACAGTCAAGGGAACAAAGAAAAAACAAAGACAAAGAATAAAACAAACCCTCGACCGAAAATAATTAACTTTCAATAAACAAAGAGAAAAGGAGAAATTAAAATGAAAAAGCACAGCAACAAGAAAATTAAGACAAGAATTATCGCCGGCGTACTTTCGGTAATTACAGTATTTTCAGTCGGCTCAGTAGCAATGACAAGCGCTTCGGCAGTCAGCGTTAAGGGAATTGCAAAAGACCTCAGCTCCTTTGCAATCACCAAAACAATCGACAAATTCGTAACAAACAGCATCGGCGGTTCACTCCTTAAGATGGGCGCAGGCTACCTGCTCGAATGGGTGTTCAGCGGCACGGAAGAAAAACAGCCGACAGTCAAGGACGCAATCAAAAAGATTGACGAGCTCAAGGACATTGTTAAGAAGAACCACGAGAAAGAGATGGACACCCTTAAGGTTATCAACAAAAACATCGACACCAAGGACTTCCGTCAGGAAGCAGACAGCATTCACGATGACTACAAAAACGCTCTTGCAAAGATTCATCAGCACAGCGACAACATCACCAAGGCAGGCGAGGGTGTAATCGACGCGACCACCTACGGCGCATACAAGGAGATCCTAAACGAGAGCTCATGCAACATTTCAAATCTTGAAAAGAACTTCAACAAAATGAAGGAATACGTACTCGGCGAGCGTCACAGCACCGATAAAAAATGCGGTTATGAGGCAACAACCGATTACCTCTACAAAAAATTAACGGTAAACTACGAAGAAAAAGCACACAGCTGGAAGGATTCCAAAGACTATTTGCAGATGGTTCAAAAGGACATCAACGGCGAAATCAGCAACATCCACTTTGAGGCGGAGATGGATTACATCACAATTCTCATGCTCAACAATATGAAGTACAAGGTTAAGGAGTACGAGATACAGAACGGTATCAAGAAGCTGGCCGAAGGCGAAAAGCCCTACGCTTACTTCCAGAACTTCGAAACCGACCTTTCAAAGGCAATGGGCAAGATTAACGAGGCTTACAAAAAGGCGATCGACAATAACCTCAACGACGGCACAATGGTAGGCGCGATCGTAAAGCTCGCTGAGCCTGTAGACGGTATTCAGGAAAAAGGCTTCCACGACTTCTCAGAGGCATGGGCACAGGCTTCTGCCACCGGCAAGAATTTCACCATCACCATGTACACCGATTTGAAGGCTAACAAGGACAACGGCTTCAACTTTAACAACCTTGACTGGAAAAAGTACGGCTTCAGCCCGTCCAAGAACTTCAACGTCAAGGACAACCGCACTATCACTATTGACCTCGGCAAGCACACCATCGACAACACTGCCCGCTCAAACAAGCCCATCTTCGGCTGTGAAGCAAACACCAACCTCACAATCAAGAACGGTACACTGCTCGGCGGCAGCAACGCAATCAGAAACGAAAACAGAAACAACGTAACCAACAAGCTCGACGGCGTTACAATCGACAAGACCACAGGCACAGGAATCTTTATGGGTCAGGAAAATGACAAGAACATCAAGCTCGACCTGACTAAATGCACCATCAAAAACGCGGGCAATTCAGGCGTAATTCTGCTCCCCAGATACGGCGATATGACTGTTACCGGATGTAACTTCGAGAACAATTCAGCCAAATACGGCGGCGGTATCTATACCCAAAGCATTAACGAAGTAGTCGTAACAGATTCTAACTTCAAGAACAACAAGGCATGGAAGGGCGGCGGCGGCGCAATCGTAGCGCAGAGCCACACTGCCGGAGGCAGCACCCTGAAAATCGTAGGCGGTCTCTTTGAAGGCAACTCAAGCAACTTGATTATTGATGACAAGTACGCTCAAACCAATGAAGACTTAAAGAAAGGCTGGGGCGGCGCAGTTTGGGGCGAAAACCTCACCGTAGAAGGCGCGACCTTCAAGAACAATTCCACCAACGACCAGGCAGGCGCGATCTTCGTTAGCTCCGGTATGGAAAACTGGCGCACCCCCTTCAAAACCAACATCAGCAACTGCACCTTTGAAGGCAACAAGGCTGACCACGTAGGCGGCGCAATCCGTGTATTCCACATCGGCGACCGCAACTTCATCAAGAACTGCAAGTTCTCCGGTAACAGCAGCTGGGGCGCTGATATATTCGTTGAGTACGGCCATGGTATCGGCGACAAGTTCTTCAAGGATTGGGGCAACACCACCGACGCAAACAACAACAGCACGGTTGTTGTTAACAAGTAATCCAAACGACAGACTAAGCAAATCACTAAAAAATAAAGCAAAAGAATACAAACAAAAAATCACCTGCAGCCAAGTGTTGCAGGTGATTTGGTTTATCATTTTAAAAACACATATTCATTTTCTGTCGAGCGCGAGTTGTCAAAGCTGTAGCCGCGGCTTGCAAAATTTTTGAGGGCTTCGGGGGTTTGGGCGTTTGTTTCGGCGGCAAAGCGAGTCATCTCGCCGCGCGCCATCTTCGCGTAAACTCCCTTTTGCGTTACCTTGCCGTGGGTCAATTCGCCGAACACTATTGTAATGAACCTGTCCTGCGGTTTCAGATATTTCTCAACGCACTTTGAGTATTCCTTCGAGGCAAGGTTTATTATCACGCCGTCGTTTGGCAGAACTTCGCGGTAAAGGCTGTCTCCCCAAAATTCATACAGATTTTTGCAGCCGTTAACCTTTGCCTTCGCCTGCATTTCGAGCCTGTAGGGCACAACGCCGTCGAGCGGTTTCAAAACGCCGTAAAATCCCGAGAGTATCCGCAGATTTTCCTGCAAATAGTCGATGTGCTGCTGTTCGAGCACATCGGGAGCCATATAGGTGTACTGGATTCCGTTGTAGGCGAGTATGGCAGGGGTTAAGCTCCGGCGCAAATCCATACCGGCAAAACGCTCGTGATTTTCAGCAGCAATTTTATCGTTGCAAGCCCAGAGCTTTTTCTGCATGGTGGCACTCAGGCTGTTAATATATTCCGCCAAAATTTCCGTTTTTTCCAAGAAAACCGGCAGGGCGGTACATTCGAGCGTGTCGGTATCGGATTTCATCTGCTTTGCAGGGGCAATTATTGTCCTCAACTCAGCTCACCGAGCATCTGCGCAGGGTTGTCCGCCGCCTTGACCTTACCGAACGCCTTGACGATTACGCCGTCCTCGTCAATCAGGTAGGTTGTGCGCACAACGCCCATGCTAACCTTGCCGTAGAGCTTCTTTTCCTTCCACACGTCGTACGCCTGAATAACGGTCTTTTCGACATCCGAGAGCAGTGTGAACGGCAGTCCGTACTTTTCCTCAAATTTTTTGTGCGAAGCCACGCTGTCCTTGCTCACGCCCAGCACCACCGCGCCCTTTTCGCGGAACTGCGGATACAGCTCTCCGAACGCGCAGGCCTGCTTTGTACAGCCTGAGGTCATATCCTTGGGGTAAAAGTATAAAATCACCTTCTGTCCTCTGTAGTCCGAGAGTGATTTTTCCTCGCCGTTTTGGTCGGGAAGGGTAAAGTCGGGAGCTTTTGTTCCGGTTTCGAGCATAATAAATACCTCCGAATTTTTATTTTATATCTTAATTGTATTGATATTTTTGCGGCTGTCAACCGTTTTTTCGGCAGAGAATCCGAAAATTTCAAACAAATGTTTTGAATTTGCGGAGCATAGGGAGTTTTATTGGACAGTCAATCGTTTATAATTAAAGTATGAGGGGGGTAAATTGACAAAATGAACCCCAAATTTTGGAAGGTAAAAGTGAGGAAGGTATTATGTTTAATCTGATTATCAATTTTTGTGTATTTGTGTTTATCTTTTACGCCGTGGGCAATTCCGCGAGGGTGATTTTGTTCGGCTCAAAGCGCAAAAAGCGCGCGTATTCGCACGGCAGAGCCGTCCGTCGCAGAAAGGCGAAGGTTATTAAGCTGAACGCCCGCACAACAAAAAGACCGCTGAGGAAAAAACCTCAGCGGTTATTTGTTTTAAATCGTTTTAGTGTTGGCGTTTAAACGTTACAATGTACTACAATGTTAACCGGGTTTGTACAAAAATGGCAGCCGCGAGGGCTGCCACTACAATTATTTACTATCAATTAATTTACAATTGCAAAATCATACTTGCTATGCCGAAGTAAATCAGCAGCGAGAGCGAGTCGCAGACCGTGGTAATCAGCGGATTTGCCATAACCGCCGGGTCAAGTCCGATTTTGCTCGACAAAAGCGGAAGGCTGGCGCCGACCAACTTTGCCATAATAATCGTGCCGACGAGCGTGAGCGATACCACAAGCGCGATGAAGAAGGCGTTGTCGTGACCTCGCAAATCAAAAATCATCAGCTTTACAAAGTTCGCGACCGCAAGCGTCAGTCCGCAGAAAAACGCCACTCTTAGCTCCTTCCAGAGCACGACGAACATACTTTTAAATTCAATCTCACCCAGCGACAGCGCGCGGATAACCGAAACCGAAGCCTGCGAGCCTGCGTTACCGCCCGAGCCCGTAATCATCGGGATAAAGCTCGACAGAATAATCACGCTCGCGAGCATTCCGTCAAAGCTCGAAATAATCGTACTTGTAAAGGTTGCCGAGAGCATAAGGATAAGCAGCCACGGCACACGCTTTTTGTAAATTCCCCAAACGCTGGTTTTCATATACGGCTTGTCGGAGGGAAGTACCGCAGCCATTTTTTCAAAGTCCTCGGTAGCCTCCTCGCGGATAACGTCGATAGCGTCGTCGATGGTAACGATTCCGACGAGCCTTTGCTCGTTATCGACAACGGGCAGCGCCAAAAAGTCGTAGTTTGAGAAAAGCTGGGCAACCTGCTCCTGGTCGTCGAGGGTGTGGACGGAAATTACGTTTTCCTCCATCATATCCTTAACGGGGTCGTCGTCCTCAGCCAACAGCAAATCCTTGACCGTGGTGATACCGATAAGCCTGTTGTTTTCATCGGTCACGTAGCAGGTGTAAATTGTCTCCTTGTCAACACCGGTTCGCCTGATTCGCTTAATCGCCATTTCGGCGGTCATATCAGGGCGGAGCACAATAAACTCGGTCGTCATAATCGAGCCTGCGCTGTCCTCGGGATATTTGAGAAGCTCGTTAATCTCGCGCCTCATATCCTTGTCAGCCTGCCGCAAAATTCGCTTTACGACGTTTGCCGGCATTTCCTCGATAATATCAACCGCATCGTCGACAAACAGCTCGTTTACAATCTCTTTAAGCTCGCTGTCGCTGAAGCCGTGGATAAGGAACTCCTGAGTGTCCTCGTCCATCTCTACAAAGGTTTCCGCCGCAAGCTCCTTTGGTAAAATTCTGAAGAGAATCGGGGTTTTTTCGTCCTGAAGCTCCTCAAAAACAGCCGCAATATCGTACGGCTTCATTGTTACAAGAATGTCCCGAAGAGTGTTGAATTTTTTCTCCTCGAGCAGCTTCTTGATGGTCTCCGTAATGGTTACGTTAACCTGAATCATCATCTCTCCTCCTTTTGCATTTTTTGCATCGTGGAAAGAGACGTGTTCAAAAGGCGCAGTCCGTAAACTCAAAACCATGCAATTTTCAAGCGTTTTGCGGTTTATAATTGCAGGGTTTTAAATTTAAGCGACACAACGAACGCAGAACTGCCGTCCGCTGCAACTTCGCCCGGGAACAACGCCTAAACTTCCGTCTGCGTCCATTAATGTTTCACCCCTCAATAAAAAATTGCCGAAAAATTTAACGGCTACCCTTATATTTTATCCCTTTTGCGCTATAATGTCAACAATGATTTTATGTTCTTGATTTTTTTTAAATATATAGTATAATTTAATATAACACCGAATTAAAACGGATAAAAGGAGCTGTTATTATGACCGCTATGATAAAAAAATATCTTCCGTACGCTATCATAATTTTCGCGGTATTTTTGCTTGTACCGCTGATTTTTATAAGCGAACCGATGCAGAAGTTTTCGGCTGTAGGCTACTACTTCATCCTGCTGATGACACAGGTGGTATGCTCGGCTGTCTACTGCGCAAAGCACGGACTTGACTTTTTGTTTACGCTGATTGCGCCGATTGCGTTTTTGTTCACAATGATGATTTACGCAGGCGGCTTTTCGAACCCGACAAATATTATTTTGCTTGTGGTTTACCTGATTGCCGGAATTTTCGGACTGTTTTTGGGCGACCTCGCCTTTGGTGACGCAAGAAGAAAGCAGGAGAAAAAGGAAAAGCAGGCTGCCGAGGAGCTTTTGCTCCAGGCAAAGCGCCGTGACGAGCGCGAAAAGCAGAGAATGGCTGAGGAGAGCGAGCGTCCGCGCCGCAGAGAGCAAGCCTCTCGTGCGCAGCGTTCATCACACGGCTCGCGCGGAGCACACGCGGCGCGCACTGCCGACAGAGCTCCCCGCGCTTCCGAAAAGCGCGCTTCGTCACCGAGGGATATTGACGATGATTTTGATTACGACAAGTATATGTCGGACATCGACAGAATACTCGACGAAACAGACAGAGATAACCGTGACCTCGATTATTAAGATATAATAAAAGCAAAAAATTACCGCACGCCGTAAAGCGTGCGGTTTTTATATGCAGTACAAATTTGTATCCCACGCAGGGATGTAGGGGTGGTGGCGGAGATGGATTTTGTATTCGGGGTTTAGCTCGTTGATTAACAGCGGTAGCTTGAAGATGTCCTCAAAGCGGTGGTACGCCGAAAAATTCAGCTTCGGCTTAAAGCTTTTCAGCGTGTTTTTCATACCGAGCAGGGTGTGATAGTCCGCGCCCTCGACGTCGGCTTTAATATAGCCTGCCGCCGTTCCGCAGAGGATTGTATCGACCGCGGCGACCTGAGTTTGCACTCCGCTTTCGGCAATCGCGCTGTTGCGCCCTGCCTTGTTGTTGAAGGTCAGCACAGTGTTGCGGCTGTACGCGCCGAGCTGCCAGAGCTCGACGTTCTCCATATCAGCGCAGTGCGCCTTAAGCTTTTCAAAATTCTTGCCGTTCGGCTCAAAGGCGATGATTTTTCGGTAGCTGCCGTCCGAGTAGCTCAAAAACTCGTCGATTGTGTCGCCGTTGTACGCGCCGAGGTCAACGTAAACCTTGTTTTTGCCGAGCTTTAGAATATTATTAAATGCCTCGTCCTTGTCCGTGGTGATTTCGTCGAGCAAGCTAAGCTCGCCCGTGCGGTAAAAGGCGAGGACGTTTTTGTAAACGCGCCTTGACTGCTCGTCCGTAAGCAGCCTGTAAGCCTGCTCGATTTCGTCCGAAAAGCTGTCAATAAATTCACCGTCAAATAAAATATCTCCGAATACCGGCACGCTCGGCACAAGGGTTTTGTGCCTGTCCGCGACGTTTTTAATCGTCTGCATAACGTCGGGCAATTGGCTTGCAAAGCAGAGTGCCACGGTAAAATCGCTGTGTTCCGCTTCGAGCTCGGAAAGCTTTTTTACCCTAAAGCCGTGAAAGCTCTGACCGCGGACAAATTCATCGCTTGCCATAACCGCCGAGGCGTTTATACTAAACTTTTCAAAGGCGGACAGCACCTTGTCAGCGCCGTCGCCCATTCCGTAGAGCACGACGGGCTTGCCGCTGCTTTTGAGCGACTGCCAAACGTCCGGCAGGGATTTTAAGTGATCTGTAATCATAAAAAACTCCGTAAAAAGAAAAACGCCCACCCTATTGGGTGGACACTTTTAAGTGTTGGCATCTCCCTATTTTCACACTCCGTCGCCAGAGCACTATTTTCGGCACCACTGAGCTTAACTTCTGTGTTCGGTATGGGAACAGGTGGACCCTCAGCGTCATCAACACCAACTCGTTCTCTCTGAGAACATTTGCTATTATACTACACGAAAACACTTTTGTCAACACTTTTTTTCAATTTATTTTTTTAACCGAAAAAGCTGTATTTTGGTGCTTTTATACCGCAAAAAGGCGTGAAAATTTGCGCGTGAAGCGCAGCGCTCCGATATGAAAGGCATTAAAAAAATAAATCAGGCGGTCTGCGTTTTTCCGCAAACCGCCGTGGAATTTTTATCAGTCAAGGCTTTTAATGCACTGCTTAAAGGTGTCGAGCACATACCTTGCGTCGTCGTCGCTCATTGTGGAGTTGAGCGGCAGGGTCAGCTCATTTTTATACATATTGTACGCGTTGGGGTAGTCGGTCATCTTAAAGCCGCGCTTGCTGTATGCCGAAAGCAGGGGAAGGGGTTTAAAGTGAACGTTGCACATAACGCCGTTTTCCGCCATCATATTGTAGAACTTGTTGCGGTACTCGTCGTCCCTGCCGATAAAGCGTACAAAGTACAGGTGGCCGCTGCTGCGGTGGTTTTCGTCGCAGTGGTTGAGCAACTGAATCGGCAAATCCTTTAGCTCCTCGTTGTACATTCTGATAAGCTCGTGACGTCTGTCGAGAATTTTGTCATACCTTTTAAGCTGGGCAACGCCCAATGCCGCGAGTACGTCGGGCATATTACACTTGTACTGCGTGTCCACAACGTCGTATTCCCACGAAGCAACCTTGTTCTTCGCGTAGGCGTCCTTTGTCTGGCCGTGGAGCGAGAGGAGCATATACTTTTTGTACATCTCGTCCTCGTCAATTCCGTCGTGGCTCTTGTGAACCGCCGCACCGCCCTCGGCGGTAGTCATATTTTTAACAGCGTGGAAGCTGAAATTTGTAAAGTCCGCAATCTCGCCGCACATCTTTCCGCCGCGCATCGCGCCGAACGCATGCGCACCGTCTGAGATAACAAAAACTCTGCCGAACTTTTCCTGAATCTCATTTTTCGGCTCAAATATGCTCTTTTTGCGCTCAACAGCCTCGTAAATTCTGTCGTAGTCGCAGATAATACCTGCCAAATCGACCGCGATAACCGCCTTGGTGTTGTGGTTGATGGCGGCTTCCATTTTGTCGTAATCCATCTCGAAGCTGCCGCTCTTGCAGTCAATCATAACGGGCTTTGCGCCTACATGGTAAATTATCGAGGCAGAGGCGGTGTAGGTGTACGCCGGAACAATAACCTCGTCGCCCGGTCCTACGCCCAAAATTCTCAGCGTAAGCTCTGCGCAGGAGGTCTGCGAAGAAAGGCAAACCGCGCGTTCAACGTGGCAGTACTTTGCGATTTGGCTCTCAAAAAGCTTAGTCTCGGGACCGGTTGTAATCCAGCCGGATTTGACTACCTTTACAACCTCATCAATTTCCGCCTGAGTGATGTCGGGCGGCGAAAACGGAATCTTCCTCATCTTAAAAACTCCTTAATCAAGGCGTGCACCGCGATTTTCGGCGCTGCCTTTTAACCGTTCCATAAATAATCAAATTTAAAAATTGCGTAAAACGCACTAAAACAGCTTAATTATACACCAACAAACCGCGATTGTAAAGAATTTGAAAAAAGTTTGGCGGATAAAACAACTTATTTATTTTTATAACGCCCTTATTGGGTTATTATTTAAGATTTTCACCGATAATCTCGTATTTATGCTTGGTCGCCAGCCCTCCGCGGATGTGCCGTTCGCTCTTGTTTTTGTCGAGTATTTCGCGCACACTGCGGTAAACGGCAGGATTTGCCGAGCGCAGGCGAAAGGTAACGTCCTTGTGTACGGTGCTTTTGCTTATTCCGTACTTTTTGGCGGCGTCTCTTACCGTCGCTCCGCTCTCTATTATGTATTCGCCGAGCATTACCGCGCGGTCGTCAAGTGAAATTTCCACACAATTCCTCCAAATTATAAGCTGGTAAAATATATGCGTATCTGTCCGCGGATATACTTTGTTGTGATATGGTTTATTGAAATTGCGGAATTTTTGTGCTATAATGCAGTGTAGCTATGCAGCTATAAATTTAAGAAAGCGGTATGAACTATGAAAATCAGAGAGCTTTTTGAAAATTCAGACAGAACCATACTTTCGTTTGAGGTCTTTCCGCCCAAGAAAACCTCACCGATTGAGTCGGTATACGGCAAGCTCGAGGAAATTTGCGCGTTAAAGCCCGACTTTATCAGCGTTACCTACGGCGCGGGCGGTACGGGCGGTCACAGCAGAACCTGCGAAATTGCCTCGAAGATTAAAAACGAGCTCGGCGTTGAGTCGATGGCGCACCTGACCTGCGTTAACAGCACAAGGGCGATGATTGACGAAACCTTGCAGGATTTTAAGGAGCATAATATTGAAAATATCCTCGCTCTGCGCGGAGATTACGTCGACGGCGTTGAACCGCAAAAGGACTTTACCCACGCGAGCGATTTGTGCGCGTACATCAAGTCGAAGGGTGACTTTGACGTTGCAGGCGCGTGCTATCCCGAGGTTCACCTCGACGCCAAGGACGAGGTAGAGGACGTGCTCAACCTCAAAAAGAAGGTCGATTCGGGCGCCGACCACCTGATTAGTCAGCTCTTTTTTGACAACGGCGCGTTCTACCGCTTTTTGGAGCGCACGAAAATCGCAGGAATAGACGTGCCCGTTGAGGCAGGAATTATGCCCGTCACCAATAAGAGTCAAATTGAGCGCATGGTGTCGATGTGCGGCGCGAGCCTGCCTGCGAAGTTCGCTAAGATTATGCAGAAGTACGAGAGCAAGCCCGAAGCCCTGCGCGACGCCGGAATTGCCTACGCGGTCGAGCAGATTGTCGATTTAATCGCGAACGGCGTTGACGGAATTCACCTGTACACGATGAACAACCCCTACATCGCGCGGAAAATCACCGAGGCGGTGTCGAGCCTGCTATGATTGAGCTGACAAGCCTTAACAGGAGTGAGGCAAAGCGCTACCTCGGCGGAGCGAAAATTGAGCTTGACGAGCGGATGAGTGAGCTTTTCGATAGCTGTGAAAAGCAGGTTTTGTCTACTGCCAAGCCGAAGTTTTTATATAAAATTATAGACCTGCCGAACGACAGATTAACGGCAGGAGAGGACATAAAAAGCCATTTAAACGACTGTACCAAGGCGGTATTGATCTGCGCCACCTTAGGCGCGGAGGTTGACCGTATGATAAGGGTGAGCCAGATTTCAGATATGCCGCGCGCGGTGGTGCTCGACAGCTTTTCGAGCGTCGCGGTGGAGCAGGTCTGCCAAAGTGTAGACGCGCTTTTGGCTGAAAAATACCCCGAATACTACTTTACCTTCCGCTACAGCCCCGGCTACGGCGACTACCCGATTGAGCTTCAAAGGGAGTTTTTGAGCCTGCTCGACGCGCCGAGGAAAATCGGGCTGAGCGCGAATGAAAATTATCTTTTAATCCCCTCAAAGTCGGTCACGGCGATCGCGGGGATGTCACACAACCCCATCGAGCGCAAAAAGCGCGGCTGTGCCGTGTGCGATATGCGCGACAGATGTAAATACAGAAGGAACGGCGAACACTGTGGATTTTAACACATTACTGAATACAAAAGAATTTATCATCCTCGACGGAGCAATGGGCACGCTTATCCAAAAGAGCGGCGCGCAGTACGACCATTCTCCCGAGACCTTGAACATAACAAGAGCTGAGCTTATCACCTCGTTTCACAAGGAATATATTTCGGCAGGCGCGGACGTTGTCTACGCCAACACCTTCGGCGCGAACGCCTATAAGCTCGAGGGCAGCGGATACTCCGTTGACGAGATTATAAAGGCAGGTGTAAATAACGCCAAGGCGGCGGCTCAGGGCACAAACGCCCTTGTCGCGCTCGATATCGGGCCAATCGGTATGCTGCTTGAGCCTGCGGGTTCTCTGAGCTTTGAGCAGGCTTATGAATATTTTAAGGAGCAGATTATCGCAGGCAAGGACGCGGATTTGATTGTCTTTGAGACGATGACCGACCTCTATGAATTAAAGGCGGCGGTGCTCGCGGCGAAGGAAAATTCCGACAAGCCCGTTATCGCCACTATGACCTTTGAGCGCAGCGGAAGAACCTTTACAGGCGTATCTCCTGCCTCGGCGGCGCTTACGCTGACAGGACTGGGCGTTTCGGCGCTCGGCGTCAACTGTTCGCTCGGTCCCGACGAGCTCGAGGGCGTGGTGTCGGAGATGAGCGAGTACACAAATTTGCCGCTTATCGTCAAGGCTAACGCAGGACTTCCCGACCCTAACAGCAACGAATATGATATTTTGCCCGACAGGTTTGCGGAGTGCGTCTGCGGACTGCTCAAATACGGCGTAAAAGTGGTGGGCGGCTGCTGCGGCACTACCCCCGAATATATTAAGGAAATTAAAAATTCGCTCGACGGCAAGACCTTCACCGTGGGTGCTGTTAAGCGCGACACCTCGATTTGCAGCCCCAGCACCGCGGTCGAGATTAATATGCCGCGCATTATCGGTGAGCGCATTAACCCGACAGGCAAAAAGCTCTTTAAGCAGGCGCTTGTCAACAACGACATCGACTATATTCTGTCGCAGGCTCTCAGTCAGGTTAACGCAGGCGCGCAAATTCTCGACGTCAACGTCGGCCACCCCGAAATTGACGAAAAGCAGATGATGACGCGCGTTATCAAGGCTATTCAGGCGGTGTGCGACGCGCCGCTGCAGATAGATTCAACCAAGCCCGACGTGCTCGAGGCAGGTCTGCGCTGCTACAACGGCAAGCCGATTGTAAACTCCGTAAACGGCGAGGAAAAAAGCCTTAATTCAGTGCTTCCGCTCGTCAAAAAGTACGGCGCTTCGGTCATCGGACTAACGCTTGACGAGGGCGGAATCCCCAAGACCGCCGAGGGACGTTTTGAAATTGCAAAGCGGATTGTTGAGCGCGCGGTACAGCTCGGAATTGACAGAAGGGACGTTTACATCGACTGCCTTACACTGACGGTTTCTGCCGAGCAGGACGCCTGCGCCGAGACCTTGAAGGCGCTTCACAGGGTAAAAACCGAGCTCGGATGTAAAACGTGCTTGGGAGTTTCAAACATCTCCTTCGGACTGCCGAACCGCGAGCTTGTCAACAGCACCTTCCTCACAATGGCGCTGGAGGAAGGGCTTGATTTGCCGATTATAAACCCCAACGCCGAGGCTATGACCGGCGCTGTCAGGGCGTATAGGGTGCTTTCGGGCGCTGATAAAAATTCCGTAGAGTTTATCGCGGAGTATAACGCGGTGACAACCAATCCAAAGCCGAAGCAGAGCGATGACGGCAAGGCCGGGCCCGACATATTTTCTGCCGTTTACAGCGGACTGAAAAACGAGGGCGCTTCGGCGACGGAAAAATTGCTTGAAAATAACGACCCGATGAAGATTGTAAACGAAATGCTAATCCCTGCCCTCGACAGAGTGGGCGCGGATTTTGAGAAGAATAAAATCTTCCTGCCCCAGCTTATCCAGAGCGCAAACACCGCGCAGGCTTGCTTTGACGTAATCAAAAAGCACCTGAGCAAGAGCGGAGAGGAGAGCGTGAGCAAGGGCAAAATCATTATGGCGACTGTCAAGGGCGATATCCACGACATCGGCAAGAACATCGTCAAGGTTCTGCTCGACAACTACGGCTACACCGTGGTCGATTTGGGCAAGGACGTTGACCCTCAGCTGATTGTAGACACCGCCGTTAAGCAGAACATCACCATGGTGGGGCTTTCGGCGCTGATGACCACCACGCTCAAGAGCATGGAGGACACGATAAAGCTTATCAGGAGCACAAAGGAGCTTCAAAATCCCGACGGCTCAAGCAAGGTTACGGTCTTTGTCGGCGGAGCGGTGCTGACAAAGGACTACGCGATGAAAATCGGCGCGGACTACTACTGCCGCGACGCAAAGGAGAGCGTCGATACCGCAAAAATCGTCTTTGGCTGAGCAAAATTTCAACAATAAATTTGCATAATTTAACACGCGGATGTCATTACTTGGCTGATTGACATTCGCGTGTATCTAATATATAATATACTTGTTTACTTGAAATGGAAATGCAGACGGAAAGGCATGGAATCAAATAACATTAGTATTGGTTATAAGTAAATTTGTGATTGTGTAACAAACTTTTGAGGGGATTAGTATAAATGAGTAAGTTCAACTACCGCAAGGTTATTCTTTTACTTGCGGACATTTTCATAATTACAGTCAGCGGAGTTCTGCTCAACTTTGTGCTGGAGCTGTTCAATTCCACGCACCTCGGCCCAATCGGAAACTCTTTTTATTACGGTGCCGAGGCGAGCAAGGGGCTGCTGTTCTACATCATAATAACCGTGATAACCTGCGTGTTTATGATGATGCTGTTCGGCTCGTATTCGCGGGCGTGGCGGTACTTCAACTCAAAGGATTACCTGATTACGGCGCTTGCCATGGGCATAGGCTTCGGTCTCGGCTTTATAATTTTAACTCTGCTGAAAGTGCCTACGCGCAAGATTTTTTACGTGATTTTCTTTGTAATCGCGACAGTCGGAGTTCTGCTTTTCAGGTTTTTGTTTAAGCGCGCGTTTTTGGCGATTTCCGACTCAAAAGCGGCTGAAAATGCCGAGAGAACGCTGGTTGTCGGCGCGGGTATGGCAGGCAGAATGATTGTCACCGAAATTTTCAACGCCAAAAGCGACGAGAACAATCCATCGCACAACCTTGAACCCGTCGGCTTTGTTGACGACGATATCACCAAGCTCCACACGACGTTTAAGGGCGTCGAGGTCATCGGCACATGCCGTGAAATTCCGAGGATTTGCGCTGAGCAAAGGGTGACAAATATCATTGTAGCCGTTCCATCCTGCGAGGAGGACGAAAAGCGCAGAATTCTCGACTACTGCTCAAACACCGAGTGCACTATCAAGGTTATTCCGTACCTCAGCGAGCTGCTCTTTACCGACGACAATCCGCTTATCACGCAGGCTAAGGAAATCAAGATTGAGGATTTGCTTGGCAGAAAGCCGATTGAGTTTGACCGCGGAAAAATCAGCGCGTTCATCGCAAACAAGGTCTGCATGGTTACGGGCGGCGGCGGTTCTATCGGCTCGGAGCTCGTCCGTCAGATTGCTTCCTACAGCCCCAAGCAGATTATTATTGTCGATATTTACGAGAACAACGCCTACGATATCCAGCAGGAGCTTCTGCTCAAATACGGCACGGCGGTTAACCTCGAAACCATAATTTCATCCGTGCGCGACTACAACAAAATGGAGACCATTTTCAAAAAATACCGTCCCCAGATTGTGTTCCACGCTGCGGCTCACAAGCACGTTCCGCTTATGGAGACCGTGCCCGAGGAAGCCGTTAAAAACAACATTTTCGGCACGTTCAACGTCGCAACCCTTTCCGAGCTTTACAACGTTGACAAGTTCGTTATGATTTCGACCGACAAGGCGGTCAACCCCACAAACGTTATGGGAGCGACAAAGCGCGCCTGCGAGATGATTATTCAGGCGAGAGCCCAAAAGTCAAAGCATACCGAGTTCGTGACAACGCGCTTCGGCAACGTGCTCGGCTCGAACGGCTCGGTAATTCCGCTGTTCCGCCGCCAGATTGAGAGCGGCTCAGCGGTCACCGTAACCCACCCCGACATCATCCGCTACTTTATGACGATTCCCGAGGCGGTGTCGCTCGTGCTCGAGGCAGGAGCGATGGCAAAGGGAGGCGAAATTTTCGTCCTCGATATGGGCGCTCCGGTCAAGATTACAACCCTCGCGGAGAACCTTATCAGAATGTACGGCAAGGTTCCCTACAAGGACGTTCCGATTGTGTTTACCGGACTTCGCCCGGGCGAAAAGCTCTTTGAGGAGCTCTTGATGGACGAGGAAGGACTTAAGTCCACCGAAAATAAGAAAATCTTTATCGGCAATCAAATCAATGTCGATTCAGAGGTTCTCAGGCACAAGCTCGAGGGGATCCGCGTTGCGGCTGACTCGAACGACAGCGAAAAAACCGTTGAGCTTTTAAGCGATTTGGTGCCGACCTTTAACCATAAAGAGTAAAATTTTAATGCAGGCAGCGTCACGCTGCCTGCGTTTTTTATGTAATATTACAGTTTATCAGATTGCTTTTGCAGGATTAGCTGTACAAACCTGCAAAATTGCATTTATGAGGTATGTTGACGCGGACAATCCGCTTGACTTTTCAAACCTTATATGATAAAATTTTGATGATTATGCGGGCTGTTTTTTCTTAGTCCTGCATATTAGTAAAACAGCCTCTTGTGAAAGGAGAGTAAAGGACTGTTAGCGCCCGGACCGTAAAAGGTTGACGAGGAATGGCGGTTATCGAAAGATTCGGCGGATGCCGCCACGGCAAACAGCGTGTCGTCAGGAAGAAAGTAAAAAGCAGAATTAAAACTGTAACAGAGGTTCTTCCACCGCTTTGAAATTTAATTATTATAGTTAGCTTAAAAGGAGATAAAAATCATGAGAGTTGTTATTCAGGACAATTACGATAAAATGTGCAAGTGGGCGGCAAACTACATCGCTCAGAAAATCAAGGCTCACAAGGAGGACCGTCCCTTTGTGCTCGGACTTCCCACAGGCTCATCGCCCATCGGCGTTTACAAGGAGCTCTACACAATGAACCAAAACGGCGAGCTTTCATTCGCTAACGTTGTTACCTTCAACATGGACGAATATCTCGGCCTTCCTCACGAGCACGACCAGAGCTATTGGTACTTTATGCACGACAATTTCTTCAATCACCTCGTTGATATGAAGCCCGAAAACATCAACATCCTCAACGGTATGACAGACGATCCCGAGGGTGAGTGCGCAAGATACGAGGAGAAAATCGCTTCCTACGGCGGAATCGACCTCTTTATGGGCGGCATCGGCGTTGACGGCCACATCGCCTTCAACGAGCCCTTTACAAGCCTTGCTTCACGCACAGGCGTTCGCAACCTCACCACCGACACAAGAATTGTAAACTCACGTTTCTTCGGCAACGATCCCGAGGCTGTTCCGGCTCAGGCTCTTTCGGTAGGCGTAGGCACAGTTACCGATTCAAAAGAGGTTCTTATCCTCATCAACGGCCACAACAAGGCTAAGGCTCTTGCCGAGACTGTTGAGGGCTCTGTAAGCCACAAGTGGACCTGCTCTGCTCTGCAAATGCACAACGGCGCTATCATCGCCTGCGACGAGGCTGCCTGCGACGAGCTCACAGTAGGCGCTTACAAGTACTTCCTGGATATCGAAAGTAAGGAGAGACTTTAATGTATACAATCAAGGATCTTTACGATCTCGACCACACGCTCGCTAAGGACTATCTTTCCCAGTTTACATACCCTTGGGAAGCCTTAAAGGGCATTAAGGATTTTATTATTGAGCTTGGCAAAACCCTCGGCGACGACTACGAGGAGGTTTCCGAAAACGTTTGGGTTCACAAGACCGCAACCGTATTCCCCTCGGCGTATCTCGGAGCTCCCTGTATTATCGGCCCGAATACCGAGGTAAGACACTGCGCGTTTATCCGCGGCTCGGCGCTTGTAGGCGCAGACTGCGTGGTAGGCAACTCGGTAGAGCTCAAGAACGTTATCCTCTTTGACCACGTTCAGACTCCGCACTATAACTACGTAGGCGACTCAATTATGGGTTACTTCTCGCACATGGGCGCGGGTTCAATCACATCAAACGTTAAGTCCGACAAAAAGCTCGTTGTGGTTCACAACGGCGACGAGCACATCGAGACCGGCGTTAAAAAGTTCGGCGCTATGGTAGGCGACTATGTTGAGGTCGGCTGTAACGCGGTTCTCAACCCCGGCACGGTTATCGGCAGACATTCAAACGTATATCCCACCTCATGCGTTCGCGGAGTTATCCCCGAGAACAGCATTTGCAAGACCCCCGGCGTTGTTGTAGAAAGGAAGACTGACTGATGGGCAAGTATTTCGGCACAGACGGCTTCAGAGGCGAAGCCAACAAAAACCTGACCTTTGAGCACGCTGTAAAAATCGGCCGTTTCCTCGGCTGGTATTTCGGCGAGAACATGGGCAAAAAGGCAAAAATCGTAATCGGTAAGGACACCAGACGTTCTTCCTATATGTTTGAGTACGCGCTCTGCACAGGCCTTATGGCGAGCGGCGCTGACGCTTACATCATGCACGTAACAACAACCCCTTCGGTTGCTTACATCACCCGTACCGACGACTTTGACTGCGGTATTATGATTTCCGCTTCACATAACCCGTTCTATGACAACGGCATTAAGCTTCTCAACTCCAAGGGCGAGAAGATGGAGGAGGAAACCCTCTTAAAGGTCGAGGAATACATCGACGACAAGCTCGAAATTCCGATTGCTCACCGCGAGGACATCGGACGTACCGTTGACTACGTTGAGGGACGTAACCGCTACATCGGCTACCTCATCTCAATGAGCAAGTACAGCTTCAAGGGCGTTAAGGTAGGTCTTGACGTTGCAAACGGCGCGGCTTGGAATATTGCAAAGGGCGTGTTCAACGCTTTAGGTGCAAAAACTTACGTTATCAACGACGCTCCCGACGGCTACAACATCAACACCGACTGCGGCTCAACCCACATCGAGCATTTGCAGAAGTTTGTTGTTGACAACGGCCTCGACGTAGGCTTTGCTTACGACGGCGACGCCGACCGCTGCCTTGCGGTTGACGAAAAGGGCAACGTCATCACAGGCGACCACATCATCTATATGTACGGCGTTTATATGAAGGAGAGGGGCAAGCTCCTCAACAACAAGGTCGTTGCTACAATTATGAGCAACTACGGTCTTTTCAAGGCGCTTGAAAAGGTCGGCATTGAGTGCGACAAAACCGCTGTAGGCGACAAGTACGTTTATGAGAATATGGTTAAGACAGGCAACCGCATAGGCGGCGAGGAGTCCGGACATATCATCTTCTCAAAGTACGCTACCACAGGCGACGGTATCCTCACATCGCTTAAGCTGATGGAGGTTATGCTTGCCAAGGAGAAGCCCATGAGCGAGCTCGCTGCACCGATGGTTATGTATCCCCAGGTGCTCAAGAACGTTAAGGTTAAGTCAAAGCCCGACGCAAAGAACGATCCCGACGTACAGGCTGAGGTTGCAAAGGTAAGTGAAGCTCTCGGTGACAGCGGACGTATTCTCCTCAGAGAATCAGGCACAGAGCCCGTAATCCGCGTTATGGTTGAGGCTGACAGTGACGAAACCTGCGAAAAGTACGTTGACCAGGTAATCGACGTTATCCGCGCTAAGGGACACATTATTTAAGCGAAAAAACATAACTAATACCCAAAATCACACAGAGCTGCTGACGGAAACGCCGGCGGCCCTTTTTCTAATTGATAATGGATAGTTGATAATGGAAAATTGTAGGGGCGAGCATTGCTCGCCCGATTTAAAGCCTCCGCAACAGCCAAACCGCACAAATTCTTTCGTTTTTTTGAATATGTTTAAAATCACGTCTTTAAATTGATACTATACTGTGATATAATAAACGCAGTAAACGTTTTTGTGTAATCAAAAGCTAGATTTTGCGTTTATAAGGAGTTTTGTTTATGAAACATGTTCGTATAATTTCTATATTAACAGCGGTTGTTTTGCTTACAGCCTGCTGCGTAATCCCTGCCTCCGCAGCGCTTCCGCCGATGATATATCTTTTCGGAGACGTCAATTTTGACGACGAACTGACCGTCAGCGATGCGACAGATGTTCAGCAGGCGGCTGCAGAGATGGTTGAATTTAATATACACAAAAGCAAGACCGCCGATATTAACCACGACGGCTTTGTAACCGTTGCCGACGCGACGTTAATTCAAATGGTTGCCGCGGAGATGGAAATCCCCGAGGACTGCGGCGGATATATTGATTTATCTATCAACATTTACAGAATTGAAGCCGACTATCTATCGGGTAAAATGCCTGCCGGCACTCCCATAACCTTTACCGCGCACGATTACTACTCCAATCAGGATAACAGCTATGAATTTTCGGTAGATGACACGGTCGTTCAGAGTGGCAGCAGCAGGAAGCTTACATACGCCTTCGATAAAGCCGGAACATATAAGGTGACCGCGAAAGCCGTTAACAAATGGGGTATTCCGTCCTCCAAAACTATTGAATACACGGTTCTCGACAGCATTGATTTGTCACAACCGAGAATTATTGATTCAAAGCTGAATTCTTATTACAACAGCAGCGATGACTACGGCTACAAATGGGATGTACAGGCGCAGGGCGGAGCAGTGCCTTACACCTATTGCTACACTATAAATGAAATAACCGGTTTTGATGAGTGGGATGTAAGTCACTTCGAGAGCTTTAAGTCGTACAAAGACACCGATTGGGAGCTTCGCTACAACGACAGCGGCAGAGCATATCTGTATAAGGAATTTTCACAGGACGCGTCCGCCTATATACCGTATGATATGATTGCCGGCGGCTGGTGTTATTTGACCGTTACGGCAAAGGACGCAAACGGCAATCTTTCAGAGCCCGTAACGATTGAAGAAGGAATAAATATAATAGGTTAACATATTTATGGATTTTAAAAGCCGGGGAGTTTTCCCCGGTTTTTTTGATAATTTAAAGCCTCCACCGTCGCGGTGGGGGGGTGGCAGACGCTTCCCATAGCGCGAGTTTTCCATGACGGTTTTTAACGCGGCGATACAGGAAACGCCGCCCCCTCCGACCAATTCGCAAGCGAATTGCCCACCTCCCCCAAAGCTAAAGCGTTGGGGGAGGCTTTAAATTGGATTCAAACGTTTTAAATCAAAAAACACAAAAAACAAACCCCAATGCACCGCAATAACGGCATATTTCCTGATAAAAAACGCTTGTTTTTCGCGCGAAAATTTAGTATAATAATTTAGTGTATGTTTTATTGTGAAAACTGTAAAATAAAACTATAAAATCTATTTTCCGGGGGGAAAAGGAAATGAAATTTAAATCGCTGAAAAAAGCCTCGGCAGTATTGCTGTGCGCTTTAATCACCCTTGCAGGCGTGCTCAATGTTTTCGCCGCAGGGCAGACCTACTCAATTCCCGAGGCGTCGAATATGCAGATTACCCTGCCCGAGGATATGACCGCGGTAACGCGCTCGGCAGACGCTAACGACAAGTATTTTTCGCTGTTCGGCATTGACTACAACTCCACAATGCAGCGCTTTGAGGCGTCGAACATCTACCTTCAGGGTATGAACAGCAGCGCCGACTTAACGCTCACCGTGTCGGTTCAGACCACCGACCAGAGCACTCAGCTCGTAAACTACAACCAGCTCGAATCCGACAAGCTCAGCGAGGTTGCGAGGAACTTCCTCAGCCAGACAGAGTACACCGCCTGCACCGTTGACCAGGCTGTTTCAAACGCCGTTTGGCTCGAGTTCAATATCCGCGTTAACGAGTCGGGCTCGCTTATTCAGGCGTACCAGGCGAACACCGTCTACGAGGGCAAGAGCGTTAACATCACTCTCCAGCGCAACGGCGGTAACGTTACCGCTCAGGACTACGAAATTTTCAGCGGAATCGTTAAGAGCGCCGAGTTCGGCAAGCTCGCGGTTTTCAATCTTTCCAACCCGATGATGCCGTACATATTAATCGGCGCAGGTGTGCTGTTGATCCTGATTATCGTGTTTATCATAATCATCGTCAGGACAGCAAAGCGCCGTAAGAAAAAGTCAAATAATGATAAAATCTTAGAGGAGCTTGCAGGCAAGTACACCTCTAACCGTCCCGAGCCCAAGCACGGCGGAAGGTATTCCGCTGATGAAACCTCAGCCGACACTACCGCTCAGACTGATACCGCGGACAATTCCTACGACCTCGACAATTTCGACCGCACCGAGCGCAAAAAGCCCGAGCCCGAAAAGCAGGGCAGACGTTATTCCGACGACGAAATCGACGCGCTGCTCGGTGACGACAGGAAGGATAACGGTGAAAAGGCAAATTTTACTCAGGCTCTTCCCGAAGCCGAGGAGGAGCAGGAAAGGGCAAAGGACGACACTTTAAGTAATAACGACCAAGTGTCAGAGTTCTTTGAGGATGAGCCTACACAGCCTGAGGAAAACACTTCCTCGACCAAAAAATTCGACTTTCCCGATAAGCCGGGCGAAATCGGATTTGCGGCGGCAGCGGCAGGCGCGGTTATCGCGGCTGACGAGGCTCAAAATACAGAGGAAACCGTCGGAGAAGAAGCTCAGGAAGAAACCGAGAGTTCTCCCGAGGTAATCGAAAATACCGGGGCTAAGCCCGTTTTGGCTGAGCCCGAAGCGGAAGAAACCGCGGAAGTGACGGAAGAAAAAGCAGAAGAGGTTCAGGAGGAAGCCGCTGAGGAAATTCAGGAAGAACCTTCCGAAGAACCCGAAGCCGAAACTGCGGAAATTCAGGAAGAACCTTCCGAAGAACCCGAAGCCGAAACTGCGGAAATCCCCGAAAAAGAGGAAGCTCCCGAAACCGGCGAAATCCCCGAGGCTGAGTTTGTTGACGAAACCGGAGAAACCGGAGCTCCCGAGCAGACCGTGAAAATCTACGGAGAAAAGCCCGGCAGGGAGGAGCGTAAAAACTCTCTTAGGGAAGAGATTAAAAACGCAATCAAGGTGTTTGAGTCCGACGAGGAGGACGAGGACGAGCAGTACAACAACGACGAGGTTCTCGTGAGGGCTGAGGCAAAGCGCACAAAGTTTGCCGACAGCAACGACTTCTTCGACGAAGCGCCCAAGAGGGTTATGGGCGTAATCAGCAGCAAGGACATCCAAAACGCCGAGGAGTACGACGTAATCGGAGAGATGGAGCGCCGCGCCGACGAGTTTGAAAAGGAACCCCCCAAGAAGGGCGAGAAGTTCAAGGGCGTTGTCAAGTCGATCGCAGGCGGAATCAAGAGCTTCTTTGTACACTGCGGATACTTTATAACCAACGTAAGGCGCGAGATTAAGCGCAAAAAGGCTCTCAAAAAACGTCAGCAGTACGAGGAGGACCGCAAGCGCCGCGCGCGTGAACGCGCCGAAAGACAGCGCCGGCAGGCAGAAAACGGCGGACTTGTACAGGTTCACAAGCGCACCGACCGCAAGCCTCCGCAGCGCAGACCGGGCAGCGGACAGCGGCGTCCAAGCAGCCGGCGCAGACCGTCAAGCTCTCAAAACCGCAGAGGAAATCCTTCGCGCAGAAGATAGGGAGAAGTAAATGTCAGAAATTTTAATTAAAAACGCCAAGGTCGTGTCCCCTGCGGATAACCTCTGCGGCGTTTGCGACATAAAAATAATCGACGGCGTAATCGCTGAAACAGGCGAAAACCTCACGTCAAACGGCGAGGTTATTAACGCCGAAGGACTTTGCGCCGTACCAGGACTTGTGGATATGCACGTGCATCTCCGCGACCCGGGACAGACCGCGAAGGAAGATATAATCACAGGGTGTCGGGCGGCGGCGGCAGGCGGAGTTACAAGCCTGCTCGCGATGCCGAACACCAGTCCCACAACCGATTCCCCCGAAACGGTAAAATATATTATCGACAAGGCAAGCACCGCCGACGCGCGTGTATACGTTGCCGCGAGCGTTACAAAGGGGCTCAAAAGCGAGGAAAAAACCGACCTTGAAGCCCTCAGAGCCGCAGGCGCGGTTGCGCTCAGCGACGACGGCAGACCGGTTGAAAACACCGAATTTCTGCGCGAGGCGATGAAAAAAGCGCCGGAGCTCGGCATGAGGGTTGTCGCCCACTGCGAGGACTTGTTCATCGCAAGCGGCGGCAAGCTCAACGACGGAGAAATCTCAGAAAAGCTCGGAATAAAGGGAATTCCGGCGGCGGCAGAGGACTGCGGAACAGCGCGTGAAATCGCCCTTGCCGCGGCGGAGAATGTTCCGATTCACATCTGCCACGTCAGCACCAAGACGAGCGTTGCGCTTGTCCGCGACGCGAAAAACCGCGGAGTTCAGGTGACCGCCGAGACCGCGCCTCATTACTTTTCGCTCACGGAAAACGAGCTTTTGAAGCGCGACGCGGATTACAGAATGAACCCGCCGCTGAGAACCGCCGAGGACGTAAAGGCGATTATCGAGGGCTTGCGCGACGGCACGCTCGACGCGATCGCGACCGACCACGCGCCCCATACGCCCGAGGAAAAATCGGACTTCGAAAAAGCGCCGAACGGCTCAATCGGCATGGAAACCTCGCTGGCGGTCGGCATTACGTACCTTGTTAAAACAGGCTTGCTGACCTTTGAGGAATTGATAGAAAAAATGAGCGTTAACCCGGCGAAAATCCTCGGAATTAACGCAGGAACATTGAGCGTGGGAGCGCCTGCCGATATCGCGCTTGTCGACCTTGACGAGCAGTGGACGGTGGACGTTGACAAGCTCCACGGCAAAAGCAAAAACACACCGTTCAAGGGAATGACGTTAACCGGCAAGGTCAAGAGGACGATCTTGGGCGGAAAAACCGTGTTTGCGGAGAGCTAAATTGCGGCTTGCGCCGCAGCTAAATTACAGCTTGCGCTGTAGCTAAATTTGCCTGTAGGCAAGCTAAATTCGCTTGCGCGAGCTCGCTGTAATTTTTAGCTTTGAGCAAAAAACACGGTTAATTGATAAATAAAACGTCTACAAATATCAACATACGTTTAGATTAAATTCAGCTGCGCGAAGCGCAATTTAGCTATCGAGCGCAGCGAGATAATTTAGCTGTTCCCAACGGGAACAATTTAGCTTCGTCGTAAGACGAAATTTAGCTGCACGAAGTGCAATTTAGCTTTGCCGCAAGGCAAAATTTAGCTATACAGGGAGTGGTAATATTGGCACAGAAAGGTAACCTCCTGTCGGTCAGACAGGACATACGGGTGGTCGACGCTACAATCCGCGACGGCGGACTTTGTAACGACTTCCGCTTCAGCGACGAATTTGTACAGTCGCTCTACAAGGCAAATCTCAAGGCAGGAGTCGACTATATGGAGTTCGGCTACAAAGCCTCTAAGGAGATTTTTGACGAGGACGATTTCGGAAAATGGAAGTTCTGCAACGACGAGGACATCCGCAAAATCGTCGGTGAAAACAACACTAAAATGAAAATCGCGGTTATGGCGGACGTGGGCAGAACCGACTTTGAGGAGGACATTATCCCCAAGTCCGAAAGCCCTATCGACCTCATTCGAATTGCTACTTACATCAACACAATTCCTGCCGCGGTCGAGATGATTGAGTACTGCGCAAAGCAGGGCTACGAGACGACAATTAACATTATGGCAATTTCAAAGGCGCGTACCGAGGACCTCAAAACCGCGCTTGAAATTCTCGGTCAAACCCCGGTTTCGTGCTTCTACATCGTGGACAGCTACGGCTCGCTTTACCCCGAGGAAGCAAGGCGCTTTGCCGAGATGTACGGTGAAATTGCCGAGAAATACGGCAAGCTCACGGGTATTCACGCGCACAACAATCAGCAACTCGCCTTTGCGAACACAATCGACGCGATGGCTTACGGCGCAAGCTACCTTGACGCCACGGTTGACGGAATGGGCAGAGGCGCAGGCAACTGCGCGCTGGAGCTTTTGCTCGGCTTCCTTAAAAACCCGAAGTACAAGGTCAACCCGATTATCAAATTCATTCAGCAGTATATGAACACTCTGCGCGAGCAGGGCGTAAAATGGGGATATGACATTCCCTATATGCTCACAGGTCAGTACAATACCCATCCGCGTCCGGCAATTCAGTTTGTCAGCGAGGACAGAACCGATTATTACAAGTTCGCAAACGACCTGTACGACATCATCAATTCATAATAAGGAGCGTTCTATGTCATTCGACAGATTAATTGAAAAAATAGTTGAAAAGCAAAACCCCACCGTAGCAGGCCTCGACCCCAAGCTCGACTACGTTCCGCAGTCCATCAAGTCCGCCTGCTTTGAAAAGTACGGCAAAACCCTTGAGGGCGCGGCGGCGGCTCTGCTCGAATTCAACAAGGCTATTATCGACGAAATTTACGACATCGTGCCGGCAATCAAGCCCCAGGCGGCTTATTACGAGATGTACGGCTGGCAGGGCGTTAAGGCTCTTGCTGACACAATCGCCTACGCGCAGTCAAAGGGAATGTTCGTTATGACCGACGGCAAGCGCAACGACATCGGCACTACCATGGAAGCTTACGCCGCGGCTCACCTCGGCACTACCGTGGTTGACGGCGAGGAAATCTCAGCCTTCGGCGCGGACGCACTGACGGTCAACGGCTACCTCGGCACCGACGGTATCAAGCCGCTCTGCGAGATTTGCAAAAAGGGTGACAAGGGCATTTTTGTCCTCGTAAAAACCTCAAACCCCAGCTCCGGCGAGCTCCAGGATATGAAGCTTGAAAACGGCGCGACGGTTTATGAGCAGATGGGCAGAATGTGCGAGAGCTGGGGAGAGGAGCTTCCCGGCAAGTACGGCTACTCGGGCGTGGGCGCTGTTGTAGGCGCAACATACCCCGACCAGCTTTTGGAAATGAGGCAGAAAGCGCCTCACACCTTCTTCCTCGTTCCGGGCTACGGCGCTCAGGGCGGCGGCGCGCAAGACGCAAAGAACGCCTTTGATAAAAACGGTCTCGGCGCGATCATCAATTCAAGCCGCGGCATTATGTGCGCTTGGAAAAAGCAGGGACTTACCGAGGACGACTTTGCAAAAGCCGCGCGTAATGAAGCGCTCAGGATGAAGGACGATATTCTCTCAACAATCGGCAAGATTTCATTGTAATAAAGCCGAAAAGCGTTAAAAAATTAACAAATATCCTATAAAATATTGACATAGCATTTTTAAAGGCGTATAATCAAAAACGGTAATTTTTAAAATTATTTGAAATAATTTATAGAAAAGGGAGTAATAACAATGGCAAGAGTTTACAATTTTTCGGCAGGCCCGTCAATGCTTCCGGAGTCTGTTCTTAAGAAAGCCGCGGAGGAAATGCTCGACTACCAGGGTACAGGTCAGAGCGTAATGGAGATGTCCCACCGCAGCAAGGCGTTTGACAAAATCATTAAGGACGCCGAGGCACTTCTCAGAGAAGTAATGAACATCCCCGACAACTACAAGGTTCTGTTCCTCCAGGGCGGCGGTTCAACCCAGTTCGCTATGGTAGCGCTCAACCTTATGAATAAGAACAACAAGGCTGACTACATCGTAACAGGTCAGTGGGCAAAGAAGGCACTCGCTGAGGCTCAGCGTTACGGCGACGCTGTAGCTGTAGCTTCATCGGCTGACAAGACCTTCACCTACATCCCCAAGACAGACCGTTCTATGTTCCGCGAGGACGCAGACTATGTTTACATCTGCCTTAACAACACTATCTACGGCACAGTTTACCACGAGCTTCCCGACACAGGCGATATTCCGCTCGTAGCTGATATTTCTTCCTGCATCGTAAGCGAGCCGCTCGACGTTTCAAAGTTCGGACTTCTCTTTGCAGGCGCTCAGAAGAATATGTCGGGCGCAGGCGTTACAATCGTAATCGTTCGCGAGGACCTCATCGGCAACGCTATGGATATCACTCCTACAATGCTCAACTACAAGACTCACGCTGACGCTGATTCGCTCTACAACACACCGCCCTGCTATGCAATCTACGTTGCTAAGCTCGTGCTCGAGTGGATCAAGAACGAGGTTGGCGGACTTGACAAGATGAAGGAGCTCAACGAGAAGAAGGCTAAGCTTCTTTACGATTTCCTCGACAGCTCAGAGCTGTTCAAGGGCACAGTTGTTCCCGAGGACCGTTCGCTGATGAACGTTCCGTTCGTAACAGGCGACGCTGATTTGGACGCTAAGTTTGTTAAGGAGTCAACCGAGGCAGGCTTTGTTAACCTTAAGGGACACCGCACAGTCGGCGGTATGAGAGCTTCTATCTACAACGCTATGCCTTATGAGGGCGTTGAAAAGCTCGTTGAGTTTATGAAGGACTTTGAAGCTAAGAATAAATAAGCAACGTGACGTTGCATCCGATTCCGCCTATTATTGACAATGCATATAATTAAGGGTTTCAGCAACGGCGGTTTCAAAACACAGCAATAATTTAATGACGGGCGGATTATTATCCGCCCGAAAATACGATAAAGGACTGATTTTATGTACAACGTACTTACACTTAATAAGATTGCCGCAGTCGGCACAAGCCGTCTCGGCGAAGGCTACAGCTACGGCGACGACGTTCAGAACCCCGACGCGATTTTGGTAAGATCCGCCGCTATGCACGACATGGAGTTCGGCGATAACCTCCTTGCAATCGCAAGAGCAGGCGCCGGCACAAACAATATCCCCAAGGACAAGTGCACCGAGCAGGGAATCGTTGTTTTCAACACTCCCGGCGCAAACGCGAACGCCGTTAAGGAGCTCGTGCTCACAGGTCTTTTGCTCTCGTCAAGAAAGGTTGTCGAGGGTATCGAGTGGGCTAAGACTCTCAAGGGCAACGGCGACGCTGTCGGCAAGATGGTAGAAAAGGGCAAAAGCCAGTTTGTAGGCCCTGAAATCACAGGCAAAACCCTCGGCGTAATCGGCCTCGGCGCAATCGGTATTCTCGTTGCGAACGCCGCTGTCGCTCTGGGTATGAAGGTTGTAGGCTTCGATCCCTTTATGTCCGTTCCCAACGCGCTCAAGCTCAACCCCCACGTTAAGCTGCTCAAGAGCAACGAGGAGGTTATGACTTCCTGCGACTACCTCACAATCCACGTTCCGCTCAATCCCGACACCAAGGATTTGGTTGACGCTGATATGATTGCAAAGATGAAGGACGGCGTTCGTATTCTCAACTACAGCCGTGACGGCCTTGTAAACACCGACGCGGTGCTCGAGGCACTTAAGAGCGGCAAGGTTGCAAAGTACGTAACCGACTTCGGCAACGACAAGGTTCTCTGCGAGGAAAACGTAATCGTTCTTCCGCACCTCGGCGCTTCAACTCCCGAGAGCGAGGACAACTGCGCAGTAATGGCGTGCGACCAGGTTAAGGAGTACATCGAGAACGGCAACATCATCAACTCGGTTAACCTTCCTGCGGTATCGCTTCCGCGCACAGCAGGCGCTCAGAGAATTTGCGTTATCCACAAGAACGACGAGGAGCTTTCAAAGGCGATCCTCGGCAAGGCAGGTAGCGTTGCGGCTATGGTAACAAAGGCTCGCGGCGACTACGCTTATACAATCATCGACGCAAACGGCGCTGACGCTGACGCTATTAAGGCGCTCGACGGCGTTGTTAGAGTAAGAACAATCGGCTAAGAGCGAAATTGCGCTATCGCGCAGCTAAATTACAGCTTGCGCTGTAGCTAAATTCGCCTGACGGCGAGCGAAATTGCGCTGTCGCGCAGCTGAATTTGTTTTACAAGCAGATAAAAAAATAAACGCTTCCGTTTTTCGGAAGCGTTTTTGTTATATTTAAGCGACATTTGGATAATTTACAATCGCAACCTCGGTGAGGGAGTTTTTTAACTTGCCGACAATATCTTCAATTTGCTTGATTGTAACGCCGCTGTAGGTAATCTCACCGCACTGCGTGCATTTATTGCACGGAACATTTTTGATAATCACAATGCAGTTTCCGAGGTCTTCCATATATGTTGTAGTATCGGGCTTCATATTGCCCTTGCAGTAAAAGCAGGTCATTGTTTGGACTCCTTTCTGGTCTTATAATCCGGTTCCCATTTATCTGAATCAGGTCGGTAAGCCGTTATAATCCACAAATAATCTTCGCTCAATCCGGCTACAACATGGAGCGGCTTATCGGCATTTGAAAAAACAAGGGCTGACGGATACGGATAGTCTTCAGGATAATTTTCAATTATTTCTCCGTTTTTTATGCAGAGTTTTATCTCCTCATAGGATATTTTCCGTTCAACGCAACGTTTGTAACAATGACTGCTCATTTGTATGGTTTCATCGTTGCAAAGTTTGCGCAGGTCATTAATATTCATAGCTTATCCTTTGCGTTTATATTTGTAGTTTTATTATAATACCCCGATGATAAAAAAGCAAGACTAAATATATTAATCGGCTGCCGCAAAGCGCAATTTAGCTATTTCCTCCGTTTTTCGTAAGCGTTTTTCTTTTGCCATTTAATGCCTCCCCCGTCACTTGTTACGGGGGAGGTGGCACGGCATTTATGCCGTGACGGAGGGGGCAGACGTGTGAATTAGCACGAGTATTCCGTAATAATTAAAAACGTGGTGTTAAAGGAAACGCCGCCCCCTCAGTCAGCTAACGCTGACAGCTCCCCCATAACAAGTGATGGGGGAGCCTTTAAAACTTCAACAAACGTTTAGATTAAATCAGCTGCGCTACAGCGCAATTTAGCTTGCCGTCAGGCAAATTTAGCTTCGGCGCAGCCGAAATTTAGCTGCCGCAACGCGGCAATTTCGCTCAAAACAGCGTTATCCCGAACATATGCAGTACCCACAGCACCGCGCCGTAGATTATCGCGGCTGACGTGCCGTACACTATCACCGGGCCTGCGATGATGAACATTTTTGCGCCCACTCCCGTGATGAAGCCCTCAGTCTTGAACTCAATCGCCGGCGCGCTGACGGCGTTCGCAAAGCCCGTAATCGGCACGAGCGTACCCGCGCCTGCGTGCTTGGCGATTTTGTCGTACACGCCGAGCAGTGTGAGCAGTACTCCCAAAAATATCAGCGCGACGGAGGTCAGTGTCCTCGCGTCCTGCTCCTTAACGCCCAAAAGCGAAATAATCTCCATTATCCCCTGACCGAGTGCGCAAAATGCTCCGCCGAACACAAACGCCATCGCGCAGTTTTGCAGGGTTTTGGATTTCGGCGAGTTGCGCTCCACGATTTTATTATACTCTTTTCGGCTAACCATAATATCTCCGCCTTTTACATCAACAATTTGCCATTATTATTCGCGAAAATTTTTGATTTATGTTAAATTTATCACTTTATTTTTTCATTGGTATGTAGTATAATAAAATAAATATACGTATTCGCGACCTTAGAATTCGCTGATGTTTTCAGTCGAGAAATAAAGGCAAGATATGCGTAAACTTATGGAACGTTTAAAAAATGGGGGAATGTGGGTTGGAGCACTATCTTGACAACAGCGCGACCACGGCGGTCAGTCCGTCCGCGGCAGAAAAGGCGTTTAAGGTAATGACCGAAATCTACGGCAATCCCTCGTCGCTCCACACAAAGGGGATTGAAGCCGAAAAGGAGCTCGAGCAGGCGCGTTTGTCCGTAGCCGAAAGGCTCGGCGCTCAGCACGAGGAGATTTTCTTCACGAGCGGCGGAACCGAGGCGAACAACCTCGCAATTTTCGGCGCGGCTGAGGCAAAAAAGCGCTCGGGCAAGAGGATTGTTGTTTCCTCGGCGGAGCACAGCAGCGTGCTCGAAGCCGCAAAGCATTTGGAGCAAAACGGCTGGGACGTCGTGTACATCACGCCCTGCGCCGACGGCACAATCAGTCCCGGCGACGTTGCCGAGCAGGTTGACAAAAACACAACGCTCGTCTCGGTAATGTATGTCAACAACGAGACGGGAGCGATTAACCCCGTCGATGAAATTTTCGAGCTCGCGCGGCTCAAAAATCCCGATATCATCTGCCACACCGACGCGGTTCAGGCGTTCGGCAAGCTCGAGATAAAGGCAAAAAAGCTCGGCGCGGATTTAATCAGCGTCAGCGGTCACAAGGTTTTCGCGCCCAAGGGCGTGGGAGCAATCTACATCAAACGCGGAGTAAGGCTTGTCCCCCGGCAGTTCGGCGGCGAGCAGGAGAAAAAGGTTCGTCCGGGCACAGAGCCGCTTCCGCTTATTGCGGCGTTCGGTGAAGCCTGCGCGGAGTTCGATATTAAAGAGAACTACAGGCTCGTTTCAGAACTGAAAAATTACGCCGTACAAAAGCTTTCGGAGATTGACGGAGTGCTGTTCAATTCTCCCGAAAACGCCCTGCCATATGTGCTGAACATCACCGCGGGCAGAGTGCGCAGCGAGACAATGCTCCACTTCCTCGAGGAAAGGGAGGTTTACGTAAGCTCGGGCAGCGCCTGCGCAAAGGGCAAGCCCAGCCACGTTTTGAGCGCGATGGGCATTGATAAAAAAAGAGCCGATTCCGCGCTGAGAATCAGCTTTTCAAAGCACAACACAAAGGAAAATATTGACGCGCTGTGCGAGGGTATCCGCGAAGGTCTGGAAGTCCTCGCGCACAGATAAGGAAGAATATGAAAGAGATTTTATTGCTCAAGGACGGCGAGATTGTCCTTAAGGGACTTAACCGCCGCCAGTTTGAGGACGTACTTAAAAAGAACATAAAGAACACACTTTCGCCGCTGGGCAAGTTCGAGATTACCTCGGCTCAGTCCACCGTCAGCGTTAAGCCGCTGAGCGACGACATCGACCTCGACGAGGCGTGCGAGAGAGTCGGAAGGATTTTCGGAATCGTCAGCTATTCGCGAGCCGCTCTGTGTGACGAAAAAACGCTCGAATCCGTGCTCAAAACCGCTCCAGAGTACCTCGCAAAGCAGCTCAGAGCCGCAAAGACCTTTAAGGTTGAGGCAAAGCGCAGCGACAAAAAGTTTCCGTACAAATCCCCCGAGATTTGCCGCGAGACAGGCGGCGCGATTCTTTCGAAATTTCCGCATTTGAAGGTTGACGTAAAAAATCCCGAGGTCACGGTGTATGTTGAAATCCGCGACCACGGCGCGTATATCCATGCAAATCCAATCCGCGGAGCAGGCGGAATCCCCGTCGGCACAGGCGGCAGGGCGGTGATTTTGATAAGCGGCGGAATCGACTCCCCGGTCGCGGCGTATATGATGGCGAAGCGCGGCATTAAGCTGACCGCCGTTCACTTTGCAAGTCCGCCGTACACAAGTCAGCGTGCCGAGGACAAGGTGGTAAGACTTCTTCAAAAGGTAGCGCGTTATTCGGGCGCGATGAAGATGTACACCGTGCCGTTTACAAAGCTTCAGGAAAAGCTCCGCGACGACTGTCCCGAGGAGCTGTTCACGATTATAATGCGCAGGCTGATGATGCAGATTTCGCAGAGAATTGCCGAGCAAAACGAGTGCCAGGCGCTGATTACGGGCGAAAGCCTCGGTCAGGTTGCAAGCCAGACAATCGGCGCTCTCGGCTGTACCGACGAAGCCGCCGATATGGTCGTATTCAGACCGTTAATCGGCATGGATAAGCAGGAAATTATCGACATTTCATATAAAATCGACACCTTCGAGACCTCGATTGAGCCTTACGAGGACTGCTGTACGGTGTTCACCCCCAAGCATCCGCGCACAAAGCCGGTGCTCAAATTCGTTAAACAGGCTCAGGAAAACGCAGGCTTCGAACCGCTTATCGAGGAAGCCCTGCAGAACTTAAAAATTACCTACATTTCATAGCGCGAAAGGAGTGACCGTCGTGTTTGTAGAAATTATTTCCGTAAATAAAAAGAAAGAAACCGACGTTCTGACCGAACGCGAAAACGAACTGAGAGAAAAGCTTGACAAATACGGCTATTCGCTCAAGTCCGTCACCAAAGCCCTGATGAACCCGGTTGTCATCAACTCGGCGCTCAACAGTCTGGCACGTGCCGACGACAAGCCCGACGTTGTGATTATCGCCAACGCACTGCGCACAAAGAACAGCGATTCCTTCAAAAAGTATTTTGTAGAGACGGTCGTCGCCGCCGAGCGCTCGGCTTCCGACTCCGTTCCGAAAAATTACTGGAAGGAGCGCGACAAGGCGTTCAAGCAGGCTAAGGCTGAGGGCAAAACCGAAGAAGAGCTAAAGGCGATGGAGGAGGAATACCTGCTCACGCGCAAAAAGGCAAAGGTTTTCTCGCTCGGAGATTTCGGCAACGGCTTCAAGGGCTATTGCTTTATCTACAAGGGAATCCGCGTTGCGGCTGTTCCGCAGGCGGAGCTTGCAGGTGAGGACTTCGCGCAAATCGCGGCGCTGGCGGCGGTCAGAACGACCGAGGTTTTTGAAAATTCCGCCAACGATTACCCCGACGGCTTTTCGGTTGAAAAGTACGTTCCGCCGAGAACCGACTTTGTAAGCAAGTACATCCCCAAAAAGGGCGACTCCAAAAAGGAAATCGGCAGAAAGCTCCTTGTAATCGCCGCGTTTTTGGTGTTCATAGCCGCACTGGGACTGCTGTTCTACAATATGGTTTTCCTCAGCGTGCGCAACTCCCAGCTCAACGGCGAAATTCAGACAATCGCCCACGGCGACCGCAAGGACGATCCCCATGCTCCCGATACCGAAAAGGGTATCAACTGGGACGAGCTCAAGGATATTAACGACGAGATCGTCGGCTGGATACAGATCAACGATACGCAAATCGACTATCCCGTGCTCTGGCACAAGGACGACGATATGTCCGGCCAGTACTACCTCAACCACAACTACAAGGGCGATTACGACTCCTACGGCTCAATCTTCCTCGACTACCGCTGTACCCAGGGAACACAGAGCAAGAACGTCATTATGCACGGCCACCATATGAACGACGGTTCAATGTTCGGAGAGTTGATGAACTACGGCGGAACCTCGGGCAACCTCGACTTCTACAAGGAACAGCCCACAATCCGCTTTGACACTCCCCAGGCTAACGGAACGTACAAGATTATCTCGATTTTCAAGACCAACACCCTGTCCAGCCAGGGCAAGTTCTTCAACTATATGATAGGCAACTTCCAAAACGAGAAGGACTTTATGAACTACGTCTACAACGTCCGCGTCCGTTCGCTTATCAACTGTCCCGTCAACGTCAACGAGGACGACGAGCTTATTACGCTGTCGACCTGCTCCTACGAGTACACAAACTTCCGTACCGTAGTCGTTGCAAGGCGCGTGAGAATAGGCGAGAGCGACAAGGTTGACGTGAGCAAGGCGAGCGAGAACGACAACGCCGTATGGCCTGAGGTTTACTACAACTCACGAGGCGGAGAACGTCCCGAGGTTACGGACTTCTGCACCGCCTACGAGGGCAAAAAAATCAACTGGTACGACGGAACCTACGATTTTAAGGAGCAAAAGGTTTCCGCAAGCGGTGCGACCACCGCCGCGCCGACCACCGAAAAGTCGGACGATGACGATAAGGACGAGCCGCCCACGACGGATTTGGTGGTATACCACACCGTCAAGTTTATCAACTACGACGGCTCAGAAATCTCCACCCAGCAGGTGCTTGACGGTCAGCCGGCAACCGCTCCTGCAAATCCCGTAAAGCCGAGCGACACCTATTACAACTACGTCTTTAAGGGCTGGGGGCTCGACTACAGCTGCGTTGTCGCGGATATGACAATCGCGCCTAAGTTTGAGCCGCAGTTAAAGCCCGAATACGCGCAGAATTAGGAGGAACTATGGATTATAAAATTGTTTTTTACTCGGCGCAGAAAACCTCCGTCTGCGAGCGCACGCTCAAAAAATGCCTTTCGGCAAATCAGCTTAACCACTCCGGCTCGGTTTTCGCGACAAACAGCGCCGACCTCGGAGCGTGGCTGATTGAAGCGGTAAAGGACAGCGATATCGCGTTTTTAATCGGCGGTCTCGACTTTGACGACAGCCGCAGCGCGGTCAAGATTATCTCAAACGCCGCCGCCGACAGCGAGCCTGAGCTGATAAAAAGGCTAAAGGGTATTGACGGACGCGACGGATATATGTTACAATCAGGCGATAAGCTGATCGTAATGCTCCCCGACAGCCCCGTGCAAATCGAGGAAATTGTCAAAAACGGCTTATCGGGATATTTAAAATACTTCGCTAACAAGAACAACAGGTAAAAGGCAAAATGAGCCTGTAAGTACAGGAAGGGAAATTTATGAATACAAGCACATTTGAAAATTACGAGTCAGAGGTTCGTTCATATTGCAGACACTTTCCCAAGGTGTTCACCAACGCCAAGGGCGCTGTTATCACTGACGAGGACGGCGTAGAATATATCGACTTTTTCTGCGGCGCGGGCGCTGTTAACTACGGTCACAACAACGAGTACATCAAGCAGAAAATGGTTGAGTACCTCTCCACCGACGGCATTATCCACGCTCTCGATATGTATACCGTGCCCAAGCGCGAGTTCATCGAGACCTTGGAGAAGAAGATTATCGAGCCGCGCGGCTTTAACTACAAAATTCAGTTCTGCGGTCCTACCGGCACAAACGCCGTAGAAGCCGCAATCAAGCTTGCCAGAAAGAACAAGGGCAGACGCAACGTGTTCGCGTTTATGGGCTGCTTCCACGGTATGACCTTGGGAGCGCTGTCGCTTACCTCAGAGATGTACGCGCGTAACGGCGCAGGCGCGAGCCTTAACGACGTTACCCACATCCCTGCTCCGTATATGTTCGAGGGACTTGACGTTATTCAGTATATGCAGACGCTTATCGACGACGACCACTCAGGCGTTGAAAAGCCTGCCGCGGTTATTATGGAAACCTTGCAGGCAGAGGGCGGAATCCGTCCGTTCAGCGACGAATTTATCCGTCAGGTGCGCGAGTTCTGCGACAAAAACGACATCCTTATGATTGTTGACGATATCCAGGTAGGCTGCTGCCGCTGCGGAAGCTTCTTCTCGTTCGAGCGCGCAGGTATCGAGCCCGATATGGTCGTAATGTCAAAGTCAATCGGAGGTCTCGGAATGCCGCTCGCAATCCTGCTCCTCAAGGGCGAGCTCGACCTCTGGAAGCCCGGCGAGCACAACGGCACATTCAGAGGCAACCAGCTCTCGTTCATCGCAGGCAAGGCTTCGTTCGACTGGCTGCTCGAAAACAACGTCGAGGAGGAAACACGCCGCAAGGGCGAGCTCGTAAAGAGCTTTATCGAAAGGGAGATCCTCCCGATCAACAGCCGCCTTGAGCTCCGCGGAATGGGACTTATCTGGGGTATCGACTTCGGCAAAATCAACCCCGGGCTCTCCGAGGTTGTAATCGAAAAGTGCTTCGAGAACAAGCTCATTTGCGAGTGCGCAGGCAGAGACGGCTCAGTTCTCAAAATTATGCCGCCCCTCGTAATCGAGGACACCCTGCTCATGAAGGGCTTGAATATAGTAGCAGACGCTGCAAAGGAAGCGCTCGCGTAATAGAGTTAAGAGTTAAGAGTTTAGAGTTAAGAGTTTAGAGTTTAATTAAACGGAAACGTTTGTTTAAAATTTTAAAGCCTCCCCCGTCACTTGTTACGGGGGAGGTGGCATTTTGCCTTGCAAAATGACGGAGGGGGCAGACGTTGCCTATAGCGCCAACCTGTCCTTTACAATCGTAGGGGCGACCTTAGCACGTCGGCAACCCTTTTGGGCTACGCCCATTTCCCCTAACAGGGGAATTTCCCATAGCTTACGCGATGGGGGAGCCTTTAAATCTATAACGAACGTTTCCTATAAATAATTAAACTCTAAACATTAAACTCTAAAACTCAATCCCCTTTCTTCCGCCGATACCGCGGTCGAAGGGGTGTTTTACTTTTTTGAACTCGGTCACGTAATCCGCGGCTTCGATGAACCGTTCGGGCGGATTATGGCCTGTCATTACAATCTCAATTCCGTCGGGGGCGTTCGCGATGAACTCAAAAACCTCGCTCTCGCTGAGCATACCCTCGTTCACCGCGTCGAAAATCTCGTCGAGCACTATCATATCGTACCTCTGCGACAGCGCCGCCGACACGCTCCGCTCAAAAATTCCGCGGAACATCGTGACCGCCTGCTGCTTTTCGTGCTCGTCCATATCAAATGTAAACTTCAATTCGCGCGGACAGGGCGTTAGCGTTACGGTCTCGAGCCTTTCGAGCGACAGCCTTTCGCCCGAATCCTCGGTCTTTAAGAACTGCACGAACATCACGTGCATATTGTTGCCTGCGGCACGCGCGGCAAGCCCTGCCGCCGCGGTGGTTTTGCCCTTTCCGTCTCCGTAGTAAATATGAATCATAATAAATCACTCCGTGAGTAAGCTAAATTGCGGCTTGCGCCGCAGCTAAATTCGCCTTGCGGCGAGCTAAATTGCGCTTCGCGCAGCTAAATTTGCCTGTCGGCAAGCTAAATTGTTCCCTTTGGGAACAGCTAAATTATTTCGCTGCGCTCAATAGCTAAATTGCGCTTCGCGCAGTTGGATATATTTCATTGTTAGTTGTTGCTTGTAGGGGCAGCCCTTGCGGCTGCCCGGGACGTGAACCGTAAACCTGATATATTCAGGGCAAGTGCGTTGAAATAAACGCTTGGCTTTCAAGGATATCGCCGTTTGAAGGCAGCCGCAAGGGCTGCCCCTACAAAGTTAAGGAAATGTATGCGGTATTCCCATATTCTAAATTATAACTTATGTTGTCAAATTTGGCAAACAGCAATTTAAACAAAAAACACATTAAATGTTCGTAAAACTTCTCCATATAAAAAATTTTAAAAATCCCCTAAAAACTTGAAAAAAAACCCCTAATAAGTTATAATACACCTGTGTGACTGCACAAGATATGCGATGAAGCGGGAGGTTGCGGCTTTTAAGCCGGTTTTTCCGTGGAGTATGTCCGATTTTAAACCGGGCGAAAATACCGATTTTTCGGTATTAAAATGAAACACTGAGTATAACTGCGGCATTTAAGGGTTGCTATGCCATAAGTATGCTCAAAAGCTTTCAGGACGTTCCCGGTTAACTGAATGGTTAAACGGGTTTTTTAATGCGGGGTGACGAAACACCCGGCAGAGTTTCAAAAACTTTCAGAGCGAACTGAGAGCGAAACGCCCGCCTACAGAGCGCGTTTAACGCGGAAAATTTTTAAGGAGGCGACGATAATGGCAGTCAAGGAAAAAATCAGGATAAGATTAAAGGGCTATGATCACCAGCTGGTTGATCAGAGCGCAGAGAGAATCGTGGCAACAGCTAAGCGCACAGGCGCAAGGGTTTCGGGCCCCGTACCTCTCCCCACAGAGAAGCAGATCGTTACAATTCTCCGTGCTGTTCATAAGTACAAGGACAGCCGTGAGCAGTTCGAGATCAGAACTCACAAGCGTCTTATCGACATTTTAAGACCGTCAAACAAGACAGTCGAGGCTCTTATGAGCTTAGAGCTCCCTGCCGGCGTTGACATCGAAATTAAACTTTAAGCGCTGAGGTCCGGAGCCCGGAAATAACGACCGGCGAGGACTAAGCTGTGGAGTTGCCGCAGGCAACGTAACAGATTAGACGAGTGGAAGTTATTTGCGGAACAGCGGAGGACAACGAAGCGTGACAGAGCGATTTCCGATACCAACCTACAAGCAGACAGGGTCATGTTGGCACAGCCAACCAATAACCTAAAAGGAGGATACATTCAATGCAAAAAGCAATCATCGGCAAGAAAATCGGCATGACACAGATTTTCGATGAAAAGGGAAGAGTAGTTCCCGTAACTGTTGTTGAGGCAGGTCCCTGCGTGGTAACCGCCAAGAAAACAGTTGAAAACGACGGCTACGCATCCGTTCAGCTCGGATACGGCGACTTAAAGCCCCACAAGGTTAACAAGCCTATGAAGGGTTTCTTCGATAAGTCCGGCGTAGCTCCCAAGAAAACTCTCAAAGAGTTCCGCTTTGCCGACACAGACGCTTACAACGTAGGCGATCTCGTAAAGGCAGACGTATTCACCCCCGGAGACAAGATTGACGTTACCGGCAAGAGCAAAGGTAAGGGTACAGCGGGCGTTATTAAGAGATGGAACTTCCACCGTCTTAAGGAAACCCACGGTACAGGCCCCTGCGTACGCCACGGCGGTTCAATCGGCGCCTGCTCCTCGCCCTCAAGAGTTTGGAAGGGCAAGAGAATGGCAGGTCACCTCGGCGCAGAGCAGGTAACAGTTCAGAACCTCACAGTTGTTAAGGTTGACGCTGAAAACAACCTCATCGCTGTTAAGGGCGCTGTTCCCGGTCCAAACAAAGGAATCGTAGTTCTTAAAGATTCCGTAAAGGCTTAAAGGAAGGGGGATTATAAATGCCAAGTTTATCAGTAGTAGATATGGAAGGCAAGAACGTAGGTACAGTAGAGCTTGCCGAGTCCGTATTCGGTATTGAGCCCAACGCTCACGTAATGCACATGATGGTAGTTAACTACCTCGCTGCTCAGCGTCAGGGCACACAGTCCGCTCTTACAAGAGCAGAGGTTTCCGGCGGCGGTAAAAAGCCCTGGAGACAAAAGGGCACAGGCCGCGCCCGTCAGGGTTCGACAAGAGCTCCCCAGTGGACTCACGGCGGCGTAGTGTTCGCTCCCAAGCCCCGCAGCTACAAATTCACTGTTAATAAGAAGGTAAGAAGACTCGCTATGAAGTCAGCCTTCTCTGTAAAGGCTCAGGAAAACAACATCATCGTTGTTGACAAGATCGCTCTTGACGAGTTCAAGACTAAGAAGATTGCCGCAATGCTCAAGGCTGTAGAGGCTGAAAAGAAGCCCCTCATCGTTCTTGACACAGCGGATCAGAAGGTTATTAAATCAGCTGCCAACATCCCCGGCGCAAAGACAACTCAGGTTAACACCCTGAATGTTTACGACATTCTCAACGCAGAGAAGCTCGTTATCGTCAAGGACGCGGTAAGCAAGATTGAGGAGGTATATGCATGATAGCTCACGACATTATCATCCGCCCCATCATCACCGAAAAGAGCATGGCAGGCGCGGTAAACAAAGTGTATACCTTTGAGGTAGCAAAAACAGCTAACAAGATCGAAATCGCAAAAGCTTGCGAGGAAGTTTTCAAGGTAAAGGTTGCAAAGGTTAACACCCTCAACGTTCGCGGTCAGTTCCGCCGTCAGGGCAGAAACAACGGCGGCTACACCAGAAGCTGGAAGAAAGCAATCATCACCCTTGCAGCTAACAGCAAGCCTATCGAATTTTTTGAAGGCATGATGTAAGTTGTGTGCGCGGAGCCTCCGAGCCCGAGAATAACGAAATGCGAGGACTAAGCTGCGCAGTTGCCGCAGGCAACGCAGCAGATTAGACGAGTGTGAGTTATTCGAGGAGAAGCGAGGAGAGCGGAGCGTGATATTACGACGTTTGAGTGACAGAGTAAAATTCACGCCCATTCTTAAAAATTAACGCACACAAAACAAAATGTAGTTATGGGAAAAGCCATTTCCCGCAAAACCATCATGAGGAGAGTGAAATCACAATGGCAATTAAGGTTTATAAGCCGACTATCAACTCAAGAAGAAATATGTCGGTTGTTGACTATTCAGGTCTTTCAAAGGTTGCCCCCGAAAAAAGCTTGCTCGCTCCTTTAAATAAGAAGGCAGGACGTAACAGCTACGGAAGAATCACGGTTCGTCACAGAGGCGGCGGCAACAGAAGAAAATATCGTATCATCGACTTCAAGCGCAACAAGTTTGACGTAGAGGGTACTGTTAAAACAATCGAGTACGATCCCAACCGCTCGGCGTTCATCGCTCTGGTAGAGTACGAGGACGGCGACAAGTCATACATCCTCTGCCCCGAGGGACTTAAGGTTGGCTACAAGGTAATCGCAGGCGAGAATGCAGACATCTGGCCGGGCAACGCCCTTCCGCTGTACGCAATCCCCGTAGGTACCTTCGTACACAACATCGAGCTCTATCCCGGACGCGGCGGCCAGCTCGCACGTTCGGCAGGCAACATGGCTCAGCTTATGGCTCGTGAAAACGGCTACGCACTTCTGAGACTTCCCTCAAACGAGCTCAGAAACGTTCCCGAAAACTGCATGGCTACCGTAGGTCAGGTTTCTAACCCCGACCACTTCAACGTAAAAATCGGTAAAGCCGGCCGTAAGAGAAACATGGGATGGCGTCCCACAGTCCGCGGTTCTGTTATGAACCCGAATGACCACCCGCACGGCGGTGGTGAGGGTAAATCACCTGTAGGCCGTCCCGGCCCTGTAACCCCGTGGGGTAAGCCCGCTCTCGGTTACAAGACACGTAAGCACAACAAGCAGAGCGATAAGCTTATCGTTCGCAGAAGAAACGGTAAGTAAGGGCAGAAAGGAGCTTAATAATGAGTAGAAGTACTAAAAAGGGTCCTTTTGTTCAGCCTGTACTTTTCAAAAGGGTTCAAGAAATGAACGAAAAGGGAGAAAAGAGAATTCTTAAGACTTGGTCAAGAAGCTCAACAATCTTCCCCGAGTTCGTAGGACATACATTCGCCGTTCACGACGGCCGTAAGCACGTTCCGGTATATGTAACTGAAGATATGGTAGGCCACAAGCTCGGCGAGTTTGCGCCCACAAGAACCTTTAAGGGACATGCCGGTTCAAAGACCAGCAAATAAGCGGAAGGAGAGTACTTAAATGGAAGCTAAAGCAGTAGCGAAGTTTGTTCGTATTTCACCCCGCAAGGTTGGCGTTGTTCTCGACCTTATCAGAGGCAAGGACGTCAAGTATGCGGAAGCTGTTCTTAAGCACACTCCCAAGGCCGCTTGCGAGCCGCTCATCAAGCTGCTCAAGTCAGCTATGGCAAATGCTGAGAACAACCATGATATGGATGTATCCAAGCTTTACATTGCTCAGTGCAATGCAACAGCAGGCCCCATCCTTAAAAGAATTCGTCCCAGAGCACAGGGCAGAGCGTTCAGAATTAACAAGAGAACTTCTCACATCACCCTCGTACTCAAGGAAAAAGAAGACTAAGGGGAGGTTAAATTATGGGTCAGAAAGTAAATCCGCACGGTCTTCGTGTTGGTGTAATCAAAGATTGGGATTCACGTTGGTTTGCAAACAAGAAGGACTTCGGCACAACTCTTGTTGAGGACTATAACCTCCGCCGCGAGCTGAAGGCTCAGCTTTACAACTTCGGAATTTCCAAAATCGAAATCGAGAGAGACGGCAAAAAGGTTAGAATTTCTATCCACACTGCAAAGCCCGGCCTTGTTATCGGTAAGGGCGGCTCAGAGATTGAGAAGCTCAAGGCTCAGTGTGAGAAGAAGCTCAATAAGCCCGTTTCAATCAATATTGTTGAGGTTAAAGCTCCCGAGCTTGACGCTCAGCTCGTTGCTGAGAACATCGCAGCTCAGCTCGAAAAGAGAATTTCTTTCCGCCGCGCAATGAAGCAGTCAATCGGCAACGCTATGCGCCGCGGTGCAAAGGGTATCAAGATTATGTGTTCAGGCCGTCTCGGCGGCGCAGAAATCGCGCGTTCTGAGCAGTACCACGAGGGTACTATTCCGCTTCAGACCCTTCGCGCGGATATCGACTACGGTTTTGCCGAGGCTAACACAACCTACGGTAAGGTCGGCGTTAAGGTTTGGCTGTACAAGGGCGAGGTTCTCAATGTAGCCGAGTCCAAGCCTGCCAGAAGACCCCGCAGAGAAGGAGGCAGAAAATAATGTTAATGCCTAAAAGAGTTAAATACAGAAGAGTTCACCGCGGACGTATGACCGGTAAGGCTATGCGCGGTAACAAGGTAACCTACGGTGATTACGGCCTTCAGGCAACTGAGCCGGCGTGGATTACTTCAAACCAGATCGAGGCTGCCCGTGTTGCTATGACACGTTACTGCAAGCGTTTCGGTAAGGTTTGGATCAAAATCTTCCCCGACAAGCCCGTAACCGCAAGACCGGCTGAAACCCGTATGGGTAAAGGTAAAGGTAACGTAGAGTATTGGGTAGCTGTAGTTAAGCCCGGCAGAGTTATGTTTGAGCTCGGCGGCGTTGACGAGGCAACTGCAAGAGAGGCTATGCGCCTTGCAGCCAACAAGCTCCCCATCAAGTGCAAGTTTGTTAAGAAAGAGGAGGGTGAGCAGTAATGAAAGCATCAGAACTCAGAGATCTCACAGTTGAAGAGCTTCAGACAAAGCTCACAGAACTCAAGGAAGAGCTCTTCAACCTTCGTTTCCAGCTTGCTGTTAACCAGCTCGAAAACACATCAAGAATCGGAGCCGTTAAGAAGGACATCGCAAGAGTGTCTACAATCCTTCGTCAGCGCGAGCTCGGTATTGAAGCTTAAGAGAGGAGGACTTAACAGTGAGTGACAGAAATATGAGAAAGACTGTTGTCGGCAGAGTAGTAAGCGATAAGATGGACAAGACCATCGTCGTTGCTGTTGAGGACAGCGTAAAGCATAAGCTTTATAACAAAATTGTTAAGCGCACAGTTCGCTTTAAGGCGCACGACGAAAACAACGAGTGCGGTATCGGCGACCGTGTAAGGATTATGGAGACCCGTCCCCTTTCCAAGGACAAGAGATGGAGACTCGTCGAGATTATAGAGAAAGCTAAATAAGTTTAGCGACTTGAGAGAGAAAAGGAGGAATCAGTTATGATTCAACAGCAAACTATCCTCAAGGTTGCCGACAACACCGGCGCAAAGGAACTTATGTGCATTCGTGTTCTCGGCGGTACCCGCAGGAGATACGCCAACATTGGCGATGTTATTGTTGCTTCGGTTAAAAAAGCAGCGCCCGGCGGCGTTGTTAAGAAGGGCGACGTTGTAAGAGCTGTAGTTGTTCGTTCCGCTAAGGGCGTTAGACGCGAGGACGGAACATACATCCGCTTCGACGAAAACGCAGCTGTAATTATTAAGGAAGATAAGAACCCCCGTGGTACTCGTATCTTCGGACCGGTTGCAAGAGAGCTTCGTGATAAAGATTATATGAAGATTCTCTCGCTTGCTCCGGAAGTACTTTAATGGAGGTGTCACAATGAGTAAAGTTCACGTAAAAACAGGCGACACCGTTATCGTAATCAGCGGTAAAGACAAGGGCAAAAAGGGCAAGGTTATGGCCGTTAGCCCCAAGGAAGGCAAGGTTATCGTAGAGAAAGTTAATATGGTATCCAAGCACGTTAAGCCCAGAAGAATGGGCGAGCAGGGCGGAATCATCAAGGCCGAGGGCGCTATGTACGCTTCCAAGGTTCAGGTTGTTTGCCCCCGCTGCAAGAAACCCACAAGAGTTGCTCATAAGATTTATGACGACGGCTCTAAGGGCAGAGTATGCGCCAAGTGCGGCGAAGCGCTTTAAGGAGGATTTAAGAAATGGCAAGACTTAAGGATTACTATGTAAAAGAAGTTGCACCTGCTCTTATGAATAAGTTCTCCTACAAGAGCACTATGCAGATCCCGAAGCTTGACAAGATCGTTGTCAACGTCGGCGCAGGTGAAGCAAGAGAAAACTCAAAGGCTATCGACGCAATCTGTAAGGACCTTGCGCAAATCACAGGTCAGAAGCCCCTGGTTTGCCACGCAAGAAAATCAGTTGCTAACTTCAAGCTCAGAGAAGGTATGCCCATCGGCGTAAAGGTTACGCTCAGAGGCGAGAGAATGTACGAGTTCCTCGACAGATTCTTTAACGTAGCTCTCCCCCGTGTAAGAGACTTCAGAGGTATCAACCCCAACTCTTTCGACGGCAGAGGTAACTACAATATGGGTCTCAGAGAGCAGCTCATTTTCCCTGAGATTGATTATGACAAGATTGACAAGGTTCGCGGTATGGACATTTGCTTTGTTACTACAGCGAACACAGACGAAGAGGCTCGTGAGCTCTTAACGCTTATGGGCGCACCGTTTTCAAAGTAAGGAGGGATTGTTGTGGCTAAGACAGCAATGAAAGTTAAGCAGCAGAGAAAGCAGAAGTTCTCTACAAGAGAATACTCAAGATGTAACATCTGCGGTAGACCACACGCCTACCTCCGCAAGTATGGTATTTGTCGTATTTGCTTCCGTGAGCTCGCTTACAAGGGCGAAATCCCGGGCGTAAAGAAAGCAAGCTGGTAAGCAAGGAGGAAAAAAGGTAATGCAGATTACAGATACAATAGCTGATTTACTTACAAGAATTCGTAACGCGAACGCAGCTAAGCACGATTCTGTTGAAATTCCCGCCTCAAACCTCAAGAAGTCAATCTGTCAGATTCTTCTTGACGAGGGCTACATCAAGAATTTCACCGTTATCGAGGACGGCAAGCAGGGTATCATCAAGGTTACTCTTAAGTACCTTGAGGGCAAAAGACCTGTTATCACCGGTCTCAGAAGAGTGTCAAAGCCCGGTTTGCGTATATACAGTAATGCAGAGGATATGCCGAAGGTAATGAAGGGTCTCGGCGTTGCGGTTATTTCAACCTCTAAGGGTGTTATGACCGACCGCGAGGCTCGTAAGCAGCACATCGGCGGCGAGGTTCTCGCTTACATTTGGTAAGAGGAGGTGCGATAATGTCTCGAATTGGAAGAAAACCTATAAATATTCCCGCCGGAGTTGACGTTAAGGTCGAGAACGGCGTAATCACTGTCAAGGGACCTAAGGGAACACTCGATTTCGCTTACAACCACAATATGACAGTAGAAATCAAGGACGGCGCCATTGAGGTAACACGTCCCGATGACAAAAAGGAAAACCGCTCGCTCCACGGCCTGACAAGAACGCTCATCCACAATATGGTGGTAGGCGTTACAGAGGGCTACGTTAAGGAGCTTAAGGTTAACGGCGTTGGTTACCGTGTTCAGAAGCAGGGTAACAAGTGCGTTATGAACCTTGGTTACTCACACCAGGTTATCGTTGAGGATACACAGGACATCAAGATTGAAGTTCCCGATCCCAACACAATCAAGATTGTCGGCATTGATAAGCAAAAGGTTGGTCAGTTTGCTGCCGAAGTCAGAGAGAAACGTCCGCCCGAGCCGTATAAGGGCAAGGGTATCAGATACGTTGACGAGTATATCCGCCGCAAGGAAGGCAAGGCCGGTAAGGGTAAATAATTAAGGAGTGAAAAATAATGGTAAGCAGACCTGATACAAAAAAGGCACGCGCAAAGCGCCATAAGAGAGTCCGCTCAAAAATCAGCGGCACAGCAGAATGTCCGCGTTTGTGCGTATTCCGCTCCACCAATAACATCTACGCTCAGATTATTGATGACGTAGCCGGTGTTACACTTGCGCAGGCTTCAAGCCTTGACAAGTCCATCACAGGTAACGGCGGAAACAAAGAGGCAGCTAAGGCTGTAGGCAAGCTCATCGCAGAGCGTGCCAAGGAAAAGAACATCGTCGACGTTGTATTCGACAGAGGCGGTAACATTTATCACGGCCGTGTTAAGGAATTGGCCGAAGGCGCTCGCGAGGGCGGCCTCAATTTCTAAGGAACAGGAGGAATAACTTTGGCTAATAAAGTAGAAGCACAAGGCGAATTAAAGGAAAGAGTTGTTACCATTAACCGTGTATCAAAGACGGTTAAGGGCGGCCGTATCTTTAAGTTTGCGGCTTTGGTAGTCGTAGGCGACGGTAACGGAACCGTTGGTTTCGGTATCGGTAAGGCGGGCGAGGTACCCGACGCTATCCGCAAGGGTATTGAGGACGCCAAGAAGAACCTTATGAAGGTTTCGCTCAGAGGTACTACAATTCCTCACGAGATTATCGGTGAGTTCGGTGCAGGCAGAGTTCTTATGAAGCCCGCCGCACCCGGTACCGGCGTAATCGCGGGCGGCCCCGTTCGTGCGGTTGTTGAGGCTGTAGGCATCAAGGACATCAGAACAAAGGCTCTCCGCTCAAATAACCCCTGCAACGTTGTAAGAGCTACCCTTCAGGGACTCAGCGCTCTCAGAACAGCAGAGGAAGTTGCCGCAGTCCGCGGTAAATCCGTTAAGGAAATTCTTTAATAAGGGAGGCTGCAAAAGTGACAATTAAGTTAGTAAAAAGCCTTATCGGCTCTAAAAAAGATCAGATTGCAACCGCCCACGCACTTGGTCTGAAGAAAATCGGCGACGTAACAACTCAGCCCGACAATCCCCAGACAAAAGGCAAGGTAGCAAAAATTATCCACCTCGTAGAGGTTAGTGAAGCGTAAGCAAGGAGGTGCGAACTTATGAAGTTAAATGAACTTTCACCGGCTCCCGGCTCTAAGAAGGGCGCAAAGAGAATCGGCAGAGGTCACGGCTCAGGATGGGGAAAGACATCCGGCAAGGGACAGAAGGGTCAGAAATCCCGTTCAGGCGGAAGCATCCGTCCGGGCTTTGAAGGCGGTCAGATGCCGCTTCAGCGCCGCGTCCCCAAGAGAGGTTTCAACAACATCTTTGCTAAGAACGTGGTTGCTATTAACCTCAGCGCGTTGAACAGAAAGTTTAACGACGGCGATACTGTAGACGCCAATGCACTTGTTGAGGCAGGCGTTGTAAAGGGCAGCTTTGACGCAGTTAAGGTGCTCGGCAACGGCAAGCTCGACAAAAAACTCACCGTTAAGGTTTCTGCTTTTTCCGAATCAGCCAAGGCGGCAATCGAGGCTGCAGGCGGAAAGGCAGAGGTGGTTTAATTGTTTAAGATTATGAAAAATGCGTGGTCAATCCCCGACCTGCGCAGAAAGCTCTTATTCACACTTTTAATCATCATCGTTTTCAGAATCGGTTCGGTTATCCCCGTTCCGTTTCTGGACTCAAACGTACTCGCACAGGTAATGGCGCCGGCTACCGACGTAACCGACGCAGGCTCAAATATGATCGCGTACCTGAACACACTTTCGGGCGGCGCGTTCTCAAACGCCACACTGTTTGCGATGGGTATTACACCGTACATCAACAGCTCGATTATTATCCAGCTTCTCTGCGTTGCTATCCCTGCTCTTGAAAGACTTTCAAAAGAGGGCGAGGCAGGCAGACGTAAAATCGGTACAATCACCCGTTACACCACGGTTGCGTTAGGTCTTATCCAGGGTACGGCGTACTTCTTCTATCTGAAGAACACCACAAACTCCGACGGTAAGAATATCACCATCTACAACGAGGGCTTTTCAATGGTATTCGCGGGCATCGTTATCGTGCTCGTATTTACCGCGGGTACAGCGCTTATGATGTGGCTCGGTGAGCAGATTAACAAGAACGGTATCGGAAACGGTATCTCAATCCTCTTGTTTGCCGGCATCGTGGCACGCTTCCCCGCAACCATCAACGACCTTATCTCAATCTGGAAGCTCGGTTCGGGCGACGGCACAACCGGCAGCGCTCAGCCAAGGTACTTCGCTTTCGTAATCATCTGGGTAGTAATGTTCCTCGCTATTATCTGGCTCATCACCTTTATGCAGGATAGTGAGAGAAGAATTCCCATCCAGTACGCAAAGCGCGTTGTAGGCAGAAAGATGTACGGCGGTCAGTCAAGCCACCTTCCCATCAAGGTTGCGCTCGGCGGCGTACTCCCGATCATCTTCGCAAGCTCAATTCTTTCAATCCCCAGTACAATCAACCTCTTCCTCAACATCAAAGACGGTTTCTGGGGCGCGTTCTTCGCAGCGTTTAACTCAACAAACTGGCTGTACATCGTATTGTACTTCATCCTTATTTTGATGTTCGCGTACTTCTACACGACCATCCAGTACAATCCCGTTGAGATGGCCAACAACCTCAAATCAAACAACGGTACCGTTCCGGGTATCCGCCCGGGCGCTCCGACAGCCGCATACATTAAGAACATTCTCTCAAGAGTTACTCTTATCGGCGCGCTGTTCCTCTCAATCATCGCCCTTGTTCCGCTGATTTTCGGCGCGGCAACAGGACTTGGCAGACTGTCAATGGGCGGTACATCAATCATCATCGTTGTAGGCGTTGCACTTGAGACTGTTAAGCAGCTCGAAAGCCAGATGATGATGCGTCATTACAGAGGATTCCTTGACTAATCACATTTTATGAGGTATAATATTATGAACATTATCATGTTAGGCGCTCCGGGTGCAGGTAAAGGCACACAGGCCGCTGTACTCTGCGAGCACTTTGGTATTCCCACTATTTCAACCGGAAACATGATCCGTGAAGCGCTGAAAAACGGCACTGAGATGGGTCTCAAGGCTAAGTCCTACATGGACGACGGCAAGCTTGTTCCCGACGAGGTCGTAATCGGTATCGTCAAAGAAAGACTTTCCGAGGACGACTGCAAAAAGGGCTTCATCCTTGACGGCTTCCCGAGAACCATTCCCCAGGCTGAGGCTCTGGACAATATGGGCGTTGATATTCAGTACGTCATCAACATCGACGTTCCTGATGAAAGCATTATCAAGCGTATGTCCGGACGCCGTGTCTGCGAAAATTGCGGCAGACCCTATCACATTGAGAGCTTAAAGCCTCAGAAGGACGGGGTTTGCGACGATTGCGGCGGCACCCTTGTTCAGCGTAAGGACGACCACCCCGACACCGTGCTCGCACGTCTCGATGTTTACCACAAAGAGACCGAGCCTCTTGCAGACTACTACCGTAAGCAGGGCAAGCTTGTTAACGTAGAAGGTCAGAACACCGTAGCGGATACAACCGCGGCGGTTCTTAAGGCAATCGAGGCTTAAGAATGGTGTCAGTCAAAACAGCGCGGGAGCTCTCGTTAATGAGAGACGCCTGCCGTATCTCGGCGCAGGCGTTACGCGTTGCAGGCGAGGCTGTAAAGCCCGGCGTATCGACACTTGAAATTGATACTATTGTCCGCAGTTTTATCGAGAAACAGGGAGCCTCTCCCTCGTTTCTCGGTTACGGCGGCTTTCCTGCAAGCACGTGTATTTCCGTAAACAACGTGGTCATCCATGGCATACCGTCAAAGGACAAAATCCTTGAGGAAGGCGACATAGTGAGCGTTGATGTTGGAGCTTACTATAAGGGGTATCACGGCGACAACGCCTATACCTTTCCGTGCGGCAAAATCAGCGCGAATGCGCAGGCTTTGCTCGACGCCACAAGGGAGAGCCTGTATGAGGGAATTAAACAGGCTGCCGCGTTTAACCGCATAGGCGATATCGGCAACGCGGTTCAAAGGTATGTTGAAGCTCGCAGTTACTCGGTGGTACGAGATTACGTCGGCCACGGCGTAGGTGCGAAACTGCACGAAGACCCAAGCGTACCAAACTTCGGTACTCCCGGCAGGGGCGCAAGGCTCATTCCGGGAATGACTATCGCCATCGAACCTATGATAAACGAGGGCACGCATTATGTCCGCGTTATGGGCGACAAATGGACAGTTAAAACGCTCGACGGCAAGCTGTCCGCTCATTTTGAACACACAATTGCAATTACCCCCGACGGTCCGAAAATTCTGACCTTGTGCGAATAAGGTGATTATATGGACATTGTTAAGGGAAGCGTTGTAAGGGCAACGGCAGGGCGCGATAAGGATAAATTCTTTGTTGTGCTGTCTACCGACGGCGTTTACGCGCAAATTGCGGACGGCAAACGGCGTAAGGTGCAAAAGCCCAAGAACAAAAAGCTGATTCACCTTGCCCCGACAAACACGGTTTATGAGGGTTCGACAGACTCCAATCCGAAAGTAAGAAATATTTTAAGGCAATTCAAAAACGGAGGTTAACGATATGTCAAAACAGGACGTTATTGAAGTAGAAGGTATCGTAAAAGAAGCGCTGCCCAACGCTCAGTTTAAGGTAGAGCTCCAAAACGGTCACGTGATATTAGCTGTTATTTCAGGCAAGCTCAGGATGAACTTCATCCGTATCTTGCCGGGCGATAAGGTCACCGTGGAGATGTCTCCATACGACCTGACCAGAGGCAGAATTACCTGGAGATCCAAGTAATTCTATATAATTGAAAATTGAGAATGGATAATGGATAATTAATGGTGGGCTTCGCCCACACCCGAAAATATCAATTATCAACTATCAATTATCAATTACCATAAGTAAAACCTATGTAACGACTTAAAAAAAAGAAAGGAATGATTATTAGTGAAAGTCAGACCTTCAGTAAAGAAAATGTGCGATAAGTGCAAGGTAATTAAGAGAAAAGGTAAAATTCTCGTTATCTGCGAAAACCCCAAGCATAAGCAGCGTCAGGGATAATTTTAACGCTTGAATGTGATTAATTTCAAGGTGTTTTATTCGCACAACAACAGCGGGACAAATTAATGGATAATGGAAAATGGATAATGGAAAATTGAGGGCGGGACACCCGCACCCGAATTATATAAATCGGAGCGAAGCGACCCGAAATTATCAATTATCAACTATCAATTATCAATTAAAAAAGCTCCGCTTATCAAATTAAACTTAACTTAATTTTTATATGGAGGTGCAACTGAATGGCTCGTATAGCAGGCGTTGACTTGCCGAGAGATAAAAGAGTTGAGATCGGCTTAACCTATATTTTCGGTATTGGTCGTAAAACTGCAACAGACATTATTGCTGCAACAGGCGTTAATCCCGACACCCGCGTTAGGGATTTAACAGAAGAAGATGTTTCAAAGCTCAGAGAATACATTGAGCACCACTGCCGCGTAGAAGGTGACCTTCGCCGTGACATCGCTTATGATATTAAAAGACTTATTGATATCGGATGTTACCGCGGTGTTCGTCACAGAAAGGGACTCCCCGTAAGAGGTCAGCGTTCAAAGACAAACGCCCGTACACGTAAAGGTCCCCGTAAGACTATGGCGAACAAGAAGAAGTAAGGAGGTTCACGACTATGGCAGCACCAAAAGGCAAGAAGGTTATCCGCCGCCGCCGTGAGCGCAAGCACATCGAGAAAGGCGCGGCTCATATCCAGTCTACATTTAACAATACTATTGTTACTATTTCCGATACACAGGGTAACGCTGTTTCTTGGGCAAGCGCAGGCGAGCTCGGATTCAGAGGTTCAAAGAAGTCTACTCCGTTTGCGGCTCAGTCAGCAGCCGAGACAGCCGCTAAAGCTGCAATGGAGCACGGTATGAAATACGTCGAGGTTTATGTAAAGGGACCCGGACAGGGCAGAGAGGCAGCTATCAGAGCGCTTCAGACAGCAGGTCTTGAGGTAACAATGATCAAAGACGTTACACCAATTCCTCACAACGGATGCCGTCCTCCCAAGAGAAGACGTGTGTAGTATTATTAAAGGAGGAAATTATTAATGGCTAAGAATATGCAGCCAATCGCAAAGCGTTGCAGAGCGCTTGGCATTTCGCCCGCCGTTATGGGTTACAGCAAAAAGACCTCAAACAGAAATCCCGGCGGAAAAATGAGAAGAAAAAAGAGCGAGTACAGCATGCAGCTTACCGAGAAGCAGAAGGTTAAGTTTATCTACGGTATTCTCGAAAAGCAGTTCCGCGCTTACTATGAGAAGGCTGAAAAGGCTGAGGGCAAGACCGGTGAGGCTCTGCTTTCACTCGTAGAGCGCAGACTTGACAACGTTGTTTTCCGTCTCGGACTTGCAGCTACAAGACGCGAGGCAAGACAGCTTGTTAACCATGCTCACTTTACCGTTAACGGCAAAAAGGTTAACATCCCCTCTTACATCGTTAAGGTGGGCGACGTTATCACAGTAAAGGAAAAGAGCCGTTCAACTGCAAGATTTAAGGCTATCGCTGAGGGTGAGAACGCATCAACCCTCACTCCCAAGTGGCTTGAAAAGGACGAAAATCTCCTCGGCGGCAAGGTTGTAGCTCTTCCGCAGAGAGACGATATCGACTATCCTGTTGAAGAACACCTCATCGTTGAGTTGTACTCCAAGTAATCTGGTGCCCTTTGGCACATACTCTGCATGCTGCCGTTTTGCGGCGGCGGCAGGGCTTTAGGCGCGTACTCCGCGTTTGCTCCGGCGCGTGCCGGATTTTCAAGAATGATTTTATACGACAGATTACAAGCCGTCATTGACGGCATATTAAGGAGGATTCGCGAATGATTGAAATAGAAAAGCCAAGAATTGAAACAGCTGAATTAACCGAGGACGGAAAGTACGGCAGATTTGTTGTTGAACCGCTTGAGCGCGGCTTCGGCAACACTCTCGGCAACAGCCTTCGCAGAGTGCTGCTTTCCTCACTTGAGGGCTGTGCTGTCACATCAGTTAAGATTGACGGCGTTCTTCACGAATTTTCAACTATCCCGGGCGTTAAAGAGGACGTAACCGAGATCGTACTCAACCTCAAGAGCCTTGTTCCCAAGCTCCACGAGGTTTGCCCCAAGGTTGTCGAGATCGACGCCGAGGGCGCGGGCGAGGTAACAGCCGCCAACATCAAGTGCGACGACGAGGTTGAAATCCTCAATCCCGAGCTCCATATCGCCACTCTCGGCGAGGGCGCAAAGCTCAATATGGAGATTACCCTCGACAGAGGCAGAGGCTATGTTCCCGGTGAGCGCAACAAGCAGCTCGCAGGCAACAACGTTATCGGCGTTCTGCCCATCGACTCAATCTATACGCCCGTATTAAAGGTAAACTACACGGTTGACAACACCCGTGTAGGTCAGATTACCGACTATGATAAACTAACGCTTGACGTTTGGACAAACGGCGTTATCAGCGCAGAGGAAGCGGTTTCTCTTGCCGCAAAGGTACTCACCGAGCACCTCAACCTCTTTGTTAACCTCTCAGACAAGGCTTCCTCGGCGGAAGTTATGGTTGAGAAGGACGACAAGGGCAAGGAGAAAATCCTCGAAATGACAATCGAAGACCTCGATTTGTCAGTGCGTTCGTTCAACTGCCTCAAGCGCGCAGGCATCAACACTGTTGAAGATTTAATTAATAAGTCCGAAGAGGATATGATGAAGGTTCGCAACCTGGGCAGAAAGTCGCTCGAAGAGGTTGTACAGAAGCTCAATTCTCTCGGTTTCGGTCTCCAAAAGGAAGAGGAATAATTCTAAATCCTTTTATAAAACGGTAAAGGAGTGAATACAATGCCAGGTACAAGAAAACTGGGAAGGACAACAGCACAGAGAACAGCAATGCTCCGCGCTATGGTTACTTTCCTTCTCGAAAACGGCAAAATTGAAACAACAAACACTCGCGCCAAAGAGGTTCAGGCTATGGCGGAGAAAATGATAACAACCGCAAAGACTAACACACTTCACAACAGACGCCTTGTTTTGGCTTTTGTTACTAAGGAAGACGTTGTTACAAAGCTCTTTTCAGAGATTGCTCCCAAGTACGCCGAGCGTAAGGGCGGCTACACAAGAGTTACCAAAATCGGTCCCCGCCGCGGCGACGGCGCCGAGATGGCTGTTATCGAGCTTATCTAAAATAAGATAAAGGTTTATTCGGGAGTTGAGATTATTCTCAGCTCTCGAGTTTTTTTAGAGTTAAGAGTTATGAGTTAAGAGTTAAATTGTAGGGGCGGATTGAAATGTCCGCCCGATTTTTAAAGCCTCCCCCGTCGCGTAAGCTACGGGGGAGGTGCCGCCATAAGGCGGCGGAGGGGGCTGCGTGTGAGTCAGCGCAAGTTATCCGTTGCAATTCATAACGTTGCGTTGATGGAAACGCCGCCCCCTCCGTCACGGCATAAATGCCGTGCCACCTCCCCCAAAGCTAAAGCGTTGGGGGAGGCTTTAAAAGAGTGTTTATTTTTGCAATATTAATTCATTCGGGAACGAAACGTCTCGGAATTATCAACTTATATACCCGACCGAAATTATCAATTTTCCATTATCAATTATCCTTAATCCCAAACTTCTTCTTCTCCCAGCCTTCCTCGTCAACAAAATCCAGCGTGTCAAGCTTCATTACCTCGCGTAAATCATAGCTTGTCTGCCTTCTCGGCGGATTGTAAGGTGGGGGTGAGGGCTTTTTCGGAAAGGAGTTGTCATACGCGCCCGACATTATCTTTTGCAGGTGTTCGGGCTGCATAATCCAGTCAAAATTACAGCCGTACCACTTGCCGTTCCTGCCTGTCAAAAAGTCGGATTGCTGTACGCGCTCAAACAGCTCGTCAAATGTAACTCCATCCAACAGCTCCATAGCATTGTCTACAGCACACCGCCTGCTTAGACTGTCAGTTGCAGTCACCATATCACTGCATATGCTGTTGTATGAATTATAAACAGAAGAATAATCAACTTGATTACAAGGAGAATTAGAGAGATAAGAGAAATCAGAGAGAGAAGAATTATCTTCTTTCTCTTTTTTATTCTCTATTTCTCTTTTCTCTTTCTCTTTATTCTCATTTTCTTTTTTATCTTCATCTTTCTCTTTCTCTTTATTCTCATTTTCTTTTTTATCTTCATCTTCATCTTTATCTTCCCTGCTTTTGCATGCGGTTGCAGAGCCGTCTTTTTGATTATAGCGTTTAAGGGCGTTTGCTCTCATTTTTTCGCACTTTTCATTGTATGCTTCGTACTGCCGCGCGATTACGTTTGTAAACACGTCAACAACGGTGTCAACGGTTATGTCACCCGTTTCCTCAATTTCGCCGCCGTCGGCAAAATTATAGATTGCTTTAAGTACCTTTCCTGCCTGTTCGTCTGACAAACGGTTGACAAGGCTGCGGTTGTCGTTGTGCAGATAAAATAACTTTGGTTTTTTCATATTATATATACCTCCGGATTGTTTTTACGGTTCGGGGGATTTTTTATTTTAAAATACCCCTCCACCTATAAGCCCAAATCCGGAAAAATTGCAGTGTTTTATGCAATTTACGTTAAAAAAGTTTAGATTTTAGAGTTATGAGTTGAGAGTTAAGAGTTATGAGTTGAGAGTTGAGAGTTTAGAGTTTAGAGTTTAATAATTTAGCGGAAATGTTTGTTTAAAAATTTAAAGCCTCCCCCGTCACTTGTTACGGGGGAGGTGCCGCCATAAGGCGGCGGAGGGGGCTGCGTGTGAATCAGCGCGAGTAATCCGTTGCAATTCATAACGTTGCGTTGATGGAAACGCCGCCCCCTCAGTCACCGTCAACAAGTTGACGGCGCCAGCTTTTTCTGGCGAAAACGGCAACCCTTTTGTCACTTCGTGACATTTCCCCTAACAGGGGAATTTCCCATGACAAGTAATGGGGGAGCCTTTAAATGTGCGGTTATATATTTAAAATTGAAACGCATTTTAAGGCAAAATAAAAAAATTTTAAATTATTTTTTTAAAAATTGCATAAAAGTATGCAATTTTTTGAGTTTTGGGCCTATAAGTGGAGGGAGGTTTTACAAACGACTAAATGACAATCAAAATATCAATCAAAAAAGTCACAAGCAAAACATTCCCTTCAAAAATCGGAGGTGAAATTTATTGACAGCAAATTAAAGGACAGGGAAAAACAGTTTTGCGCGTGTTACGCCGAGACAGGCGACGTCAGACTGTCGGCAAGGCTTGCAGGCTACCGCCTGAACAGCCGTGCGAAGGGCATTAAGCTTTTATCGAGGGACGATATCCGTGAGGAGATTGAAAATCTCCTGATTTCAAAGGAAAAGCTTGCCAAGCGGCTGGCGGTGCTGGGCTATCGAAGGCTTGCGTTCGGCGGCGTGAACGACGCCGTGTCGCTCATCTGTTCCGAAAATGTGACGGAGCAGGATTTGAGCGGAATGGATTTCTATATGATTTCCGAGATTAAAAAGCCGAAGGACGGCGCGCTGGAGGTCAAGTTCTTCGACCGCATCAAGGCGCTTGAAAAGCTCGAAAACGCCTGTGCAGACACGAGCGCCAAGAGCCTGTTCGACGCTATCGGCGGACAGGGCGGTGAGGAAGATGATTAAGCGCTTCTCAAAAAAACAGCTTAAGGTTTTACGGTGGTGGCACAAAAATTCGCCGAACTACAGCCGCGACGCGATTATCTGCGACGGCGCTGTGCGGAGCGGAAAGACGTTTTGTATGTCGCTTTCCTTTATAATCTGGAGCTTTTACGAGAACGGCGGCTCGGACTTTGCGCTTTGCGGCAAGACAATCAGTTCGCTTCGGAGAAATATGGTTACTCCGATTATCCCCCTGCTGAACTCGCTCGGCTTTGTCTGTGAGGACAAGCTCAGCCGCAATATCCTAACGGTCAGCTACGGCGGCGTTACCAACCGCTTTTACCTGTTCGGCGGCAAGGACGAATCGTCCGCCTCGCTGATTCAGGGTATGACGCTCAGCGGCGTTTTGTTTGACGAGGCGGCGCTTATGCCGCGCTCCTTTGTCGAGCAGGCGCTTGCGAGGTGCTCGGTTAACGGCTCGCGGTTTTGGTTCAACTGCAACCCCGAGCACCCCGAGCACTGGTTCTACCTTGAATGGATTAAAAAGGCGGAGCGCAAAAACGCGCTTTATCTGCACTTTACGATGGACGACAATCCGTCGCTTTCAGACCGCGTTAAGCGCAGGTATGAAAATTTGTACTCGGGCGTGTTCTACGAGCGGTTTGTAAAGGGCAGGTGGGTTGCCGTGTACGGCGCTGTCTACCCGTTTATGAGCGATGAAAAAATGTACTGCGATGTGCCTACGGGCGGCTTTGACCGCTATGCCGTGTCGGTTGACTACGGCACCGTGAACCCTGCCTCGATGGGGCTATGGGGCAGGCAGAACGGCGTTTGGTACAGAATTGACGAGTACTATTTTGACTCGCGCAAGGAGGGCTGTCAGAGAACCGACGAGGAGCATTACGACGCTCTGTGCCGCTTGTGCGGCGGCCGCAAAATTTCAGCCGTGGCGGTTGACCCGTCGGCGGCGAGCTTTATTGAGGTCGTCAGGCGGCATGGAAAATTCAGCGTAAAACCCGCGCAGAACAGTGTTGTTAACGGAATACGGCGTGTTACCCAGGCGCTGAAGGACGGAAGTATCAGGATTTGTAACACGTGCGCGGCGTCACGTCGCGAGTTTATGCTTTACAAGTGGGACACCGCCAAGCGCGACGACGTCCCCGTGAAGAAAAACGACCACGCGATGGACGATATCCGTTATTTTGTTACAACGATTATGGACGGCGGAACAGGCGCGGTTGCGTTTGCCGCCGAAAGATAGGAGGAAACCTGTGTTTGGAAGAAAAAAGCACAGCGGTAAAGCGAGTGTGCAGACGGTCGCCAAAAAGCCTGCTTCAAGCGCCTTTCCGCAGTTTTGGAACAGCGACGCGCTGACTGCTGCGGAGCGCGGTCTGTACTCCGCTCTCAGGGAAGCCGTGCCGGTTATCGACGCGGCAATCGGCAAGATTGTAAGGCTTTCGGGCGGCTTCAGGGTTGTCACCGAGGACAAGCGCGCTCAGAAGCTTGCCGACGACTTTGTTAAGAACGTCGCGGTCAACAGCGCAGGAATGGGGCTCGGCGGCTTTGTCAGCGCCTACCTCGACAGCCTGCTGACCTTTGGCGAAGCGGTGGGGGAGATGATACCCTCGCCTGACGGCAGGGGAATTTCCGCACTGTACAACGCAAGCCTTGACGACGTTGAACTGAGCTTCGGGGAAAATCCCCTCGATTTGCGAGTGAGCGTGAAGGGCTGCGGCGAGAACTCTCCCGTTAAATATCCGCAGCTCATCGTCGCCGGAATTCTTAACCAGAAGTCCGGCAAGCCGAGGGGCACCTCGATTTTGGCAGGGCTTCCGTTTGTAAGCTCTATTATGCTCAGAATTTTGGAGTCGCTCAAAACAAACTGGGAGCGAATCGGTGACGTCCGCTTTGCCGTGACGTGCAGTCCCGGCGCTGACGGAGTTTTCACCGAGGAAAACGCAAGGCTGATTGCCGACGAGTGGAAAAAGGCTATGCGAAGCGACACCGTGTGCGATTTTGTGGCGCTGGGAGATGTGAGTATTAAGGCAATCGGGGCTGACAATCAGCTTCCCGACTGCGAAGTGCCTGTCAGGGTGATTTTGGAGCAGATTGTCGCAAAGCTCGGTATACCGCCGTTTTTGCTCGGTCTGAGCTGGTCGAGCACCGAGCGTATGAGCGCTCAGCAGGCGGATATTCTGACGAGCGAGCTCGAGTTTTACCGCTCGGCGGTAGAGCCCGCAATCAGGAAAATCGCCGGAATGCACCTGCGTCTGTGCGGCTTTAACTGCGGCTTTGACGTTGAATGGGACAACATCAATTTGCAGGACGAGGTGGAGCTTTCCCAGGCAAGGCTCAACAACGCAAACGCCCTGAAAACAGAGAGAGAAGTTGGTTTGGAGGTAATGGATGAATAACAGAGGGACCGTCACCAAGGACGCGGTTATCGGCGGCAGCACAAGCCGTCCGACGGATGAGGAGCTCGGGCTTATCAACGCCTACACGCGCCGTGAGCTCAGCGCCGATGAGGTTTATGTATTCTCGGTTGTGCTCTGCGACAACGACGTTGACCGCGACGGCGAGCGCTTCACCGTGGAGTCGCTCTTTGAGCTTGAAAAGCTCTTTGTCGGAAAGACGGGGATTTTTGACCACGACCCGTCCGCCAAGAACCAGACCGCGAGGATTTTTGCCTGCGCGGTCGAGAGCGGCGGCGGAAAAAAGACCGTCACCGGCGACGATTACTTTTGCCTTAAGGCGAGGGCGTATATCCCCGTAAATCCCGACACCGCCGCGGTGATTTCCGCGATTGACAGCGGAATTATCCGCGAAGTCAGCGTGGGCTGCGCGGTCGAGAGAACCGTTTGCAGTATCTGCGGCGAGGATATCGGAATATGCCCCCACAAAAAGGGAGAGGAGTACGGCGGTAAGCTCTGCTGCGGCGAGCTCGTAAAGCCGTACGACGCCTACGAATGGAGCTTTGTTGCCGTGCCGTCGCAAAGGCAGGCAGGCGTTACAAAGTCCTTAAAAAGAAAGGAAGTCACAATGGAAGAAATTATGAAAAGACTTGAAAAACAGGGAGGTCTTAACCTTGACGACGGCGAGCGCGAAAAGCTGTGCGCCTATATCAAAAATCTTAAGTCAAGCGCAAAGGACGGCGTTTATTACCGCGACAGCCTGAGCGCCGAGGTGCTCAGACTTTCCGCCGCGGTTCAGCCCGAGGTCTCGCGCGAGACAATGGACTGTATCGCAAAGTCACTGTCAGTGGCGCAGCTTGACGAGCTCAAGCGCGCCTTTGAAAAAAAGCTCGGCAACAGCGTAATGCCCAAGCCGCAGCTTTACACGTCAAAATCAAAAAAGGACTCGCAGAGCAACCGCGAGTTCAGCATTTAAGGGAGGATAATTATGGGAATCAGTTTTAAAGGATACGGCGAAAACGTCGTTACATTCAACGCCGACAGCGCGCTTACCGAGGCAGGCGTGCCTGTAAAGATGTCCGCGGACAGCACCGTCGGCAAGTGCTCCGCAAACGATAAGTTCTGCGGAATTTGCGTTAATCTGCGCGACGGCTACGCGGCTGTTCAGCTTTCGGGCTATGTTGTAGTGCCTGCCGCCGCAAAGCTCAATGTGGGTTATCAGAAGGTAGCGGTGAACTCCGCAGGCAAGCTTGCCGCAAACGAAAACGGCAGAGAGGTGCTCGTTGTAATTTCGAGCGCAACCGAAGCCGGAATTATTCTTTAAGGAGGAAACAAAATGGCAAATTTTGAAAATATCACAATCGAAAAGGGTATGTACCAGACCAAGGGCGGCCTTACCGCCGCTCTCGAAAAGCTCGACCCGTCCGAAAACTACATCGGCACCGCGCTTGAGGGGCTCGACGCTTTTTCAAGACAGCTCAAGCGCTTTGACATCAGGGTGAGCGGCAGCGGCAGCGACTGCGTTGAAAAGTTCTTCCAGACCTCAAACTCCGCCGCGCTCTTTCCCGAGTACGTGAGCCGCGCGGTTGCTCAGGGTATGGAGCGCGCCGACATTCTGCCGAACATCGTGGCAACCGTGACCGACATCGAGGGTATGGACTACAGAAGTATCGCGTCCGTTCCCGGCGATGACGACAAGGAGCTTAAGGTCGTAAACGAGGGCGCGTACATTCCGCAGACAAACATCAGAACACGCGAGAACCTCGTCAAGCTCCACAAGCGCGGCAGAATGTTGGTCGCTTCGTATGAGGCGCTCAGGTTCCAGCGCCTTGATTTGTTCACCGTCACCCTCAACCAAATCGGCGCTTACATCGCACGCGCACAGCTTAAGGACGCAATCGGCGTGCTCATTAACGGCGACGGCAACAACAACGCGGCTGCCAACGTAAACGCGGCAACTCAGGGCGAAATCTCCTACGGCGACTTGGTAAAGCTCTGGTCGAACCTCGCGCCCTACGAGCTCAACACTATCCTCGCGCCCACTTCCGAGATGGAGAAAATCCTCTCGCTTTCGCAGATGCAGGATTCTCACGCAGGGCTCGATTTTCAGGCGACAGGCAAGATGATTACTCCCCTCGGCGCAAACCTTCTTCACGCTCCCGAGATGCAGTCCGGCAGGATTATCGGTCTTGACAAAAACTGCGCTCTCGAGATGGTGCAGGCAGGCGGAGTTATCACCGACTACGACAAGCTGATTGACCGTCAGCTCGAGCGTGCCGCCGTAACCTGCACCGCAGGCTTCTCAAAAATCTTTACGGAAGCGGCAAAGACGCTTTCTTAACGGAGGGAAAGGTTTGAACATCGCAAATGTTACGGCAGGGTTTGCGGCTTACACGGGGCTTTCCGGCGACGAGCTGTTAAGTCAAAGCGCGCTTATCGAGAGCGCAGTCGATTATATTGACTCGATTACAGCCGTGGAAAATCCCGATGAGCGGCAAATCAAAAGGCTCGAAAACCTCAGCGCGGTTTACGCCTACAGACTGTACGAAATGCGCGGCTCAGACGTTACTTCCTTTACCGCGGGCGACGTAAAAATTACGTCGTCCGCCGGCGGTAAGGGCGGCGCAGAGGCGCTTTGGCAGGAGCAAAAAAAGCTGTGCTCCGATATTTTACGCGCTGAAAACTTTTTATTTGGCAGGATGTGAGCAGATGGGAATGTTAAACAGCGTTACCGCGATGATTGACCGCTACGGCAACAGCGTTACCGTAAAAAACGGCGGAATAAATGTTAAAACGCGCGCGTTTGTCGAGCCGCTCAGGTACAAAAATAAAATTTATATCGGCGGCAGGTATCACCCCCTCGGCGGATATGACAACGAAAAGTACCTCTACATCGGTAAGCCGTCCGTCGCGTTGGGCGAGGAAGCTACCGTTGTGGAGTGCGCAGGGGAGAGCTACGTCGTCAAAAGAGCCGAGCTCTACCGCGTCAGCGATACCCCGGTTTATGCCTGGGCAATTTTGGCTCGCAGCAACGGGCGGATGGAGGATGAGTATGATTCGGATAAATCGACATTTGGATATGATTATTAACAGCCTTAAAGGCTGCGCGGAGCTCGAAAGTATCTGCTTTGTCAGGGGCTATACAAATCAGCGGATCGAAAGCCCCGTAAGCGGCTTTACCGCGGCGGTGATTTTGCTTGAAACCAAGCTCAGGGAGAGCTACCTCGGCGGCGATATCGACGCGGATATCAAGGGCGGAATATATTGCGCCGAGGCTGAAATCAGGCTCTACGCTCCGAGGAACGAAAACGGCAGCGGACTGTCGCACCTCGCGGCGGTACTGCTTGACAGGCTAAAGGACGTTAAGGCGAATTGCGCTCTGAGCGGCTTTAGCGCAGGGCAGATTGAGTTTGACGCAAATCTAAACGCGGTTTTCCGCAGGATAGGCTTTGAGCTTGAGCTGCCGGTTTTGCAGGAGGCAGGGGATGAGTAAGCTTAAGTTTGTTCACGGCGACGGCGTGAGCGTGAAAATCAACGGCAGAGCCGTCGGCGGAATACTCTCGGCGGAATTCGGCGTTAAAAATAATTTGATGAAAATTCAGGAGTTTTTGACCGTCAAGCCTGTGTATTTTGAGGAATCGCCCGAATACACGCTCGTCATAAAGTCGCGGTACGATTTGTCCGACTTGCCGAACGGCGAGCGGCTAAGCAGCGTTTCGTTTGAATACGGCGGACGTAAAATCACCTACTCCGGCTGTGCGGTCGGGAGCACCTCGGCGCGTATGCTGCCGGGAAAACTTACGGAATACAGCGCGGTTTTAAGCGCTTCGGACAGGAGTGTTGAATATGTATGAGGAATATTTTGATTTAACGCGCGGCGGCGCGGTTCAGGATACCGAGGAGCTCAGCGAACAGCTCGAGCTCGAAAGCCTGCGCTACAGCCGCCGCCTCAGCGAGGAAGATGAGGCGAGGCAGAGATGAAACTGATACCGATGAGGTTTATGGGGTATGAGTGGCACCATAATCCGCGCGAGATTACCTTTGAATGTGAAAAATCCGTTACCGAGCGCCTTGTGCCTTACGATGTCTCGCAAATTCAGCAGACAGGGCGGAAAAATATGGTGATTAAGGGCACGGGAGAGCTCTACGGAGAGGATTGTATGGAGCAGTTCGAAAGGCTCTTTGAGCTTTTCAGGCGCGGCGGCGCAGGAGTGCTCGCAATTGAGAACACCGAGCCTGTTTTCGCCGTGTTTGAAAGCGTGAAAATCCTCGGCGCTCCAAAGGAAAACGTGCTGACCTACGGCTTTGTTTTCAGGGAGGTTATGGAGGAAAAGGAGAGCGGAAAAAATACCTTCCACACCGCACGCGGCGGCGAAAATCTGTGGGATATATCCTACAAATACAACATCGTCATCGACGAACTCGTGCGGCTGAATCCGCAGATTAAACGTCCCGACATTGTCGCAGAAGGCGAGGTGATCCGCCTGTGCTGAGGTATGAAATTAAGCTGAAAAACGGCGAAGTGAGGGATGACTTCAAGGTTTTCTCCGCCGTGTGGAAAAGCGAGCTCGACGTTCCTGCCGACAGCCTCAGCCTTAACTGCGCCTACGACGGCGAGATTTTTAATCAGGGCGACAGACTGTCCGCCTACGACGGCGATACGCTGATTTTTGACGGACAGCTCGACGAGCTCTCGCGAATTCACAGCGGCAGCGGAGTACTGCTCAGCCTTTGTGCAAGGAGCGCCGCGGCGGTTCTGCTCGACAACGAAGCCGAGCCGCTCAGCTACCGCAATCCCACCGCCGTGCTGATGTACCGCAGGTATCTTCAGCCGTTCGGGCTTGATGACGTTGAGCTTGACGAAACGCCGATTGTCGGATTTATGAGGATTGACAAGGGTATGACCTGCTATCAGGCGCTCGAGCTTTTCTGCAAGACGCGCTACGGCTCAAAGCTCAGGGTTTCGGGCGCAGGCAGGGTGTACCTCAGGGGATATAGTAACGGCAAGACCGTTAAATTCGGCGCGGACGGCGTTGAATATTATTCTATAAAAGAAAATAAAAGCCGATACAAGCTGATTTCAGAGGTTCGCCTAAAGGTCAAGACCACCGCCGGCTACCTTTCAAAAATGATTAACGCCAATCCCGAGTGCAGTCACATCAAACGCGCGCGGTACGTCAACACCACCGCCGAGAACAACAGCCTTACAACCGCCGACAACATCATCCGCCGCAGTAACCTTGAAGGGCACAAAATCACCCTGACCATCCGCGGCTGCGTGACGGATATCCTCGGCGCAAGGGCTGAGCTTGACGACGGCGTTTTCGGCAAAATCAGCGGACTTACCGTCAGCAAAATCACCTACTCGCTGAGCGGCAGCGGCGAATACACAACGGTCGTCTTAGGCGACAGAGAGGAGAGTTGACAATGTGGCTGTTAAGCTATATGACAAAAAATTCACTTGAAGCTCCCGAAGCGGCAAAGGGAAATGTGTACGATAACGGCACTTCCGTAGCCGCGTCGGGCGAGCACAGAAGCCTGCGCGCCTGCCTGCCCTACGGCGTAGCGAGCATTCCGCCGAAAAACGAATGTGCGGTGGTGCTTCCGCTCGACGACGGCGAGGTGTCGCTCGGCGTTTTGGCGGATACCGAAGGTCTGCAGGAGGGCGAGGTAAAGCTAAGCTCCGCAGGCGGCGCGAGCATTGTGCTGAAAAACGACGGCAGAGTGCTGATAAACGGCAGGGAGGTCTGAGATGACGGACGTTAAAATCGAAAATCACGACGTTGCCCTCGACAGCGCAGGGCGAATGGTCTATCTCGACGGCGCGGACGCGCTGTTTCAAAGGGCGGTAATCAGTGCCTCGGTCGGCAGGGGAAGCTTTATTTACGACCGTACTCTCGGCTGTGACTACACCTTTAACCCCGATGACGAATTTGCAAACCGCAAGGTCGCGCTCGGCATTAACGAGGCGTTCGCGAGGTTTTACAAAACCTCGGCCGAGGTGCAGGACATCGGGCAGAGCGTTACCCTCAAAATCACGGTGAATTCCGAAAGCAGAACACAGGAGGTGCGTTTAATTGGAGACGTATGATGAAATTTACAGAAGAATGAGCGAAAAATACACCGCGGAAAGCGGCTTTGAAATTGACCCGTCGAGCGATATCGCAATCCGTCTCAGGGTGCTCGCAGGCGAGATTTACAACGCCGGATGCAGTCTTGACTGGCTAAAGCGGCAGATGTTCGCAGACACCGCGACAGGCGAAAACCTCGACAAGCTCGCCGCGCAGCGCGGAATTGTCCGCAAGCCTGCAAAAAAGGCTGAGGGCGAGCTGATTTTCAGCGTGAACGAGCCGCTCGATTACCCCATAGAAATTCCCGAGGGAACCGTTGCCGCGACCTACGGCGAAACGCCGGTCAGGGTGTACACCGCTCAGTCGGCGGTGCTTCCGCAGGCTACTTATTCGGTCAGGGTTGCGGCAAAGGCGGAGCTCCCCGGCTACAACGGCAACATCGCCTCGGGCACTGCCGAGGTTCCCGTCAACGTGCCGGCAGGTATCGACGCCGTGACAAACACGACGTTTATCGGCGGAGACAACGAGGAGAGCGACGAAACCCTGAGGTCGAGGGTTATAGGCTCCTACCTCAACCGCCCCAACCCTGCAAACGCGGCGTTTTACAAACAGCTTGCCGAAAGCGTTGACGGTATCGACAAGGCAGGCACGATTGAAAGGTTCAGCGGCGCAGGCACGGTCGGAGTGTTCGTCGCGAGAAAGGACTGGGACGTAACCGACGAGGCTCTTGCCGAGGTCACGGAGCTTATCGAGAAGAACAAACCCCTCGGCGCAGTCGCTTCGGTTCAAAGGGCGAGCCACCTCGACGTCGATTTGGAAATCAGGGTAAAGGCGAAGGAAGGCTACGAGGAGAGCGAGGTAAAGCGCATGGTGACCGACGCATTTACCGACTACATCGGCACAATCCCCGTGGGCGGTTCAATGCTCTTGTCTACCCTCGGCAACTATATCTACTCAACGGGCTGTGTCAGGTACTACATTTTTGACCAGAGTATGCAGAACGAAGGCGCGAGCGGTTCGCAGTTCTTCCGCCCGGGCGACATTTCGATTACGGTGATTTAATATGGACAGCTTAACTTCTATGAAACAAAAGCTTATGCCCCTCGGACTTTACGACCTCGAAGGTCAGTCTGAGGTGCTCTGCGAGTTAAAGGCTTACGCCGAGGGGCTCGATTTGCTCTTTGAGTATATCGACGAGCTGTTTCGCGAAAATTACATTGCCACCGCCGAGAGCTACGGACTGAGCAGGCGTGAGGAGATTATCAGCAGGGAACACCCTGAGCAGACGGCTTCACAGCGCAGAGAGGCACTGATTTACTTTGAAAAAACCGTCAAAACCACCCTCAACGACGATGACTTTGCCGAGTTTTTGGAGAACATCGGCGTAACCGATTACACATTGGATGTCCGCCTCAGGCAGGGCGAGTTCAACATCACCATTGCCGACGAAAAAACCGACGGCGAAAAGGCGCTTTTGGAACAGCGTATCCGAGCCGAAATTCCGGCGCATATGACCTGCAAATTTCACTATCCCGAATAATTTTAAATTAATTATATAAATCAACGCCTCTTTAAGCTTTTTTTAATAATTGTGATTTATAATACGGTTACAATAAAGCTTAGGAGGCGTTAATAATGAAAGCAAGAGTAAGTAAAAGATGTATGTTTTTAATATCGGTTTTGGTTGCGCTTTCGATGGTCGCGTCCTTTGCGGGTTGCGGACAATCACAGAGCAGTATGGCAACGGCTGATTCGGCGGATTCTTCTGCTGTTGAAACCACCGTACAATCCGAAACCGCCGCGCAAAAATCCGCAAAGCTAAGCGAGAGCGATATCGAAATTAAAAACACTATTGAAAATACCGCCGACGGCGAGCACGCAATCACCGTTGACGGCAAGACCGAGAGCTACTCAAACACTCTCGTAAATAAAACCGGTGAAGCCGACGGCGACGAGGCGGACTTCTACGGCGAAAACTCCGCGGTATTCGCGACAAACGGCGGAACGCTCGATTTGTCGAATATGGTAGTCAAGACGAACGGTACCCACGCAAACGCGGTGTTCACCTACGGCGAGGGCACGACCGTCAACATCTCGGACAGCTATATCGAAACGAGCGGAAACTGCTCGGGCGGACTGATGACCACCGGCGGAGGAACTACAAACGCAAGTAACCTTACAATTACCACATCGGGCAACTCCTCGGCGGCTATCCGCTCCGACCGCGGCGGCGGAACGATGAACGTCACAGGCGGAAGCTACACTACCAGCGGAGTGGGTTCTCCCGTAATCTACTCGACCGCGGACGTCACCGTAAACGACGCGGAGCTTGTTTCGAATACCTCGCAGGGCGTTGTTGTCGAGGGTAAAAACTCAGTTACGCTAAACAATTCCAACCTCACCGCCGACAACAACAAAAAGAACGGCAGCCATTCCGACTACTACCAGGCGGTTATGATTTACCAGTCAATGTCGGGCGATGCCGCAACGGGACTGTCAAGCTTCACAATGAACGGCGGTACGCTCACAAACAAAAACGGCGATATTTTCTTCATCACCAACACAGCGACCGAGATCAACCTAAAGGGCGCTCAGATTACGAATAACGACTCAAACGGCGTGTTCCTCAGAGCCGCCGCGGCAGGCTGGGGCAAGGACGGCTCAAACGGCGGTCAGGTTACATTAAACGCCGACGGTCAGACCATTAACGGCGATATGATTGTCGACAGCGTGTCAAACCTCAACCTTTATCTTAAGGGAAATTCCTCTTACACCGGCGCGGTTAATTCAAGCGGTCAGCAGGGCGGAGTATATGTTGAAATAGAGAGCGGCTCTACCTGGACGCTCACCGGGGATTCCTACATCACCTCGCTGACCTGCGCCGAAGGAGCGGTAAACCTCAACGGCCACAGCCTTTACGTAAACGGCGTTAAGTACACAGGATCGGCTTCAACCGGACAGGCGATTGAGACCACCGTGGCTTCATCATCAAGCGGCAGTGGTAACGGCGCTCCCGACGGAAAGCCCGGCGAAAAGCCCGACGGCGAACCGCCGGCAAAACCGGAATAAAAGTTGAAAATTGAATGTTCTTTTAAAGGCTCCCCCGCTTGCGGGGGAGGCTTTAATTATTTTAAATCGGAGCGAAGCTGAGGTGTTGTCCAAATCTTTGATTTGGGTAACAACACCCATTCCTTGCGATGACCATTAATTATTCATTATCAATTATCAACTATAAATTACAATCTATATGCAATATATACAAAATAATCATAAAATATTTGGTAACAAAATCATAACAAAATATGTTACAATAATAATGAAAAAATTTATAAAAAGGAGGTTCTTTTGTGAAAAAGACAAAAAAATTCATTAGTTTACTGCTCGCGGTAATGCTTGTTTTCTCCTGTTTTACAGGCGTTGCGGCGTTTACGGCGAGCGCGGAAGATGAAGTAGAGGACGTCTACAGCGTATTCGGCTCATCTGCTGAGATTTTCGGCGGCGTTTGGTTTAAGGAAAATCCCCTGACCGAGATGACGCTTGACGAATCTGACGGACTTTACAAAATCACCTTTAAAGACGTTGAACCCACACAGATGCTTCAGCTCAAGGTTCTCAAAAACCACGATGAGGAATTCTCTTGGGGCGCTCCTAATTCAGACCAAAACTACACTGTAAACATCACTCAGACCTGCGACGTTACCGTTACCTTCGACCCGGTTCAGGAGCTTGTAAACGTTGTAGGCGATTATGTAGAAGTTCCCCAGGGACTTCAGGTTGACCACGTTATCGCTGCCGGAAACGGCGAGGACACCTACCTCAACGGCGCTAACTGGGATCCGAGCGACCCTTCAAACGAAATGTTTGAGATGGAGCCCGGCGTTTGGGTTATGACTATGGAGGAAATCTACTCCTTCGATAACTATCAGATCAAGTTTGCCGCTAACTCGGTTGATGACGACGGCAATCCCTCCTCTAACCCCTGGGCTACCAACTGGGGTACCGCAGAGGAGAAAATGTATCCCACAGGCGAGTGGATTGACGCGACCTACAACGGCAAAAACTGCATTTTTGAGGTTGAGGACGACGACTCGGTTGTAAGAGTTGTGCTCGACCTCAGAAACTTTGACTATGCTACCAAAACCGGCGCAAGGTTTAAAATCACAATCAATCCCGACGAGGACGAGCCGTATGTGGACGACGACCAGCCCACACAGCCCGTTACTCAGGAGCCGACCGTTGCTCCTACAACCGTTGCTCCCGAGCCGACCGTTGCTCCTACAACCGTTGCTCCCGAGCCCACCGACGCTCCCGAGCCGACAGTTGCTCCCACAACCGTTCCCACGCCTGTAACAAAGGCTCTCACGGTTAAGTCAACCTCGAACCTCTTTGCCTCTGCCGTAAGAAGCTACTCAGAGCTTCCCGGCACAGTAACCGTAGTTTACTACGCTGACATCACAAGCCTGAGACTTCAGGACTTTCAGGCGACCCTTACATACGACCCGACCGTGCTCTCGATTGACGAGAAAAAGAACGGCGAGTATGACGACGATATGGAAGTTTACGACCTCAACCCGATGATGCCCGTAGCAAGCGGACTTGCGGACGTTAACTATGCGGAACCCGGCAGAGTTGTAATCGCGGTTGCAAAGTGGGACGGTATGCGCCTTACAAAGAACGGCGAGCTTGTTCCGATTATCAAGGCGGTATTCGACGTTGCCCCGACCGCTTCGGGCACAACAACCGTAGACCTCGGCTTCGGCACAATCAGCTTTGTTAACCCCAAGACCGAGGAAGAGTACCACCCCTACACAAAAGCTAACGGCTTTAATCAGACTGATTATAACGCTGTTGTAGGCACAGACGGCGTGCTCGGAAGCTATGTTGACGAGCCCTCTGACGAGGAGGTTCCCACCGACGCTCCCGAAACAACCGCTCCGGTAACACAGCCTGTTACCCAGCCTTCAACAACCGTTCCTGTTCCCGAGCCCACCGCAACACAGCCTGCTCCCACAAATCCCAACCCCGGCGCAGGTCTTACCGTTAACGCGGTTTCAAACCTCTGGAACACAGCCACAAAGACATATTCAGAGACTCCCGACACCGTAACCGTTACATATTTTGCGGACATTTCGGTTTCGACAATCCGTCTGCAGAACATCCAGTTCGCGGTTAATTACGACAAAAACTACCTCACAATCGACAAGGCTAAGAACGGCGTTTACGACGAGGATATCGCGGATTACGATTATTCACAGGCATTCCCCGTTGCGAACGGCGTAGGCGACGCCAACTTTGACCTCGACAGCCAGGTTAAGTTTGCCGTTACCAAGTGGGACGGTCTCCGCCTTTCAAAGAACGGCGAGCTTATCCCGATTGCGACAATCGTATTCGACGTTGTTCCCGGTGCTACAGGCACAACCAATGTTGAAATGGAGTTCGGCGTAATTACATTTATGGACGCCAAGACCGAGGCTGAGTACATCGTTCACTCAAACGCAAACGGCCTCGACCAGACAAATTACGACTATATCACATCAATCGGAGAGCTCCGCACAATCGTTGATGATGAAATCGAAACTCTCCCTGCAAAGGCTGCTACCTGTACCGAATCAGGTCTTACCGAAGGTAAGCGCAACACCGTTACAGGCGAGATTATCGTACCTCAGCAGGTTATTCCGGCACTCGGCCACGCAACCGTAATTGATCCTGCAGTTCCCGTAACCTGCACCGTTGACGGTAAAACTCAGGGCAGCCACTGCTCAAGATGCGGCGAGGTTTTAGTTGCTCAGGAGGTTATCAAGGCTAAAGGCCACCAGAACGTAAGCGTTTCAAGAGTTGAACCCACCTGCACAGAGCCCGGCCACACCGCAGGTCTTAAGTGCTCGGTATGCGGAATTACCATTATGGGCATCACCGAAATCCCTGCAAAGGGACATACTCCCGTTAATGTTGCAGCATTTGCCGCAACCTGCACAAGAGCAGGCCATACCGCAGGCACACGCTGCTCGGTATGTAACGAGACTATCACAGGTATCGAGACAATTCCGGCAAAGGGACACACCGTTGTTCAGGACGCGGCTGTTAAGCCGAGCTGTACAGAGGCAGGCCACACCGCCGGCACACACTGCTCGGTATGTAACGAGGTTCTCTCGGGCAACGAGCCGATTCCGGCAACAGGCCACACCACGGTTAATATCCCCAGAGTTGAGCCCACATGTACAGAGCCCGGCCACACCGCAGGCGCGGAGTGCTCGGTTTGCGGACATATTTTCGTAGCTCAGAGAGTTCTTCCTGCAAAGGGACACACCGTTGTTCAGGACGCTGAGACCGAACCCACCTGTACAACTCCCGGTCATACCGCAGGCACACACTGCTCGGTATGTAACGAAATCCTCTCCGGTAATGTTGAAAAGCCGGCTCTCGGCCACGACATCATCATCAAGCCCGGCAGAGCGGCAACCTACACCCAGACAGGTCTTACCGAAGGTCAGTTCTGCAACCGCTGCAAGAAGTGGATTGTAATGCAGACCACTATTCCGAAGCTTGTTTCCGATAAAAAGTACGGCGACGTTAACCGTGACGGTATCATTAACGTTCTCGACGCTATTGTGATTCAGAAGGCTGCTGTTGACAAGGCAACGCTTGACGACGAGCAGAAGTATCTCGGAGACGTAAACGGCGACGGACATGTTGACGTTATCGACGCCGCGCTGATTCAGAAGTACGCAGGCGAGAAAATCAAAAAGTTCCCTGTTGAAAAATAATTCTTTTATAGAATAAATATGCGTTTTATGTCCGGCGTTTTTTCGTCCTGAAAATACGCGCGCGGATTAATCTGAAATATTTTAAAGGAGGAACGTCCATGAAGAAAAAAACAACAAAATTTCTCAGTTTGTTGCTTGCGGTTATGCTGACTGTATCGTGCTTTTCAATACTTTCGGCTGTACCTGCAAGCGCGGCTGATGAAGAACAAATGGTTTATTTTCAGTATCCCGATGAGTCTGTCTGGACTCACGAAGGTCTGAAAATAAACTCGAGAACCGGAGTTGCAAATGTATATTGCTATGCATACGCAATTTACGGCAATACCCAGCCTTATAAGTTGGGTTGGAAAACGAGAACAACGCAGTGTACTGCCGTAACCCCCGAAAGCGGAGTGATAACCGACTCAACACTGTTTTCGTTTAATCTCGCAGGCCTTAAAGATCAACCGCCTATTGAAGAAGGCGCTGACTACGGCATTATCTTTTCAACTGCGGCAGCAGGACAAAACCAGACCTGCGACCTTAACCTTTCAACAGATTGTCTCGGCGATACAGTATATGTAACGCCGTTTAACGGAGAGGCTGACCGTGAGAACGCTGCGGACTCTAAAAAGAGAGACCACTACGCTGCGTGGATGAATCACTCCGATCCTTACGGTCCGAAGGCTACTATTTCATCACTCGGCGCTCTTATGCCCGGTTACTTCCCGGCACATCAGCCCCACGCTCAGCAGCTTTCAAATGCTCTTAAGCAGTACCTCACAAACCCTGTAAATAATGCGTACTTCCAGTATGAAAACAACATGGTTCTTTGCGAGGCTCTTAATGTAACTCCTCAGGAAGTTTACGACCAGTATATGGCTGATAATGCCGATAATATTTCAGGCGAGCCTGAGGTTGATGAAAAAAATGTTCCCTGTCCGTTCTACCGTTACACATACTTAAATGAACAGAATAAGGAAACCGAAGGAAAGCTCGCCGCTCCTGACTACGTTAAGTCGGTTCTCGGTCTTGCGACAGAGCCCACAGAGCCTCCCTATCAGGACGTTGTTGACGAGGCTACAGGCGTTACCGTAACAATCAACAATCCCAACGCTGTTCTTACCGTTGACGAGGTTACATCAGGCACCGACTTTGACGGCGCTAACACCGCTCTTGCAGATGACGGCAAGCAGGTTGCCAAGATGTACGACATCAACCTCACCGACGGCGACGCTGAGTATCAGCCTGCAGAGGCAGTTACCGTTAAAATTCCCAGCGACGTTGAGGACGGTGTGGTTTACCGTTATGCAGACGGTGAGCTCACAGATATGAACGCCTCATACGCCGACGGCGCTTATACCTTCACGGCAGACCACTTCAGCTACTACCTCATCGCTGAGGAAGCTCCGGCTCCTGCCGAGGACTACAGTATCATCGGTTCTTCCGACGTTGTATTCGGCGGAACATGGTGGGTAGACAACCCCGATTCGGCTATGACTCTCGACACCGCCGACGGACTTTACAAGAGAACCTACACAGGCGTTGCGGCTCAGAAGATGCTGCAGCTAAAGGTTATCAAGGATCACGACGAGAATCAGTGCTGGCCTACAAGCGGCGGCAACTACACCTTTGACGTTAACAGCGAGGGCGACATCACCGTTACATTCAACCCCGAAACAGGCGAAATCAATGTAATTGGTGACATCACCGTTGTTACCGGCATTGAAATTACAAGTATGATTGCCGCAGGTAACGGCGAAGATACATACCTCAACGGCGCTAACTGGGATCCCTGCGATCCGGCTAACGCCATGACCGAGGTTGAGCCCGGAGTCTGGGAAATCACAATGGAGGACATCTACGCCTTCGATAACTACCAGATCAAATTCGTGGCTAACTCGGTAGACGAGGACGGCAACCCCGTTTCCAATCCGTGGGGTATCAACTGGGGTACCGAGAAAGAGGCTCTTTATCCCGTAGGCGAGCCTATTGACGCTACCTTCAACGGCAAAAACTGCATATTCGAGGTAGAGGAGGACGAGTCCGTTGTTACGATTCAGCTCGACCTCAGAAACTTTGACTATGAGACAAAGCAGGGCGCTGTATTTACAATCACAGTTACTCCGCCTGCTCCTGTTCACGAGCACACCCCGGGCGAGGCGGTTCAGGAGAACTTCCACGACGCCGACTGCACAACTCCCGGCTCATACGACAGCGTTGTTTACTGCACAACCTGTAATGAGGAGCTCAGCCGCGAGACCGTTACAATCAAGGCAAAGGGACACACTCCCGGCACAGCGGTTCAGGAGAACTTCCACGACGCCGACTGCACACATGCAGGCTCATATGACAGCGTAGTTTACTGCACAACCTGCGGCGCGGAAGTAAGCCGCGAGACCGTTACAATCAAGGCAAAGGGTCACACCCCCGGCACAGCGGTTCGCGAGAACGTTGTAAACGCCGGCTGCACAACCCCGGGCTCATACGACAGCGTTGTATACTGCACAACCTGTAACGCTGAAATCAGCCGTCAGACTGTTAACACTTCGGCGACAGGCCACAGAATTCGCTTTGTCGCTCAGGTTAACGCGACCGAGACAGCCGACGGCGTAAAGGCTCATTATGAGTGCCTCAACTGCCACGAGCTCTATTCAGACGCTGAGGGCAAAAACGAGGTAACAGCCGAGTCGCTGGTAATTCCCAAGCTCACTCCGGCTACAGAGCCCACAACAGAGCCCGAGCCCACTGTAGAGCCCACAACCGAGCCCGAGCCCACAACTCCCGTTCCCGGCGATTCGCTCACAATTAACGCTGTTTCAAACGTATTTACAGCAGATTCAAAGACATACACAGACACCGACGGCGACGGTATCCCCGACACAGTTACAATTATGTACTATGCCGACGTTAACGCTCTCCGTCTCCAGGCTATCCAGTTCGCACTTGTATTCGATCCCGACGTGCTTTCGTTCGATCCCGAAAAGAACGGCGAGTATGATGAGGACATCGAAGATTACGACTATACAAACGTATTCCCCGTAGCTCTCGGCACAGGCGACGTTACCGTTACACGTCCCGGCAGACTTAAGTTTGCAGTTGCCAACTACCTCGGCTTCCAGCTCAAGAAGAACGGCAAGCTCGTTCCCATCGCAAAGGTAGTTCTCGACATCGCAGAGGGCGCAACAGGCACAACCGACGTTGATATGCAGTTCGGCGTTGTAGCCTTTGTAGATCCCAAGACTGAGGAAGAGTACATCGTGTACTCCGACGCAAGCGGAATGAATCAGGAGATGTACGACGCAGTTACCGCAAACGGCGGTTCAATGTTCTCGGTAGTAGGCCACCGCGTTGTAATCGACGAGGGCAAGGACGCTACATGTACAGAGTCAGGACTCACAGAGGGCAGCCACTGCGAAATCTGCGGCGAGGTTATCAAGGCTCAGGAGGTTATTCCGGCAAAGGGTCACACCGCCGTTACAGATCCCAAGGTTCCTGCAACCTGCACAGAGACAGGCCTTACCGCAGGTCTCCACTGCTCGGTATGTAACGCTATCATCAAGGCTCAGACCGTTATTCCTGCAAAGGGTCACACCACGGTTGTAGATCCTGCCGTTCCGGCTACCTGCACAGAGCCCGGCCTTACACAGGGCAGCCACTGCTCGGTATGTAACGAGGTAATCGTTGCTCAGCAGGAGGTTAAGGCAAAAGGTCACACCGAGGTTATTGATCCCGAGATTCCGCCAACATGTACAGCGTTCGGATATACCGCAGGCAGCCACTGTTCGGTATGCGGCGAGGTAATCGAACCTCAGTGGATAATTCCCGCGAATGGACACACCGAGGTTATTGACCCTGCTGTTCCTGCTTCCTGCACGCAGTCGGGACTTACACAGGGCAGCCATTGCTCGGTATGTAATGAGGTAATCGTAGCTCAGCAAGCTGTTCCTGCAAAGGGACATACTCCCGGCACAGAGGTTCAGGAGAACCTTAGAGCCGCTGACTGCACACACGAAGGCTCATATGACCTCGTAGTTTACTGCACAGAGTGCGGCGAGGTAGTAAGCAGCAAGACCGCTATAATTCCTGCAAAGGGACACACCGCTGTTATCGACCCTGCCGTTCCTGCTACCTGCACAGAGACAGGACTTACACAGGGCAGCCACTGCTCGGTATGCAACGAGGTAATCGTTGCTCAGCAGGTTGTTAAGGCTCTCGGACATCTGGAGAGAATGGTTCCCGGATATGCAGCAACCTACACTTCCGAAGGCCTTACAGACGGCGTATTCTGCGACCGTTGCAATGAGTGGGTAGTTCCTCAGGTTGTTATTCCGAAGCTCAAGCCTGCTCACCTCATCGGTGACGTTAACCGCGACGGCAACGTTGACGTTCTTGACGCGGTACTTGTTCAGAAGTACTCTGCTTCAAAGGCAACTCTTGACGACGAGCAGCTCTACATCGGTGACGTTAACGACGACGGCACGGTAGATATCCTTGACGCGGTTCAGATTCAGAAGTACGCCGGAGAGAAAATCTTCGAATTCAAGAAAAAGGCGTAATCAATTCTAAATAATCAGCTTAGTGCTGTAACAACAAACGGTCGGCTTTTGCCGGCCGTTTTTGTGGTTGAATTTAATGATTATTTGTGGTAAAATGTGTATATATTATAAAATCGAGGGGATTATCGTGAAAAAGAGTTTGCTTAAAGCTTTAGGAATTATCATCTGCGCCGCCGTGCTTCTTTCGGCAGTGCCGTTCGCGGCTTCCGCGCGGACAACCGATATTTACGTCAGCGCCGATGAAATCAACGAATACGGCGCGGCTTCGGCAATTCAGGACGCGCTTTCCACCGCCGCACAGCAGGGAAGCGAGTCGAACATCATCCGCGTTACCGTCGAGCCGGGCGAATACACGCTCGACTACACCCTGTTTATCTACGGCAACACTTGGCTTAAGCTTAACGGCGTAACGCTTTCGCGCGGTTCTTGGTGCGAAAATATGCTCAGAACCGGCGACAATGACAGCACAGACTACGGCGTTACGGGCTATTACTACAAGAACATCACCATTGAGGGCGGCACGTTCGACGGCAAGCTCGACATTCAGAACACTATGCTCAAAATCGTCCACGCCAAAAACTTCGTGATGAAGAACGTCACCGTTAAAAACAACAAAAACGCCCATATGATGGAGGTTGCGGCGGTTGACGGCTTTACCGCGGAGGGCTGCGGCTTTTATAATCAGGTTATGACCTCGAGCAACGGCAGCTACGAGGCTATCCAGCTTGATGTGCTAAAATACGGCAACATAGGCGGCTGCCGCTCCGAGGACTTGTGTATGAAGAACGTCCTTGTTGAAAACTGCGTTTTCGACAATGTTCCGCGCGGAGTGGGCTCTCACACTGCCGTTCACAACAATCCGCACGACACCCTGGTTATCAGGAACAACACCTTTACAAACATCGGCAGCGTTGCGGTTCAGACGCTCGGCTGGACTAACTGCTCGATTACAAACAACACCATCGACAGCGCTCCCAGGGCGATTGCGGTTTACTCAATCGTAAACGAGGGCTACGGTACAATTTTGCCGAGTGTGTTCGCCGCGGAGGGCAACACCGAACAGCATTTCAGCGACGAATATAAGGCGGTAAAGTCCAATATTTTGGTCGCGAACAATCTGATTACCAACAGCGGAATAATCGACGACAAATACGCCTCATACGAAAAAGCCGCCATCAACGTTTTGGGCTCAAAGGTTGTAAGCTCCGCGACCTATTCGGGCGGCAGCGGCGGACTCCCTGTCGGCGAGTACCCCTGCGACACCGTTACGGTCAAAAATAACCTAATCTATTCCAAGAGCGGCAGCGGCGTGCGCGTTGAACATTCAAAGAACATCAGCGTTGACTCAAACGTTATGTTCCTCACCCAGACCACAGCTCCGCCGAACTACTACGGAGTTGTGTTCAGGGACGGCGTTAACCCTGCGAACATCACCAAAAACTACATCCAAAACGCTGCGGTCAACGGAATTCAAATCGACTCCTGCCTTGTAAATTACATCACAGGCAACGAGATTATCGGCACAGGCAAGTACGGAATCGGCACCTACGCCTCAACCCTCGGCTTGATTTCAAACAACGACGTCCGCAACACCAAGACCGAGGGCATCAGTATTCTGAATTCCTCAAAGGTAAACACAGGTATTTCCGCGAACAGGGTGTCGGGCACGGGCTCGGGAATTCACATCGAATCGAAGTCCTCGGTTAAGCTGATTGAAAAGAACCTGACCTACAACTGCAAGTCGAATATCGACTACGCGTCGAGTATGCACCTCGTAACCGTCGGCACAAACTACACCGCGAACGCCGCGCTCACGACCTTTACAGTCGACTCAAAGTCGGTTAACCTCAGCGTGGGCGAGTGTTGGCGAATCGGCAAGACCGTTACCCCCGTAAACGCGATTACAACCTTTAGCTACGCAAATTCAAATCCTTCCGCCGCGATTGTCGACAGCACAGGCAGAATTACCGCGAAAGCCCCGGGTACGACGAATATCACCGTCAAAAGCGCTAACGGCAAGGCGCTGATTATCACGGTCAATGTCGCGGCAAAACCGGCTGCGCTTGCAGGCGACGTTGACGGCGACGGCATTGTTACCTCGGCAGACAGCGCAGTGCTCGGCAACTACACCTCGGGTATTTACAGCGATAAGATTACCGCCGCGAATTCCGACGTGACAGGCGACGGAAAAATCACCGCCCTCGACAGAATTGTACTCACGAGGTACGTTGACAGAATGAGCGGCTACACCGCCCTTCCGCACGGCGCGGCAGGCACAGCGGCAAGCGGCGCAGCCTTTTCGGTCGATACCGCCAAGCCGGATGAATTCGGTGAGGTCGAAATCGGAATTAACCTGAATAATAATCCGGGCATAGCCACCGCTGACTTTGATGTTGAATATAACTCAAATGTTCTCGAATTGACCAAAGTGGTTGACAATGAACTTTTAAGCGGCGCGGTCGCTGCACATTCGGACAAAATGCAATCTCCATACCGCCTGTCGTGGCAAAACGACGTCGCGAACAGCAATTATTCCGCCACAGGCAAGCTCGTAACTCTTAGGTTTAAGGTAAAAGAAAACGCCGAACCCGGCGTGTACGATATAACCGTCAACCCAAGCACGGCAGAGGTTTACAATAGCGGTTTGTACTTTGTACCGTGCACCTTCACAAACGGCGCGGTCGAGGTTGAGGACAGCGCAGAGCCGAAAACCGGTGACGTTGACCGAAACGGCATAGTTGACGCCGACGACGCGCTCCTGCTCCAAAAGCACATCGCAAGGTTCACCGACGGCGACAGCCCTCTCCTTGACGAGAGCGACGAGGAGACGATGACCATAGCCGACGTAAACCGCGACGGCAGCCTAACGGTAGGCGACGTTACAATGATTCAGCAGTATATCGCGGAAATCGTTGAGTTTTAGAGTTAAGAGTTAGAGTTGAGAGTTTAGAGTTTAGAGTTAAGATTTTAGAGTTTAATTAATTTATCGGAAACGTTTTATTAACACCGTAGGGGCGTTCTTAGCACAACGGCAACCCTTTTGTCACTTCGTGACATTTCCCCTGATAGGGGAATCACCCGTGTGTCCGCCCGAAAAAAGCCTCCCCCGTCCAAAAACGGGGGAGGTGTCATTTTCGCTTGCGAAAATGACGGAGGGGGCAGACGTTTCCGATAACACCAACCTTTCCTTTACAGTTGTAGGGGCGACCTTTACGGTCGCCCGGGGAACGTGAACCGTGTTTACCGTACAATCCGATTGTATCGCGATAAACGGACGTTTGATTCAACACACAAAAATATATGTTTTGTTCCTGTCCTGTGGGCAACCGCAAGGGTTGCCCCTACGATTATCCATTATCAATTATCAATTAAAAAAACTCCGCCTATCCAAACAGATAGACGGAGAGTTTTTATTTATAAAGCTTTACTGATTGCACCGTTTTGAACCGCCGTTGCAGAACCTTAGATAAAATTCAATGGTTTCCAAAGGCGGAATTGGGTGCAGCGTTGAGGTGTAGTCCAAAATTTATTTTGGGAAACAACACCCATGCATAGCTCACGCTGCTTACTTGCTGTTTACAGCAGCCTGCGCAACATGTCACATGGGGGAGAAATTTTTGCGTTTTTTTGGCGATTTCCGCTTATTTTGAGCGTCTCAGGCGAAGTTTCGGGCAAGAATCGCAAATACCAGTCAAATGAGCTCTCATGCACGATGATTTTCGAAACGAAGGCTCTGATGACGTCTTCCGGGATATTTCCGTCGTCAGTCGAATAAATACTCTGCATCAGAAAGAATTTAAAGATCGCGATTCTCTCATCGAGGCCGCACGGCTTCGTCTCTTTCTGCTCATGAGGTTTGAGCTTCGCAAGCTCGTCTTCTATCGTTTTCAGCCTTGCTTCGATCTCAGTCGTTTTGTTCAGAAAGTAGTCTTTGGTGATTTCACCATCGGCACGCATCTCAATCAGATTATCCAAGCGCTTGTGCAGCTTGGCTTTCTCATCATCATACTGCCGGATCAGCGCGGTATTGTCCTGACTGGGTTCTTCATCATCCTTGTGTTTATTGATGATTGAAAGGGCAAGGTCAATGATTCCTTCCGTTTCTCGGGAATATTGATCAAAGATGTACTTCGCCATCATCTCCATCTTCCACTGAGGGATCATCGGAACACGACAAATCCCTTTCGTCGGCATACCCTTTTTCTTTCGCGCCGTGAATGTTCCTGTTTCAACCGTCGCGGCACATTGAAAGGCATAACTCACCTTACCCTTATACTTGTTCCATTTCCTTTTGTATATATTATTACCACATTCACATTTCATCAATTCCGACCAAACAGACGTCGGCTTAGGCTTACCGACAACAAATTCTGTGTGTGTTTTGGGTCAGTAATCACAGTACGCTTGCTGCTCATGATTCTCTGAACCGCCTCGAATTCTTCTACAGACACGATCGGTTCATGCGTTCCCTGCACAACAGTGTATTCGATTTCGCCGTGATTGCGGATCATTTTCTGTTCCAAATAATCCGGCGTCCATTGCTTATGATAGGTGATGATACCGCAGTAAAATGTATTTTTCAAGACAGCTGAAATAGAGTGCGTTTTCCACTCTGTTTTTCCGGTAGCAGTCAATCGACCTGCCTGCTCCAGCTTGGAATGAATCGTGCGGACTCCGTCTCCTGCCAGATACCAGTCAAAGATCATTCTGACGGTTTTAGCCTGTTCGGGGTTGATGACCATTTCCTTCCCGACTTTGTCATAGCCCAGAATGTTGCCGTTTCCATAGATAAAGTTATATCTTTTCTTCGTAAGTATTTGTTTTAATCACACATCCCGGATAATCATTTTTTAAACTGCGCACCTTAGAATCACGAATCCCATGTGTATTGGGTTTATAAATAATCCGTGGCAAAATGGTATATGAGCTTAATTCACTACCCAGATAGGTTATGGTACTTCTGATTTGATCAACAGCATGCTTTACATCAGTTCCCTTTAACTCAATAGGATAAGCATTCTTTTTCTCCAAATTGATAACCAGATAATCGCATCGAGACATTGATGATGATGCCGGAACAATTCCACCGTCAATTTTAAAATGATGCACTAAGTTTCCACCATCATTATTTGCAATATGCTTTCTCTTATTTTCTTCTGAAACGATAATCTTTTGATGCTTTTCACAAATAGATTTACTCTCATCTAATATCATGCCCGTCATTCCTCCATGCCTTTGCTGATAGCAAACAGGCTGTCGTATGCGTCGTTGATATCACTTGAAGCGCCGTCAATTACTTCATTGGCAATTAAACCATCCTCGGCCATGCACGTTGATAGATCACCGTTTTTGATATTATATGCCTGACATTTTTCTAACACTTTATCCTTGTCTATAACCGCATAAACTTTTTCGGATATATCAGGTTTTTCTTCTATGATTTGATTAGCAAAAAGCATATTGTTCAGGCTTCCAAGGACATACGGACTATGCGTCGTTATTAATGTGCCGTTGCCAAAAGAATGAAACATGGAAAGCAATTCCGTAATACCTTTTTGAGCGTCAGGATAAAGATGTGCTTCCGGTTCTTCAATTATTAAGAACGTTTTAACCTTGTTAATAATCTGATAAGCAAGAATATTCAGGATCCAAACATATTCCTGCTGACCGGAGGATATATAATTAATCTTAACAGAGTCTCCGTTATCAATAATCAAGCGTTCTTCGTTGTCAGCATAGATATATTTACCTTTCAAAATCATATTACCGAATTTGATAAAACGCTTAATAAAAGAAAGATTGTCACTGTTAGGCTCTGTGAATTGCTTAGTCTGCCAATAGCCCTCTATGCCTTCCGAAAGCAGCGGACGGATTTTAAAAATCAGCTCAATATACTTTTGAGTGCAATAATCCAAGCTGCTTCTTTGGTCATTATCCATAACCGCAAAAAAGTAATTTAGCTGCGTTGTAAGCGTAGTAATCATACTTCTTCCGGCAGGAACAAAGATCGTTTCATATTTATCGCAGAATAAAACAGACAATTCTGATTTCAGCGAATCGACATCAAATCCACTGTTTCTTGAATCAATAAACTCCCTAATATTGGGACTAAATCTTAACCAAATGAAATTATGATAGTTGTATTCTGCAACCCTGTTCGATCTTTCGCTTAGAGTTAATTCTACACTTGTTTTGTCGCTAAAGTAATACTTTAATCGCATATCCTTAGACATCTCTTTTGAAGATCCAAACAACTGGATAAACTTACTTCTAAGCTTTTTATTAATCAAATTATAAAGACTGTTTACAGTCTTTTCTGCATCAATTTCCGGATGATAGATACGCCTTACGATTATTTCATACAAGTCATTTTTGATGGTCCTGAAAAAGAATATTGTCTTTGCAATCGTACTTTTTCCGGATGCCTGCGGACCTGTAAAAACGCTAAAATCGTCTACTTCGATTTCACAGTTATTAATTGGTCCAAAGTTTTCAATAATCAATCTATGCACAATCATTCTCTCCTTCTGATTGAACAGCAAAGTCTCAAGTTAATAGAATTATATCATAACCTCAATCTTTTGCCTATCCACTTTTAGTTTTTTCAGCTTGAATTGCCAAATATTCATTTGTTTTTTGTCATGATTTTCAGATATATATAGTCGCTTTGATATCGCTCCATTTCAATACACGGCGTTGAGGCGAAAATGAGTAGAGATAGAGAAACACATCATCTCCTATCTTAACATAATACTGTTCGTCGTCTAATTCAATCTCCTCATTTGGTCTGAATTGAGACTGATAATGATTATTATAAAAGCTGTGTTTGCCGACATTCTTCAGAAGGGGATGCTCCGCATCGCGTTCAGTAGAATGTAACAAGCTACCATCTTCTTTTGTCCAAATCAACTTATTATCGGTAGTGTCACTGATTAGCTTATCAAGAAACTCACAGACATATATATCGTTGCCGGACATAGGCTCAAGATCACAGTTGATCAACGAATCCATACTCACATCCAACATTTCGGCAAACGAGACCAAGCATCGCATATAAACATATTCATTCCCCTCACTCTTTTGTTCTCGTTAATCGATCGGAACCATCACACTGATCAAAAAATACAACTTTACTCAAATGGATACTTTTTGCCTGCTTCAAAACATAGACTTTTAGCAACAAAGTCTTGATTAAACGAAAATGATTCATCCTCTAAATGTATACTTATCATCCCCGCATCAAATAGTTTATGATGTATTCTGCACAAACAGAGTCCATTCTCAGCAGTATCAGCTCCACCATCCTTTACAGCAATAAAATGTGCCGCTTCAAGGATTTCCCGCGTCTTCTCTCCACAAACGATGCAGTGCGGTGGGTTATACTTTTGAAATACGATATCCCTGAAGTATGGATTTCTCTTGACTTGGGTTGACATTATTCGTTCCCTGCGTGTTTTAAGAAAATAATCACAGCCAGACTCCGCGACTACTACCGATTCCTTATGCTCAGGTGAAGCGAAGAGTGTATTTGGCAAAAATCCTTTTTCGTCAGGATCAGGCATTAAATAAGCGAATGGATCTTCACAGAATCGAAATAAACACGACGGTTTAATAAGCACAGCTTTATCATGTGCCCGTTTTTTGTTGTATCTCCATCCATTCGGAGAACAATAAATAGGATATATACCTGTATTGCTCTCGGAGTGCACAATATCATTTGCTACTTTATAATTCACTGCAAAGGTATGCTCTTTTATTCTTCTATCTTCACTTTCTTTCACTTTGTTATAGGCAAGGACATTCCACGCAATATACACATTCAGGAATCCATTATAGCCAATTATCAAATCAAGTTTTTTGAGCACATCACAATCCACTTGATTAGTTCGGTACTGATAATTATATTTTGAAAACAATACAGCTTTCCAGTTGATTAGCCCGTCAAATTGTTTCTCAACTGATACTTTAATTGCTTTGTTCCAAGGAGTAGAAGCCATACTTACCGCCAATAGTTACCATGAGATTAATATGATTTGATTAATAGTGTTGCAAGAAATCAGTCATAAAGGCTACAGAATGAATGCGATACTAATATTCCAATACACTCCACTTTTGGTCTTTCTCACTGATATTCAGTGGGGTTCCGTCGGGTAATGAATAACCCTCTGCGCTTGCTGAACCTTGATACTCGCCGATAATCTCCGGCCACTTGATGTCAATCTTGGGATCATTCCACGCCAAACCGCCTTCATCGTTCGGATGATAGAAATCCGTGCATTTGTAGCAGAATTCTGCCGTGTCAGATAACACTAAGAAGCCATGAGCAAATCCGGGCGAAATATAAAACTGCTTTTTGTTTTCGTCTGATAACTCAGCACCAAACCACTGCAAATAGGTTGGACTGCCTTCTCTCATATCCACTGCTACATCAAAGACTCTGCCTTTGATAACACGAACAAGCTTGCCCTGCGGATGATTGATCTGAAAATGCAAGCCTCGCAGAACTCCCTTTGAACTCATGCTCTGGTTATCTTGCACAAAAGCCATATTCATCCCGGCTTCTTCCATGTCGCGCTGATTATACGTTTCCATGAAATACCCGCGGCTATCACCGTGTACGGTCGGTTCGATTACATATAAGCCCTCGATAGGAGCTTTTGTCACTTTAATCTGTCCCATTAAAAATTCGCTTCCTCCAAATATCTTTTTACCGCATCCTGCCAAGTTGGCAACGGTTCAAATCCCATTTCTTTTAATTTACTTTTATCAAGACGACTATTGAAAGGCCTTGCTGCTTTGCTCAAGCCGTATTCTTCCGTTGTAACCGGAATAACTTTCGTTGTAAGACCGTACTGTTTGTAGAACTCACAGCAAAAGTCATACCAACTGATATATCCACCTTCGTTTGTTGCGTGATAATATCCGTACTTATCCGTCTCGACCATATCGACCAACAGCCTTGCGAGATCATATGTATAGGTAGGCGTTCCTATCTGATCATTGACAACTCGAACGGTTTCGTATTTCTTACCAACATTTATCATTGTCTTAATAAAATTTTTACCGTTCAAACCAAACACCCACGCTATACGTACGATAAAGAATTTATCAAGCAATTCGGCAACAGCTTGTTCACCCTCAAGTTTCGTCTGTCCATAGTAGTTCAATGGAGCAAACTCCTTGCAATCCGCACTCCATGGCTCGGTACCCTGACCGTTGAATACATAGTCTGTGCTGATGTAGATCATCTTACAGTCGAGCTTTTTGCAAGCCTCGGCGATATTCCGTGTGCCGGTCACATTTACTGCGTAGACTTTCGGCTTGTTTTCTTCATCCTCAGCAGCATCAACTGCCGTCCACGCAGCACAGTGAATCACAGCATCGGGTTTATTTTCAGTTAATACTCTTTCAACTGCAGTTTTATCAGTAATATCTAATTGTATATCGGCTGAATCAGTTATATCAGATCCAATTGCCTCATATCCACGGCGTTTCAGCTCATTTATAACATCATATCCAAGCTGACCGCCGACACCTGTTACAAATACTTTCAAAAAATCACTACCTACATAACATATTTTAAGAATTTCATAAAAGTGAATTTGTCATACAACATCACAATTAACAGACTTATCGCAAATGATAATATTGAAATCAATCCAAACCACAACAAACTATTGATCTGACTTGAATCTACAAAAAAGCTGACAAGCCACATTATCAGCGGATGCATACAATAAATAAGTGTACTTGATTTCCGAACAATCATCGGATTTCGCAATGGCAAGTTTATGCTTTTGATTGCTAAAAATACAAACAATATTGTTGGCAACAATATTGCATTGTATGATGACGCTTGATTTGGCGCCAGAAAGTATAACATCATTCCCTCTATTGAGTATCCTGCCAAAAACAATATAGCAAGTACAGCATTTATTCGTTTTGTGGTTTTGATAGAATCACATACCAGTGCAAGCGAACAAATTGGAATAACGTCAAAAATCACTGTGCATAACCTTGGCCAATACTTACTAAGCAAATCATAAATGCCATTGAACGGTGTTTCGATAAAACAATATGTACCAAACAATAAACCAACAATGTAAACAATCAGAGATATAACTATTAATGCTCTTTTATTTATCAAAAGCAACATAATGAACATCATAGGAATTGCATATATCAAGCTAATCAAAAACCACAAATGGTAGTAGCTTGAATTCAAAAATACAGATAGGATATATCCCTTAAAGTTTGCAAGTGTTAAACAGTTTTCTTGATACCACTTAACAATATTCGGGATAAGGTATATCGCTGTCCAAACCAGATAAAGCGTTGTCATTCTTACAAAATACTTTTTCAGCGTATTCCAATTATCTTTGCAATTCTTAATTTTACCGTTTTCATTAAACTGAATCTTTTGAAAGAAAAAATAAGCTGAGACAATAAAGAAAAAATATACAGCTATTCGACAAAACAAATTGATAAAATACCAATTGAACGTTTCCGAAAATGATATAAAAATATTTGTGTGAATAGCAATAACCAAAAATGATCCGATAAGTTTAGCTAAATCAATAGAATTATAGTTCTGTCTGTCTGTCAAGCATTTTACCCCCACAAAAAGCCTTGTCAAGTGGTTTGCAATATATTTCTCCAAAAACCAATTACATTATTTTATTAATCATATAAAATAATAAGCAAGACTAATAGACTTATAAATCATATACTAAATGTTGACAAAAAAATTATATCTCATGTTGCTCAATCAATATACTTTCCATCTAATACGTCTTTCAAATATTGACCATACTGATTCTTCTTCAATACTTCATAAACTTCCAGTACATCATTCTTTGATATCCATCCATTGAGATAGGCGATTTCTTCCAAACAGGCGATCTTTCGATGCTGATGATCCTCCATCGTCTTGACAAAGTTGGTCGCCTCGACCAAACTCTCATGCGTGCCGGTATCGAGCCATGTAAAGCCCTGGCCGAGCAGATCCACATTAAGCGTGTTGCTTTCAAGATAAATGCGATTGAGATCGGTAATCTCCAACTCGCCGCGCTTGGATGGCTTTAAGCCTTTGGCATACTCAACAACCTTATTATCGTAAAAATACAAGCCTGTCACGCAGTAATTCGTCTTGGGATGCTCCGGCTTTTCTTCGATTGAGATTGCCTTGCCGTTCTTATCAAATTCAACGATACCAAAACGCTCCGGATCATCGACATAATAGCCGAAAATCGTAGCACCCTTACCACTCTCTGCGTTTTCGACAGCAGCCTTTAATCGCTTTTTTAAGCCATGTCCGGCGAAAATATTATCGCCGAGAACCATAGCAACACAATCATCGCCTATGAAATCCGCACCGATAATAAACGCCTGTGCTAAACCATCGGGAGATGGCTGAATTGCATAGGTAAGATGAACACCGAACTGGTGTCCATCGCCCAGCAGCGCTTCAAACCGCGGTGTATCCTGCGGTGTCGAAATGATCAGGATATCGCGGATTCCCGCGTTCATCAGCACCGACAACGGATAATAGATCATCGGTTTGTCGTATATTGGCAACAATTGCTTTGATGTTACTTTTGTTAATGGATATAGGCGTGTGCCGGAACCACCAGCTAGAATAATGCTCTTCATCTTAATACTCTCCCATTGCCTCCACTATTCACTAAAGTAAAAACATCCGATGCTGAAATTCTATTATAATCCCCTTCAATAGAGTGCTTTAAACAACTTGCAGCAGAGGCAAAATCTGCGATACTTTGATTATCCATCTGCTTGATTAATCCATAAATGATTCCGGCGGTGAAACTATCACCGGCACCAACTCTATCAACTATTTGAATATCATACTCTTTGGAAAAATAAGCTTTTCTAAGTTTAGAATCATATAGCATTACACTCCAGCCGTTATAGCTTGCTGAATAGCTTTTTCTTAAGGAAAACGCCGTATATTTACAACCAAACTTCTCACAAATCTGTCTTGCAACGCTAATGTAACCATCTTTATTCAAATTTCCTTTTTCAACACTGGTGTTACTTGCCTGGATACCGAGCACTTTATCAGCATCTTCCTCGTTAGCAAAACAAACATCAACATATGGCATAAGTTTAGTCATAACACTATTTGCTTTATCTGGAGTCCATAGCTTTGCCCTGTAATTCAAGTCACAAGAAATTTCAACGCCTCTCTCCTTGGCTTTTTTACAAGCTGCTAAACATACTTCTGCTAAATCATCTGACAAAGCAGGCGTTATACCGGAAAAATGAAACCACTCAGCGTTTTCAAAAATATTGTCCCAGTCATAATCACTTGTTGTGGATTGCGAAAAAGAGGAATATGCACGATCGTATATCACCTTCGAAGGTCTTTGTGCAGCACCTTTTTCGAGATAATATATCCCCATGCGACCTTCTTTGAATTGTAAATACTTAGTTCCTACACCGAAATACCGCAAATCACATTTTGCAGCAATACCAATATCATTATTCGGAAGTATTGAAACAAACTCAGTATTCAAATCAAAATTTGAAAGTGATACAGCCACATTCGCTTCCGCACCACAAAATGACGTTTCAAATGTATCTTTCTGAAACAGTCTCGAATAGCCTGGTGAAGCAAGTCGAACCATCAATTCTCCAAAAGTAACAATCATCTAATACTCCTACTTTATAAAAACAAATTTGGGCTTTGTTAAAAATTTTATCGGTATTTCTTGACTAAAAGTCGATAACACTTTTGACATTCCAACATTCATGGCTTCTGCATGCGCTTTTTTCGTATACATAGTCAAATTCCCATCAGCATAGTTTGATGATGAATCAACTGAATATCCATCCATGCCAGCAAGATAAATCTTTTTTACTTCTGCTTGTATTAAAAACTTCACAAGCATTAACCCTGCATTATCTTGCACGGCTTCTTGATTGTTTAAAAAGTCAGCATATCGGATTTTTGCATAAGAATCAACAGAAGGAATATTTGAAGTAACTATACTTTTTCCTATCCGATTCATCTTTAATGAACTGTATCTTCTTAGATTACTGATAAAAATATAATCCGATGGATATCCGGTATAGTCAAAATTAATACTTATCGTAATAGGCTTATTTTGCTTGATAAAAACTTCAATTTTATCTTGCTCATCTAGTGAACTTCTGCCCGGGGCTATCAATAGTATTTCTTTTCCTTGTAGTTGAACAAGTAATTCTGTCAAATTTGATTCTTGTGTGTTTCCGCTTTCCAAAAACTTTGTATATAACAACTCAATATATTCTTTATCAAAATGATTTCTTTTTTCTTCATCCATTAACGCAAAGATTTCATCGATTGCTTCATATGTCAGCGTATTCTTTTCGGAGAGAAAGGCAGCATAATTCGGATGCGCATTATGTTTTGCGGATAGATAATTAGGAAGAGAGTATCCCCAACGATTCTGTTGATAAAAATCCGCCAATATTGTGTCTATTATTTTCAACAAAGGTTTTACGGAATAATGTGAACCGTGTATATCATTAATGTACTCTACAAACAATTCTGTGTTTAGATTTCCGGCACCTCTCCCCATACCGTAAACACTTGAATCAAGAATCAGCGTTCTGTTTGTATTAATATCGGCTAATGTCTGGGCATTGGAATAAGCTAATTGCATGTTGTTATGGGAGTGGTAGCCAATGGCAATACCTTCATTTAGATTATGTTCAACCATGTAAAACAGTCTAATCAAATCTTTTCGTTTCATTATTCCGAAACTGTCTACAATATAAAATGCAAACGGCTGTATTTGATTGACTGCCTCAATTAATTTTAGAAACTCATCATCTGTATATGACAGCGAAACCATGGGCTGAACAAATAATTTGTATCCCTTCTTTTTTACTGATTGACAGAAAGCTATAGCCGGTTCCATGTCTTTCTTATGAAATGCTATTCTTAAGCCCTCCACATAACCGTCAGAAAACACAGGAACATCTTCAAGACTGAATTCCCCATAATTAATCATCGCTACATATGTGGTTTTCATTGATTTCGGCGGCAACAGTGTTTTTAAATCATCTAATGAACTAAATACTGTTCGTCCCTGCTCGCAGGGTTGCTTTTTAGATAAATAACCACACTCTGCAAAATCAAGTTTTGCTTCTGACAATCCGGAAAGAATAGATTTAATATTATCAATCCCAAAACACCAGTTATTGCAATATCCTCCGTCTCTCAAGGTGCAATCTAAGACTTTGACTTGAGACATATAAACCTCACTTATTTACACATAATTCCCCTGATTTGATTTTATCGGAAACAATTTCATTTACTTTTTTTAAATCGTTAATTGTGTCTACTGCTACAGTTTGCGAATCAACTTCAATATACTTAACTTTATAACCGTTCTCAATAAATCTTAATATTTCAATATCCTCAATTGATTCTAATCTTGCTTTTCCGAATTCTTTTCCATATTTAATGAAAAAATCTAATGCTTTTGGTTTGAATCCATAAACACAAACTTGTTTATAACAAGCAAAATCAATTCTTCCCTTAGGGTAAGGGGCAGGAGAACGGGTTAGATAAACTGCTTCATTTTCAAAGTTAACCAGTACTTTTGGAACTGTACAGTTATATATATCAACCGGATTATGTATTCTTGTCATTAAATTCGTAATCTGAAGATTAGAATCATTGTAAAACGGTTCGATGGCTTTCTTTATTGTCGTTGGTTCCAAAAGAGGCTCATCACCTTGAATATTTACATATAGATCAGCCGGTATTCTTTCTGACACTTCCCCTATTCTATCTGTTCCTGTTCTATGTTCTGAAGAAGTCATAGTTGCCTTGATTCCTAATTCCTGACAAGCCTTAAAAATTCTCAAATCATCTGTTGCAACAATAACTTCATCAAAATCATCTACCATCATGCACTGATTATAAACCCACCAAATCATAGGTTTCCCGCAAATATCAGCCAAAGGCTTTCCAGGAAAACGTGAGGATTCATAACGTGCTGGTATAACTCCAATAATCTTCATTTATAATCACCTCAATCATATTTTCACTACTAATTGCTGTCTATTGATAAAAAGAATTCATGGTATTTTGCTTTTGATTCTTCTCCTATACACTCAATATAATGTTTAGAAATCCGCGAAAAATCAATGCTATCTATATCTCTCGTTATTTCATCAAACTCTTGTTGATTGGAAAACTGAATTGACTTATCTAAATCAAAAAACTGAACATCCGATTTATATCTAATTGCCTTTATCCCGCGCGCAAGATACGAAAAAAACATGGTTGTTGTATGAGCAACAATAAACTCGCAATCGTCTAGATTTGAGTCAAGTTTAATAATACTTTTATTGAAAGTATAGTTTTCGACTGAATCATTAGGGTGCTTTCTCCACTTGACAGTATAACTGTTTTCCTCTGCAAACCGTTGAACTATTTGCAACATTTTGGCGTTATAATCTTTAAACAAAATATAATCTGTTGCCACTCCTATTGTTTTTTGTATTATCTCGCTTGTGTTTGATTCTATCAAGGGGTTGCCGCAAATGATATTTTTCACACCCGGACTGTATTTTTCGAATATAGTATTATGTACATCCCCCCATGCAAGGCGTATCTTAGAAGGAACATCAATTAGATTAAGAATGTCTATACAAGATTCGGTTACATCCGGGCGGTATACAGCATGCTGACAAGTTATAGTAGTTATACCCTTTTTGTTTAAGTATTTTACTATAGCATTCTCAGGATTCCATGTATCACATAAACTAACAAAAGCTTTTACACCTTCGGTGCCATGTCTTTTCATCGCTCTAACAATATCATAAAACTGCAAATTATAAAGATATATCATCACTTGTTCTTTAAATGATAATGTATACTTGTTTTCTCCTTCAATAGACAAATCAATCTTGCGTAGCTTTGGAAACGCATATAGATGAAAGAAAAAAGAAAAAAAGGCAGTAAAGTTAATACAGCGAATTTGGGATATATTGATTTCAGAGGACGAATAAGCTATTTGACCTAGTATTCTTTGAAAAAGCTGAAGATAATCATTCCTTTTGAGGGTAATCATCCATATTACATCCTTATTATCACCACTAATCTGGTATTTTTTGAAGAAAAGATTATTAATAAGTCTGGGAATAATAGGCATACCATATTTTTGTAAATTCTTCAAATTATAATAGTTTAATAGTATATCTCTTCTATCAAAAAACATAATTGCTCCTTATTAAGTACTCACATTATTCATTTTAATGTATCTGAATCTGTCAAGTAAGTTGAATAAAAAAGTTAATAAAATGCTTTGTGTTAGACTATTACAATAATTTCGTTTTATCCTTTAGTGAAAAAAAAGACAAGAAAGATGCTAAATGGATTTTGGATATCTTCAAGCACGATTTGGTTTCTGGTAGCTTTATTCATCCAGCAGATATTCGTCAGCTTTAAGATCTAGTTCGCTACCGCTTTAAAATCACCCGAATTACTACTGGCAAGAAGATCTTTTTCTATACTTATTTCAATAAATATTCTTTTCGTTTTTTTCTTGGGACAAATAATATCATAGCTTCATCTAAAATAAAATATTTTGCTCCACCAAAAGAAATATATCCGCCTCTGATTCCCAAAAAAGCAAAAAGAAAAAAGGCGTAAAAACTATTTTTAAGAGAACTATCATATCTAAACTTCATAACATTATAAATCTTTGTAATTGATTTATATTTATCATTCTCGTTTAACGATTGAAAAAATAAACTTCTTCTATAGTCATACAATAAGCTAATTAAATTAACTGATGAATATTTTATTAAACCTCTAAAACTATTTCTTCTACTTAACTGTGAATTAAAGCTACCGCCACAACCGACAACATTATCTTCATGTTGTCGATAATATGCTGTTACTTTATTAATTGAACAGATATAACTATTGACAGAACAGAAAATAGAGATTAAATCATCGTGAAAAACCACAGGATCAAAAGGCATAATGCGCAACAATAAGTCTCTTCTAACTGCCATATTCATCCCTGTAATACAATTTGACCACTTTATTCTCTCCACCATATAATCACGTTCAATTTTAGTTATAGTAGTTGGAAAGAATTGCCCATCAACAAAATATTCATCCCACACCTTTTTTCCTATTGGTTCTAATTTACTATTTGTAACTTCCGCATCAGAAAAAAACAAACCACATTCTGGATAACTATTAGCTGCCTCTAGAAATATCTCAATTTTATCTGATTTCCATACATCATCTTGATCGCAAAAAAAGACTAAATCAGCGTTTGTATATTTACATGCATTTTCAAAATTTTTACATGAGCCATGAATTCCTGTGTTTTCTACAAGTTTTATGTTATACTCTTTATGTAGCTTTATATAATCACTTATGAATTCAACAGTACCGTCAGTTGACCCGTCATCACTAATAATAATCTCATCAACTTTCACTGTTTGTATTATAATGCTATCTAATTGCTCTTTTATAAATCTAATACCATTATAAGTTGCAATAACAACTCCTATTTTCATATTGACTCACCGCCTATTGTATTCCAAAAAAACCGGATTTCACTTTTCGATTTTTAAAAAATAAACTAATTTGATTACTATGGTATTTAGAATTAGTTCCCGCAGAAACCCCGGCTACATTTGGATACATTTTAAAAGTATCTATTTTGTCGATTTCAATTACTATCTTTTTATAATAGATATGCTCCATATATATTCCATTTTTATCGTATACATATTTATAGGCGTCACTTAAATATTTCATATAGAAGTTTTTCTCAACAGAAAAAAACCATGTAAATACCCACTTATCAGAAGGAACACCTAAAAAGACATTATCAGATGTATAAGCGCATTTCAACAGTTTATTGATGTTTTTTATTATTAATCTTCCGGTACACTTATAAAAGCTATCACATTTTTTTAACAAATCACTTTTCTCTATAGCTTCTGTTATTAACCTTATTTCCCCATAAGATTTGCCATGTTCCAGGGTTTCTTCTATATGAGCCTCACCTTTGATAAATTCAAAGTGCTTCCCGGCATTTTTTGCTAATTTTTTGAAATAATCTTCATCAAATTTATATCCACTATTTTCAATAAAAACAATATTGTCAAATCTGCTTTTTTTTATCCACCATCTTATTGCCTTTTTATACTGCAACAATCTGGTCTGAGTATCAGAAAGAGTTGTCATAGTGTTATTAAAAACTGATGTATCAATTGTGCCTGTTAGTAAAATACTTTTCATATATATTCCTTTCAGCTTTTATTCAAAAAACTAACATAGTCGAATTCTTCAAAATACTTTATTCCTGATATACCATTATATTCAAATATCTTTGTTAAAGGTTCACTTTCTGAGACACAGCGGAACATATAAACCTTTTTCATATCAATATCAGGAATCTCTCTATGCACTAATGCAATTTTGTTTTCATAAGGCAAATCAAGAAATCGTTTTAATATTTCAATATCACAATCTCTATCATTAAACTGCAGGATGATATACAGCTTTTCCCATATTATTCGCTTCTTGCGTTCTTCCCATTTCTTTTTTGCGCTTTCAAAAGTGTTGTAATGATTAAAATACACTTGAATCGAAGGGAGCTGCTCTACACCCCTTGACGGAACCAATGTTCCTACAGGGAAACCTTGTGTTTTACTCTCTTCCGTATTCTCTGTTAATTCACAATTAAGATAGTCTTCCAAATTAGATAGAAAATCTACATAATCTGACATTTTAAACCAAAGATTTATAGTAGGTGAAAAAAATTTTACCCCGAGGATATTATATATTACTCCTGCAAGACAGTTGTTGGAAATTATAGTAATATCTCCATTATTATATCTTTTTCGTATTTCTTCCTTATGCTTATTGATATTGTTATTCAGTTTAATTTTATTAATTCTATCTAACAGTTTCATTTTTTTCCTTAATTCGATTTAGATCCATGTTATTTTTCTGTTATAGTGCCTTATTGTTTATTTACTGCTGGTATTCCAACTAACAAACTATTATCGCTAAAACTTTTGGTTACTACAGCATTAGCGCCTACAGTCACTTCATTACCTATTTTAACATTTCCAATAACGCAAGCTCCTACACCTAGATCAAAACTATTACCAATAGAAGGAACTACATTTGTTTTTCCGTTATTTCCGATGCAGTTATTACCATGTAATGTACAATACTCTCCGATCCTTGCATCAGGATTTACAATAATTGAGCCGTGATGCATTATCATAAGACCTTTTCCAAACGTATTGGGAGGGATTAAAACTCCTAGCTTATTCCCCAAAGCATTTTTCCTAGCAAGGTGAAACAATCTAAATAAAGTATGTATTTTACTTGGATTGTTAAGATAGTATTCTTCTTTTCGTAGATGATATTTGTATTTTTTTAATAAATACTGCGGATCACGTACTAAAAAGAAAATAAAGTTGTCATGTTTAGAATAATGTTCTCTATAATACCAATTATCAGCATTTATATAATCTTTTAAGTCACTTTTACTTGCAATCATTTTAGCCTTTCCAATATACTTTTAGCTTTTTCCTTAACTATCTTTCGTCTTTCTTTTTTGTATTCTTCTTTCGTAAAATCAGGTTTAATTTCTCTTATCATAGACAATTTTTCATCTTTGGTATATTTATTATCTCTTATTATTCTACAGATAGTATTATTTCTTAAACTAATCAAATGATTTAAAAAAACTTTTGGGGAATCGTAACCGCAACGCTTTGTTATTTTGCTGATCAGTTTTAAGTTCTCAACACCATTTTTGTAATCTGATAATGATGTAGCTGACATTAATGAATTATTGGTTAGTCTTGTATAATGATATAATGCACTATTACATACAAACACTTCAATTTGATTTGTCTCCCAAAAATATAATAAAGAGAATCTTAAATCCTCTCCCATAGATAAACTTTCATCAAATCTCAAATTCATCTTTTTTATCAGGTAGTTATTAAATAATTTATTCCATAAAGCACCAAGATATATTTTATCATATAAATCAAATGCTTTTTTCAGACTTACCACTTCATCTTTTTCACCAAAAGTAAAATCTACAGGTTTTTTACGGTTATATTCATCATGAAAAACAAAACCGCAGATAGGTAGTAAATCATGTTGCTTATATAGGGAATACAAGCACTCAATATAATTAGTCTCTACATAGTCATCACTATCCACAAAACAAATATAATCTCCAGTAGATGATTCAATTCCTTTGTTTCTTGTTGCAGAAACTCCTAGATTTTGTTTATTATTTATCAAACGAATTTTATTATTCTTTTTTACATAATCATTACATATCGAAAGACTATTATCTTTTGAACAGTCATTCACAAGAATTATTTCAATGTTTTGATAAGACTGGTATATAAGAGAATCAATACATTTTTTTAGTGTCTTCTCTGCATTATAAACGGCTACGACAACACTTACTTTTTTCATAATTAGTTGTATGCTTTCTTAATCGCTTTAATTATTTTCATTTTTTTGTACATATATCTTCCCGGAATAATATCCGGCAAATTGGGTTCATCTTTATATTTTGGCATAACCAGCGAATCTTTACATTCATATTTTGAGGATTTTGCAAACAGAAATTTAGGATATGGTATCCTTTTAAAATCTTCAAAGACTTCGTCATTAAAGCCGTTTCGCTCTATCATAATCACAAAAATTCTATCTTTATTGATTCGCTTTTTTCTTTCTTCCCATTTTTTAAAGGCGGTTTCGGGTGAATCGTAATGCATAAAATACAACTTAATATCTCCTAGAAGACCAATAGGATACTTCGTACCTAATATTACTATCGGAGTTATTGAAAGATAGTACTCAAGATTATTGATGAATTTTATAAAATCCGCTGCTGTAAAGAATAGATCGATTGTAGGTGATAAAAACCTAGCATTACAATCATGATAAATGATTCCGCCAATACAATTCATTGAAATAATAGATATATCTGAAACATCTATAGTCTTATTGGCAATTCTCGATAAAACTCTTCTTCTGTTATTTAGGTAAAATGAATTTAGTTGTTTCATATTTCTCCTCTATTATCACACAACTATTCTTCGATAGCTATTCCTTCTTTTCTCAATACTTCTATAGGATACTCCTTTTTAGGTTTTGCAGGAACACCAACTAATAGACCATATCCGCGTTTATAATCCTTAATAACAACAGCATTAGCTCCAACTCTTGTATAATTACCTAAAGTTATATCTCCTAGAACTTTTGCACCGCACATAACCATGCAATTATCCTTTATCGTAGGGAGTGCATTCGGGCCGCTATAGCCAATTGTAACTTGCTGATTCACATGAAAGTTATCTCCAATTTTTTTTGCTGTTACATAGGTAGCGAAGCCGTGCTGAATATAACACCCGCCTCCAATATCCGGACATTCCAAATATAAGGTTGGTTCCGGTGGATACCATATTTTTATCCATCTTCTAAATAAAAAATGGTTTTTGGGGTATGTGTTCCTATGAATAAATAAGTTTCTGAATTCTTTTTTGCTCTGTAAGAGAACAGCTAATCGTCCTAAAAATGTTTTGTTATTTTTTGTATTTATCCACTGATCTAAATCTTTGCGTAAGCGTATATTGTTTTTATACACAGGAAAGAAAAAAAGAATCGGGATAAATCTTAAATAAGCAAATATACGTTTCATTGTCAGATAAATAACTCTCCAATTATAGACATATTTTTATTGTTACAATTCAATAATTTAAAATGCTTTATTATCTTAAAGATTGTTCCACGCTCCTTCAGAGGGTATTCTTCAGAAAGCTTTGATAATAAAGCTACATTTTCTTTTTCTGTCAATCTTTTATCGTTTAGATTATTAAAAATATATTCTGCTAATACGTCATAGTAGTAATTATATAATTTTGGAAACTTATTCTGTATGTACTTTATCCTTTCCAAAAAACATTCAATTCTATCCATTATCAATACATCTTTATTGCTATTCATAACACTGGATTTTCGCATTCTATAATTGTAAAAACAATCATTTATATTTAAAACTGTTTTTGCATTTCCAATTAGCTTGTATGTAAAAAATTCATCGTCAATCTTTCTGCCAACCGGAAATTCTATGTGATTCAGCAGGCTTGTTTTAAACACCTTATTACAAAAAATAGCATATTTCCAATCATACAATAGTTCGAATAGAAATCTGTCTGTTTTTATTATTCTATTATTTTTAGAAAAATTATAATCTATTTCTACTGAAACATCCTTAAAAACATTTCTAAACCGACACTGTACAACGTCAACTCCAGTTTTTTCCATACAAGAAATCATAGTTTCATACATACTTAAGTCTATATAATCATCACTATCTATAATAGATAAGTATTCACCCTTAACCAGCTTTAATCCCGAGTTTTTTGCCGCTCCGGCTCCTTGATTCTCTTGATGCACTACAGTAATTCTACTGTCTTTCTGAGCATATTCATCGCATATTTGTCCTGATCTATCTGTTGATCCGTCATCTACAAGAATTATTTGTAAGTTGTTGTAAGTTTGATTAACAACACTATCAAAAAACTCTCTTAAATAATTCTCAACATTATAAACAGGAATAACCACCGACAATGATTTATTCATAATTACCTATCCTAAAAATTTTTTCTTTAATAGGAATAATCTATCTTTAATCTTTAGCCCTTTTTTATTCCAAACGATTTTTTCTTCAATTATATTAATAAGCTTAATAAAATCCGTTTTATTAATATGTTTATAATAATATAAGCTGTATTTTCCTAGAGAAGTAGACTCTACCAAACTTGAATTATTTTCTATTATACTCTCAATAGAAACTCTTTTAAATATAACCTTATCTTTTATTGTTTCAAATAATTGTTTGCCTTTATCACTATTTATTATCACCGCCGAAGTGCCTTTATCATCAATGTTTGACAAATAATTATTTACTCCCCAAAAATCACCTAAGGTTATATCTGCTACTCTTGGAAACGTCTTGTAAGGACAATCTGTACAAGATGGTCGCAAATATAAATTATATAGTAAATAACCTTTCATGTATTCGTCTTCATTCTTATTTTTTAAATATTCGTTTCCATCACTTAATTTTGCTTTAACACTATAGTTTTTCCAACTTATGTCTTTGTTTCTAAAATCATAATCAACTACTATAGATTGATTCCTTTTTTGGAGGGATTTTAAATAATAATCAAAAGTCTTTTGTGAAACTACTCCATGGCAGATTATTTCAACAGTGAACAAATTCAAATACTGCTTTTTCAAATACCTTTTTAATCCAGCTACTTGACATGGAGTGCCAGAAAATAATACTTTTTTTTGTTCTTTTAGGAGATCCTCAATTTCATTATAAATGCCAATAGTATTACTTTGGACATATTTTGCTTTTCTTGCTTTTTTTAGCGATTTTTCATCATCAAAAATAAAATGTTGCACTTTTAACTCATTATTCAATTCTACTGCTACGACATATCCATCTTCGTTAATGATTTCATTCGCTAACAAAGAGAACAATCCTCCCGAACTGCTCTTCATTCTTGTTTCAATATCTTTATTCCAAGAAGCATAGCATTCAAATAATGAACTGTCACCAGAAACCGGGTTAGTTATTGGACATATTTTTTTACATTTACCACAATCAATGCATTTTTCATAGTTTATTTTGGGATAATTAAATCCTTCATTATCTTCTATAAAACTAATTGCATCTTGTGCGCAAGTATCTTTACACGCATAGCATCCGCAACATTTTATTTTTTGCTTTATTTTATTCACTCATCTTTTTCCTTTTCTAAATAATTTGTGTTTGATTTTTTTCAACGGAGATATAACTAATTCCTTTTCATAACTATTCATACTAATATACCAAATAGAAATAAAATAAACTATACAGTATAATAGAATAACTACTAATAACGCAAAATATGTTTTGAGGGGGATAAAAATATTAACAATTACTCCAATCGCACACGGAATGATTAGCCCCGGTAAAATCATTAGTATATTTTTCCAGAAGTTGGTTATATCTAAACCAACCTTTTTTTTATAATAAATATTCATAAATATACCACTGCCAAAAAACAAACATATTAATGTTGCTAAAGCCGCGCCAATACCACCCCACATAATAGCAAAAGGAATTGTTAGTATAATATTACCGATATCCATTACCAAATAAGCTATGCTTCTTCCTTTGTGCATGTTTTTTGCCTTTTGAATTTCTATGCCAACATTCTGAAAGCAAGGGATAAACAAAGAAAGAATTAATAATAATCCTATTAGATAAGAATCCACATAATCATCTGTTACCCAAAGAACAATGAATTGTTTACCAAAGAAAAGATATCCAGTAAGTATTAACGAAACTATATAGAACTGGATTCGTCCAACTTTAACAAATAACTTATCAAGTTCTTTTGAATCTTTTTTTTCAGCAACAATCTTATTGATTTGCGGTGCAAACACTCCAGAAATTGATGTCGAAAACTGAGTAAAATAACCAGAAAAAGTTCTTCCAACAGTATAAATTGCTACCGGGATTGATCCTCTAGTAATGCTTAGTATCATCGTATCGGTAGATGTTTCAATTGTTCCAGTAATAGAGTTCAACAATAAAAAGCTAGAAAATACAAATATCCCTTTTAAAATTTTTTTATCGAAATCCTTAAAAATAAACTTCAGTCCTATTTTTTTTCTTGCAAAAATATAGTAAATTATATAGGTTATAATACTAACAAAAAGTGACGCAAAAGATATAGCAACTGCTTTACCACCTAAATATAACACGACAATATTTACGCATGGTTGAACTATACAAGCAATAATTTGTACTACTTTTAAGAAAAAAAACCTTTCATACGCTTGTAAAGCCATGACTGTAGTGTTGAACAAAAAAGTAACTACAAATTGAAATACAGTACATAAAATAATTAATTTTATTTCAAAAATATCAGTGGAAGTATATTTTGAAGAAAACACAAATGATGAAATAAAAATGAGTACTAAACCAACAACTATTGTTAATCCCGAAATAACAGTATAGATGATTTGAAACATTCCATTTACTTTATATTCATTTTCTTTTATTTCACTGGCTCTTGCATCTGCGTTAAATTTTAGATATGCACCACTTACTCCCATACTTAATAAACTTAAATATGCTGTAAGTGATGAAGCTGTACCTATTAACCCATATTCATTTTGTCCCAACATTCCTAAAAAAATGGGGGTGTAAAAAAGAGATATGGTGTTACTTATAAAAATATAAGCATACGAAAGAATGGTTCCGGCTTTTCGTTGATTCATGTTTTATTCTCCTAAATTCTAGATACAAGTGCATGAATTAACTGCATGCAATGAAAACGAAAATGAGAAAAAGATTTCAAATAATACATTTTATCGTCATATGACAACGCATCATTCTTTTTTAGCTGAATTAAATATATTCGTGCTTTCTTTTTATTTCTTTCGCTAATATAATAATAGTAAAACTTACGTAAATACTTAATTTCTACTATTCTATTATAATTTCTGTCGTGCCTTTCTGACTTTTCTATTCCAAGCAAAAGTATTCTTTTTAACTCGTTTTCTCTTTTTATAAACTCTTCTTCTGTGCGATTTATTCTTGAATGAGAATCGCTATGTTCTCTTACAAAGAATAGAATACTATCAATATATCCACATTCGCTTTTACCGCATAATGGAACTATTATTTGCCAATTCTGACCTACAAATGTTTCTGGAATTTGACAATCAGGATAAATCTCCTTGAATGCTTCCAGCCGGATCATATAACAACCAGGTGTACAAAAAGTTGTTTCTAATATTATGTCTAAAAAAATATCTCCATTTTTTTTGCTTTTGTCTTCCGCAAATCTAAGTATAGTTTCATCCAAAGTTGTACTAAAACATGCATAATTAGATCTAACAATATTATATTCTTTGTGTCTTTCTAAAAACTCCACTTTAAGTTTAATACTATCTTTTTCAAGAATATCATCTGAATCAGGCCAAATCAAATACTTTCCATTTACATGTTTAAAACCATTGTTAACCGCGTTAGCTTGTCCATGGTTTTCTTGATAAATATATCTAAATGGTATTGACTTTTCTTCAAATTTTTTTTTATATTGTAACGCTATTTTTTCTGTATCATCTTTGGAACCATCATTTACAAAAATCATTTCAAGATTCTCATAAGTCTGATTTAGTAAAGATTCAAAAAATTCTTCTAAATATGGTTCGCCATTATAGCACGGCGTAACTACTGACACTAAAGGTTTATCCATAAATAACCTCTTTATAGTTGTTTTAACAAATCTCCAGCGTACAACGCCCTTTTCTTATATTCAGGCATTATTTCTTCAAGATGATCTCTTATACTATCTTCATTATCTAAAACGAATTTAAAACTTTCTGTTAGCTCGTTTGTATTATTTAATCTTTGAACAGGAATAACATATCCTTCATATGTCCCAAACAAATCCTTTGCGATTCCTTTTGCTTTTATTGAATAGCCCATAACAAGCGTAGGAACACAAGTTGAATAAGCTGCAATTGTCGCGTGAGTTCTTGCGCCTATGAAGAATCTGCATCTGCTGATGAAGCCCTTCAGTTCTTCACAGTTACAATCGTCAATAATAACAACTCGGTTAGTTCCCTTGAACTTCTCATAAAGCTTACATAAAGGTTTTCGGTCATCTGTTTGCTCCCACACAACATGTGGAATTAAACAAATATTCATATCCGAATTGTTAATTATGTACTCTATTAGCCTTTGATAGTTTTTATAAGCAAGATTATCATTACTTTCATAGTTATTTATCATAGGGCTTAGATTGATTCCGACAGTGTTGCCCTCAATAAAGCCTTGCGGTAAAGGTAATTTTTTCTCTTCCAATAAAAAAGCGGAATCTGAAACCATTTTAGCCGCTATTCCGTGATTTTTTAACACTTCATAGGATAAAGATTCTCTGACAGTTATTAAATCAAATCCTTTTAAATCCTCTATCACTTCAGTAGTCATAAACTCTTCTTCAATGGAGCAACCCCAAAAAACATTATATTTACAATAAGTTCGTATTTCTTTATCTAGACAAACTCCTTGTTTTGCAGACCATGGATAGCAATAATTATCTCCTCCAATAGAAATAGCTATATTGTCTTTGAATGTATTTCGAATAAATGTTTTGTGTAGCGCATTAGAATCATTAAACAGTTTATAATTGATGTAAGCAATAATAAAAGAGATACTTTTTTTATTTAACTCATCAGTAGCTAAAATTGAATCGACAACTTGGTCTATGCCGTATTGGTAATCTTCCGATTTAGAATTTGACCATAGAATAACTTCGTTTCCAATACTTTTTTTTATTATTTCAGTTGTAGTTTTCACCAAAGCTTCGCAGCCATGATTAGCGCTTCCGCCATGCATATATAAAACTGTCTTCATTTTTTTACTTCTCTCAAAACCCTATTCCTAAAACAGCTCGGATTCTACATATTATTCCAAACATGTGTTTTGATAACATAATCCAAATCCTATATTTTTTATTGTCAATTGTTTTAATGGAGGGATAGTATTTTTTTGCAATATTTTTTATTCTTCTTAAATAATTAGTTTTATTTCTATCCTTTATGTTCTTTACTATCATCTGATAATGAAACATACAAGCACCATAAACGGAATTATTTGATATATCTTTCAAGGAAGGGTATTGCTCGCAAATGTAATTATGTCGTTCAATTAGCGCCATAAGACCATCGAGCCTTTTTAACGAATATCCCTTGCCCATAATGCTACCCGGTCTTGAAAAATAATAATACAACTTAGCGTCAATATAGGTTATTCTATCAGCTTCCGAAATAATTTTGTAAGTCCAAAACTCATCTTCGTTAATTACACCTTTAACGAATGGTTTAACTATAATCTGTTTTTTATAGAGTTTATTCCACACAACTTGTTTGAATTTATTTTCACAGATTAACATTGAAATAGCTTGCTCATCTGTTACAGTAGTTAAATTAAAAGTATCGACTTGCTGCAAGTATTCTCCGTTGTTTTTCGTTGTATCAAGTTTTTCGCATTGTATAATATCGCTTTTTTCAGCTGTCATGGTGTTAAACATTACTTCAAAAAAATGAATGTTTATCCAATCATCACTGTCTATGAAGCTTATGTATTCGCCCTGAGCAATGCTTAATCCAGCATTTCTGGCATCAGAAAGCCCGCCGTTTTCCTTGTGTATGACCTTAATTCGTATATCTTTTTTTGCCCATTCATCACATATTTTGGGGCAGCTATCAGGTGAACCGTCATCGACTAGAATAATCTCAAGATTCTTATAAGACTGATTCACAATACTCTCAAGGCATCGGTCCAGATACTCTTCAACCTTGTATATCGGAACGATTACACTTATTAATGATTCCATTTTAATTCACATCCCAGTTGGGTTTTCTTATTCTGTCGTACACCTTATATAAAAGGCAGTAAAAAAACGGAAGATTTATTATCATATAATAAGAAATAGTGTTCCTAGTGCCGCGAATTTCTTTTCTTTTTTTCATTTGAATTAATTCTTTTTTTATTTTCACTACTTCATCTGATTTTTTTTCTTTCTTATATAATGCTCGATAGTAGCCAAAAAAAGTGATAACCAGTCTGTCTGCCGCATATTTTTTTAAATTTCCTGTTACATTATCATACATAAATTTACAAACATAAGAGGAATCTCTATACTTTATCAATTCATCTGTTGTATTTGTCGATGAGCTAGATTCTCTTATAAAATAGTTATAAAAGCATCTATCTGCAAAAATTGTTTTGTTCGAACGTAGAAAAGCCTGGAAACAAAACAATACATCTTCATTTATACGCAGATCCTCATTAAGAAACAGGTCTTTAATCAACTCTTTTTTAAATACTTTATTACAAAGACTTCCGTTGAATCTTTCGCCTTTAATAAAACTTTCTAAAGCGTTCTCTTTATCTTGAATTATAATTTCATTTGAGTTGCCAATTAGGGTTGTCTCCTCATTCTTAATCCTTTTATAACTAAAATGGACGATATCGGTATTCTCATCAAACTGTCCTATAGCATATTCATAAGTATCCGCATCAACAGTATCGTCACTATCAACAAAAGTAATTAATTCTCCACCCGCATTTTTCAGCCCGCAATTTCTAGCATGCGAAACTCCGTGATTATTATTATGTATAACCTTTACGCTATCATGTTTACTTGCATACTCATCACAAATATCTCCACTACCATCAGTTGATCCATCATTTATCAATATTATTTCGATGTTTTTATAAGACTGATTCAATATACTATCAATACATCTTTGCAAATAATGCTCCACATTATATACAGGAATTATTACGGAAAGCTTCATAAAAACCACCTATTAAAATTCAGGTAATAAACGATAATCATCTGATACTATATATTTCTTAGCGTCTGAATAGCCTTTTTTCATAAATAAATAACAGTTTTTATCACCTTTTTTTACCTTGTAAGATAACCATTCAAATAATAGTTTCCCTGATTTATGATAGCTAAAGCATATTCGAGCCCATAATTTCATAAATGGATTCTTTTGCCTCTCATAAATAAACCGTTGCCAAAATAATCTTCTATTAAATCCTAAACAGTATTTAGGTGTTAAATTATTATTCTTTGTAGATGTCTTTGCATCGGCATGTACATAAAACCCATCAGTTACAACTATTGTTTTTATACCCATTAAGTATAATTTATAGAATAAGGTTTGATCTTCCATAGCGGCATAGCCATTCAAATCTATCCATTTTTCCTTATCAAATTGACATTTTTTTAAAGAAGCAATCTCAGAAAAAAAACATGTTCCGGCTGCAGATTGAGTATAATAATATGCCTTTTCCTTCTTCAGATGATTATTATACGAATATCCTGTTCCTTTCAAAACAGTACAATAATTCTTTTTGTTAAAAACAGTAGGTACAGCAGCTGATGTCAGGGCATCAATAATCTTACCCTTTTTCCCGTATGGTAAAAAGCTATACAAGGGAGCAATGGAGACCTTTCCCAATCCTTTTTGCAATGGAATAAACAATTTCGAAACAAAATCTTCGGGGAAATTTACATCGTCGTCACAAAATAAAGCGTATTCTGTTTTACACATTTTAAGGCCATATGTTCTTTGTGCAACCATACCCTTTGGAGAAAAATAAAACTTCTCACAACCAAGCCTTTGTTCAGGCAAATCATACCCCTCAGGCAAAACTACTATAACTTCTTTAGGCTGAGGTATTAATCTGGAAATAGATTGTAATAGTAAAAGGTATTTTTCATTAGCTTTTCCTAATGTTCTAATTATTACAGAATAATCAATTTCTTGCATTATAGTTACCTCATAACCTTAATAACATATCTTCTACTGCTTTAGTTGTTTTCTCTGTGCTGAAATACTTGCCGCGTTCTTTTGCTTTTTCCGCGTAATGACCAAGCAATATCGGTGTTGTTATCATTTTCTTTATACCTTCATACAAAGCTTCTTCATTGTTCTCGGTAATAATACCGTACTCATTATTTTCTCCGAGAAGCTCCTGCATACCTGAACACAATGTAGTAACAACAGGCGTACCGACAATCAAGGACTCAGTAACAGCAGTGCTAAAACCCTCGCTGAATGATGAACAAACAAATAAATCCATTTTTGAAACGTATTTGTACGGGTTGGTTTGATAGCCGAGAAATAGAACACAATCGCTGATGCCGTTCTCCTCAACAAACTTCTTTAATTCATTCTCTAACGGACCACTACCAAGAAAATACATCTGTATGCGAATGGATTCGCTCTTGAGTCTTTTTATGATCCTAAGTAATCTGTCATAACCCTTGACATGCTTGATTGTTCCAGTGGTTACCAAATTGATTTTGTTGTCGTCAAACTGAATATCCACTTTATCCTGAGCCAAACTAAGAATCTTATCCGATTCGATCGTATTATACAACACTTCGATAGGTCTGTTAAAACCAAGTGTTTTGGTGAAATAATCCTTTACCCATTCCGAAACACATACTGTGTTGTCAAATTGCGAATAACACTTTTTCGCTTCATCAAGGTCACGAAAACCTACTGCTGCTTCTTCGGGCGTTTCCATCTTACAGTGGATCCAGCTGACCAGCTTTGTACTTTTATCCGGACAACCGCTAATAATGCGAGCAGATGGCCCCTCAAGATAGGATATCTCAATATCATAATGCTCTTTGATATACTTCTTATGTAACACTTCCGGAGAGAAAAGTTTCATAACCTTACTGTTACCTGGAAAGGTTCTTTTGAAAACAGTTTTATAATGAACGTGAGATGCCAAAAACTGCTCGTTTACTCCGCCGCCAAACAAAGATAAAACTGTTATATCAAATTTTAATCGATCCATATTGTTAACAAGGTTAACTAGGACTTTTTCAGCCCCACCCTGCCCTAAATCATGGATAAGAAATAGAGTTTTTATCATAATCTTTTAATTGTTATACTTTTTCTTATGAAGAATGGAATAAACAGGACTTGGTAATAACCCTAAAGCTAAAGGCTTATAGCAGTAAATTGTATACTTTGATGGAAAGTTAAATCCTTTAATCATTTTTTTCTTTAATCTATACTCTGAAAGTCTAAACTTGAATTTTTTCCTTTTTATCGCATTTCTGTCTTCACGCATACTATACAAAGGCTCTTGAATGTTGTATGCTTTGTATCCGGCTTTATATAATCTTATCCATAAATCGTAATCCTCTAATCTTTCAACTTCTTTTGACGAGTTATAACCATTCAATTCTTTCATAATCGATGCTCTGATCATACATCCCGCATGACAAATCGGACTGCCATGAATAAAATCTATTGTTTCCGGTATTCTCTTATACTTAACTGTTCCGTAAATTCCGTCATTATCGTAAAGATTCATATTTGAACTTACAACAGCAAATTCTGGATGTGTTTCTAAAAAACGCAGTTCTTTTTCAAAACGAGTTTTATCGCAAATATCATCTCCATCCATACGTGCGTAAAACTCGCCCGATGCTTTTTCGATACATCTATTAAGAGTTGGAGCCAACGAAAGATTATGGCAATTCCTAAAAACCTTAATTCTAGGGTCTTCATCTGCGATTTCACATGCAATCTTATATGTATTGTCATAAGAACAATCATCATATAAGATTAATTCCCACTCTTTATAGGTTTGATTCAAAATGCAATTTACAGCATCAGATAATGTATCTTCACAATTATAAATTGCCATCAAAACGGATATCTTTAATAAACTCATAGTTAAATACCCCATTCATGCATCTGAAAACAATAAAAGAGAAAGTATAAAATAATCATTGCTATAGACAGAATTTTATAAGTATTTTCTTTAAAGAAATGTTTTAGTTCCCACGGCAATAAGATATAATTGAAAAGAGAAAAATAAATCGGCACTCTTCCCATATATATTCCGCTAATTGGCACAGATAAAAAATATAATCCAGCAGTAAACAACGACATGTTAATTGATATTTTAATAATACCCGGAGTATCATCACTAATCTGCCTTCTAAAAGCAATTGCAAGAATAGCTGGAACCGAATAAACTAATGCTCTTAAGATACTTGTTCCGTCATCTCCATCAAACTCTGATACCATATGACTATACGCTGTATTTTGCAAACTATCATCCATCATATTAGTAAACTGACCTGTAAAAACGATTGCCGTTAAGCATAACAGCAAAATAATCAGTGTTTTTTTATTAAATGGTTTTCCTAATGCTGCTAAATAAAGTGGTATAACAATCAGTGCAGAACGGTGAATAGTAAATAAAAGTAAAGCAATTACGATAAAGACTGCAATCTTTTTCTTTTGTATTAATGGAAAACAAGCAAAAAGAATCGAAACAGCCAAAAACTGCCTCACGCCATTCATCATCCAAGACATATAATCTGTTGAGGCAAAGAACAAAAAAGCACACAATACAACATTTGCACGATAATATCTATATGTCAGTGCAATTGACAATCCTTGAACAACTGCTACAATTATAAAGAAAACTCTATATTCATTGCTAATAAACTGTTTTATAAAAGAAATAAATAGAATAAAACCTGGATATTTAGAATCCCAATCAATATCTTTTAGAGCCTCATTTATTGACGATGGATTGATTTGGAACATACCTATATAAGCTCCTGTATCGCCATATACTCTAGCAAATTCCCACCCACGATAACCGGAAAGTAAAATAAGTGGAAGAAATACTAGAACGGTGAATAATAAACCTGGCTTATAATCAGATGGCGTGTTATCATTTTCTATGGTTTTAGTATTACTAATCAAAAGGCTATTCTTTTGTTGAAAATATACAAACGCCATTAATCCTAAATATATATAATACCATAAGTACCAATTAAAAAAAATGCTCATAGTTATATTATCCTATATTATCAATTTGTGTAATGATATCATAAAGCTGGTTTGAAATATAGTTGCATTCATATTTACCAACATTAAAATGTGACATTCTGTTATACATATCTCTATCGTTTATCAATTCAGCTACTGCCTTTCCCATAGATTCTGCATCATTTATTTTGACCAAAACACCATTCTTGTTATTATTTATTATCATTTTATGACCTCTATTATTTGTAGCAATTACAGGCAAGCCACAATACATAGCCTCAACGAGATTAATTCCGAAGCCTTCTCTAATACTGGATGCAGTACAAATATCTGAAGCATATAACAGTTCCCCAATATCATTGCGCCAGCCCAGAAGTTTAACGTAATCTTCTAAACCCTTACCTTTAATATATCTGGCTAAAGCACCATCTTCATGATCAGGACCCGGAAGAACAAGACATACATCTTCTCCGCGCTTCAAGAGAATATCCAACGCATCAACTAGCATAGTCTGATTTTTGTTTGGTAAAAGTTCCGCAACATAAATTAGAGCAGTTGTAGAATCAGAAATGCCTAATTCTTTCCTGTATGCGATTCTTGCTTCTATTGGGTTTTCGATATTCAATCTATCGAAATTAACGCCAACCTCTGGCACTAATCGACAATTTGTTTTCTTTGTAAACTTATTACTTGCCCTCTCATAATCTTCTTTATTCACCAAGAAGATTTCATCAGCGTAGTGGGCAAGCCATTTCTCAAGCGGATAATATAAAAACCAGTTGATTAGTGGTGCACCATCGAAGAAATGAAGTCCGTGTGCGCAATAGATGACTTTTGTTCCATTCTTTCGAGCTTTTCTTGCAGCCAATCTTCCAATCAATCCTCCAACGGGCGTATGGCAATATACGACATCGTATTGCCCCTCACAAATTATCTTCTTGAGTTCCTTTATTCCCTTTAATGTATTAAAAGTAAACGGGGAACGTTTCCAACAAGTATGAAACTGTTGGTCACACTCAGGGACAATTTCTTCGCCTGAGCAAGCAACATCTACAATCCATCCATGTTTTTTGAATGTCCTAATAGTAGGAATATGAAATTTTATAATATGTTCTTTTGCAACATTAGCAACAAAAAGGATTTTTTTCATACTCTCTTATCTTTCTTATTTTTTATCTAAACTTCCCGTTCCGCCCTCAACAACACCATCATGCTTAAACACGGAAGTTATTGAGCCAAAGAAACATTTGCAATCCCAGATTAGAGCGTGGAAGCCACCTTTTTTCAATGCGGTTGCATATTCACCATCCAATTTAGCTTTAACAGGTATTTCAAGTTCATCTCTGCCATTAATCTGTGCCCAGCCGGTAAGACCGGGCTTGATATCATTGGCTCCGTACTTATCTCTTTCAGCTACCAGATCATCCTGATTCCACAACGCAGGACGAGGACCGACAATGCTCATAGTACCTACAAAAATACAAAAGAACTGCGGTAGCTCATCGATTGAAGCCTTGCGCATAAACTTCTGCCATTTGGACAACACATCCTCCGCTTTGAACTGGTGGGTGGGCGTATCTTTGGGAACAGTAACGGGCATGGAGCGGAATTTGATAATAGAAAACAACTTTTTATGAATTCCGACCCTCTTCTGCTTAAAGAAAACAGGACCGGGAGAGTCGATTTTGATGATGATCGCAATAATAAGCATAGGAATTGCCAAAACGATAATCCCTAATAATGAAAGCACGATATCAAATAATCTCTTGATGATCTTTTCGTACATACCGATTCCTCAAAGTTTCAGATTTTAAAGAAAGCAGCAAACTTTTCTTCAAAGTGGCACAATTCCACATAATAGTCCATTTTATCCTATATATGATACCACAAAACTCTTTTAAAGTCAATTTTTTCACGAAAAAGATTCATACAGCAAATATGGGTTGTTTTAGATAATTTTGTAAATAAAGCATAAAAAGCTCTCGAAGCACCAAAACGCTACTTCAAAAGCTTTTAGATTCCATTAACTTTCAATTAGTTAGGCTCAGTTAAGACTGATAGGTATCTATCATATAAATCACAACATCCGGTTTATTTTCAGTAATATAATCCGTTACTGAATCTGTATAGCTTCTAATATCAATACTATCCAACTGTTTAAATTCTAAAGACAGGAACGGAGCAACCACACAGTCATATGAATCCAATACCAATAAAACTTTTTTGCCGTTAGTGATCTTATGATTCTTTATTTTGACCAGAGGATGATTTCCGCGCATATATGTGTCATAAGCTGTATCGTCCTTATTCAGCAGATTATCTGGTGTAATGCTTTCTTTATGAAGCATTGTTTTGAGCATTTGCTTAGTGTTGGAGGATTTGCGTTTACCAGTTATCAGCAAGCCTATATACTTACCTCCCTCGGCGAGGTAGCAGATTGGGAGCAGGGCTTTATGTTTTCCTAAAGTTTTGTAGTCTCTGCGGACTTTGGTGTTCATCGTCTTGAAGCCCTGGCGGAGGAGGCCGTTCTTGCCGACAGTGCCTTCACTGCGGTCGGAAATGTATTTGATTTCGCGGTAGCGATTCATGTCTTTGGTGCCGAAGTTGCCGCCGCTGAGGATATCGTTCATCAAGCCATCAAGCGTCGCGTCGTCCAGCTTATGGCTCTCCACAGCCTCCAGCGTCCAAACTCTGTTCGGAGCGCCGAGATAACGGATACCGAGCAGGGTCAGCACTTGGGCAAATCGCCAGAGTCCGAAGTTCTTGAGCTTTTTCTCGAAAAACTCACGGAACTCTGCGTCGCTCAGCGCAGAAGCGAACACCACCCAGTCGCAGAGGTGACGCAGTCCGACGCCCTCGCTGGTCAGGTGGGACGCAGTATGCAACAGCATGATCAGCCCGTGATGGAGCTTGTCCGGCAGGCGGCAGGTTTAGCCGTCGACTTCTGCGACTTCGGCTGTCGGGATCGTCTTGTCCATCTCTGCCCTGATTAGCTCTCCGATCTCATTGTTCGGGATGCCGTTGACGCTGTGGTGCAGCTCCCAAATGCTCATCGGCGGGCGGGTGTAGGCGATATGGATGCCATCGTCCTCTTCTCCGTGATTGACCGCAAAGCCGATGCTCTCGAGCAGCTTGCCCGCCTGAGAAACATTCTCTTTCGCTACAAGAAAATCCACGTCGCCCATCGAACGCAGATTAGGCTCGGGGTAATACTTCGCGGAAGCTAAGCCTTTTATTGCAACATAAGGCATTTTATTGGTTGTCATCAACTCATGGAGCTCGCTGCGTTCGGCAAAGTTCTGCGTACCGGCTATTGCGTAACGGAAGAATTCTTCGTTGCATTCTGCGTACTTTTCGGCACTGAGTTTCTCCTGTAACTGACTATCTAAAACGGAGAACGCTAAAGGACCGCTTGCGCTTTGCTTTCTTCAACAAGAGGCATAGGCTGATTTGTCGCTGCATCCGGCGCTTTCTTGCAGAATAACGCCGCGTTGATCACCTGCAACAATAGGCTATGCACATCATTCATCAGACGGTCTCCTTTCCTTTGTTTTATTGAACAGCTTTCTCCACAACAGCGCGAGCAGATAGGCGCAACTGCCGATTGCAGTACCGAGCGTATTACATATTACATCATCGGTTTCTGCCAAGCCGAGATGAGCGAAAAACTGGATGGCTTCGACGGTAACGGACAGTAATAATCCGACTAATATCGTCAGCAGGATTCGTTTTCCAGTACCGCCGCCGAACACGAACGGCAAGGATAATCCCAATGGCACAAACAGAAACACATTCATCAGCATGGAGCGGTAAAATTCCGGCTGGATCTTCGCTCGCTCAAAGGATGAGAACGGGATAAAATCAGCTCCTACGCCGCTTTCGCCGCGAGAAAAAACAGTAATGTACAGAATTGCACCGATTGCGATTACTGCCATGACTGCACCGATGATCCGCACATATTTGTAAAATGCCGCGCCAATCACCGACCATAGGATATTTTTCTTTCATCTCTGCCAGATACCGTTGGATCGCTGTCGCGTCAAGGATACAGATTTCTCCATCCGAATCCACATCAGCGTCGATGCGATTAACTGCTTTTATCTTCGCTAATCCAACAATATCTCTTTGAATCAAGGTACAATCGACAATCATGATTGCACCGTCACCATCGGCGTCGCCAAGTAAAACCGTTCGCTCTTCTGCCAAACTGATACAAGCGTAGAAATGTTTTCTCTGCCGAGCAGCCTCGTTTGGGCGGTAAGCTTATCCAGCTTCAGCCAATCTTCACGGAAGATGTAGTGGAGCTTTCGAGGACTTACATGTTGATATTTCGGTAGGAAGCCGAGCTTGTAGCAGTAATGCAGATACAAGCCGTATAACCCGCCGACCTTTTTGATTTTGTCCTCCCTTGTGGGGAGTCGGTATTGGCGCAGAACGATCACCGCAGGTTGGAACGGTCGCAGACCGAGTCGGTCATAGTTTTCATTCAGCCTGCGCATGATCGCCTCGTTGGAATATTCCTCACCTAGCTTATACAAACGGATCGGTTTGTTATATCCTTTCGGGATTACCGTCCAATACTTACGGTTAGCGCTCAGCTGATACCGATAGCTCATCTCATCAAGTCGGTGCATCAGCTCCGTTTTGTTGCGGCTCCCCCTTATCGCCTCGTCGAGATTCTCACGAACCATGCTGTAATGAGTAGGAATACCCGCCTTCTCCCTGTGATAATAATATGAGTTCTGTTTGGTATAGTCGAGATTCGGATCATAGTACAATCCAAATTCCCGACAAACATCATCGGCGATATGGCGAAATTTGATCCATGCCTTTTCTTCGTTCTGCAAACGCTTTCCATCGATAAACGAAACGGAGTTAATAACGAAATGACAATGAGACGAGTTTTGTCAAGGGTATTTTCTGAATTGTTAGTTTTTTTTTCACAAACTCATTATTTGTCTGTTTTTTGCTTCCTTAAGCGCTTGTTCACAACTTTGTATACGATTATTTGTGCGTTTTTCATAATTGAGATAATGTATTTTTTCTGTTTTGCTACATAGGTTTTATAGAAAAAACAGAGTAAACGTGTTACAATATATATAATATTCATTAATACTGTCGAGTTTTGATGATAAATAGAAACAATGCAGAACACATTTAATGTCAGAATGTATAATCCAACAAGGTGTAGAGAGGAGGAACTATAGTTGACAAAAGCTATAAACGATGCTACGCTCACAAAAGCAGGAGATACTTTTCAGCATTTAATCGCATTAAAAGATTGCTTTGATATGGACATTGGAGAAACTTTGCAAATTGAAGTAAACGGAGACGTTAGCGTAATCAATAGCAAAGGAGGGCGTTTCCAGAAGGAAGTGAAACATCACTTTGATAATCAAACTTTATCAGATCGAAGTGTTGATTTTTGGAAAACGTTAGCTAACTGGTATGAAGATTATGATAGAATCAAAGATTTTACTTGCCTAATTCTATACACTACTGCAAGTATGGCGAAAACATCTTTTGAGAATTGGAATGAAAAATCAAAAGAAGATAAGCTGGGTATAATGCTTAAAATTGGAAAAGAAAGCAAAAAAGCAGAAGATTCTTTCAGAAAACAATATAATAGGATTTTTAATGCGGACTACAACAAAGAACGGTTATTAAATATTCTAGATAGATTCAGAATAGAGTTTTCACAAACATCATTGGTTGGAATATCAAATGATTTTGCAAAGCATATCGGTTACATTCCAACCGAAAACAGAGATTCTTATATCGGAGCTTTGCTTGGATTAATACAGATAAAAGTAAAAGATCCTCCACACAAATGGGAAGTTACAAGAGAAGAATTTGACGAGCTACTTCAATCCCAAACGGCTGCGTATGCAACCAAAGGAATTGCCCCACTTCCTAATGAATTTGCAAAGACTGATGTTCCTTTAGCGGATATGCCGAGGCTCAAACAGAAAACGTTTGTTGCCGCTATCCGTGAAATAAAATATGATCAAATGATTCCATCTGCAATTTCAGATTATTGGAAAGCTGACACAACAATCGCCAAGTATTTTCGAGACAATATTATGTATTTACAAAGTCTTGATTCTTATATAGATAACTTGTCTGAACAAATGAGATATACAAAAGAAAAAAGTGAACTTGACGCTGAAGGGAAAACAGAAGCAGAACAGATCAAAGCATCAAAACATCTTTACAATGATATTATGCGTTGGGATGCAAAAGATTTTGGCTCGATCGTTCGTAACCAAGGATATTTTCAAAGAGGTGTCATACATAACATAGTAGATGAATCAGATTTTATTTGGAGAGTAGGTAGAGAAAAAGATGAGCATCAATAATATCAAAATACTATCTTTAAATCCGCATTTCTATTCTTTACTCATTCAAAACTTCTTATCAGGATACGGGAAGCCATGTGATATCAAATTATTATTCATGGCTATTCCGATTTTGATATATAAAGAATCACGAGAAAAACTTGTTAGAGCCAATAAGAAGAGCCGTATTGAAACATTATTTCAAGATTCTCAAACTATCGAAGATAGTAAAATATCTGGAAAAACGCGGTTGTCCGGTTATATTGATAGGTATAAAGCATTAATGCCTTACTGCAAAGAAGCGTTAATTATTTTATCCTCTGAAAGCAAAATAGCCATGCGTAATCAAAAAATAGTTGTTACAAAAAAAGATAAGTATGACAGACACGACGGAATAATAAAAGAGTGGACAAGATGCGCATATTATCTTGGAATCGTTTTCTCAAAGGCAACAGAAGATCATTTGTCTTATTACTTAGGAGTTGATGCCGAATGAAAAGTTACATAAAAGCTATTGTCATTTTCAACCAAGACGGAGAAAAAAGGACAGTTCCGTTAGAAGTGGGCGTTAATATCATTACCGGAGAATCGAAGACCGGAAAAAGTGCATTGGTTGAGATAATCGACTATTGTTTGTGTAGTGCTCGGTGCACGATACCAAAAGGGAAAATAACTGAGTTTTCTTACTTATACTCCCTAATAATGGTAATAGGTGAAAACTCATATATAATTGCTCGCTATAATTGGGAGAATGGCGGAAAAATGCATTTTTCAAAAGAATCCATTGACTTTAATCCTAAACAATTAGAATTAAGTTATTTTTCTGAAAAGCCAGTTTTACCATATAGAGATGTGCAAAGTGATATTGAGTCTGTTTTAGGCTTACTAGTAACAAATATGGTTACTGATGTTGACCAAAAGAGCAAGAAAGCTTCCTTGAGAAATATGGTATCTTATATGTTTCAGCATCAAAATCTTATGGCAAGTAAGTTTGCTTTGTTTTATCGGTTCTCTGATTTTTATAAAAGAAAGGATATAATAGATCAGTTTCCTGTTTTTGCAGGAATGATAAGCCAAGAATACTATAGCGATCTGATTCAGCTAAACAAACTAAAGAGCGATTTAAAGCAGCTGTATAAGAAACAAAAAGCAAACGAAAAAAGTAATTCTTATATAAGAGATGCTTTATCACTGTTATTATCGGATTATTTTGCCCTGCTTGATCAGGAATTTGATAGCAACGCTTCGGTTCAGGATATGCTAAGAACAGCATCTAATCTACCCGATTTTGATGATTCACAGCTTTTTGGCGAAGCTGGATTAGCAGAACATTATAGCTCATTACAAGCAGAATTAGAAGAATTAAGGGACAAAGATAGAGAAATTGTAATAAAAATAAATAGTCTTGAACAAACGTCAGATAAAGGTCACGACTTTCATGAAATGTTGAAGGAGTTGAAAGAAAAAACAGACGCATCAGAAATAACAACCAGCGAATACACTTGTCCTCTTTGCGGACACGATTGCCAAAATTTATCTGAAAAAGATTTGGAAATAACTAAGGCATCGGAGTGGCTAGATAATGAATTAGCAATCACTGAGAAATATACTACTGATTTTTCTGAAGATATCAGAAAACTTAAAGAAGCACACTCGAATACAGAAAAGAGAATCCGAACTGTTTGGAAACAGATTAAAACCATTGAGGAAAAGTTCATTTCGTCAGAAACTCTTACTTCTAAACGGGCTAAGGTTAATTATGCTAAATCAAAAATTGCCTTGTATGCTGAAATGAACAGTGCCGGCCTTTTTGAAACAGTAGATGAAGATATCGAGAGTCTCAAAGAAGAGATATCCAAACTAGACGAAAAGATTAAAGGCTTTGATGTTGAGAAGAAGATGCAAAAAGCGGAAGCATTTTTATCAGAAAATATGAATCGCCTTGCATTAACTCTTGATTTTGAAGAAGAGTATAGACCCATTGATTTAAACTTTGGATTAACCGACGGTAGTTTCGATATTTATCATCATCAGAATAATCGTGAAAAAATTCATTTATATGAAATGGGAAGCGGAGCAAATTGGGTTTCTTGTCATATTGCATTGTTTTTGAGCTTTCTTCGTTTCTTTGCAAAACAAGAGAAATCTCCAATGCCTTTAATTCTGTTTTTCGATCAACCCAGTCAGGTGTATTTCCCTCAGGGAGATGAAAATGAAAAAGAGGTTGCTCAAGCTGATTTAATCGCTGTCAATAAAATGTACACTACCATTTTTAATGAAATAAAGTCAATTGGGGAAGATACGAAAACTCTCCCTCAAATCATTATTGTCGATCATGTCGATGGTAATAGATTAGAGTGTAAAGAAGAGTTTGAAAGTTATATTAGATGCAACTGGAGAAATAATACTGGATTGATTTAAAATAATTACTTGTGTATAACAAATAAAATGCTGACAAAGTTGTGCTATGCAACAGCTTTGTCAGCATTTTAAGAAAAAATTGTATTAACTTATTTTGTGTATCAATTTATTTTCAAAGTGATTGAATTCTATGTATTATCGCTGACTAGCCGATAATAAGCATTAGAAGTGATCTTATACACTATCGCATAGAAAATCGCAAAGATCACGAAGCAAGCGGCGGTGGTCATGATTAACAGCACATTATTCATTAAACCGAACATCAGCAGGAGTTTACTGACAATCGGAAAGGCAAAAGCCAGGTGAAGTCCTGCGAATACCAACGGCAGGAAGAATACTGTCAGAAGCTGCGAGTTGATGCTCTTGCGGATCTCACGCTTTGTCATACCGACCTTCTGCATGATTTCAAAACGCTTTTGATCCTCATAACCCTCGGAAATTTGCTTGTAGTAGATAATCAGCACCGCCGCCGTCAGGAATACCAAGCTTAGAACGATACCGAGATAGAACATTCCGCCGTATAAGCTATAAAAGTTATCTCTGTTTGCCTCACGGCTCTCAATACCGATAGAATCAAACCTGTGAGAAGCATAACTGTCTGATGAAGCTATTGTTTCACTTAATCGATCTCTCAAATTTATCTGCGTTTCGGCATCTTTTTCTGTATCGAAATAGTAGTAGCTGTGAAACTGTACCATGCGGTTACCGTTGTAGTCGGCAAGCGTATCAATCCCTTGCAAAGCATCATTGATATCGGGGACAATCAGATAAATGACGGGGACAAGATATTCAATGCTATCTTTTGGGACGAACAGCTCTTTTGGACGGTCAACAATCGTAAACTGATTACCCGCTTTAAACGAAATGGTACTTTCTTTATAGTCATATCTGCTTGATACCATCATCGCTTCACCGTCGTTTAAGCTGATATTTGTACCGCTCATTCGGTTATAGTCATCAAGCGATAAAAAGTAAAACAAGACTACATTCTGATAAGAATATACCGAAAATTGATTCACTGCCGTAACATCTGTTTCGACGGTGTTTCCTTGAATTTGTCCTGTTATACTTGCATCATGATAATCGACTATGTTGGTCGGAGTGACATCATATTCTTCGCAAATAATACTGACCTCAGATGGCAGACCTTTAATATCTGCTTCACTCTCTTTATCAAGGTCGCTGTATTGGAGCGTAATATTGATTTCTCTTGGATAGCGGTCACGGATAGCGCCTTCTCCGCCGCTATATAGACTTGCGGTTGAGGAAATCATCACCAGCACCATTGCAGCAAGAATACAGATAGAAGCCAATCCCGCTCCGTTGCGCTTCATTCGGTACACCATTGACGATAATGATACAAAGTGATTGGCTTTGTAATAATAACGCTTATTCTTTTGAAGCAGTTTACAAAACAGAACCGAACCTGCAATCATCATTAGGTACGTTCCTGCAATCACAAGGATAACTGCCACAAAGAAACCCATAAGAGCAGTTAAGGGATTTTCAATTGTAAGCGAAATTGTATATCCACCCGCAAGAAGTAATGCACCTAATATTCCCAAAAACCAATTACCCTTTGGCGGTTTTTCGCCGATATTTTCGCTTTGCATTAAGGAAATGATGCTTGAAAATTTAATTTGTCTGAGAGCGTTCAAAAACAGCAATAAGAATATCACGCCAAACAGTATCAATGACATTAATATCGAACTAACAGAAACAGAGACCTGATAAGTCACCTCGCCTTTCATAACGAGAGTCAGTGCCAGCTCCGCCAGCTTTGACAGAGCAATGCCAATCAGCAAGCCGGATACTGCTGAAAATGCATAAATAATCAATGTTTCCCAGAACAATATCACACTGATATTTCGTTTACCCATTCCGAGAATATTATATAAGCCGAATTCCTTTTTTCGTCTACGAATCAGAAAGGAATTTGTATAAAAAAGGAATATCGCTGAAAAGATCGCAATAACCCACGTTCCTAAGCCTAAAACCACTCTTATGGTAGCAATCCCCATTATGTTGGATAATGCTTCTGTCGCTTGTAAAAATGACATGATGTAATATATCGTCACCATAGCGACGCAGGTCAGGATATACGGGAAATACATCTGCTTATTTTTTCGGATTCCGTCAAGGGCGAGCTTGGGATAAAAGCCTGCTTTCATCTTCGCTCCCCTCCTGTCGCAAGTAATGTCAGGGTATTGGAAATCTTCTCATAAAACTGTTCGTCAGTGTTATCTCCACGGTAAAGCTGATGGTACACCTCGCCGTCCTTGATGAATAAAACTCTGTTTGCCGAGCTTGCCGCTTTAACGGAATGGGTTACCATAATAATTGTCTGACCGTTTCGGTTGATCAGATTGAACATTCTCAGCAGTTCATCCGAGGACTTGGAATCCAGCGCACCTGTCGGCTCGTCTGCAAGAATTAGCTTGGGTTCGGTGATGATCGCCCTTGCCACCGCCGCTCTCTGTTTCTGACCGCCCGAAACCTCATACGGATATTTCTTTAACAGTTTATCAATGCCGAGCTGTGCGGCTATCGGCTTGATTTTTGCTTCCATTTCTCGGTGGGATTTGCCCGACAATACTAGAGGAAGATAGATGTTGTCCTCTAATGTGAATGTATCAAGTAGATTAAAATCCTGAAACACAAACCCGAGATTGTCTCTGCGGAAGGCAGAAAGCTGAGAATCCTTAATTTGTGACAGATTATTGCCGTTCAGCAATACCGTACCGCTTGTCGGTTTGTCGAGTGCAGCTAAAATGTTTAACAAGGTGGTTTTTCCTGAGCCTGACTCACCCATTATGGAAACATATTCGCCTTGCTCCACTCCAAAATTAATGTTTTTTAACGCTTCGACTTTATTACCGCCAAAGCGAGTGGAGTAAATCTTTTTTACTCCGTGTACTTCCAACATACTCATTGGTTTTCCTCCTATCATTTCGATAAGGATATTATACCAAATGAGGGAAATGTATCGCCATCGAATCGGCTTACATTTCCCTCTTCGTTTCTTACATTTTCGTAAGGTTTATTCAAATCTTAGTTTATTTTGACTTAAATCGAGATACATTCTTGTGCCTTGATTCAACTTAGATTCCGCCGTAATACCGATACTCAGATTATCGCAGATCCGCTTGCAGAGGTACAAACCAAGCCCGCTTGCATGAGCGTCGATGCGTCCGTTGCCGCCTGTGTAGCCTTTTTCAAACACTCTCGGCAAATCTTCCTCTGCGATGCCGATGCCTGTGTCCTCAAAACATAGAAGTGAGGGCTGCGGCATAGATATTTTTACACTTCCTTTTCGGGTGTACTTTAATGCGTTGGAAAGCACTTGCTCAATAACAAATGAGAACCATTTTTCCTCGGAAACGATTGTTAAGTCACAAGGCTCAAACTGCAACGATAGTTTTCTGCGGATAAACTCAGAGGAAAATTTTTTGACAGACTTTTTGATGATTTCATCAACGCTGTATTCCTTGAATACATAATCGCTCGATTCCGAATCCAACCGCAAGTACGCTAAGACCATTTCGACATACTGCTCTATGCGGGATAAATCCGATAGAATTGTCCGTGAAAGAGCCGAATCATCATTTTGCAAGGTGAGCCGCATGGAAGCAATCGGCGTTTTGATTTGATGAACCCATACGGAATAGTAGTCCATCATATCCGAATATTTTTCCGATGTTCCTTTCTCAATGTTGATAACTTCCGCTTTTAGATTGTGTATGATATCATTGTACTCTGAATCATAAACATTGCTGATCTGCGGGAGTGAGGTAATCATATCAGCGGTAAGGCTTTTGATTCTGTCAAGCTCCCGAAAGTTTTTCACTGTTCTGTTGAAATCAAAAGCAATGATGACAAAACCGATGAAGAAATTGAGAATTGTCGGATACAGCACCGCCTGAATCGGCAACTGATACAAGGCAAAGGTAACCACTAAAACAGCTGCGAAAAGAGCGAATGTGATAATCACTGTTAATTTATCTTTTATGTAAGCTATAAAAAGCTTCATTTGATTTCCTCTATTCTATGATGTAACCAACTCCGTGTTTGGTAGCGATAAAATGATTCAGTCCGTAGGAATCAAGTTTTTTCCTCAACCGATTGATATTGACGGTGAGAGTGTTTTCGTCTACAAAGCAATCCGTTTCCCACAAGCGTTCCATCAGCTTTTCACGGCTGACGACCTTGCCCTTGTTTTCCATCAAGCATAGCAAAATTCTGTATTCGTTCTTTGTCAAATCAATCCTGCTATCCTGATAGGTCAGCGTATTGTCGCCCGTTTTGAGAAACGCTCCCCGGTGTTCAAGCACAGGAACGCTCTCCGCAAAGTCATAGGTACGGCGCAGCATTGCATGAATCTTTGCCATCAGCACACTTTGGTCAAAGGGCTTTGAGATAAAATCATCTGCACCCATATTCACCGCCATCACAATATTCATATTATCTGCTGCCGATGAAATAAAAATAATCGGAACCTTTGAGATTTTTCGAATCTCACCGCACCAGTGATAGCCATTGAAAAACGGCAGCGAAATATCGAGCAGGACGATATGCGGCTGAAACTCAGCAAACTCAGCCATTACATTGCGAAAGTCCTCAACAATGTGCACTTCAAAATTCCAACTTTCCGCCTGAACTTTTATAGCGTTCGCTATGCCTATATCGTCTTCTATAATCAATAGCTTGTACATTATTCGACCACCTAATAATTCACATAATAAGAGCAAAATTGCAACACACGATTCTTCAATTAAATTCTATCATGAAATCAAGAATATGGCAATAGAAAAACCGCTAAGCAGGAATTATCCCACTTGACGGCGGTATATATTTATCTCTTACGCTCGTGAGGTTTTCTATTTCTCTGTTGTTGTACTTGTTTGTGCTGTTGATAAGCGTATTCACGAACGGCTCGCATATCAATATCGTCGTTGAGCTTCATATCTGCGTCACTTACGCTGCTGAAAAATGTGCTGCGAGAGAAATGTTTGCCGTATGAATCTGAAATCTGATTAAGAGCATTACGTTCTTTATCGGAGCGATTTTCCAAACGCGCTTTTCCAAATTCGCCTGCATTGAATTCTTGGGATTGCTCCTTATACTCAGCGTACTGCTGTAAGGCTTCGTTTAGCTCCGCGGTGTATTTTTCTTCTCGTCTGTCTAACTCTGCAAGGGCAGAGTTCATTCGGTCAAGACTGTCATTGACCGTAGATATATCTTTATCGTCGGTACGTTCCATAGCGGTAAGCAAGCGAGCTTTTTCGGATTTCAGTTCTTCAATTTCTTCCGTCAGCTTAGCGATACGGCGGGCTAAATCACGGTGAGTGATGACCTTGATAGTGGGAGTGGACTTCTTCTGATTTTGAAGCTCCTTCCGTTCCTTCTTCTTTGCGGTGATATGTTTGACGATACCCTTGTAGCTTTCATAGTTCGCCTTCAAATTCTTAACATAATCGGTAATATTGCGCTTGCCGATTTTGGTGTGTAGAATATGATAGCTTATAATGATAACCTTTTCACGCAGAGATTCCATCGCTTCGGCGAGGGTGGGGACGGTATTTTTGACCGCCTGTGAGATTTTCATAAACGCAGCTTTCAGCTCTCGTAGCAGAGCGTTGTCTACTTTGATTTGACGGTTGATTTCACAGCGGTCAGCGATCAATCCTCTGCGCTCCATAGCTTGCGCGACATAGCCTTCGTGGATCGTCGGTTGTTCGTCAATCCCTCTGGCGGCATGGCTGCGGTGGTCAATATGAACGTCGGAGCGATTCGCTTCGTCGAGATATTTATTCGAGATCTGCGCCCAATTCTCACGCCAAGCGACAAGCTGCTTGTCGCTGTTCCAACGGGCTGTGATGGGATTCTGCCGCCCGTATTTCGTGCTTTTCGGATATTTGTTGGCTCGTTCATAGCCGTGTTTTTCTGCTTCGGACGGCGGCAGATACACCTTCTTATTGCCAACAAAATATTGATATTGCTTCTCCCAACCCTGTGATTTTGCTTGCAGAAACTCGGCGGCTGTGAAGCCCTTTTCCTCTCCGTTACGCTTGCACAGGTATTCCTTTTCGGTTTTGTATTGCCACTTGCCTTTGTCGTCCAAAGGTCTGACGGTAAGCATAATATGAGCGTGAGGATTGTGACCGTCGGTGTCGTGAATAGCAACGTCAGCACACATACCGTCTGTAACGAAGTTGCTTTGTATATAATCTGCCAGCAGATTGATCCATTGTTCTTTGCCGAGTTCAACGGGCAAAGCGACAACCAACTCACGGGCAAGTCGGCTGTCCTTCGTCTTTTCGGCACGTTCAACAGCGTTCCAAAGTTCACTCCGATCTTGCCACTTCTGAGGAGCGTTTTTGGGTAAAAAGATATGCTCCCACACAAGACCGTGCTTGCGGGTGAAGTCGTGGAGAACGCCGTCGTAATCGTTCAAAATTTTGGAGCAGCTCATATATGCGGAAGCCGCAACAGCGCTTCTGCCTGTACTGCGGCTGATAACTTTTGCTTCTAAATGGTAAATTGCCATAACATTTTATCAAGCCTTTCCATAAGATTTTTGTTTCTTTTTATAAAAAAGAAATTGGGTGTCGCTGCAGCGATACCCACGATGTCAAGGCTGTGGCACAGCGTTGACAATGCGGTTGTCGGACAGGCAACCGCACGGAAGGTGACGGCTCTGCGGCGGCTTCCGCAAGGCTCCGACGGAGCCGCAACCCTCGGAGAGCGCACGTCTGCTTTAGCAGTACCACCGCTTGCTTCGCAAGTGGTGAGTAAGTGCGCCCTTCGGGATAAAAGAAGAAACGCTCCGATTTCTCGAAGCGTCCCATTGATAACGATTATTTGATTAGACTGCATAGATAGCCCTCCAACTGTTCCAGTGACATTTTCCGTACTTGAGGAAGTGCCTTCTCTAAGATAGCTCCCTCTTGGATGAGCCGATGTGTCCGTGCTGCTCGCTCCTTTACACGGTTACGAGCCTGTGCTTCTTCCAATCGGTGCTTTGCCTGTAAAAATTCTTTCTCTGTGAAACTCATTAAAAATACCTCCAATCAAAAAGGCGGCTTGTGAAATTGCTCTCACAAGCCGCCGCAGCGTTAATTGTTATTCTGTTTTTGTTCTTTATGCTTTTGCCAACGTTTTCTGTTGTAATTCCTGTTGCGGCATTTCACACAACAGAATTTTGCATTGGTTGATTTTGAAATAAAGGTCTTGCCGCACTCCCAGCACTTCACCTCGAAATTCTTGCCGACGATGTGCTCGCCTGATTTGATTTTCTGGTAAAGCTCCCGTTCATATACACGCTTTTTCCTGAGCTGTTCCTGTCGCTTGATTTTTTCTTCGCTCAACTCCGGTTCGGGGATTTCAAACTGTCCGATAAAATTCAGATAGATATCAACGTCCTGCATACGCTCGCCGTCAATATAGTACGGAGCGTGGACGAGTATCTTGTCGATGAATTCATTGATCATCGGCGTAGTCAGTTCAGAGAAGTCGGTGTACTTTTTTGCCAACGCAAGAAACTGTTCTGCACGGACGGTATCTTCTTCTAACGTAGATAACTGTTGCTCGGTCTCGGTCACAAAAGCGGTCAGCTCTTTTTGCTCCGCTTCGTACTGCGCGAGCAGGCTGTCAAAGCGCTCCTCGGTGATCTTGCCGACGGCGTAGGATTCATAGAGCTTCTTGATGATTCCGTCAAGCTCGTTGATTCTCCTGCGGCTCTTGTTCAGCTTTCGCTTGGCGTCCTTGACCGCTTCCTTTTGCCGAAGCTGCGAAGCGGAACGAATATCATCTAAGAATTTATCCTTATCCTTGATAGCCGAAGCGCAAGCCGCTTTGATTGTCTCAAGAATCAACACCCGAAGCGCCTTTGTTGAAATGCGGTGTTTAAAGCACACGGTGTCCTTCTTACGAAAACTGAGAGTATAGGTTGAGCAATCATAAGTATCGCCCGGGTACTTTTTCTTTTCTATATCGCCGCGTGTGCGGTGGTTATACATCTTCGCTCCGCAATCAGCGCAGAACACAAGCCCTGTCAGCGGATTGGCTGCACCGATCGTATCAACACGTCTCGGCGTTTTAATAAGCTTTTGAACAAGCTCCCAAGTTTCTCGGTCAATGATCGGTTCGTGCGTGCCCTTGAAAATCTGCCAATTCTCTTTTGGATTGGCAACGGACTTTTTATTCTTATAAGATTCTTTATGCGTACGGAAATTGACGGTATCTCCCGCGTACTCCTGCTTAGACAAGATAGCTTTTACAGTGGCTTCGTTCCAAGAATACGGATGCGAAATATCGGTTTTGTATTTCCAAAGCCCCGTGCCGTGCCTTGCGTGATAAACTGCTGGAGTTTCGATCCTTTCGTTGTAAAGAATCGACGTGATTTCAAAAGGTGTTTTCCCTTCGATAGTTAACCGATAAATACGGCGGACAACCTCGGCGGCTTCTTCATCGATCAACCAATGGTTTTTATCGTTCGGATCTTTTTTATAGCCGTAGATGGCAATGTTCGTCAGCGGTTTACCCGATTCGCCTTTTGTGCGACAGGCGGCTTGCTGCTTGCGGCTGAGATCACGCAGATACCACTCGTTCATCACATTGAGGAACGGTGCAAACTCATTGCTGTTCTGGTCGTCGCTGTCTACGCTGTTAGCGATAGCGACAAAATGAACGTGGTATTGGCGGAACATTACCTCGGTGTAAAAGCCTGTTTGCAAATAATCTCTGCCGATTTGGGACATATCCTTCACAAGAACGTGCGCCACCTTGTCGGCTTCAATATCTGCAATCAGCCTTTTCCAAGAAGGACGGTCAAAGTTGCCGCCCGAATAGCCGTCGTCGGTATAGTGGACGAGGTTTTCATACCCCTGCTGCCTTGCGTAGGTTTCGAGGTACGATTTTTGATTGATGATGGAGTTGCTGTCTCCGGCGAGTTCATCGTCACGGGACAATCTCTCATATAATGCTGTAATCTTTCCTTCAGTCTGTTTTGCTGCCATATCAGGCGCTCCTTTCAGACTGTCGGCTCATTTGTGGTAAATTGATTATACCACAAGCCTCGTTATTTTTAAAGGCTTCATTGCGAACAATTCGCAAAATTTTAGCTTCCATTGTTTCGCCGCTCTCTCTGCAAAACACCTTGACGTTATAGGTGGTCTTGCCGATACGGCGAATCATCGTTGTATAGTTGTTGGTCAATATATTACCTCCCATTGAATTTAGTAATTGATTTGTGTATAATGAATTTAGTCAGTTCCTTAATCTGTAACCCCTAAACTGAAACATTGATAAAAACACCGTGCTAACGTAAAAATGCTCTCCAAAAGCCGCGTGAACAGTGGCTTTCAGAGAGCAAAAGCGTTACATTTCAGACTTGTTTGCTCGGTGTTTTCTCACACGTTCTGCTGTTTGCCGACGGCGAGCTCCTGCGGCACATCGCTCTGAACAATACGCCTTTCGTCCAACAGAAGCAAAGAGCTTGCCGCATTGTTGGCACTTCTTAGTGGGTATGCCTTTGAACAAAGCGAACAACTCGGCGTCGGTAGGTAATAGAGCTTGCTCGTAATACTTGCACAGCTTGCTGTCGGTAAAGCCTACGCTGAACATATAGCACTCCGTTTCAAGCGGCAGGCAGCCGTACTCTTTGCTGTAGTTGGCACAACATTTAGTAACGTGTTTTCTGATACGGTTTTTATCTCTTTTTGATAATTCTGCCATAACGTTTCCTCCTTCTTTATTGATAGAAGTAATCTGAAATAAAGAAAACAGATTACCCCTCCATATATAGGAGAAATTCGCTATGGTTTGCGGAACTGTTTTTGAAAAAATTTTTATAATATTTTGGGAGGTGAATTTGCGGTGGATGATTACGAAGAACTATTAGCCGAGCAGGAAGAAGAACATCTCGCCGAAGCGTTAGCTGAAGAACATCAGGCAGAGTTGGAAATACAGCTTGAGCAAGACGAACAGCCACCGCAGATTGACGAGCCGCCCGAAACCAAAAAGCTGAAAAGAGATTTACAGCGTGAAGCGCTCGCACGATTGGAAAACGCCGCAAGGACAACCGATGATTTTCAGAATGTGGTGTCTTGGTGGAATCGGCTCGACAGTAACCGTGAGCGCAGGGAGCGGTATCACGAAGTCAGCCGGAGCGGCTTGGATATTCCTCTTGATTACGGTGCTGCGCTCGACGGTGAGATTATTCCTTACGATGTCAATGATGTATTGATAAAACAAATCCGCAAGGGCGATTATATCGACGCAATCTTTCATTGTCCGTTTGAGATAAACGAATTGGTGACTGACGGCGAACTTTCAAAGATATTGAACAATTTATCCGATGATCACAAGGAAATTATCTTTAACAATATCGTGCGAGGGACAAGTACAAAAGCTCTCGGCAAAATCAGAGAGCAATCCGACAGAAATATCCGTAAGGTCAGAGCGACCGCCTTGAAGAAGATACATAAAGCATTACTGAAAGTGTTATTTAGCCGCAAAGAAAAAGGTTATCCTCTCACGATGGAAGAAAAGCTATTTATAGAAAAAGCCCTTGACGGTAGCAAGGGCAGTTAGTATAATGGTAATATATTATTCGGATTTCAGATTACATTGGTGATAAATATGAGCTTTCAATTTGAACATTCCAATTCGACTTGGGTACGATACAGAGAATACGAATGGAAACAAGCTGAGAATGGCAAACTGTATTTGACAGCTTGTGCTGACGCAAAGCCTACAATATACGATCCGCTGAAAGAATATCAGCAGTTAGTTTTGGACGCTTTGTATATCGGTCGCTTGGGTATGAAGCAGGAACAGGACGATACAGAAATACAAGCCGAAATAAAAGCCTTTGCGGAAAAGTACGGGCTGTTCGGATTGATGACGGCGTTGCCGACCACACCTTCATTTATGGACTATGAAGCGGTGTATCTGCCGAAAAATCGTTTTATCAAAAAGGAAACAATGTCAACCGAGGAATACCTTGCTTTATTCTTCCCATTTAACAAACTCGATGTAGTAAAGCGTAGTGTGGAATCCTTATGGAATATTGAAGGTGACAATATGATGATGGCGCTCGCTATGACAATGAGCGACAGACCGATGGCAGTCAATATGAGCTTTCAGCGTCAATACGCCGAGAGCTACGAGTGGATGAAGCAAGTCTTTATTGATTGGGCGTTCAATGCAACAACAGTGTTCTTTTATTACAACGACAAAGATACATTGGATGAAGATAGCAAGCGGTTAATGCAGCAGAGTATGCGCGCGTTCGGCGGTAATGCTCCGAGCTACCACATTGAGCTGCTTGAACAGCCGACGCTTGTATGGGATTTTCATTCGCTCTTACTCGGTATTCAGATGATGTTATCCTTTATGCTGACCGACAAAAACAATCCTATGAGAATATGTAAGAAATGCTCCAAATTCTTCGTAGCAAGCCGACCAAGCGCTGTCTTTTGCAGTCCACGTTGTAAGAATCAGTATAACGTGTATAAAAACAGGGCGAAAAACAAAATGGCTGATGAAGATGAAACAAACTAGCTGATAAGGTGATATACGATGGCAAATGAGATTATTACAAACAGCAGCAATTCAGAGAACACATATAATTCAATACGGCACAGCATTATTACCGCTCAACAAAAAGTCTATACTGCGGTCAATTCCGCTATGGTATTGGCTTATTGGGAGATCGGTGAGCAGATATATAAAGCCTGCGGTGATAACGACAGGAGTGAATACGGCAAAAACTTGATAAAGTATCTTTCCGATAAGCTGACGCTTGAATTTGGCAAAGGGTTTTCCGAAACAAATTTAAGAGCTATGAGAAAGTTTTATCTGTGTTTTCCAATTCAGCAGACACTGTCTGCTGAATTGAGCTGGTCGCATTATCAGAAGCTCATGCGCATTGACGATAGCAAGCGCAGAGAATTTTACACAGAGGAATGTATCAAGTCCGGCTGGAGCGTCCGTCAGCTTGACAGGCAAATCAATTCATTCTTTTATGAAAGGCTGTTATCAAGCCAAAACAAAGAATCGGTATCATCTGAAATTAAGCAGTTGGAGCCAAAACCGGAGTATGAGAAGATTATCCGAGATCCGTATGTGCTTGAATTTCTTGATTTGAATCCCAATCCGAATTTCTATGAGAAAGATTTGGAACAAGCACTAATCAATCATCTGCAAAAATTCTTGTTAGAGCTCGGCAGAGGATTTTCTTTCGTAGCAAGACAAAAACATATTACCTTTGACGGCGAGCATTTTTATATCGACCTTGTATTCTACAACTATATTCTGAAATGCTTCGTGCTGATAGATTTGAAAGTCGGAAAGCTGACACATCAGGATTTGGGGCAAATGCAAATGTACGTCAACTACTATACACGGGAGTTGATGAATGAGGGCGACAATCCGCCCATTGGCATAGTGCTTTGCGCTGATAAAAGTGATTCGGTAGTCAAATACACACTCTCCGAAGAAAACACACAAATCTTTGCTTCAAAATATAAGCTCTATCTTCCTACGGAAGAAGAATTCAAGAAAGAGCTTAAACTTGATGATTATGAAAAGCTGAATTAATTTGTATCTTTGTTTACTATAAACTCCTGCAAGCCTTAAATTCTTGCAGGAGTTTTCACATTTATAAGTTATATATTACACAATTGAAACGGAAATTACGGTGTTCACAAAATTGTATATGAAATTTAGTGATGTTTCAACAAGAATTGGAATCTTTTTTCTATATAAATACTACTATTAAAATACAATAATAAATGTTATTATATTAATATATAATATTATATACAAATTAATCTATATTATCATCAAGATTGTATATTTTACAATAAGGTTTCTATTTATTCATTTTCATTGCTTTGCGATATCGAAATATATATCGTTCAAATTGTTATTACATTCTATAAGTTTATTAAATAATTGGAGGTTTAATTATGAATTTTATGAGCAAATTTAATCCTGAAAAGAATATGATTAAAGAATTTAAATATTGGCTTGTAGTTCTTCGGGAAAAACAAGTAACACTGGGTGCATCAGTAATAATTCTAAAACGCGAGATTAAATCATTATCAGAATTGACTAAAGACGAAGCAGCAGAATTACCCAAAGTTATAAAATGGTTTGAAACTCTTTGTATGAATCTTTTTGAAGCAGAAAAGTTTAATTATGTTGTTGCAATGATGAAAGATAGTTTTGTGCATTATCATGCATTTCCTCGTTATAGTAAATCGCTCAAAAAATATGGAATTGAGTGGATAGATACTTCATGGCCAAAAGTGATTGAATTTAAAAATGTAAATTATGATACCAGTACGCTTGATAAAATAATAACAGATATGAGACAATAATAGAATGCTACACAGTATTGTTATTTTCCCTTCCGAAGTGTGTGGGGTTTTAAAGGAGTATAAAAGAGATTATTCTATTAATGAACCACATATATTATATGTGCCTGCATTAACCACAGATGTAGCATTTTATGTTATACATAAACCAGTTTGCGGTATTATTTCAGAAGAATCTTCTTTTGCAACACACGGAGCTAATATTCTAAGATGCTATTTTAATGCTATAGGCAAAGAAATCACATGGGTATCAGGCGTTAAGCGTTTTGACATTTATAATATGTTAGAAAAAAATATCTGCATTAAGCAGAATGGTGAAATCAGTTTTTTTGATTCATATGAACATCCTATTCAAAGTACTAACGTAAATATAAAATCAAAAAAAGCGGACTATTTGCCTATGAAGAAAAGAAGTATTGTCAAATATAATATTTCCAATAATACATATATGATATGCTATTGGCCACATCGGTCATTTGATATACTGACTTTTTCAATTATGAAAATAGGGTTAGTAAAAAATCTAGCTTTATTTCAAATATTTGATTCTTCAATTACATTAGATAAGTTAGGAAATATTTGGTTTAGTAATGCGCCATTTATTGCAACGCTAACTAATATGGCAGTTAACATTACCACTGCACTTCCATTTTTAGATAAGCAAATCCGTTTATATGAAAAAATACAAAACGATTTAATTAAAAACTATTCATTCTCAAAATTAACCAGTTTGATTGTTGAATATTTTAGTGTTTTTCTACTTTTTCACGACACTTATGAAGACGTTTTGGTTGATGCAGATCGATTTTTCAAATCTATATTCAGTCAATCTCTTGTTTATGAAGTTATGAATACTCTCATGACTTGCAAATTGGATGAGTGGATGTTTAATAATGATATAATTCTGGAAAAAAAGAAAAGTTTATTATCAAATGAAAAGATTTCTCCTATTCCGCCATTCTCTATAAAAAATGATTTAGTTTACTGTATAAATCGTTTCTCAAATCTTATGAAAACTCTTAAGATGGAAAGAATATGGAATACCCATAGAGAAAGGTTTTTTTTCTATATTAAATTTTTTGTAACTAAAGAATGGAAATTTGTAATAAATAAATTACTCTTTACAAGATTCTCAGACCACATAAAAAAATGCATGCCTAATGAATCTTTTGAGAGTATAGAAAAAAAAAGTATTTTTGAAATACAAAAAATCATTAAAGAGGATTATAATGCAAAACCTTAGTATAGACATTTTATCTCCATATAATACAAACGAATTGTATGGAACAAAAGCCACAGCACTTATCGAATTAAAGAATATTGGAATAACAATACCTGAATTTTGGATCATCCCAACGACTTCCTTCAATTTGTTTTGCCAGATGGAAAACATACCAAGTTTAAATGCGTTTTTTTCAAACTCAAAATATGATGATAATATTGAAAAGAGATTTATAGATTGTTGCATTGAGAATAAAGATAAAATCGTTAAAACCATCGGCGTTGGTAAATTTATGGTTCGATCATCTTCTATTCCAACAAAGAATGTTAGTTTAGAATCATTTCCATCAATGATATCTGGAGCGTTCGATAGCTTTTTCGCAAACTCGTCAGACAGAGTAATAGACTGCATACCTGAAGTGTGGAGATCAGTTTTTTCTAAAAAAGCATATAACCAAATTAGATTATTCTCAAGTAATTCAATCATTGATGGTATTGGTGTTTTAATTCAAAGATATATTGAGCCTATTATTTCTGGCGTGGCACATATTGATGAGGATAAAGTTTCGGTTAATTGGATAAAAGGTCACTTATCCAAAATAGTAAATGGTGAAGTGTTGGGTGATTATTTTGAAATATATAAATCGCCTGAAGATCACTTTATTATAAGGGGAATAGAAAAAAACATTTTAAACATTATTAACAATAATTTCGAAAGCGTGTTTAAATCTCTTTTTAACATTGCAGTGACTATTCGGCATCATTTTGATTTAGATCAAGAGATTGAGTGGATATATGACGGCAATCAAATATGGATAATTCAATCACAGGCACTAATCAAACAAATGTGAATAAAGGAGTTATATAATGAAAGTTGGAATTATGATTGTGGGAATTAACGGTGTTAATGCATCCACACTTATTGCCGGTTGTGCCGCAATACAAATGAAAGAATATGAAACACAATACGGAATAACGTCATCCATTGACTTTGCGAATTTGGATTTAATTGAGATAAATGATCTCGTTTTTACAGGATGGGATTATTCTAACAAGAATCAGTATGAGTTATTTAACGAATATAGTATAGTCAAAATCAAAAACACATCAAAGCTAAAATGCATATTAGACAATGTTAAATCGCTTAAGGGAATTCATACAAACAAAGATATCAGGATTGAAGATAGATTCGATTATTATATTGTACCCAGTAATATAAAAACCGCAATTCAAATTATAGAAAACGACATCGAGAAATTTAAAACAAAGCATTCACTCAATTCCATTATTGTAATATATCTAGGTTCACCCAGCAAAAGAGTTTTGCCTGAATTAAAAAAATTCACATATGAAGAAATACTTACTTCCGATATTAATGAAGTACCAAGCAGTTTGATATATGCTATAGCTGCAATAAAAAAGGGTGCTCATTATATTGATTTTACTCCTAGTGAAACATTAGAGTTTGGTTTCCTTTGGCAGATGGCAGAGCGGTATGGAGTTCAAATATCTGGTAGAGATGGAAGCACAGGACAAACCATGTTAAAACTTACCATTGCAAATATGTTAAGAATAAGGAACTTAAAGTTAAGAGCATGGTATAGCACGAATATTTTAGGAAACCATGATGGGTTAGTGCTATCAGATTATGATTATCGAAAAACAAAAATAGAAGATAAAATGTACGGTATTGCTCCTTTATTAGGATATAATGACTTCGAACACAAAGTAACTATTGATTTTTTCAAGACTCGTTTTGATTTCAAAGAATCATGGGATTCGATTGATTTTTCAGGCTGGCTTAAAACACCTATGCAGATGAAGATTAATTGGCAAGGAGAAGATGCGATACTTTCTGCTCCGATTCTTTTAGATTTAATTAGGCTAATCGCCTATGGAGAAAATAAAAGATTATGTGGCTTTCAAAAACAGTTAGGCCTTTTTTATAAACACCCATTTGGATGTGATGGTATGTCACTTGAACAGATGTATCAAGAGCTAATAAGATTTTATACAACAATCTAGATCTAAACTACTATTTGGAAAGGAAGTTATCATTCTGACAATAAAGCCAATGATTTCATCGCTGTATTTTATTAATGTCAAAATGAAATCTAAAATTTGCTTATCTTTTGGAGAATGGATTTGCACAGAATCCTTAACTCAAAGTTTTTTACAAGATATAAAAAATCACGAATATAAAGTTGTCTTTATAAGTCAAGAGAATATTTTTTCTCATAGTATGAATGTTTTTAGAAAAATATTGTTTCAGAAAGATACCATAGCAGTGATAGGTATAAAGGAAATAATATTTTCTCTGCAAAATGCAAGTAGTTGCAAAATTGATATCAAAAATGATTCAATATTCATTGGAGAAATTGAGTATAAATTCAAGAAATTTAACTATTTGCGTGATACAAGTGAAACTATTGAGTATAATCTAGACACAAAAGAAATATGCTACAAACCAGACTATTACTACAACCATGAGTTAGCATCTATTATTGTCAAAGGATATAATATGACACATTTGATGCTTCCATCTTATCACATTTCTAGATATGATAAGCAAGGAAGGATATGGGACAAAGGTTTTATTTTCCCTAGTCATTTTTTTGAATACTATATAAATTATCCTCGAAAATACTATAGCTCTCTCTTAGAATATGTAAAAGTATTAGAATCTATTCTTTTTTTTTCTACATCAAAGGATAATTCAGAAACGTTAATTGATTTACTGGCTATTCATTATTCATATTCTATCATTTTTTCATTTATCACCCCAAATATTGCTGAAAAAATAAAGAATATGTACGGTGATGACATTTTACAAAAAACCTACAATGCATTTGTTTCAGTGTCTCCTATCCATAACAAATATCAAATGGTAGATAAGGCAATGGACCAGATGGAATATTACTTAAAATGCATACTAGCTAAAAATACATACAGTGATAATGAATCAAAAATCTATCATATTAGCGATAACTCACTAGATAGTCTGGAAGTTATGTATTTTGTTACAAATATGTTTTCTGATATCAGAAGATGCGTAATTAATATTACCATTGAAAGGAATCCTTGGTTCGAAAAAATATGTCGCCATCGCAAGAAGGTAAAAATCTATTGAGGTTCACATGACAAAAAGTACTTATTTGCAACAATTAGTATGGATTATCCCTATGTTAATTGTTGACTTAATCTTTCCTATTATTGAATTTGTTTCTAAGCAACGAAATAAAGAAAAAATAAAGTTTGATGGCAGAACAATTATTTTTATCATAACCATAATTGTTTTTGATTGTTTAGTATCTTATTTGATTGGTACAGTGTCATTCCTTGATATCAAGATGGCAAACAAATCTCTTATACCATATAAAATAGTATGGGTTATTTCTTTCTTTTTGATATGTATTATTGAAATTATTATTTTTTATGTTTACACAAAAAGAAAGCCAAAAGTATCAATGAAAGTATCCATGTCACCAAATGATTATAAAGAATTGATACTTGCTGCTGAAAAAGGAGCAAAAACAATTTGGCTTTTGCCAAAAAGAATACATGTAATGTTTAAATCACCGGCATTTATTCACTATCTTGCTGAAAAGCGATTTGGAGTAGGCAGTACATATATAAGAGCATATGAAAACGAGCACACTGTTCGAAAAGCTTCGCTTTATGAAGGCTTAAACAATGGGCTGGTTATATTTGAACTACATAACAAAAAAGAACTAATAAAGTACATTTCTAAAAAATCTCACAATGGGATAGAAAATATTGAAATCAGTTATTTTATTGAAATGCTAAATGAGTGGAAACGTGTTTTAGAACAATATCCAAATAATTATTTTGTCAGATTAACAGATGAAAATATTCCATTAAAATATGAGTTAATTGATAACAGAAAAATGGTGATGCATGAGTCAGTCGGGGAGAATAGCAAAGATCGGCTTAATGCAATATTAATTGAGAATCCAACAATTATAAAAACAATCAGTGATGATTTTTTGCAAGTTTGGGAAAGAGTATCAGGTGATTATAGAGATAATATGAAAATCATTGAATTTATAGATAAAGATTTACTGCCTAAATTACAATAATGGAGAACAATATGGATAATACTAATTCTCAAGAAATAGTTTATCACTTCTCAAAACGATCTGAAGTGTATGATGAATCTGGATCATGGGTAAACGACAACTCAATTTTATCAGCTATTGAAAATTGCTTGCCTCATCCTAAAGATAAAAGAATAGATATTGTTGACTTGGGTGCTGGAACTGGCGCTGTTTCAAAATATATACTTAAACATTTTCATGGACATAAATCCATAGCAGCTGTAGATATCTGTCCTGATATGCTTGCGAAAATCATTGAACCTGAAATAAAAACGATAGTTTCTCCATTGGAGCAATTACCATTTAATAATGATACATTTGATGTTGCTGTATCTCGCCAATGCCTTCACTATATTTATAATATTGGACAAGCGATTAAAGAGATTAAGCGAGTTATTAAGAAAGATGGTTCTTTTATTCTATCTCAAATTGTTCCGATTGACAATATAGCCAAAGACTATTGGTGTGAGGTAACTAGATTTAGGCAGCCGCTAAGACAAAACTATTATACAGAAAAAGAATGGTTGGGTTTATTTGAAAATGAAGGTTTTATACCAGTGCTTTCCAATCACTTTTCTCATCGTGGTTCAGTATTAAAATGGGCAAAAAAGTATAATGTGAATGATAAACACATTATCCAAAAGTATAAAGATCTTCTAACATCTGCACCAAAACAGTTTATCGAGGAGTATAATGTATTATCTGATTCAAATGATGTTTTTTACGATTCATTTTGGAGTGTAATAAAGTTTGAAATAAAAGATTAACCTTTCCTGGTTTTTGCATAATTTAGCAATATAAGGCTTTGTCAAGAAAAGTGTGTAAGATTTTTTTAAAAAGTTAATAAATCAATGTTTTTTTCTAACCGAGGGGGTACCACCTCGGTTAGAAAAAACGGCGGTCAAACCATGTGCTCGTATTTCTCAATACGGGCTTTGATTATGTCATTTGTAACGAGTTGGTTTCTGACCATAGCCCAATTTTGAACCTTGCTGCCGTTCCACTTTTTGTAGAGCTCAGTGAGGTGATTCTAAGATATAGCACTTTAAGCAGTGCGTTTTCGCTTGGGAAAGCGCCCTTTTTGGTAACCTTGCGGAAGCTGGAGTTAATGCTCTCAACAGCGTTTGTGGTGTACATAACCCTTCGAACGGAGCTGCCGTAATCGAAAAGCTGTTCAACGTGGCAGAAATTGCGTTTCCATACATCAACGGCACTGGGGTACTGGGACCATTCCTGGCAAAACTGCTCAAACGCCTTTTTACAGGCATTCAGACTGGGTGCGCCATAGACCTTTTTTAGCGACTGAGTGAATCTCTTGTAATCCTTGCTCGGCACATATTTGATGGAGTTACGGATCAAATGCACCATACATCTCTGCACAACGATGTCTTTAAAAATCGCTTTAGCGCCTTCTTCAAGCCCTGAAACGCCGTCCATACTGATGAACAATACATCCTCTACGCCGCGTGCTTTCAACTCGTCAAATATCTGCATCCATGTATGCTTGCTCTCGCTTTCGTTAAGCCATAAGCCCAGTATATCCTTTTCTCCGTTGGTATCGTAACCCAAGATCGTATATACAGCGTAGTTTTTGCTCTCGTATTCTTTCCTGATTGTAACATACATACAATCCACAAACAGGAAGGTGTACATCTTCTTGAGCGGTCTGTTTTGCCAGTCGTTGAGCTCGTCCAGTACACAATCGGTTATTTCGGATATGGTTTCATGTGAGATTTCAAAGCCGTAGATATCCTCGATCGTTTCGGCAATATCCCGCTGACTCATTCCGCGGGCGTACATAGCGAGTACTTTTGCCTCTATTTCGGATACGTCCTTTTTGCGTTTGGGAACAAGCTTAGGTTCAAAGCTTGCGCCCCAATCCCGAGGCACCTTAATATCCACTTCACCTGAGCTTGTCTTGATCTTTTGCTGGTATAGCCGTTGCGACGGTTATCTGTGGTTTTTTGAGCCGTGATCGTTGCTCTGATAACCAAGATGGTCGTTCATTTCACCCTGCAGCATCGCCTCAAACATAGGTCCGAAAATGTCCTTCAATGCGTTTTGCATATCTTCTACGCTTTTCGGGTTGTACTGCTCGATAATCTGCTTTGCGAGATTTTCTCCGGGTGTGCTTTCTTTCTTTTTTCTTGCCATTACGTCCATTCCTTTTCTGTCCTTTCTTTCATTGTAGCACACTCAGCCGAAAAGGCAAAAAGTGTGCAAGCTATTTTTCTAACTTACACACTTTATTTTACAAGCTCCAATATAACTAATAGAAATATGTCCACTATCAAATTGCAACTGATAGTGGGTTGTTATTATACATATACGATTTCGTTCAACACGATTTCTTCGGCGCGGTTGCGGATATTATTCATACGCTGTACCCACGCCATTTGATCGGCAACTTTGAGCGCTTCGGTTACGCCTTCTTGTTTAGCCATAGCTTTTACAAGGCTTCCCATTCGTTCGATACATTCTTCTTCAATCTCGGATAAATGTTCAGACAGCTTGCAAGAGGTAAGTAAGTTTGTATAGAGAATTGGACGATGCTGTTTGAGATAACGCCTGCGACGTTGTCCCCATACGCCGATGTTATACTCCGGTTGTTCCGGCATTTTCAGGTTTGGGAGCAAGTAGTCTCCCTGTTGGCTGTAAGTACCGCCAAGTTGTTCAAAAACAGTTTTCTTTTCCATAGCAGGCTCCTTTCGTAGCAATGTTTTTTTCGGTTCATATGACAGATTATACTCCTTTCCTATAACTGCTTTTCAATTCACCACAAATGAGCCGCAGTCATATGTACTAAGGTAGTAGAAACTACCCTTTACATAATAGCTCTTGTAAGTGATGGGTATTCAGGTGGGTAGTCACAACGACCTGAAACCGCTCACCCCAAACGCGCTGGGCAAACTCCATACCGACCTGCTGGGCAAGCTCCGGAGTGATATCCTGCTCCTTGAAGCTGAGATAACCGTGATAAGCCTGTATGCCGTCTTCTTTGCCATACTGCTGCTTGATCATCACAAATTGTTCTCTTGCCTCGGCGGAGTTGCAGTTGATACCATCCACATAGAATTCCCGCTCGGTTTTTTCTTCGTTCTCCGCGTAAGAGAGGACATCGGCGAGCGTCTGATACGCATTGCGTCGAAATGACCGGCTACCGCATCCCATCTAAGGAATCTTTGTCCTTCACGGCTGGGATAACGCCCTTTCCAGATCAGAACGCCGTTATCGTAGGCCTTGTAGCCGACACGTGTATCGTCAGCTAAGATAATCTCGGTGAAATCATGGTTGAAGATACTGCGGATGTATTCGATTCGCCTGTCGGTATCGGAAACACCTTCAAGATAAGTGCCAATGTCCTCAAGGCTTGCGCTGAGGTAAGACGTGGTTGCAAAGATCTCATTAACGACCTCATCAACGCCGAAGAATGGATATTCTTATCTTTCGGGAGGTGAACGGAATGAGTAGTGAAGGATATGAGATTATTCCTATGAAGCCCGAAGAGGTCTTGTATTCTTATCGGAACAGTCAGCAGATTTCCGGTCAGACCGGCTTGGTCGGCTATATTCGCGCGGATATGGGAACAAACGGAAATCAGTTCTGGGTTACTTGGAACTGTTTTCGCAATGATCTGAACACGCCTGAATTCAGCAATGAACTATCAGAACTGCTCCATTCGCTCAGACAGGATGGAAAATACCTTTCTGACAGGGATACGCTAACGCGGTTCTGCCTTGACAGTAAAAACGCGCTGCCTTATGAAACTGGCAGAGATTTTGGTGTGAGAGTCAATACCGGAGATCATGCCTATCTCATGCGACTGAATCCGCATAAGGGAGAATACAATCTCTATTGCTACTGCTATCGCAAGGACTGGCTCGACAGTCATATCCGGCAGGCAAAGCGCGGGATTCGTTTCATTGATCCGCATTACAGTGAAAGGTTCAGAATCGCCGACGGCGATTAGATCATCATCAGCGGCGAGCCGAACGCCTACACCGTCAGGGATGTCCCTGCTCGGTATGTATGTCGCTATATTGATGACTCCCATTTTGAGTACGGTCCGAATCTCCGTCATAACTGTGAATTCGCGGAAATGATAGAGGATTTGGGATATAAGGTCATACCGCTCAGAGCATCTTTGCCTGAGAAAGCCTATGTTTACATAGAATCCGAGAACAAGATCGGCGTTGTAACAAAAGGCGAAATGGGTTACAAGGAAATGGATATTACCTTTTCCGATAAGTAAGACGCGCTGGATATGGTTGACATCAATAACAAAAAGCACGGCATTACCAAAGCGCAGTCGGAGGCGATGAAGTGCGGTTCCATGTTCGGCTGGCACGTTCCCGCCGCTGACCCGAAAAACTATGAAGAGAACGGTATCCCCAAGAATTTCAGAGCCAGAGACACCGCTCGATAAGGATGTGTTCTGATGGCGAGAAAATAAGAGCTTCTCAGCGAGATGTACGACAAGACTACAAAAACAATGACCAATCCTGTTGTGTGGCATCATTGTTTGGATCGAGAGCCTGTACGAGACCGAACAGACAGTGCTGAAGATGGAGAACAATCTTATCCGTCAGATGGCACAGGATCAGGGCGTGACAGAGCAGTTGAAGGCGCAGGATCAGATGACATGGGTACGCCGGATGAACAACATCCGACAGGCGGCGAGAGAAATCGTGATTCCCTTGGACGCTACCTCGGCAGCTTTTACTGCAATCGGTATCTGGGCATTGTAGATTCGCAGGCAGTTACCGAAATTGCGCCGGATCGCCTCCACCGTACTTTTGGCAAGATTGGTGCGATTGTCCACCATGGTCAACAAGATTCCGTCAATCGCCAACTCGGGATTGGTGTGTGTCCGTATCTTCTCGACCGTCTGAAACAACTGTGTCATTGCTTTTGCCGACAAGTATTGCGCCTGAACAGGGATGATTACACTGTCTGCGGCGGTCAAAGCGTTCAGCGTCAACATACCGAGCGAAGGACGGCAGTCAATCAGAACATAGTCATAATTGTGCTTGACCTTACTCAGATATGTTTTCATCACGCTCTCGCGACTCATCGCTGTCACAAGATAGTTTTCGGTGGGTTCCAAATCCATATTGGACGGCAGCAAATCCACGCCCTCGGGGTGCTAGATGATGCCTTCATATGGATTGTTCCGTTCTTCACGAACGACAGATATGAGCTTATTGGCGAGCGTCACGCTGATATCATCTGCGTTATAGCCGAGGCAGGTAGTCAGATTGCCCTGCGGATTGGCATCGACGAGTAACACACGTTTTCCTTGATCAGCAAGCGCAACACCGAGGTTAAGGGTGGTAGTCGTTTTGCCGACGCCGCCTTTCTGATTACAGATAGCAATCGTTTTACTATTTGGCATACGTTTTCCTCCTTTCAAATTAGATTTGTATTTAACCCTTTCGGGGAATACACAGAAATAGAATACGGTCAAAAAAGTTCCGTAAACGCAAAAAAGCGCCCACTTCCTTTGAAAATAAAGAAGTGAGCGCTGATGTAATAGTTTGCAATAAAAAAAGCCCTTGTTACAGGGCTGGAATAATCGAGGGGGCAAAAGAGAAATCAATGAAAGGTGTCTTTATATTAATCGTCTTTTGTGCATTCTTAAAAATGTTATACATATGCCTGATTCTTCTAAAGAGTTGTTTCATAAGCACTCCCCCTTCTGTAATACATTCTTTCTCTTTTGTTTTTTTCCTTTCGGATCCTTGGTCTGGTGAATCGGGAAGGGGAAAGACATCCGATCCATATAATATTATATCATATTATTAGTTTTTTTCAATACCTGATTATCATTCGGTGTAGATCACCTTGACCTTTTTCTGCTTGGCACGGCTGAGCTTGATAAGAATTTCATCAATAGCATCCGTGTAATGACCGGTGACGATCAAGTCGTTTCTCTTGGCGATGAGGGCATCAATGATCTCCCTGTACTCGCCGTAATCCATATAGAGATGATATTTCGGGTTTCTCATAACCTCAACCTCCTTTACAGCTTCATTATATATGTATACGACACAAATTGCTATTGTGCGATTTTGGGGTACAAGAAAATCGTGCCTTCGGCACGCAATTTTCGCATAGCCATCGCCCGTTGTCGCGAAGCGGCAAACTAGGCGGGCATACAAATTTTTTTGCTTTACAGAAACGTGCAGTTTCTGCAAAGCAAAAAGAGCAACACCTTGCGATGTTGCTCTCGTTTGTTTTATATCAGGACATTCACAATGATGTCCTTCCACTTTCGGACTGAATGCTTATTATGCGTTTCGTTGTGATATGCCTCAGCATTCGATTCCCGAAAAGTATAGGAAAAATGCGGAGTCAGCTCCTCATTACCCCTTGTTGTTTACAGCAGCCTGAGCGGCAGCAAGTCTTGCGATCGGCACACGGAAGGGTGAGCATGATACATAGTCAAGACCGATCTTGTGGCAGAACTCTACGGAAGAAGGATCTCCGCCGTGCTCGCCGCAGATACCAACGTGGAGCTTGGGATTAACGGGCTTGCCGAGCTTAATGGCAGTTTCCATCAGCTTGCCAACGCCTGTCTGATCAAGCTTAGCGAAGGGATCGTTCTCAAAGATCTTTGTATCGTAGTAAGCTGAGAGGAACTTACCTGCGTCGTCTCTTGAGAAGCCGAATGTCATCTGAGTAAGGTCGTTAGTACCGAAGCAGAAGAAGTCAGCCTCAGCAGCAATCTCGTCAGCTGTAAGAGCAGCTCTCGGGATCTCGATCATTGTACCAACCTCATATTCGAGATTTACGCCTGCAGCGGCGATCTCAGCGTCAGCGGTCTCAACAACAACCTTCTTAACGAACTTAAGCTCCTTAACCTCGCATACGAGAGGAATCATAATCTCGGGCTTAACGTTCCAGTCTGCGTGCTCCTTCTGAACCTCGATAGCAGCGCGGATAACAGCCTTTGTCTGCATCTTTGCAATTTCGGGATATGTTACAGCCAGACGGCAGCCACGGTGACCCATCATCGGGTTGAACTCGTGGAGCGACTGGATAATAGCCTTGATGTCCTCTACGCTCTTGCCCTGAGCGTCAGCGAGCTTCTTGATGTCCTCTTCCTCGGTGGGAACGAACTCGTGAAGCGGCGGATCGAGGAAACGGATTGTAACGGGGCAGCCCTCGAGAGCCTCGTAAAGAGCCTTAAAGTCGCCCTGCTGATAAGGAAGAATCTTATCGAGAGCAGCTTCTCTCTCCTCAACTGTATCTGCGCAGATCATCTCACGGAAAGCAGCGATTCTGTCCTCTTCAAAGAACATATGCTCTGTACGGCAAAGACCGATACCCTCAGCGCCGAGCTCTCTTGCCTTCTTAGCGTCAGCAGGTGTGTCTGCGTTTGTTCTAACCTTAAGTGTTCTGAACTTGTCAGCCCAAGCCATAATTCTGCCGAACTCGCCTGCGATTTCAGCGTCCTTAGTTGCGATAGCACCGTCGTAGATGTTACCTGTTGAGCCGTCGATTGAGAGGTAGTCACCCTCGTGGAACTCTTTGCCTGCGAGAGTAAACTTCTTGTTCTCCTCGTCCATAGCGATGTCGCCGCAGCCTGATACGCAGCATGTACCCATACCACGAGCAACAACGGCAGCGTGTGATGTCATACCGCCGCGAACTGTGAGGATACCCTGTGAAGCCTTCATACCTGTGATGTCCTCAGGTGAAGTCTCAAGACGTACAAGAACAACCTTTTCGCCTCTTGCGTTCCATTCCTCAGCGTCCTCAGCTGTGAATACGATCTTACCGCAAGCAGCACCGGGAGAAGCGCCTAAGCCCTTACCGATGGGAGTAGCGGCCTTAAGAGCAGCAGTGTCGAACTGGGGGTGGAGAAGTGTGTCGAGGTTACGGGGATCGATCATAGCAACCGCCTCTTCCTCTGTTCTCATACCCTCGTCAACGAGGTCGCATGCAATCTTAAGAGCAGCCTGAGCTGTTCTCTTACCGTTTCTGGTCTGGAGCATATAGAGCTTGCCGTGCTCAACGGTGAACTCCATGTCCTGCATATCTCTGTAGTGGTTTTCGAGAGTAGCGCAAACCTGTGTGAACTGCTCGAAAGCCTCGGGGAATTTCTCTGCCATCTGAGCGATAGGCATAGGAGTACGAACGCCTGCAACAACGTCCTCGCCCTGTGCGTTTGTAAGGAACTCGCCCATGAGCTTCTTCTCGCCTGTAGCGGGATCACGTGTAAATGCAACGCCTGTACCGCAGTCGTCGCCCATGTTACCGAACGCCATTGACTGAACGTTAACGGCTGTACCCCATGAATAGGGGATATCGTTATCGCGGCGATAAACGTTCGCACGCGGGTTGTCCCAAGAACGGAATACCGCCATAACGGCGCCCATCAGCTGCTCCTTGGGATCGTCGGGGAAGTCCTCTCCGATTTTAGCCTTGTATTCTGCCTTAAACTGAGAAGCGAGCTCCTTAAGGTCGTCAGCGTCAAGGTCAACGTCCTGTGTAACGCCCTTCTTGGCCTTCATCTGGTCGATAAGCTCCTCAAAGTACTTTTTGCCGACTTCCATAACTACGTCTGAATACATCTGGATGAATCTTCTGTAGCAGTCCCAAGCCCAACGGGGGTTGCCGGACATCTCTGCAATAGTGTTAACAACAGTCTCGTTAAGACCGAGGTTAAGGATAGTATCCATCATACCGGGCATAGAAGCTCTTGCGCCTGAACGAACCGATACGAGAAGGGGATTCTCCTTGTCACCGAACTTCTTGCCGGTGATTTCTTCCATCTTTACGATGTACTCGTTGATCTGACCCTGAATCTCGTCGTTGATCTTTCTGCCGTCCTCATAATACTGAGTACAAGCTTCTGTTGTAATGGTGAAGCCCTGGGGTACGGGGAGACCCATGCTTGTCATTTCCGCAAGGTTAGCGCCCTTACCGCCGAGGAGTTCACGCATGTTCGCGTTACCCTCTGAAAAAAGGTAAACCCATTTTTTTGCCATTTTGACAGTCCTCCTGTTTTTTATTTCGGCTGCACGCAAAACGGGTGTTTTTACCCTGATTTGCCTGCATGTCTAAGCCTAAACCATATTATAACAAATTTTGCCGAAAATAGCTACATATTTTTGAAATTTTTTCTTCTAAAAAACACCTCTAAATTTTATTAATATTGTATAAAACGTGAAAATTGCCGTCTTTAGCGCTTTTTTTCTTATTTGGACTTAAAACGCGGATGTTTTGTGTAATAATAGTATCGTGTAATACAGCGTGCATCCGCACTTGACGGATTGTCACGCAAAAATATATAGGTAGGTGGCTTATGAGCAACTGCGCTGTTATCCTCGCGGGCGGCGAGGGTAAACGAATGAAGTCAAACAAGCCCAAAACACTGTCTCCCGTACTCGGCAAGCCCATGCTTTTGTGGGTAATTTCGGCGGTGCGTAATGCAGGTATCGACGACCTTTGCGTTGTAAAGGGCTTTAAGAAAGAGGATGTAGAACAGTTCCTCAGCACTCTCGATTTTAACGTAGAGAGCGTTTTTCAGGCGGAACGCCTCGGCACAGGTCACGCCGTAATGATGGCGAAGGACTTTTTGAAATCCCACGACGGCAACGTCGTTATCCTCAACGGCGACGCTCCGTTTATGACGGCTGAAACAATCAAAAATTCGCTCGAGCAGCATACAAAATCGGGCTGCGCGGCTACGGTAATTTCCGCAAGGGTGGACGATCCCCACGGCTACGGAAGAATTGTCCGCGATACCGACGGAAGCCTAAAGGCGATTGTAGAGCACAAGGACGCGGATGAGGAAACTCTCAAAATCGACGAGGTTAACTCGGGCGGCTACTGGTTTGACTGCCAAAAGCTTTTAAGCGTGCTCGACAGAATCAAGTCCGACAACGCCGCAGGCGAGTATTACCTGCCCGACGCGATTGAGCTTTTGCTCAAGGACGGTCAGAAGGTCGGCGCTTATACCGCCGAATGCAGCGACGCCGTGCTCGGCGCGAACGATCCGGCTCAGCTTGAGGAGCTTAACCAAATCGCTCTTAAAAAGGGCTATGAGTGCAAATAATTTAATAAAAATATAAAACTACTTAAAAAGGGAACAAAGGAGTTTTACAATGAATTTTCACGGTAAGGACATCAAAATTTTCGCGGGTAATTCAAACGTAGACGTTGCCCAGGGTATCGCCGGTTGTCTCGGACTTCCGCTCGGCAAAAGCGACTGCACGCATTTCTCCGACGGAGAAATCGCCGTTTCACTCCACGAGTCGGTAAGAGGCAGCGACTGCTTTATTGTGCAGTCAACCTGCACTCCCGTTAACGACAACCTCATGGAAATGCTGATTATGATTGACGCCATGAAGCGCGCGTCGGCGGCGAGAATCACAGCGGTTATGCCCTACTTCGGCTATGCCAGACAGGACAGAAAAGCCAAGGCGAGAGATCCGATTTCGGCTAAGCTCTGCGCCGACATCATCACCACGGCAGGCGCTGACCGCGTGCTGACCATGGACCTTCACGCAAATCAGATTCAGGGCTTCTTTAACATCCCTGTTGACCACCTTCACGGCGCGGGAATTCTCGCCAACCATATGAAGGAGAAAATCGGCGGAAATTCCGACGATTATATCGTAGTTTCTCCCGACCTCGGCTCGGTTACACGTTCAAGAAACTTCGCTTCAAAAATCGGCACAAGCCTCGCTATCATCGACAAGCGCAGACCTAAGGCTAACGTTTGCGAGGTTATGAACATCATCGGTGACGCGAGAGGCAAAAAGGTTATCCTCGTTGACGATATGATCGACACCGCAGGCACACTCTGCAACGCGGCTAACGCGATTGTTGAAAAGGGCGGCGCTACCGAGGTTTACGCGTGTGCTACTCACGCGGTACTTTCGGGTCCTGCTATCGAGAGAATTCAGAACAGCGCGATTAAAGAGGTTATCCTGCTCGACACTATTCCGCTTCCCGAGGAAAAGATGATTGACAAGTTCACCGTGCTCCCCACAGCGCCCATCTTTGCCGAGGCTATCGCGAGAATTTACAACGACAAGCCCTTTACAGCGGCGTTCAGCTAATCAAAAAAACAATAAAATTTTTACATACAGGCGGACTTTATATAAGTCCGCCCTTGTGTGTTTTGCAAGGCAGGCAAAAATTATGTTTGGTTTCAAAAAAACAGGCGGCGCGGTCGAGTATTTGATTGTCGGCTTGGGCAACCCCGACAAAAAGTACGAGAATACGCGCCACAACTGCGGCTGGCTGGCGCTTGATTATATCGCGGAGAAGAATTCCTGCCGCGTCAACCGCATAAAATATAAAAGCTACACAGGCGAGTGCGTGATCGGCGGAAAAAAGGTTATGCTGATGAAGCCGACCACCTATATGAACAACAGCGGTCAGGCGGTTGTTGAGGCGATGAATTTTTACAAAATTCCGCCCGAAAATGTAATCGTGATTTTCGACGATATCTCGCTCGACGTCGGCAAAATGCGGATTCGCGCGAAGGGCAGCGACGGCGGTCAAAAGGGTATGCGCAGCATTATCTACCTCAGCGGCAGCGATACTTTCCCGAGAATTAAAATCGGAATCGGCGCAAAGCCCAATCCCAACTGGGACTTGGCTGACTGGGTATTGTCGAAGTTTTCCACGGACGAGCGTAAGCAGCTCGACAAGATGTTTGAAAACGCGAACAGCGCTGTAGAGCTGATTATCGGCGGAAAAATTGACCGCGCGATGAATATGTACAACTGATATGAAAAAGGTTGATTTTGAAAAACGCTACAACTTAATAGACGCGCTCAGGGGATTTGCGCTCATAAATATGATTGCGTTCCACTTTTGCTACGACATATTTATGATTTACGGCATAAATACCAAATGGGCGTCTGCTCCGCTCGTAATCGCGTGGGAGAGGTTCATCTGCATCTCCTTCATCCTGATTTCGGGCGTTTGTCTGCATTTCTCAAACCACCCGTACAGGCGCGGAATTATCATAAATTTATGCGGATTTTTGATAACCGTAGTCACGTTTTTCGCCATGCCCGAACAGGCGGTTTGGTTCGGCGTGCTCAATTTAATCGGTACGTCAATGCTGATTACCGCCGCGCTCAGGGGCTTGTTCGATAAAATCAATCCCTTCCTCGGTTCAGTGCTTTCACTGCTCTGCTTTGCGGTGTTCTACGGCGTTCCGGAGAGGTATATCGGCTTTTTTAATATCAAGCTGTTCGACTTGCCCGACTTTTTCTATCAGTTCAAATATGTAGCCTTCATCGGCTTTCCCGACAGCGGTTTCCGCTCGTCCGACTACTTTCCGGTAATCACGTGGATTTTCGTCTACATCCTTGGATATTTCCTTTGGAGAATTATAAAGCAGTACGGCAAGGAAAATATTTTCAGGCAAAGGGTGTATTTCCTCGACTTTTTGGGCAGACATTCGCTGCTGATTTATCTGCTCCACCAGCCGCTGCTGATGGGAATTTGCTTCCTAATTTTCGGACATTTTTAACCGAATTTAAAGCCTCCACCGCTTGCGGGGGAGGTGGCGCGGCATTTATGCCGCGACGGAGGGGGCAGACGCTTCCTATTATGCTAAGTTATGTTTTTCAGCTGAGGTAAAATATAATGAAAAAATACAATAAAGAGCTGATATATAACGCAAGAAATCTCCGAAAATCAGCTACAAAAGAGGAAAATCACCTTTGGTACGATTATCTTCGCGGTCACAAGGAAAAGTTTGTAAGGCAAAAGAATATCGGCAATTATATTCTTGATTTTTACTGTGCAAACAAGAAACTTGCAATAGAAATTGACGGCTCGCAGCACTACAATGAAATAGGTTCATTTTACGATAAAAACCGTACAAAAACGATTAATGAATACGGTATTTCCGTGTTGAGGTTTTCGAATCGTGAAATAAACGATCAGTTTTCAGAAGTGTGCCTTTATATAGATAATTTTATAAAAAATATGAGCGGAAATCTTAATAACGATTCGCCGGTTGACAGGTTTTAGGTGAATTAATCTTAACCGTGCTATATCGGATAACTCTGCCCCCTCCGTCATTTCGCAAGCGAAATGCCACCTCCCCCGCAAGCGGTGGAGGCTTTAAATAGATTTTTTAAAACAGGTAATTTATGACATACAAAATGGATTTTCTCACTTCCGTGCTAAAGGGCAGCGCGCCTTTTAACACGCTGAAAAAGAGCATAAAAAACGGCAGGTCGCTCTGTGCGGCAGGGCTTTCCGCCGTCAACAAGGCTAACATAATATTCGCGCTGTGCCGCCAAAAACAAGCGCCGGCGCTGTGCATAGCTTCCGACGAAAAGGAAGCCCAAACCCTGTGCAACGACCTCTGCTGCATGGGGCTAAGGGCGCTTGTCTATCCCGTGCGCGACTACAACTTTATCGACCTGCAAAGCCGCTCGCGCGAGTACGAGCACCAGCGCTTAAAGGCGCTTTTGCGGCTAAGCGAGGGCGAATGCGACGTTGTAATCGCCTGCCTTGACGCGGCAGCTCAGCTCACCGTGCCCAAGCGCGTTTTGCTCGACACCTCGGTGGTGTTTGAGCAGGGCAGGGAAATCCCCGTCGAAAAGGCGGTCAGGGCTTTAACCCTGCTCGGCTACGAGCGCTTTGACGCGGTTGACGGCGAAGGTCAGTTCTCGCTCAGGGGCGGAATTTTGGACTTCTTTATGCCCGACTCAAAGTACCCCGTCCGCGCCGAATTTTGGGGCGACGAAATCACCGATTTAAGCTACTTTGACATCGAGAGCCAGCGCCGTTTTGAAAAGGCAGGCACAATCCGCCTTACCCCCTCGGCGGAAATTATCATTGAGGACAAAAACGCGCTTGCGGACAAGATTGTACATCAGGCGTCCCTTTTGCGCGGTAAAAATATAGTAAAGGCGCGAGAAAAGCTGTACGCCGAGGCGGAGCTTATCCGCTCGGGCGCGGCTATTCCGAACGCCGACAAATTCATCGGTCAAATCTACGACAAGCCCGAGTGTCTGTTCGATTACTTCGAGCGCGACTCGCTGATTTTCATTTCGGAGTATTCAAACGTCCGCGACCGCGGAAAGATGATGGACTTTCAGAGCGCCGAAGCGCTCAAGCAGGGCTTTGCGGACGGCGTGCTCTGCCGCGGCTTTGACCGCTTTACGCTGACTTTAAACGAGTGTATGGAGCTTTTCGAGGCTCACGGTGTAATTTTGCTCGAAAACTTCATCCACGGCAGTATAGATTTGAAGCTCGGCGAGGTCGTCAGCTTTAACTCAAAACAGCTCAGCGCGTGGAACGGCTCGTATAAACAGCTCCGTGAGGACATCGACGGCTTCTGCGCCTCGGGCTATTCGGGCGTTGTTTTGGCAGGCACTGAAAAGGCGGCAAAAAAGCTGTGCGAAACCTTGATTTCCGACGGCTACAACGCTGAATTTTCGGAAAATCTCAGCACCGTAACGGACAAAAAAATACACCTTATGAGCGGAGCTTTAAGTGCAGGTTTTGAGCTTCCAAACGAAAAATTCTTCCTCATAAGCTACGGACAAACCGCCTACCGCCCTGAAAAGCTGCGCAGAAAACGCAAAAAAGAGGGCAACGAAATTTACAGTCTTTCGGAGCTTTCGCCGGGCGATTACGTTGTTCACAACGTCCACGGAATAGGCATTTTCAGCGGAATCCGCAAAATCGACACCCACGGAATTACCAAGGACTACATCAAAATCGACTACGCCAAGGGCGACGTGCTTTACGTGCCCGTAACCCAGCTTGATATGGTGGCAAAGTACATCGGACCGCGCGAAAATTCGAGGGTAAAGCTAAACCGCCTAGGCTCTCCAGAGTGGCAAAAGGCAAAGGCGAGGGTAAAGTCCTCGGTCAAGGACATCGCAAAGGAGCTAATCGCGCTTTATGCCGCGAGAATGAAGGCGAAGGGCTACGCCTTTTCAGCCGACAACGAGTGGCAGCGCGACTTTGAGGCAGGCTTTGAGTACGAGGAAACCCCCGACCAGATTATCTGCATTGACGAGATCAAGCGCGATATGGAGCGCAGTGTGCCGATGGACAGATTGCTCTGCGGCGACGTCGGCTTCGGCAAGACCGAGGTCGCTCTGCGCGCGGCGTTCAAGTGCGTTTCCGACTCCAAGCAGTGCGCCCTGCTCTGCCCGACGACAATTCTCGCGTGGCAGCATTACCAGACAGTCACCAAGCGCTTTGAGGGCTACCCGATAAGGGTTGAGCTGCTCTCGCGCTTCCGCACTCCCAAACAGCAAAAGGAGATTTTACAGCGGCTTAAGCGCGGCGAGGTCGATATGGTAATCGGCACTCACCGCCTTGTGCAAAAGGACGTAGTTTTCCGCGATTTGGGACTCGCGATTATCGACGAGGAACAGCGGTTCGGCGTTGCGCAAAAGGAGCGCTTTAAGGAGCTTGTAAAGAACGTTGATGTGCTCACGCTGTCGGCTACCCCGATACCGAGGACGCTCAATATGGCGATGAGCGGACTGCGCGATATGAGCGTGATCGAGGAAGCGCCGCTCAACCGTCAGCCTGTTCAGACCTACGTTTTAGAGCACGACGACGCGGTTATTAACGAAGCGATAAGGCGCGAGCTGAGAAGGGGAGGACAGGTGTTCTACCTTCACAACAACGTCGAAACAATCGAGAGCTGCGCGCGGAGAATCCGCGAGGCAATTCCCGAGGCGAAAATCGCCATCGGCCACGGAAAAATGAGCGAGCAGCAGTTGTCCGAGGTCTGGCGGCAAATGCTTGAGCAGGAGATTGACATTCTCGTCTGCACAACAATTATCGAAACAGGCGTGGACTTGCCCAACGCGAACACGCTTATCATAGAAAACGCTGACTGTATGGGACTTTCACAGCTCCATCAGCTGCGCGGCAGAGTGGGCAGAAGCGCGCGCAGAGCCTACGCTTACTTTACGTTTAGGCGCAGCAAGGTGCTCACCGACATTCAGCAAAAGCGCCTTGCCGCAATCAGGGAGTTCACCGAGTTCGGCAGCGGCTTCAAAATCGCCATGCGCGACCTCGAGCTGCGCGGCGCAGGCAACATTATGGGCGCTCAGCAGCACGGTCATATGGAGAGCGTCGGCTACGATATGTATTTAAAACTCCTTGGTGAAGCCGTAGGCGAGGAGCGCGGCGACGAGCAAAAGACCAAGGATCTCGACTGCCTTATCGACATCTCGGTTGACGCGCACATTCCCGAATATTACGTCGAGAGCCTCACGCTCAGGCTCGACGTTTACCGCCGTATCGCGGACATCCGCAATTCCGACGACGCAGCTGACGTCCGCGCCGAGCTCAAAGACCGCTTCGGAGAGCTGCCGGAGTCGGTCGAGGGCTTAATCGACATCGCGCTTATCCGCAACAAGGCGTACTCCATGGGCGTTTACGAAATCCGCCAGAACGACTCCGCAATCCTGCTCTACGTCAAGGAGATCAAGTCCCCTGCCGTAGCCGATTTGCTTATAGCGCTCAACGGAAAAGCCATGCTCAGCGCCGGAACAAAGCCGTATTTGTCGGTAAAATGTGACAAAGACGCGGATCCGGTCGGAGTTTTGAAGAAGATTTTTAAAATATGATTGGTGATTTTCGATAAATTTTTAATAAAATGTAGACATCGCCGAAAAAATTGTGTATAATCATATTGTATGCACCCATATGATAATGGGAATTTAGGCTTAAAGGATGGTATAAAAATATGAGATCCGCAATCAAAACAGGTTCACTGCTTTTGGCTGTTGTAATGCTCTTCAGCGCGATTTTTGCCGCAGGATGCAGCTTCAGCCCCGAGTGGTCCTACAAAACAAGTGAAAAACAGCTTCCTATCGGCGTTTACATCTACGCTCTCAGAGCCGCTTACGGCGAGGCTGAGACTAAAGCCAAGGAGTTTGAGGATTACGACAGCACCAAGGACAGCTGGCTCGATATGGAAATTGAAATTCACGACGGCGAAAAGGGCGTTGCGCGCGACCTTATCAAGAAAGAGGCTGAGGAAAACTGCCTTAAGTACCTCGCTGTTGAAAACGAGCTCAAAAACTTAAGCGCTACTCCCGACTCGGCTCAGCTTGATTCTTCAAGAGAGCAGTCAAAGACATACTGGGAGGTAGGTCCCTACGCTTCATACGGTCAGATTTCTCCGATGAAGAACGAGCTTGAAAAGTACGGCGTATCATACGACAGCTTTGCTTACGCTACCGCCGACTATTCGGTAAATTACAGCACTCTCTTCGCGGCTCTCTATGCCGAGGGCGGCACACAGGCGGTGTCCGACAGCGAGCTCACAAAGTTTGTTGAGGAGAACTACGCGGACTATTCATACTTCTCCGTGCCTCTCTATAAGTCGGACTCGACCGACACCACCACCGGACAGGCGACAAGCACAGCCCTTTCCGACGAGGAAAAGAAGAAGATTACCGACGAGCTCACAGGCTACGTTAACTCAATCAACGACGGCAAGGCTTACACAGAAGTTGTTGACGAGTATATGAAGGCGAACAACGTTACCGAGAATCCCTCAAAGGACAATGTTGAGTTTAAGGACGATTTCTCGGCAGGCGACGAGGTTAAGGCGGCTTACGATAAGCTCCAGATCGGCAAGGTTTCGCTCGTTACCGTTGGACAGGACACAACAGCTACGCTTTACGTTGTATATAAAAAGGACATCAAGGCTGACGCCGCAAAGCACGTTTCCGAAAACCGCGCAAGCGTTCTCAGCAAGATGAAGACCGACGACTTTGACGCTTATCTCAAGCAGCTTGTTGAAAAGCTCGAATACGAGAAGAGCCCCGCGGTTGACAAGTACGATCCCAAGATGTTCTTTGTTGCGGTACAACCCACCACAGCGGCTGACGCAGGCAGCAGCGATTCCAACAGCTCAGCGGCTGAGAGCAGCGGTTCAGACAGCTCGGCGGCAGAGAGCAGTAATTCGGAAAGCTCGGCTGAGAGCAAGGCGGAATAATAGTAAATTTTCAGGGAAGAACAATACAAAACTCAAAACAAAGCTATTTGCTAAGAGGTGATTTTGTATGAAAAAATATTCAAAGATTATCGCGGTAATTTGCTCAGTGCTCATGTGCCTAAGCGTTTGTATGTTCAGCGTTTACGCTGACAACGAGTCGGGCGCACAGCCTGCCGATCCCGGTCAGGGCAGCGAAAGCCAGTCCTCGCAGGGCGGCGGCGAACAGAGCGATGTTCCGTATGTTCCCGAGTCGGATCCCGGTCAGGGCGGCGGCGAGTCGCAGTCATCCGACGTTCCGTATATTCCCGAGCAAGACCCTGCTTCGTCATACGACGACGGCGGCGGAAACGGCGGCGGATATGACAGCCAGACCTCTTACGAGAGCAGCTACGACGACGGAAACAGCGGAAGCAACGTTTACTACGACAGCGACGGCAACAGCTACTCCAACCAGAGCGATGTTTATGTCGGCGGCGGACAGAGCTATCAGCCCCCCGTGAGCACAGCTCCTCCGGCGGCTCTTTACGATACCGATAAAAAAATCGACGTTAAGGAGCTCTCCAAAAACGACTGGGGAGATATCGCAAAGCTGCTCAAAAACAGCGGCCAAACCGACAGCAGCGGCGGAGCGGACGACTTCGCGTTCATTCAGAAAAACACCAGCAAGACCGATAACGGCCACTGGATTATCATCGCGGGTATCGCCTGCATTACGCTCAGCGTAGTCGGCTTCGGCTACCTGATAATTTCAAATATTATCAAGCGCAGAAAGATTAAGGCAGGCAACATCAGCCGCTCAACACCCGGCAAATCCGCAAATCAGTACCGCTCAAACGACGACTACAACGATGGCTACGGCTCAGGCTACAAAAAGTCCGCGCCCAAGCAGGCAGAAAAGAGAAGCTCATCGTCACGTCACAGCGGCGGAAGAAGATACAGATAAGAACAAAAAAGGCGGTCAGTGACCGCCTTTTTTTGAGTTAAGAGTTAAGAGTTTAATTAACTTATCGGAAACGTTTTATTAACACCGTAGGGGCGGACCCATGTGTCCGCCCGATTTTTAAAGCCTCCCCCGTCGCGAAGCTACGGGGGAGGTGGCACGGCATTTATGCCGTGACGGAGGGGGCAGACGTTTCCGATATCGCCAACATTTTA